>Ga0172380_10000237_pt1 | contig 116745 bp, 114 predicted proteins | sample Leawe162metaG_FD_119747 | JGI IMG/M metagenome (GOLD analysis project Ga0172380, IMG submission 119747) | Leachate microbial communities from a municipal landfill in Southern Ontario, Canada - Leachate well 162 metaG | ecosystem: Engineered > Solid waste > Landfill > Unclassified | place... | reverse complement strand
GGCGATCCCGGCCGGCTACGTCGTCGCCTGGGTCGGATCGACCGGGCGTTCGACCGGCGCGCACCTGCATTTCGAGATCCGCGAGGATGGCCGGCCGCTGAACCCGACCGCCTTCATGGGCCGCACCTTCGCCACGGCTGGCGACCTGCCGCTGAGCGCCGCCGCGCGCGTCTCCCGCCGCGTGCGCATCGCCCAGGTTTCCGACTGGCCGGCCGGCGTCATCGCGCGGGCCCGCAAGGCCGACCGGATGGTGATCCAGCCGGTGCGGACCGGCGGCCGCGTGCGGGCGACCATCCCGCCGATGGCCAAGACGGTGAACGCGCCAGCCGCCAGGCCGTCCATCCCGCCGACCCCGGCCGAAGCCGCGGCCAGCGCCCACGAGGCGCCGATATCGACGGCCCCGGACAGCAACGCCTGACCGCTTCGGCTCCGCGCCGCCGACGACATCGTGAAGGCGGCGCTGTTCGTTCGCGACGCTATGCCCGCTAAGCAGTAGGGGACGGCTTCGATTCGGCGGGACCATGGACGCGGCGCTTGAACTTTCCGGGGTGACCAAGCGCTACGGCGACTTCACCGCCGTCGATGACCTCTCGTTCAGCGCCCGGCGCGGCAGGATCCTCGGCTTCCTGGGTCCCAACGGGGCGGGCAAGACCTCGACCATCCGCATGGTGCTGGGGCTGGTCGCGCCGACGGTCGGGACGATCAACGTGCTGGGCGCCGCCGACGCCCGGGCCGTGCGCGAGCGGATCGGCTTCCTGCCCGAGGAGCGCGGCCTGTATCGCCGGATGACGCCGATAGACGCCATCGCCTTCCTCGGCGGCCTGAAGGGCCTGCCGACCGGCGAGGGCCGCCGCCGCGCGGCCGCCATGCTCGAGGCCCAGGGCCTGGGCGACGCGGCGAAGCGCCAGATCCGCCACCTGTCCAAGGGCATGGCCCAGAAGGTCCAGCTGATCAGCGCCATCGTCCACGAGCCGGAGCTGGTGATCCTCGACGAGCCGTTCAGCGGCCTGGACCCGGTCAACCAGCAGGCGCTGGAGGCGGTGATCCGCGATCTCGCCGCCCGCGGCGCGACGGTGGTCTTCTCGACCCACGTCATGCAGCACGCCGAGCGGCTCTGCGACCATGTCGTGCTGCTGGCGCGCGGGGCCAAGGTGTTCGACGGCTCGGTGGCCCAGGCGCGAGGCCACGCGCCCCGGGCCCTGGTGCTGGAGGGCGCCCTCGATGCCGGCACGGTCGCGGCCCTGCCCGGCGTCGAAAGCGTGGCCAGCGAGGCGATCGAGGACGGCGGAACCCGCTTCACCGCGACCCTGCGCAAGGGCGCGGCCGGGCAGGACGCCCTGCGCGCGGCCCTGGCCGGCGGCCACGACATTCACCGGTTCGAGATGCGCGAGCCCAGCCTGCACGACGCCTTCATCGCCCTGACCGGCGGGGAGGCGGCCCAATGAGCCGCCTGCTGCGCATCGCCGCCCGCGAATACGGCGCCTATGTCCGCACCGTCGGCTTCTGGCTGTCGATGCTGATGATGCCGGTGGTCAGCGGCCTCGCCTTCGGCGCGCCGGCCTATCTGGAGAGCCATTCCCCGCCACCGCTGGTGGCTGTGATCGACCAGACGGACCGGGGTTTCGACAGCGCGGCTATCGCCACCCTGAAGGCGGACAAGTCACCGCCGGAGATCGCCCAGGTCCGGCCTGATCCGGGCAAACCCCTGCCGGACCAGCTGAAGACCTGGCTGACCGTGGGCCCTGGCGGCGACAGCGCGCGGCCACTCACCGCCGTGGCGGTGATTCACGGGTCAGGCGACTCCATCAGCATCGACTTCTGGAGCAATACCCTGACCGACCGGTCGCTGGAGCGCGACGTGGAAGGGGCGGTCGCCGACGCCATGCGCGATCAGCGGCTGGCGACCCTCGGCATCGACCTCCCGGCGCTAAAGGCGGCCCAGGCGCTCAAGCCGACGCTGACGGCCTTCTCCCCCAAGGCCGCCGCCGGCGGAAAGGTCGCCTTCCGTGATCGCCTGCCCGGCATCGTCGGGTTCGGCACGGCCATGCTGCTGTGGATGATGATCCTCACCGGCGCGGGCATCCTGCTCAACAGCGTCATCGAGGAGAAGTCCAACCGGGTGCTGGAGGTGCTGCTGGCCTCGGCCTCCGTGCCGGAGATCATGTTCGGCAAGATCCTCGGCGTGGCCGGGGTGACCCTGACCGTGCTGGCGGTCTGGGCCGGGGTCGGCGGGACACTGCTGTTCACGCTCCGGCCGGACCTGGCGGCCGATGTCGCGGCCGTGCTGTTGGGCAAGGGGTTGGTGGTCTACTTCCTGTTCTATCTGGTCGGCGGCTACCTGATGTACGCGGCCATCTTCACCGCCATCGGCTCGTTCTGCGAGACCACCCGGGAGGCCCAGACCCTGCTTGGCCCGGTGATGGCCCTGCTGATGATCCCGATGATCTTCCTGACCCAGGCCATCCGCCGGCCCGACTCGCCGCTGCTCGAGGCGCTGTCATGGTTCCCGCCGTTCACGCCGTTCCTGATGACCGCCCGCGCGGCCAGCGAGCCGCCGCTGTGGCAGGTGCTGGGCACGGGCGTGCTGATGGCCGCGACGGTGGCGCTGGTGGTGTGGATCGCCGGCCGGGCGTTCCGGGCCGGGGCCCTGTCGACCGGCAAGATCGACCTGAAGGGGCTGATCCTGCGGGTGCGCGGCGGGGAATAAAATGCTCCCCTTCGGGGGAGCTGTCCGCGAAGCGGACTGAGGGGGTCACCCCGGATCTGAGCGGACCCCCTCCGTCTCGGCTATCGCCGAGCCACCTCCCCCGATGGGGAGGAGCAAAACCAAAAGGGCCGCCCGGTCGCCCGGACGGCCCTTTCGAATCTTGATGCCGAAGGCCTACCCGCGGGGAGCGGGCTTCTTCGGGGCGGCGATCAGGCCTTCGCGCTGCATGCGCTTGCGGGCCAGCTTGCGGGCGCGGCGGACGGCCTCGGCCTTTTGACGCGCGCGCTTTTCCGAAGGCTTTTCGTAGGCCACGTGCCGCTTCATTTCGCGGAACGAGCCTTCGCGTTGCATCTTCTTCTTCAGGGCTTTCAGCGCCTGGTCGACATTGTTGTCGCGGACGAAAATCTGAACCAGGGGACTCTCTCCTTCGTACGGCCCGCCGCTAGCCGTGCGGCGTGGCGGACGAAATCAAAAATGATATGGCCCCGGGAGAAGCCTCCCGTGGCGAGGCGCGCGAGATAGCAGAGGCGGACGGGCTTGTCTATCGGCGACGGCGGCCGCGCGGCGGTATAGGGTAGGGTCATGATCGCGAATGACGACTGGGCCGTGGCGGCCGAGCAGAGGGTGCTGGACGCGGCGCTCAAGCTGGCCCCCACGCGGGGCTGGGGCCGGGCCATGACGCTGGCGGCCGTGAAGGCGGCCGGGCTGTCGGAAGCCGACGGCGAGCTGTTGCTGCCGAACGGGCCGCGCGACCTGGCCGCGCTGCTGTCGCGACGCCACGACGCGGCGGCGCTGGCGGCCCTGCCCGACCCCGGAACCCTGAAGATCCGTGAGCGCATCCGCGCCGCCGTCGTCGCCCGCCTCGACGCGGCCCAGGCCGACCGCGAGGCCGCGCGCCGCTGGGCCGGCTTCCTCGCCCTGCCGACCAGCCTGCCGCTGGCCCTGCGCCTGTTGTGGGAGAGCGCCGACGCCCTGTGGCGCTGGGCCGGCGACACGGCGACCGACGAGAACCACTACAGCAAGCGCGCCATCCTCTCGGGCATCCTGATCCAGGTCACCGCGCTCGACCTCGAGCTGGGCCGGGTCGAGGCCCTGGCCGCGCTCGACGCCCGCATCCAGAACGTCATGGACTTCGAAAAGTGGAAGGCCGGGTTCAAGCCGTCGGACCTGGCGAAGGACTTCGTCGGGGCGTTGGCGCGGGTGCGGTTCGGGTAGGGTTTAGGGACTAGGGACTAGGGACTAGTATCGGGAGGGCGGAGTTGGCGGCCGCGCCGCAATTCCACTAACCCCTAGCCCCTAGCCCCTAGCCCCTAAACCGCCTCACCCTGTTCACATGCCCCATCTTCCGCCCCGGACGCGGCTCGCCCTTGCCGTAGAGGTGCAGGCGCGCCGCCGGATCGCGGGCCAGGTCGGCCCAGCCGAGGATCTCGTCGCCGAGCAGGTTGGTCATCTCGACCGACACGGCCGGGGTGGTGTCGCCCAGCGGCCAGCCGGCGACGGCGCGGATGTGCTGCTCGAACTGGTCGACCTCGCAGCCGTCCTGGGTCCAGTGGCCGGTGTTGTGCACGCGCGGGGCGATCTCGTTGACGAGAAGGGTCCCGTCGCCGAGGTCGAACAGCTCGATGCCCATCACCCCGACATAGTCGAGCCGGCCCAGCACCTCGCCGGCGATCCGCTCGGCCTCGGCCTGCAGCGCCGGCGTGACGGCGGCCGGGGCGAAGGTGGTGCGCAGGATGCCGCCCTCGTGGACGTTCTCCGACAGGGGATAGAAGGCCGTCTGGCCGTCGCGTCCCCGCGCGGCGATGATCGACAGCTCGCGCGTGAAGGCGGCCCGCGCCTCCAGGATCGACGGCGCGGCGCCGACCGCCGCGAAGGCGGCGCCCGCCTCGGCCGCGTCGTGGATCCAGGCCTGGCCCTTGCCGTCATAGCCCTCGCGACGGGTCTTCAAGAGGGCCGGCAGGCCGATGCGGGGCAGGGCGGCGGCGATGTCGGAAACGCTGCCGACGGCCGCGAAGGCCACCGTCGGCGCGTGGGCGCCATTGAGGAAGGTCTTCTCCTCGACCCGGTCCTGGGCCACGGCCAGGGCCAGCGGGCCCGGCGCGGTCGGGGCGCCCAGGCCGTTCAGCGCCGCGACCGTGGCGGCCGGCACGTTCTCGAACTCATAGGTCACCACGTCGGCCAGCGCGGCTAGCCGGGCCAGCGCGTCCGGATCGTCATAGGCCGCGACGATGGTCTCGCGGCTGACCTTGGAGGCCGGCGAGCCCGCGTCCGGCGTCAGGATGACCACGTCCAGCCCCAGCCGCGCGGCGGCCAGCGCCAGCATGCGGCCCAGCTGGCCGCCGCCGAGGATGCCGATGGTCGAACCGGGAGGAAGCGGGAAGGGCATCAGTCCTCGACCGTCTCGGCCACGGCCTCGGTTTGCCGGGCGGCGTAGGCGGCGACGCGCTCGGCCAGGGCCGGGTCCGACAGGGCCAGGATGCGCGCGGCCAGCAGGCCGGCGTTCTTCGCCCCCGCCAGTCCCACGGCCAGGGTGCCGACCGGAATGCCGCCGGGCATCTGCACGATCGACAGCAGCGAATCGAGGCCGTTCTGCAGCTTGGACTCCACGGGCACGCCGAGCACGGGCAGGTCGGTCATCGAGGCGGTCATGCCCGGCAGGTGGGCCGCGCCCCCGGCCCCGGCGATGATCACCTTGAAGCCGGCGTCGCGCGCCCCCTTGGCGAAGGCGTACATCCGGTCGGGCGTGCGGTGGGCCGAGACGACCTTGGCCTCCCAGGCCACGCCCAGGGCGTCGAGGCTGTCGGCCGCGCCCTTCAGCGTCGGCCAGTCGGAGCGGCTGCCCATGATGATGGCGACCGGCGGGCTTGCGCTCATGACGTGTCAATCCCCTGCCCGGAGGGCTGAATTCCCTTCCCCGGAAGGCCGCGGAGTATAGGCGCCGCTTGTGGCGCCGCAACCGATGCGTCAGATTCAGCGCGGGTCGGGCCTCGGATATGATTCTCCCATGAAAATCGGCGGCGCACGGGCGGAGTCGTTCTCTGCGATTCGCAAGCGCGCGCTGGCTCGGGCGGGCGCCCAGGCGACCGCCTCGGCCGCCGCCCCGGTCGACAAGACCGCCTTCCTCGGCCTGGCCGAGGCGGACCTGACGCCGGCCGTGCAGGGCGCGATCAAGACGCTGCTGACCGAGGTCGATGACCTGCGCGGCGAGGTCAGCCGCCTCAAGGGCCGCCTGGCCGAGGTCGAGACCCTGGCCGACCGCGACGTGCTGACCCCGCTGCTCAATCGCCGGGCCTTCGTGCGCGAGCTGCACCGCATCGGCGCCTTCGCCGCCCGCTACGGCGCGCCGGCCAGCCTGGTCTATTTCGACCTCGACGGCTTCAAGGGCGTCAACGACCGCTTCGGCCATGCGGCCGGCGACGCGGCCCTGCGCGAGGTCGCCGACCGCCTGCTGGCCAACACGCGCGAGACCGACATCGTCGGCCGGCTGGGCGGCGACGAGTTCGCCGTGATCCTGGTCCAGGCCGACCTGGAAACGGCCCAGGCCAAGGCCGAGACCCTGCGCAAGGTGATCGAGGACCGGCCCATCGACCTCGGCGACTGGTCGGCCCCGATCCGCGTCAGCTACGGCCTGAGGCCGGTGGAACCAGGGGCCGATCCGGAGACGGCCCTGGCCGAGGCGGATGCGGCGATGTTCGTGAGGAAGCGGGCGCGGGGGTAGGGGGCGGGGAGGTCCTGGCTGTCCCTGTTTGCATCTTTTCGACATTGAGGCGGCGATCCGGCCCCTGGGGATCGGGGGATTGAACGCGTCTGTGCGATGCCCGCCGGCGCGCCCGAGCGCGGCGGCGGCCGGGGCGGGCCGGAGCGAGGGCCTTGCCGGGCAAGGCGTCAGGGCGCGCGTAGGGAGCGTCATTTCACCATTATACCCCCGCCCGGAGGGGCGGGGATTTGAGCGGCGGCGCTGGGGGCGGACGGCGGGGCGTGTGTCCCGGAAATGTCCCGTGTTGTCTCGGGATTATGGGTCTCTGGAGTCTCAAATTTTAGGGGCGGATAGCGACCGCTTCTGACCGAGGCTGTGTGAAAACGCCTTGCTGGCCCTAAACCGCCCATCGACCCACCCTGAAAATCGCTGATTTAGCGCTCTGTCGCTCATGGCGGCCGGTCGGGACTCGAAAACCTTCCTTCGCGAAAGGGTTTAGTCCCGAGTTTTCACACAGCCTCGACTCATTGCGGACCTTCGAAAGGTCCGCTTCAGCCACAAGCCGGCGGTCATACTCCGCGCGAAGTGCGCCAGATGGGGTGGAGCGGCGCGAGCACCGGCGGATGCCCAGGGGAAGGAAGCGAGCTAGGTTGATCGTTGGCGGACCTGACGCACGACGCTCACCCTAAGAAGCCGCGTTGGTCACCACGCCAAATGCGGAGCTACGATCCGGGCGCAGGAGACGCGAGAGCGATTCGGACTGAGACAGGCACCGTGACCACCATGAAGACGTCGAGATCACGAACTCCCCCCGGTGCGCTTGAACCGATGCAGGCGGCCTTCGACGCCAGCGTCCGCCGGCTGCCCCAGCTCCAACTTCAAAAGCTCATCGCCAGGCGATCAAGCGCGCTGGGCATCGAGTTGAAGACTCACGAGGTCGAAGCCCTGGCGAAACATCTCCTCGCCGGAAACACTTCGCCGTTCGAACTTGAAGGACGCCCGGGACTCAAGGGGGTGACGCTCACCTTTACGGAAGAAGACAACGCTGAGCTCACCGGTCTAGCGGACCGTATCAAGGCCGAAATGCCGCGGGTCATCGAAGGGGTAACCAAGGATGCGTCGGAGGTCCTACTGCGACGTATTCGAAAGCAATGGCCACAAATTCGGGCCGAGCATGAGCGAAACCGCTCGGAGTTCGCGGAGACGATCCAACTTATCTGGGGTGACGCTCTCAACAAGCTCGACATGCTCATCGCGACCACCGAAAGCGTCGGCGGCCAAGCCGTCGCCGTGGCTTGTGCTTCCCGGTCGAAGAAACGCATCGCCCTGACCACGGCCCTTGACCGATTGCACGTCCGTGGCATTCAGGTCGCATCAGAAGTGCTCACGCTGCTGCGCGAGGGGTTTGCGGACGCCGCCTTCTCGCGGTGGCGGACCCTGCACGAGATTTCGGTCGTCGCTATGATGCTCGGCGACCACGGTGAAGAACTCGCCGTCCGATACCTGGATCACGATGTGGTCGAAGCCCAGCGCGCCGCTGAAGTGTTCCAACGCTGCCACCCGAAGGAAGCCTCGAAGCGCAACAGCGTCGCTGAGCTTCGGCAAACCAAGGCGGAGTACGATGCGGTGGTCGCGCACTACGGCCCGGCGTTTAAATCACCCTACGGCTGGGCCGCAAAGCACCTGGGTAAGGAGAAGCCAACCTTCCAGCATCTTGAGGAGGCGGCCGACCAGGCGCAGATGCGAATGCAATACAAGGTGGCCAGCTATGGCGTGCATGCTGGAACCAAGGGACTCACGTCGTCAGTCGCCGACGTCTTTGGAGAGGGCCCTCCCGGTGCAGCTAGCATCGCCGGGCTGCATGAGGCAGGAATAGAAACTGCCTACAGCGTCGTGAGGCTGACCGGCCCCCTCTTGGGGCCAAAATGGTCGGTCGATAAGCTCGCCGGTCTCAAGACGCTCATTAAACTGCGCGACACCGCCGCAAGGGCCTTCTCCCAGGGCGGCCGGGCGATGAGCGAGGCCGCCTGGGTCTCGGAGGAGGAGATCGAGACCTGGCAGCGAGAGGCAGAGTGTAGCCAGGACGTGGAGCGGGGCGAGGATTGATGGACCGCCTGCTTGGTCTCCGAAGTGAGGTCTATGACCACTTCCACGGGTCGACGATTCGGGATGATCTCTTCCTTGCGCCCGGAAACCGCGACCGTTTCGCGCAGTACGAAACGGCGATGCTTCTAATTCAAGACACAGGCGAGGCCCTGTGGAGTCACCGACGCCGCGATTTTTCCGCCTCTGCAATGATGGCCTACATTGAGGTCTGGGGGGTCATGCAGGCCGTGGTTATCCAGCAGGACGCGCTTCTGGAGTTGGCCGCCGCAATCGGTGCGCCGAAGCCGACGACCGGGCCGGCGTGGGACGCGATCCGAGACTTCAGAATCCTGTTGGCCGGCCATCCGGCGAACAAGAGGTCTCCCGCCAAGAGGCCGCTGCGGGCCTTCATGGGACGGCAACCGACGTCCTACCGTGAACTGACTTACGAGCTTTGGGACGCGGCGGCGGACTGCACTACCTTCCCACAGGCAAATCTTGGCCAGATGCTCGACGCCTATGAAAGCGAGGCCGCCGATGAACTCGCGGCGATCCTCGCGCACATGAAGCATTCGTGGCCCGCCACACGAGTCCCTAGCTCGTGAGCCCGCAATCGATGGTACAACGACAGCACGATGGACAGGGCACTCCATCATCCGGCCCTGCAATGGCGATCCCGCCTTCACCGGGAAGCCCCCACGCTGGCTAATCCGCCCCTACCGCGCTACCTCCCCTCCCATGGCGCGCAACAAACAACCGGAATTCGAGATCACCGTCGGTGGGGAGTCCTACGTCTGGCGGATGCAGCGGCCGCCGGCGTGGTCCAGTGACGCCGGGGCGTTTCGGGGGATGGCGCTGGCCGTGCGGCATGCGGAGGGGCAGCGCGAGGCGGTGGTCGAGTTTCCGGCCGGGCCGCAGCCCAAATACGGCGCCCCGACCCTCAAGCCCGCGATGATCGCGACCGAGCTGGTGGCCCGGGCCATCGCCTCGGCCATCGAGGCGGGCTGGGAGCCTCACTCGCGGGGCAAGTCGGTGACCATCGAGGTGGACGCGACGGGCGGCTGACGGGCGGGGGTTCGCTCATGAAAAGCCCTCCTCCTCGATGGAGGAGGGTTGGGTGGTGGTGTGGCCGCCAGGCTTGGGGAAGGGCTCGGCAGGGCGCCGGCGCCCAACAGCGCTTTACCCGAGCCACCGTAGCCACACCTCCATCCCCGACCCTTCCTCCATCGAGGAGGAAGGGGGACCATGGCGGCCGTGGTCACGCGCGCAGGATCTTCTCCATCGCCTTGCCCTTCGCCAGCTCGTCGATCAGCTTGTCGAGGTAACGGATCTCGCGCATCAGCGGGTCGGCGACGGTCTCCACGCGCACGCCGCAGACCAGGCCGGTGATCTTGTCCCGGTCGGGGTTCAGTTTCGGCGCCTCGGCGAAGAAGGTCTCGAAATCGGTCTTCGCCGCGAGGCGCGCCTCGAGCTGGTCCTGGCTCAGGCCGGTCAGCCAGCGGATGATCTCATCGACCTCGGCCCGGGTGCGGCCCTTCTTCTCGGCCTTGGCGACATAGGCCGGATAGACGCTGGCGAAGGGCATGGCGTAGAGGCGGTGTCCGGCCATCGTGATCGTCTCCCCGTCGTCCGCGCGCGCCAGGCCCTGTTACGGCAGGGCGCGCCCTGATGTCTTGACGGGCATTCTTGCTCCGGCGGGTCCTTCGTCAAGGACCGCCTTCGGCGGCCGCGGAGCGGCGACCCCGCGGGGGTCGTCCTTGACCAAGGTCACCGACCGGAGCGCATCATTCCATCAAGGCCTTCAGGGCTCTCCATCATCCGGCCAATGCTGGAGAAGCTGATTCCTCAGAACGCCAGCGCGTGCGCCACCTTCACGTGGGGCAGGGCGCGGATCTTCGCCAGAAGGGCCTCGTCCGGGGCCTGGTCGATGCCGACCAGGGCGATGGCGTCGTCGCCGGCGCCCACGCGGCCGAGGTTGAAGGTGGCGATGTTGACGCCCGCCTCGCCCAGCAGCATGCCCAGCGCGCCGATGAAGCCCGGCTTGTCGAGGTTGTTGACGTAGAGCATCGACGGCGAGAAGGCCGCGTCCAGCTCCATGCCGCCCACCTCGACGATGCGCGGCACGCCGCCGATCACCGTGCCGGCGAAGGCGCCCTCGCCCTTTTCGGTGACGACCGTGATGCGCATCAGGCTGTCATAGACCGGGCTCTGGTCCTGGCGGCTCTCGGAAACGACGATGCCGCGCTCCTTCGCCACCGCCGGGGCCGAGACCATGTTGATCTCCGCCAGCATCGGCTTGAGCAGGCCGGCCAGGGCCGCGCTGGTCATCGGCTTGACGTTCAGCGCCGCGACCTCGCCCTCATAGGCGATGTCGATGGTCTTGATGCCGAAGTCGACCATCTGGCCGGCGAAGGCGCCGATCTTCTCGGCCAGGGCGACGAAGGGCTTCAGCTTGGGGGCCTCCTCCGCCGTGATCGAGGGGCTGTTCAGCGCATTGGTCACCGCGCCGGTCAGCAGATAGTCGCTCATCTGCTCGGCCACCTGCAGGGCGACGTTCTCCTGCGCCTCGTTGGTGCTGGCGCCCAGGTGCGGGGTGGCCACCACCTTGTCGCTGCCGAACAGGGGGTTTTCCTTGGCCGGCTCGGCGGTGAACACGTCAAAGCCCGCGCCGCCGATGTGGCCGCTGTCGAGCAGTTCGCGCAGGGCGACCTCATCGACCAGCCCGCCACGGGCGCAGTTGACGATCAGCACGCCCTTCTTCGTCTTCGCCAGGGCCTCGGCTGACAGGATGTTGCGCGTCTTGTCGGTCAGCGGCGTGTGCAGGGTGATGATGTCGGCGCGGGCCAGCAGGTCCTCCAGCTCGACCTTCTCGACCCCGATCTCGATGGCCCGCTCGGGCGACAGGAAGGGGTCGAAGGCGATGACCTTCATCTTCAGGCCCTGGGCCCGGTCGGCGACGATCGAGCCGATGTTGCCGGCGCCGATCAGGCCCAGCGTCTTGGCGTAGAGCTCCACGCCCATGAAGCGGTTCTTCTCCCACTTGCCGGCCTGGGTGCTGGCGTCGGCGGCCGGCATCTGGCGGGCCAGGGCGAACATCATGGCGATGGCGTGCTCGGCCGTGGTGATCGAGTTGCCGAACGGGGTGTTCATCACCACGATGCCCTTGGCCGTGGCGGCGGGGATATCGACGTTGTCGACCCCGATGCCGGCCCGGGCGATGACCTGCAGCTTGTGGGCGGCGGCGATCACATCCTTGTCGAGCTTGGCGCCCGAGCGGATGGCGATGCCGTCATAGTCGCCGATCACGGCGATCAGCTCGTCCTTGGTCAGGCCGGTCTTGATGTCGAAATCGACGCCGCGGTTCTTGAAGATATCGACGGCGGCGGGGCTGAGTTTGTCAGCGATGAGAACGCGGGGGGGCATGGGTGGTGTTCCTTGAGAACCCTTCCCCCTCGATGGGGGAAGGGCAGGGATGGGGGTGTGGCCGCTCTGGCTGGGGGTGTTGAGGACGGGCTCTGCGCCATCAGCGCTCTTCGCCAGTCATCGTGCACTCACCCCCACCCAACCCTCCCCCATCGAGGGGGAGGGCTTAAGGGATCAGGCCGTCTGAAGCTCGGCGGACACCGACGCGAAGGCCCAGTCGAGCCAGGGCGTCAGCGCCTTCACGTCGGCCGTATCGACCGTCGCGCCGCACCAGATGCGCAGGCCCGGCGGGGCGTCGCGATAGCCGCCGATGTCGTAGGCGGCCTTTTCCTTCTCCAGCAGGCCGGCCAGTTTCTTGGCGAAGTCGGCCTGGGCGTCGGCGGAGAGGGCGGTGATCGCCGGATCGACCACCTTGAGGCAGACCGAGGTGTTCGAGCGGCTGGCGGCGTCGGCGGCGAGGAAATCGACCCACGGGGCGGCCGCGACCCAGTCGGCCAGGGCCTTCAGGTTGGCGTCGGCGCGGGCCTTCATGCCGGTCAGGCCGCCGATCGAGGCGGCCCAGTCCAGCGCGTCGAGATAGTCCTCGACGCAGAGCATCGAGGGCGTGTTGATCGTCGCGCCCTCGAAGATGTCGAGGCTGACCTTGCCGGCCTTGGTCATGCGGAACAGCTTGGGCATCGGCCAGGGCGGGCTGTAGCTCTCCATCCGGGCCACGGCGCGGGGCGACAGGATCAGCATGCCGTGCGCGCCCTCGCCGCCGAGCGCCTTCTGCCAGGAGAAGGTCACCACATCGAGTTTCGCCCAGTCGAGGTCCTGGGCGAAGGCGGCGCTGGTCGCGTCGCAGATCACCACGCCCTCGCGGTCGGCGGCGATAAAGTCGGCGTTCGGCACGCGCACGCCGCTGGTGGTGCCGTTCCAGGTGAACACCAGGTCGGCGTCGGGGCGCACCTTCGTCAGGTCCGGCAGCTGGCCGTAGGGGGCGTCAAGCACCTCGACGTCCGGCAGCTTGAGCTGCTTGGTCACGTCCGTCACCCAGTCCTTGCCGAACGATTCGAAGGCCAGCAGCTGCACGGGGCGCGGGCCCAGCAGCGACCACATGGCCATCTCCACGGCGCCGGTGTCGGAGCCGGGGACGATGCCGATCAGGAAGTCGGCCGGCACGCCCAGCACTTCGCGGGTCTTGTCGATCGCCAGCTTCAGCTTCGCCTTGCCGGGCTTGCCGCGATGCGACCGTCCGAGGACGGCGTCTTCGAGGGACTGTGGGGTCCAGCCGGGTCTCTTGGCGCAGGGGCCTGAAGAGAATTCGGGGCGCGCCGGGCGCAAAACCGGCTTCTGCGGAGTCGTGGTCACTGCGATGTCTCCCATCCTTGCAGATGGACTGCGCCCCGTTGGGAGGGCGTGGCCCACCGCCGAAGAACTCCATTTCGCCGCGCCGCACAAGCGAAGTTTTTCTCACGCGGCCGACAGGAACCGCTGGCGCCCCGCGCCCGGCCGCCTTACGTCCGGCCCCTGACAGGGGGGCGGGCGGTGCAATCTCGGGCGCGTGTTGACTGGGTGGTGCTGGGCGTCCTGGTGATCATCTGGGGCTCGGCCTTCGCTGGCCTGAAGATCGCCGTGGGCGGCATTCATCCGTTCTGGGTCTCGGCCATCCGCCTGTGGGTCGCGGCGATCACCCTGTGGATCCTCAGCGCCATGCGCGGCGAGCAGATGCCGCGCCTGAGCCTTGACCGCCAGGGCGCCTGGGCCGCCTACGCCCTGCTCGGGCTGGTCGGGTTCGCCGCGCCGTTCTTCATGTTCTCGGTGGCCGCCACCCGGTTGCCGAGCGCGCTGAACGCCATCTGCAACGGCGGTTCCCCGGTGTTCACCGTGGTGATGGCCCACTTCTTCCTGCAGGACGAGAAGCTGACGCCCCGGCGCGCGCTCGGGGTGGTGTTGGGCTTTGCCGGCCTGCTGGCTCTGGTCTGGCCACGCCTCACCTCGGGCGCCGCGCTCGAGGCCGGCGCCCTGGGCCTGGCGATCGGGGCGGCCGTGTTCTACGCCGCCTCCAACATCCTGGCCCGCATGGCGCCCCAGGTCAGTTCGCTCACGGGCGGCCTGATGATGTGCCTGACCGGGGCCGTCTTCGCCACGGTTGGCGCCCTGGCGCTCGAGGGGCCGCCGGCCATGCCGCCCCTGACCCCGCTGGTCGTGACCGTGTTGCTGGGCATTTTCCCCAGCGGTCTGGGCACGGTCGGCTGGGTCTGGCTGATCCAGCGCCGCGGCGCGGTGTTCACCAGCATGACGGTCTATCTGTTGCCGATCTGGGCGCTGGTCCTGGGCATGGGGCTGATGCACGAACAGCCGGGCCTGAGCGCCTTCGCGGCGCTGGCGCTGATTCTGGCGGGGGTCGGGCTGACGACGGCGCGGGCGCGGAAGCCAGCTCAGGCGGCCTGAGCCGCCAACCTGGCCCGACGCCGCCAGGACATCAGGGTGCCGACGAGGATGCAGAGTATGACGCCATAGGTGTTGACGTTGTTGATGATCGAATAAAGCCGATCAAACGAACGTTCCGCAACCAAGTAGTAGGCGTGCAGACTGAACTGGACACCCTGCAGTATCATGGCCGCTCCGAGCCAGAGGCTTACGTAGCGAACGGCCAACAAAAGAAAGCCGACGGCCAAAAGCCCGTCGGCTACCAGAAGGGCCACTGAAATTGATTCTAATTTGAGCGTGTGGTGAACCGTCAACGCCACCGCTGACGTAACGATCTTTAGGCTCACGCCAAGGCGCTCCGCAGGACCGCCTTTCGACCACGCAAACAACGCCGCCCCTAAAAGGACGACCCAGCCGATTATGACAGGTGCAAGCGAAGGCGACATTCTCAGCGTCTCTAACCCTATTTGAGACGCTGAGAAGTTAAACTATCGCAATTAGGCGCCTCAACCGACGTCGCGCAGGTCCGCCGACGGGCGCAGAGCCAGTTCGGGCGGCTTTTCCTCGAAGCCCGTCATCTTCGTGCGCACGCCGATGCGCAGGCGAACGTCGTTGAGTTCGTTGTGAACGCTGACGATCGCGGTGCGGGCTTCCGCCAGCGCGGCCATGGCCTCAACGAGCTTCGCGGGGGCGGAATTGCCGACCACGGCTGACAGATTGAGATCCTGCCGGCCCTTGAGCAGGTCGGCCATCAATTCGGCGGTCTCGGTCATCGTCGCGTCGAGCGCACGCTCGGTCGCGAACAGCTTCCGGGCCACCCGTTGAACTACAAAAGCTTTTTCCACTTAAACCTCCATCAACCGGTAGGAGTGGACAAGGTAAACGAAACCTTAATTTTTGACTAGGTAAATAGATGGTTAAATCGTCGCGGAAGCGAAGCGTTAGGGAGATTGCGCGATAACGGCCCGACGAGGAGCTGACTTAACGGGCAGATGCGCGACAGGACGGACACATCCCAGGCCTTGAGCCACGCGCCGTTCCAGGCCCGCGTGGCGAGCGTGGCGCTGGTCACCACGGTGGCGGTGCTGCTCGCGGCCTGCGGCACCTTCATGATCCAGCAATGGGCGGTGTCCCGGCAGGAATCCAAGGCGGTCAACGCCGCGATGAACGCCGTGGTCGCGGAAATCGCCGCGCCGGCCCTGGCCCGCGGCGACGAGGTCGAGGCCCGCCGGGCCGTGGCGTCCGTGCTCTCCGCCCCCGATGTGCGGTCCGCCAGCCTGATCGACGCCAAGGGCCGTATCCTCGCCGCGCAGCGCGACCCACAGGCCACGGGAACCGACGAGACCACCATTCGCACGCCGGTGATGCTCGGCGGCCGCGCCGTCGGCGCGCTGATCACCACCGTCGAGTCGCCGAAGCTGTCAGCCCTGCTGCCGCGCTATCTGGCCCTGACGTTCGCCCTGTTCTTCGGGGCGGCCGGGATCGCCATGTTCGTGGCCAACACCCTGGCGCGGCGCGTGATCCAGCCGGTCAGCCGGCTGTCGGCGGCCATGGGCGCGGTGGCCGAGAGCGGCCGCTTCACGCCGGTGGCCGAGGACGCCGACGACGACCTGTTCCGCAGCCTGGCCCACAGCTTCAACCATCTGCTGGCCAAGCTCGACGCCAACGACCGCGAATTGCGCGCCACGATGGCCGCGCTGGTCGAGGCCCGCGATCTGGCCAACGCCGCCAACGTCCTGAAATCCCAGTTCCTGGCCAACATGAGCCACGAGATCCGCACGCCGCTGAATGGCGTGCTGGCCATGGCCGACGTCATGGCCCGAGGCCAGCTCGACGACCGCCAGCGCGAGCGGCTGGGCGTGATCCGCGAGTCCGGCGAGCTGCTGCTCAGCGTGATCAACGACGTCCTCGACCTGTCCAAGATCGAAGCCGGCCGGCTCGAGCTGGCCGAGCACGACTTCTCGATCGACGAGGTCGCCGAGTCCGCGACCAGCGCCTTCTCGGTGCAGGCGGCGCAAAAGAACCTGCGCTTTGGCATGACCGTCGATCCCGAGGCCGCCGGCTGGTGGCTCGGGGATTCCGATCGCATCCGCCAGATTCTCGGCAACCTGCTGTCGAACGCCGTCAAGTTCACGGTCGAGGGGGCGGTCGCCGCCCGATTCTCGCGCTCTCCCTCGGGCGGCCTGCGGCTGACGGTGTCGGACACGGGCATCGGGATCGCGGACGACAAGCTGCCGACCCTGTTCGAGAAATTCATCCAGGCCGACAACTCGACCACTCGCCGGTTCGGCGGCACGGGGCTGGGCCTGGCCATCTGCCGCGAGCTGGCCCAGCTGATGGGCGGGGCGGTGTTCGCCCGCAGCATTGAGGGTGAGGGCTCGACCTTCACCGTGGATCTGCCGCTTCATCGCGCCGTCGCGCCGAAGGCGGAAGAGGCCCAGGAATCGGCCATCGAGGCGCTCGAGGACCGCAAGCTGCGCATTCTCGCCGCCGAGGACAACCCGACCAACCAGAAGGTGCTGCAGGCGGTCATGGAGCCGCTGGGCGTTCACCTGCATATCGTGCCGGACGGCCGCCAGGCGGTGGAGGCCTGGCGCAACGGCGGGTTCGACCTGATCCTGATGGACGTGCAGATGCCGGTGATGGACGGCGTCGAGGCCGCCCGCGAGATCCGGGCCGCCGAAGCCGCCGAGGGCGGGCCGCGCATTCCCATTCTGGCGCTGACCGCCAACGCTCTGGTCCACCAGGTGGAGTCCTACCTCGCCGTGGGCATGGACGGGCACGTCGCCAAGCCGATCGAGCTGACGCGGCTCTACGAGGCCATCGAGACCGCCCTGGCCAACGCCGCCAATGAGCGCGGCGAGTCGGCCGCCGCCTGACCGGCCAACCTGAACGCCAGACAACGACCGGGTCAGAACCGTTTCAGGTCCCGCGTGTTTCCCTTGCTCATGGTCGTCGCCAAGGCGGCTTGAGCAACGAGGACATACGAGATGAAAAAGTTCCTGATCCCCCTGTTGGCCGCCTCGGCTCTGGCCGGCGCCGCCCTGCCCGCCGCCGCCGCCCCCTGGCAGAACATCAACCAGCGTCAGGCCCAGCTCGACCACCGCATCGACATGGGCGTGCGCAACGGCTCGCTGACCCGCCGCGAGGCGCGGACCCTGCGCCTCGAATTCCAGGGCATCGCCCGCCTCGAGGCGCGCTATCGCCGGACCGGCGGCCTGCAGGCCTGGGAGCGCCGCGACCTCGACCGTCGCTTCAACGCCCTGAGCGCCCGGATCCGCTACGAGCGCCATGACCGTGACGACTATCGCCCGGGTCCGGGCCCGCGTCCCGGCCCGGCCTATGACACCGACCGCGACGGTCACCCCGACCGCGTCGATCGGTTCCCCCGCGACCCGCGCCGCTGGTAGGCTCCCCCCAGCCAGTGATGACGCGAAGGAACGCCCCGGCTGCTCCCCGAGCCGGGGCGTTTTCCTTTGGTCAGAGCCGCAGGACGCTCTCGATCACCGTCACCGCCTTGCCGCGCAGCAGCACACGGTCGCCACGGTGCTCGCACTGCAGGTCGCCGCCGCGACCCGGATAGGCCTGGTGGAAGCGCAGGTCGGCGCGGCCGAGCTTGCCGGCGAACAGGGGCGAGAGGATGCAGTGGGCCGATCCGGTCGCCGGGTCCTCGGGGATGCCCGAGCCCGGCGCGAAGAAGCGGCTGACCACGTCATGGTCGGCGCCAGCGTCCGCCAGGGCCGCCGCCGACAGGTTGCCGCGCCCGCCCGTGGCCTCGCCGGCGATCTTCTCCAGCGCCGCCAGATCGGGCTTCAGCGCCCTGACCGCCGCCTCGCTGTCGAACACGGCGACCAGATAGCTGCCGGCCCAGACCTCGGTCGGGGTGGCGCCCAGCGCCTCGACCAGACCGTCGGGGATCGCGGTCCGCTTCGGCGGGTTGGCCGGGAAGTCCATTTCGTAGCGGTCGCCCAGCCGCCTGACCGTCAGAGGCCCAGACAGGGTGTCGAACGTGATCAGGTCGGCCGCGACGCCCAGTTCGGCGAACAGCACATGCGCTGCCGCCAGGGTGGCGTGGCCGCACAGAGGGACCTCCAGCGCCGGGGTGAACCAGCGCAGGCCGAACCGGGCCGGATCGTCCGTCGTCAGCAGAAAGGCCGTCTCGGCCTGGTTGTTCTCCGCCGCCAGGGCCTGCATCCAGGCCGCGTCGGCCCATGCGGCCGTCGGCTCCACGACACAGGCGGGATTGCCCTTGAAGGGGCCGGAGGCGAAGGCGTCGACAGTCCACTGGCGCATGAGGGATTCCCCGGATAACGGCAAAACGCGATAGGTGGGCGTGATGACCTTTGAACTCAATGGCGGCAAGCTTCTTGGCCTGTTCGCGCCGATCTGGGCGCTGCTGGCGCTGTCGTGGCTGGTCAATCCGGCCGCCTGGGTCGCCGACCCGGTGAACGTCGCCCTGGCCGCCGGCATTCCGTTCGCGGCGTCGGGCCTGCTGTGGGCGTTCGGCCGGCGCCGCTGGCGGCTGGAGCTGACGCCGACGGCCCTGATCCATCATACGCTCGGCCGCACCGAGGTGTTCGACTGGGCGTTGACGGGACCGATCGGCGTCAGCCGCGTCTTTGGTCTTGATCTGGTGTCGCCCTCGACCCTTCACTTCGCCTACGCGGGCGGCGGTCCGACCGGAAAGGTGCTCGGGCGGCGTCTGCTCTGCGTGTTCGGCGACGGTGGAACCGACCGGCTACTGCGCCAGATCGAGGACTACCGCCGTCTGCACGGCGCCTGAGGACGGAACGATGCCTACCGAAACCCGCACCGACACCGGCTACATCGTCAGCGACGACCCCGCCAGGTTCGACCTGCCGCTGGCCCACCGCTGGATCAGCGAGCAGTCCTACTGGGGCAAGCAGATTCCCTACCTGACGTTCGCCACCGCGATCCGCAACAGCCTGACCTTCGCCGCCTACGCCTCCGACGGCGAGATGGCCGCCATGGCCCGGGTGGTCACCGACCGGGCGACGTTCGGCTGGCTGTGCGACGTGTTCGTCGATGAGGTGCACCGCGGGCGGGGCCTGGGCAAGGCGCTGATGGCCTATTTCAAGGCCCATCCGGACCTGCAGGGCTTCCGCCGCATGCATCTGGCCACGGCCGACGCCCACGACCTCTATCGCCAGTTCGGCTTCACCGACCTGACCGGCGCCGACCGCTGGATGGAGATCCGCGACCCGGACGTCTACACGCGCGGGCGGTAGTTTGCGTCCTTCGAGACGCGGACCTGAGGGTCCGCTCCTCAGGATGACGTGCGGGGGTGGGGCGCACCTCTATTCGTCATGGTGAGGAGCGAGGCCCCAGCCGAGCGTCTCGAACCACGCAGGATCTACGCGGGCTCCACCACCATTACCTCCGGCCACCGCGTCCGCGCCGACGTCGTGGTCTTCACCCAGCCCTTCGCCAGGCCTCGGTTAGGGTTGGGCCGCAGGGTCATGGCGAACAGGTCTTCCAGCCCGAACGGCGCATGGATGGTCAGGTGGTCGTCCGGTTCCAGCCGCACGCCGACGCCGAACGCCGGGGCCACGAACCGGGTCAGGGCCTCGGCGCTGGTGGACAGCGGCGCGTAAGGCTCGCCGAAATGGTCCTCGAACCACAGATGCACGCGCGCCTGGTTGCGCACCTCGACCAGCTCGGCGAGCGGCGCCGGGAACAGTGCCGCGGCGCGCTTGATGAACACATCCTCGGCGTCCCAGCTGGTGTCGGGATCGAAATAGATCACGTCGTAGTCGCGCACGCCGTAGTCCGGCTCGCGGCCGGTCAGGTGGTTCCACACGCGTTGGTAGACAGCCCCCGAGACGATCATCCAGTCCGGCAGGTCCAGCTCGCGGGCCACCTCCAGCACCGTCATCATCGACGGCGCGGCGCGCAGGATGTCTTCAAGGCGGTGTTCGAGGGGACTGCTCATAGGGCATGCGTCCTTCGAGACGCCAGCTGCGCTGGCTCCTCAGGATGACGAACAGGGTGGGTTGCAAAAATATTCGTCATGGTGAGGAGCGGCGAAGCCGCGTCTCGAACCACGCAACTCAGTTTCAGCGTCATGCCTTCCCCCTCATCGGCCAGGCGTGATCGAGCGGCCCGTGGCCGGCGCCGAGGCCCGGCGCGCGCAGCATGGCCTCGTGGACGTAGGTCCAGGCGCGGGCCACGGCGGCGGTCAGGTCCATCCCCTGGGCCAGCCCCGTGGCGCAGGCGCTGGCCAGGGTGCAGCCGGTGCCGTGGGTGTGGCGCGTGTCGATCCGCTCGCCCTCGAAGCTGGTCTCGCCGTCCGCCGTCATCAGGATGTCGATCACCCGCTCGCCGGCCACATGGCCGCCCTTCATCAGCACCGCCTTCGCGCCCAGCGCCAGCAGGGCCTCGCCCGCGCGGCGCAGATCGTCGGTGGTCGCCACCGTCAGGCCGGTCAGGGCCTGCGCTTCCGGCGCGTTGGGCGTCAGCAGGGCCGCGCGGGGGACCAACAGGGTCTTGACCGCTTCCACCGCCCGCGCCTCCAGCAGCGACGCCCCGCCCTTGGCGATCATCACCGGGTCGATCACGGCGGGGACGCCCGCGGCGCCGTCCAGCAGCCGCGCGACCAGCTCGACGGTCGCCACGTCGCCCAGCATGCCGGTCTTGATCGCGTCGGCGCCGATGTCGTCCAGCACGGCCCGCGCCTGAGCCTCGATGACCTCGACCGGGATGGCGTGCACGCCGGTGACGCCCAGCGTGTTCTGCACCGTGACGGCGGTGATCGCCGTGGCCGCGTAGCCGCCCAGGGCCGTGACCGTCTTGATATCCGCCTGGATCCCCGCCCCGCCGCCGCTGTCGGACCCGGCGATGATCAGGACGCGGCCACGGTGGGAATCAGGAGAGGGCATGGCGATGTTCTAGCCCTCCCTCCCCTTCATGGGGAGGGTGGACGGCCGTAGGCCGGACGGGTGGGGAGGCTCGTCGCCACCCCGATACATCCAGCACGGCCCTTCACGTCCCCACCCTGACCGCTTCGCGGCCTGTCCCTCCCCATGAAGGGGAGGGAGGATATATATGTTGACGGTTATATAACGGACGTGACATATGTTGGCCATGGACCTCGTTTTCGAAACCCTGGCTGAACCCAATCGCCGCCGCATCCTCGACCTCCTGCGCGAGGGCGAGCGGCCGGCCGGCGACTTCGTTTCGGCGCTTGAGATCAGCCAGCCCGGCGTCTCGCGGCATCTGCGGATCCTGCGGGAAGCCGACCTCGTTTCGGTGCGCCAGGACGGCCAGCGCCGTCTCTATCGCCTGAACGGCGCGCGGCTCGCCCGCATCGACGCCTGGCTGGCGCCCTACCGACGGTTCTGGACCGACAAGCTCGACGCCCTGGAAGACCATCTGGATCGGGAGACCCCGCAATGACCACCACCCTGACGAAACTGCCCGCTGACGCCGGAACCTGGCGCGAGATCGATGGCGGCCTGGAGCTGCGCTACGAGCGCCGGCTGCGCCATTCTCCGGACAAGGTGTGGAAGGCCGTCGCCACGCCGGAGGGCATCGCCTGCTGGTTCGCCATCCCGGTCGGCATGGAGATGCGCGTCGGCGGCCGCTACGACCTGCGCTTCAACCACCCGGTGACCGACACCTGGACCGCCGAGAACGCCGCTCGCGTCTCGCCCAACACCATCCTGGCCTACGACCCGCCGCGCCTGTTCGAGCACACCTTCGGCGAAGGTCATGTGGTGCGCTGGGAGCTGGAGCCGGACGGCGACGGAACCTGGCTGGTGATGACGCACAAGGTCCCTGCCAGGGATATCGGCCAGGCGACGGGCTACCTCAGCGGCTGGCAGCAGCATCTGGAGGGTCTCGAAGCGGCCATCGCCGGCCGGGCGACGCTGTGGAACTGGGACGGCTGGCGCGCGCTGAAGGCGGCATACGACGAACGGCTTGGAGCCGGCTGAGGCTGGCCGCGCCGCCTACCCGTTGATGGCCGCCTGAACCCTGAGCGCCTGGACTGTTTCGGCGACATCGTGCACGCGCACGGCCGCCACGCCGGCTCTCGCACCGGCCAGCGCTACGGCCAGGGACCCGCCCAGCCGGTCGCCCGGGTCCTTCGCGCCCGGGTCGAGCGCGGCGATGAAGCGCTTGCGGCTGGCGCCCAGCAGGACCGGGAAACCCAGCGCGACCAGCCGGGGCAGGGCGCGCAGCAGGGCGAGGTTGTGGTCGAGCGTCTTGCCGAAGCCGATGCCGGGGTCGAGCCAGATCCTGTCCCGCGCCACGCCGGCGCTCATGGCGACCTCGGCGCGGGCCAGCAGGAAGGCCTCGACCTCGCCCACCACGTCGTCATAGCGCGGCGCGTTCTGCATCGTGCCGGGCTCGCCCAGCATGTGCATCAGCACGACTTCGCAGCCGAGCTCGGCGGCCACGGCCGGCGCGTCTGGCGCGCCGCGCAGGGCCGTCACGTCGTTCCATATCGTCGCCCCGGCGGCCACGGCGGCGCGGGCCACGGCGGGCTTGAGGGTGTCGATGGAGACGGGGATGGCGCTTTCGGCGCGGACTGCCGTGATCAGCGGGATCACGCGCGTCAGCTCCTCCGCCTCCGGTACGGGCGCGGCGCCCGGCCGGGTCGACTCGCCGCCGATGTCGAGGATGTCCGCCCCCTCGGCGATCAGCCGCCGGGCGTGGGCGAGGGCGGCGTCATGGCCCAGGTAGCGCCCGCCGTCGGAGAAGCTGTCCGGCGTGACGTTGACGATGCCCATGACGCGGGGGGATGGCATCTAGATGCTCCCCCATCGGGGGAGCTGTCGGCGAAGCCGACTGAGGGGGTCGCCCGAGACCTGAGCGGACCCCCTCCGTCCCGGCTTCACCGGTCCACCTCCCCCGATGGGGAGGATCACTACTCCGCGTCCCGCGCCACCACGCCGCCGGGACGGGGCGACAGGGGCACCGAGGCGTTGGGGCCGCTCGGGCGCTTCTCGGGCTCCTCGCGGTTGGGCATGACGCCCTTCATCGCGTTGGTGATCTCGTCGCCGCTGAGGGTCTCGAACTCGAGCAGGGCCTTGGCGACCTTGTGCAGGTCTTCCAGCCGCTCGGTCAGGATCCGGCGGGCCTCGTCGAGGCCCTCCTGGATCAGCCGCTTGACCTCGCTGTCGATCAGTCGGGCCGTCTCTTCCGAGACGTTCTGGGTGCGGGCGACCGAATGACCGAGGAACACCTCTTCCTGGTTGTCGCCATAGGCTACGGCGCCCAGCTTGTCGGAATAGCCCCACTGGGTGACCATCGCCCGGGCCAGGCCCGTGGCGGCCTTGATGTCGCTGCTGGCGCCGGAGGTGATGTTCTCCTTGCCGAAGATCAGCTCCTCGGCGACGCGGCCGGCCATCATGATCGCCAGGCGGCTGGTCATCTGGGCGTACTTCATCGAGTAGCGGTCGCCCTCGGGCAGCTGCATGACCATGCCCAGGGCGCGGCCGCGCGGCACGATGGTCGCCTTGTGCACCGGGTCGGCGCAGGGGACGCTCATCGCCACCAGGGCGTGGCCGCCCTCGTGATAGGCGGTCAGCTTCTTCTCTTCCTCGTTCATCGCCATCGAGCGGCGCTCGGCGCCCATCATGACCTTGTCCTTGGCCATCTCGAAGTCGTCGTGGGTGACCATGCGGCGGCCCTTGCGGGCGGCCAGCAGGGCGCCTTCGTTGACCAGGTTGGCCAGATCGGCGCCGGAGAAGCCGGGCGTGCCGCGGGCCAGGGTGCGCACATCGACGTCGGCCGCCAGCGGCACGTTGCGCATGTGCACGCGCAGGATCTTCTCGCGGCCGGTCACGTCGGGGTTGGGCACCACCACCTGGCGGTCGAAGCGGCCCGGTCGCAGCAGGGCCGGGTCGAGCACGTCGGGACGGTTGGTCGCGGCGATCAGGATGATGCCCTCGTTGGCCTCGAACCCGTCCATCTCGACCAGCAGCTGGTTGAGCGTCTGTTCGCGCTCGTCGTTGCCGCCGCCCAGACCCGCGCCGCGGTGGCGGCCGACGGCGTCGATTTCATCGATGAAGATGATGCAGGGGGCGTTCTTCTTGGCCTGTTCGAACATGTCGCGCACGCGGCTGGCGCCGACGCCGACGAACATTTCCACGAAGTCCGAGCCGGAAATGGTGAAGAAGGGCACGCCAGCCTCGCCCGCGATGGCGCGGGCCAGCAGCGTCTTGCCAGTGCCCGGAGGGCCGACCAGCAGCGCGCCCTTGGGGATCTTGCCGCCCAGCCGCTGGAACTTGGACGGGTCCTTGAGGAAGTCGACGATCTCGCTCAGGTCGTCCTTGGCCTCCTCGACGCCGGCGACGTCATCGAAGGTGATCTTGTTCTTGTTCTCGGTCAGCAGGCGCGCCTTGGACTTGCCAAAGCCCATGGCCCCGCGGGCCCCGCCCTGCATCTGGCGCATGAAGAACACCCAGACGGCGATCAGCAGAATGATCGGGAAGGCCTGGATGAGGATGTTCAGCAGCAGCGAGCGTTCGGGGTTCTTGAAGGCGATGGCGACCCCGCGGCTCTCCATCCGCTTCACCAGGTCACTGGAGTCGGCGGGCACCACGACCGTGTAGGGCTTGTTGTCCTGGCCGCTGACATCGACGGCCGTGCCGTGGAATACCGCGGACTTCACGTCCCCGGCATCGACGCGCTTGAGCAGCGTCGAATAGCCGACATCGACGGGCGCCGCGCCGGGCGCGGCTCCGCCACGCACCACCATGCTCCAGACGCCGGCGGCGACGACGACGACGATCGCCCAGATGGCCAGGTTCCGCAGGTTCATTCGCTCAAACTTCCTGTGCTTACCGCTCCCAAGATAGGGCGGCCGGGCCGATTTCGCCACGCGCGCGATTTGTCACGGGGCCGGTTCGCTGTCTACGCGCCCCGTCGCCGCCTCGAAACGGGGCAATGCGAGCGCCTGGACGCGAACCGTCTGGTGCTCTGCAAGGATCGGGCAACTGACGTCGCCGGTCTCGCCGATGATCGCCGGCAGGGTCGGCCGGGCGGCGGCGGGGATGGCGGCCAGCCGTTTGCGCTCGTTTTCCGGCAGTTTCGCGGCGAAACCGGCCAGCGGGACGACGCGCAGGCCGGGCCGGTCGGCGGCGATCTCGAACCGGCCGTCCCAGACGACGCTCTGGCCGGGCGGCAGGTCCAGCGGCGCGAGGCCGCCGCGGGCGATCTGGCCGGCGTCGCGCATGACGATGACCTCCGTCCAGCCCACCTCGATGCGCGCCCCGGCCAGGGTCACGGTGAACGGATCGCCCCGCCGCAGCCCATCGACGATCCGGGCCAGACTGTCCCCGCGCGGCGGCCGCGCCGTCCCGGCCGCGCACAGGGCGGCGGCGGCGAGGGTCGCGGGCGGGGTGGACTTCGGCAGGATCAGCCCTCCCCACGGAGTGGGGAGGGGGACCATGCGGCGCATGGTGGAGGGGTCGGCGCCGGCCTGACCGGAAAGGCCGGAATTCAGAATGGGGCCGCTGGCGGCGGCGCTGCCCCCTCCACCGCTCTCCGAGCGGTCCCCCTCCCCGCTTCGCGGAGAGGACGACGCCCGGGCCCGGGCCCGCGCATAGGTCATGTCCTCGTTCGCCGGGTCATCGATCCAGGTCTCGCCGGCCTCGCGCAACCCGTCGCGCAGCGCGGCCCGGCTCACGCCCAGCAGCGGCCGCAGCAGGAAGACGCCGCGCCCCTCGGGCCAGGCCGGGGACGGCGACCATTCGCGCGCGTCTGGCACGGTGGAGCCTTCGGCGCGCATGGCGGCGGACTCGGCCAGGTCGTCGGCGGTGTGGCCCATCAGCAGGACCTTCGCGCCCGCCGCCCGCGCGGCGTCGGCCAGCAGCGCGTGGCGCGCGGCGCGCGCGGCCGCGGGCAGGCCCGTCGCGGGCTTTTCGCCGGTCCAGCGCAGGGCCTGGAAGGCCACGCCCAGCCGCCGCGCGGTTTCGCCGCAAACGGCGGTCCAGCCGGCGCTGGCGGGGTTCAGCCCGTGATCGACCGTCAGGGCGATGACCCGGCGGCCATGGGCGTCGGCCCAGGCCTTCGTGAGGAGCAGCAACGCCAGCGAGTCCCCGCCGCCCGACAGGGCCACGGCCAGCGGCGCCGGCGAGGCGGTCCTCAGGCGGCGGTCGAGGATGGGGAGGATCGATTGCAGCAAGGTCTCTGCGTCCTTCGAGACGCCCCGGATCAAGTCCGGGGCTCCTCAGGATGACGAATTCCGGGGGCCGCACAAATTCCCGTCATGGTGAGGGGCGGGTTCGTCAGGACTCCCCCGGACCCGATCCGGGGCTCGAACCACGCACGCCTACGCCGCGCACCTGGCCTGGTCGCGGACGGTCTGGGCCCGGGTCTTCACCGAAGGCGGGGCCTTCGGATAGCGGCGGGCCAGCTCGTCCAGCGTCTGGCAGGCGTCGGCGGGCTTCTTCAGCGCCACCAATGACCGGGCCAATTCCAGCGTCGCGTCGGGGGCCCAGGCGGTTTTGGGCCAGCCGCGGATGGCGCCGATGAAGGCCCCGGCGGCGTCGGCGTTGGCCCCGCGCACCGACAGAGTCTTGCCCAGCCAGTAGCGCGCCTCGGGACCCTTTTCCGTGTCGCCGTAGCGCTTCACGAAGGCCTGGAAGGCGGCCTCGGCGGAATCGTAGTCGCCGTCGAGCATGAACTGGCGGGCCCGCTGGAAGTCGGCCGACGGGTCGCCGACATCATCGGTCGCGGCCTCCTCGTCGGCCGGCGCCGGCCCGGCGGCCGCGGCGGCCTCGATCTGGGTCATGCGGCCCTCCAGGGCGGCCAGCCGGTCGGCCAGGGCGCGGCTGGAGGTCTCCGAGGCGGCCAGGGCCTTGCGGGTCTGGCCCAGCTCGAAGGCCAGGGACTCGTTGGCGCCGTTGAGTTTGGTCAGGGTCTCCTCGAGATCGGAGATGCGGTCGGTCAGGGCCTGGATCTGCGATTCGGTCTCGGCCGGCATGACCACCACCGGCTTTCCGCTGTCGCGGCCCTGGAAGACGATCGAGCGCAGCTCGCGCACGACCTTCTCCATCTTGTCGAGCCGTCGGACCGAACGGTCGTCGAGCGGATCGGGCATGGGGGTCTGCGACCAGGCGGCGGCGGCCCCGAGCGACACGGTCATGACGGCGAGGACGGCGAGGAGGGTGTTGCGCTTCATGGCGAGAAAATTCGTCCGTTGCGGCGTCGAAATTACGGCGCGAGCCGGAAAGGCAAGGAGGGGACCGCGACGAACGCGGCCCCCTCCCGGCATTTCAGCGATCGGAAGCGCGCTAGCGCGCGCCCTCGACGATGACGGTGTGGCCGTTGCGGTTGCGGGCCCAGGCGTCCTCGCTGGAGCCCGGATCGATCGGCCGCTCCTTGCCCCAGGACAGGGTGGTGATGCGGCTGGAAGCCACGCCGCGGCTGGCCAGATAGTCGCGCACCGCGTTGGCCCGGCGGGCGCCGAGGGCCAGGTTGTACTCGCGGGTGCCGCGTTCGTCGCAGTTACCCTCGATGCGCACCCGCACGTTCGGGTACTGGCGCAACCAGGCGGCCTGGGCGTCGAGCACCGGCATCGCGTCGGAGCGGACGTCATAGCGGTCGAGGTCGAAATAGACGAAGTCGCCGACGTTGATGACGAAGTCCTGCACCGATCCGGGGATCGGGCGGGTATCGACCGGCGCCTGCGGTCCGGGGCCGCGCGGACCGGCCGGGCCGGGGCCCGCCGACGGTCCGGGCCCGGGGCCGGGCTTGGGCTTCGAGGCGCAGGCGGCCATCGATGCGGTGGCGGCGACAATAAGCGCCAGTCTAACGGCGCGTTTGGCGTCGAAGCTCATTTGGCTTCCTCCTCCGGAAACGATCTATCGCGCCAATAGTGGCGCCAGAATGCGGATCAACGCGACTGAAAACTCAGACTGCACCTCACAATGGCGTCAGGCTGAAGCGCAACAACCACAATCACCGGTCAGTTGAGCAGCGGCGACCAGGCCGGGTCCGAGCCGGAGCCCTGATACGGCGCGGGTCGCAGGATGCGGCCGGTGATATCCACGGTCCACAAACGCGGGGAACCGCCAGGCGTTTCACGGAAGAACATCAACACCCGGCCGTTGGGCGCCCATGTGGGCCCCTCGTCGAGGTAGCTGGTGGTCAGGATGCGCTCGTCCGAGCCGTCTGGACGCATCACGCCGATGTGGAACTGGCTGCCGGTCTGTTTGGTGAAGGCGATGAAGTCGCCGTTCGGGCTCCAGACCGGCGTCATGTAGCGGCCCTGGCCATAGGAGACGCGCCGCGCCCCGCCGCCATCCGCGCCCATGACGTAGATCTGCGGGCTGCCGCCGCGGTCGGAGTTGAAGGCGATGCGCGTTCCGTCCGGCGAGAAGCTGGGCGAGGTGTCGATGCCCGGGTCGGAGGTCAGCTTGGCCTGCGCGCGGGTCGCCAGGTTCATCACCCAGATGTCGCTGTTGCCGCCGCGCTCGACCGAGAAGGCCACGCGCCCGCCGTCGGGCGAGAAGCGCGGCGCGAAGACCATGCCGGGGAACCGCCCGAGCGTCTCCTGGCGGGCCGTCTCGATGTTGAACAGATAGATGCTGGAGCCGGTCGGCCGCAGCGCCATGTAGGTGATCTCCTGGCTGGTCGAGGAGAAGCGCGGCGTCATCACCACATAGCTGCCGTCGGTCAGGCTGGAGGGATTGGCCCCGTCCTGGTCCATGATCATCAGGCGCTTGACCCGGGCGCCGCGCGGACCGCTTTCGGCGACGAACACCACGCGGGTGTCGAAATAACCCTTCTCGCCGGTCAGCCGCTCATAGACCGCGTCGCTGATCTTGTGCGCCACGCGCCGCCAGTTCTCCGACGTCGAGGTGAACTGCAGGCCCAGCAGCTGCTCGCCGGAGAACACGTCCCACAGGCGGAAATCGACGCGCAGCTTGCCGTCGGCCTCGACGGTGATGGCCCCGTTGACCAGGGCCTGGGCGTTGATCGATTTCCAGCCGGCGAAGTCGGGCTGGATGCCGATGTCGAGGTTGCGCTCGGGGAAGGCGGCGGCGTCGATCGGCGCGAACAGGCCCGACCGTTCGAGGTTGCCGGCGATGACCGACGCCATCTCCGCCCCGCGTCCCGCGCCCGAGAAGGCCGGGATGGCGATGGGCAACGGGCGGACCTCGCCCTGGTTGACGTCGATCTCTATGTCCGCCCGGGCGACCCCGGGCAGGGCGGCGCCGGCCAGGAAGATGGCGCAGAGGGCGGCGAGAACGGGTCTGAGGGTCATCGTGGCGCTCCGGTCAGCGATTGGCGCAGACCTGATTGGCGTTGAAGTTGACGGTGATCTTCTCACCGTAGAGCTCGGGTGGGAAATTGGGGAAGGGTTCTGTCATTCGTATGGCGCGAACCGCGGCGTCCGATCCGGCGCGGGCCAGGGAGCCTGGCGCGGCGTCCCGGCCCGACGACACCGGGTCGGTCAGCAGCCGGCCGTTGGACGAGACGATGAACGACACCTTGATGTTCACGTCGGCCCCGCCCTCGACCATGCAGTTGGGATTCCAGCGGCGGCCCAGGTCCGTGCCCAGCGTCAGCAGATAGCCCTTGGCCCCGGCCGACGGGCCCCGGCTCGTCCCGACCGCCAGGGTGCGGTCCTTCTTGCCGGTTCCGCCGCCGCCGCCGGCCTGGGCGCGGGGCGGGCGCCGGGCGCTCTGGACGTCGGCCATCAGCCGGTCGAGGTCGAGCGACGGCTTGCGGGCCGGCGCGGGCGTCGGCTTTGGCGGCGTCTTGGCCGGCGGTTTGGGCGTGGAGTCGGGCAGGGGCGGCGCCACGGGAACGGGCTCGGGCTCCGGCATCGGCTCGGGCAGGATCTCCTCGCCGGCCGACATCTCCTCGACATCGCCCTGCTCGGCCATGCGAGCTTGCGGCGGACCCTCGCTGACAATGGTGATCGGCACGCCGCCGCCCATCTGCAGCGGCTTCTTGAACCAGATTCCGGCCATGATCACGAACGCGAACAGCCCCAGGTGCATGAGCAGCGAGGCCAGCAGGGCCGGCGACATGTTCGCGCCCGACCGTCTGCTCACGACAGCCCCCCAAATCCGCTCATCCCCGCGAAGGCGGGGACCCAGGCGTTTTTACGGTCAGCACCGGGCCGAACAGAAAAAACCTGGGCCCCCGCCTTCGCGGGGATGAGCGGAGGAGGCAGGTCCAGCATCATTTTGCCGGGACCTCGGGCGCAACCGCCGCCCCCGAACTCGGTCCGCCGGTGTCGGTGATCAGGTTGATCTTCGAGAACCCGCCCGTCGATAGGGCCGCCATCACCCGGGCGACCACCTCGTAGGAGGCCTTGCCGTCGGCGCGGACATAGATCGGTTTGTCGTAGCCGGCGCTGGCCATGGCCGAGAGCCGGGGTTTGAGCGCGGCGAACGGGATCTCCGTCTCGCCGACGAACAGGGCCCCGTCGGCCTTGACCGTCAGGGTGATCGGCTCGGACTGGTCCTGCATCGCGCCGGCCTCGGTCTTGGGCAGCTCGATGGGCACGCCGCTGGTCAGCAGCGGGGCGCTGATCATGAAGATGATCAGCAGCACCAGCATCACATCGACCAGCGGGGTGACGTTGATCTCGGAAAGCGCGCCGCGGCGACCGCGACCGCGCCGGCCGCGCCGCTTGCCGACCGCGCCGAAGGCGTCTGTGGACGACAGGGCCATGGCTCAGATCTTCTCCGCCAGGCGGCGCTGGATGGCGGTCGACAGGTCGTCGGCGAAGCCTTCCAGCCGGGCGGCGAACTTACCCGCGTCGGTCGAGAACTTGTTGTAGGCGATATAGGCCGGAATGGCGGCGGCCAGGCCGATGGCCGTGGCGAACAGGGCCTCGGCGATGGCCGGGGCGACCACGGCCAGCGAGGTGTTCTTCTCGATGGCGATGTTCTGGAACGCGTGCATGATGCCCCAGACCGTGCCGAACAGGCCGATGAACGGCGAGGCCGTGGCGACGATGGCCAGACTGCCGAGGCCATCTTCGACCTTCTGGCTCTCGCGGGCGATGTTGCTGTCCAGCACCCGGTCGATCCGCTGGATCAAGAGGGCCGTCTGGGTGTCGCCCATGGCCCCGCGCGCGCGGGCTTCCTTCCATTCGCGCAAGGCCGCGTTGAGCAGTTTGGGCAGCGGATGCTTGCTGCCGGCGGCCTCCTGGCCGACCTCCTCGAGCGGCCGGCCGCCGCCGACCTTGTCCTCGAACCGGTTGGCCTCGGCGTTCAGCGCCCCGAACCGGAACAGCTTGTCGATGATCACCGCCCAGGACCACAGCGAGGCCAGGGCCAGGCCGATCATGACCAGGCGCACCACCCAGTCGGCGTTGCTCCACAGGGTGATGATGGAAAAGGTGTCGGCCGAGATCGTCTGGGCGTCCATGCGGTCGCATCCCCGAGCAGGTTTGGCCGCAATTCACGCGTGCGGCTTTGGTGAAACTATGGCGCAGGCCTTAACGGGCCTTAACCCTCATCCTTGCAAAACCAGGGCCGCAGCACATCGACAAGTCCCGCCGGCGGTTTGCGTGGCTTTCCGTCGAGACTGATGCAGGCGGCCGACACCCGGGCCGTTGCGATCAGGTCCCCGCCGCGGGTGATGCGCTGGCTGACCTGCAACCGCGCGCCCTTCGCCTGGTCATAGGTGGTGATGACCTGCAGGGCGTCGTCGATCTTCGCCGGCCGTTTGAAGTCGATCTCCATCCGCGTGACCACGAACGCCGCCGGATCATGCCGCTCCAGCAGGTCCGTATGCGACACCCCCGCCAGCCGCAGAAAGTCGCTCCGCCCCCGCTCGAAATAACGCACGTAGTTGGCGTGATAGACGACCCCGGTGAAGTCGGTGTCTTCGTAATAGACGCGCACGGGCAGGATATGCTCGCGGCCCTCGAAGCGGCCGGCGGTGGGGTGGTCCCGGGTCGGGTTTGTGGAAGACACGCTGCGTCCTTCGACACGCGCCCTTCAGGCGCTGCTCAGGATGACGTTGGTAGTGGATTGCACGGGCGCCGTCATCCCGCCTGCCCTCCCCATCACCCCTCCACGTCATCCTGAGCAGGCCCCGCAGGGGCCGTGTCGAAGGACGCGCTCACCCCTCGTCGAACAGCCCCGGAGCCCCCTTCGGCGGCGGCGGTTCCTTCAGGCCCAGGTGCAGATAGGCCTTGCCGCACGCCACCCGACCCCTCGGCGTGCGCTGGATGAAGCCCTGTTGCAGCAGGAAGGGTTCGATCACGTCCTCGACCGCGTCGCGCGCCTCGGCGATGGCGTAGGCGAGGGTCTCGACCCCGGCCGGGCCGCCGCCGTAGTTCTCGATCAGGGCGCGCATGTAGCGGCGATCGAGCGAGTCGAGCCCCGCCTCATCGACCTCCAGCCGGGCCAGGGCCCGGGCCGCGTGGCCCTTGTCGATCAGCGGCGCCCCGTCGGCGGCGGCGAAGTCGCGCACCCGGCGCAGCAGGCGTCCGGCTACGCGCGGCGTGCCGCGAGACCGGGCGGCGATCTCGCCGGCCCCGTCCTCGCTGAGCGGCGCGCCCATCTTGCGGGCCGCGCCGAGCAGCACCCGCTGCAGCTCCGACGGGGTGTAGAACTCCAGCCGCAGCGGGATGCCGAACCGGTCGCGCAGCGGCGTGGCCAGCAGGCCGGCCCGCGTGGTGGCGGCCACCAGGGTGAAGGGCGCGAGATCGATGCGGATCGAGCGCGCCGACGGCCCGTCGCCGATGATCAGGTCGAGGACGTGGTCCTCCATCGCCGGATAGAGAATCTCCTCCACGTTGGCCGGCAGGCGGTGGATCTCGTCGATGAACAGTACGTCGCGCGGTTCGAGATTGGTCAGGATGGCGGCCAGGTCGCCGGCCTTGGCCAGCACCGGGCCGCTGGTGGCGCGGAAGCCGACGCCCAGCTCGCGGGCGACGATCTGCGCCAGGGTCGTCTTGCCCAGCCCCGGCGGGCCGAACAGCAGCACGTGATCAAGCGCCTCGTTGCGATCGCGGGCCGCATCGATGAACACCTTGAGGTTGGCCTTGGTCTGCTCCTGCCCGACGAACTCGGCCAGGGTCTGGGGGCGCAGGGCCTTGTCGGTGGCTTCGAAGGGGGCGGCTTCGCCGGAGATGATGCGGTCGTCGGTCATGGGGTGAGGCCGTTGCAGGGTGCGTGGTTCGACACGCGCTTCGCGCTGCTCACCATGACGTAGAGGGGAGGCGCCCACAGATTTACGTCATCCTGAGCAGGCCCGCAGGGCCGTGTCGAAGGACGCACGATGCTTCCGCGCGCCATCACCGGCCGATCTCCTTCAGCGCCGCCTTCACCAGCGCGCCGACATCGGCTTCCTCGCCCAGATGCCCGACGGCATGGTCGACAGCGCGCCGACCGACGGGTTCGGCGATGCCCAGGCCCATCAGGGCGGCCACGGCCTCGCCGGTGGCGCTGACCCTGTGGACCTTCGGCGCCTCGCCGGGCTCCGAAGGCGCGCCGGCGCTGACCAGCCCGTCGCCGAGCGGCTTGCCCTTCAGCTCCAGCACGATGCGCTGGGCCAGTTTGGGGCCGACGCCGTTGGCCCGGGCGACCAGCGCCTGGTCGCCGCGTTGCACGGCCCCGGCCAGCTCGGCCGGCGGCAGGACGTCGAGCACGGCCATGGCCGCCTTGGGCCCGACCCCCTGGATCGCCTGCAGCAGCACGAACACGCTGCGTTCCTCGCGTGTGGAAAAGCCGTACAGCCGCGGGCCCTGGGCCTCGCTCCACTGGTGCTCGACATGGACCACGGTCTCGTCGCCGACGGCCGGCAGGCGGCCCAGGGTGCGCGATCCGCAGCGCACGACATAGCCGACGCCGCCGACGTCGATCAGCGCCTCTTCCTCGCCGATCTCGGCGACGATCCCGCGCAGCCGGCCGATCATGCCACCTGCCTCAGGGCCCGGGCGCGGCGCGAGTGGGCGTGGGTGATGGCCACGGCCAGGGCGTCGGCCGCGTCCTGCGTCGGGCCGCCGGCGGTCGGCAGCAGCCGGGCGATCATGAAGGCGATCTGGCCCTTGTCGGCGGCGCCCGTGCCGACGACGCATTTCTTGACCTCGCGCGCCGCGTACTCGGCGACCGTCAGCCCGGCGCGGGCCGGCGCGATCATCGCCGCCGCCCGGGCCTGGCCCAGCTTCAGCGTCGACTGCGGGTTGGCGTTGACGAAGGTCTCCTCGACGGCCGCCTCGTGCGGCGCGTGGGCGGCGATCACCGCGCCGATGCCGTCGAACAGGCTCAGCAGCCGCTCGGCCAGCGGAGCCTTGTCGTCGGAGGCGATCACCCCGTGCGCGATCCAGGTCAGGCGCGAGCCCTCGACCGCGATCACGCCCCAGCCGGTGCGCCGCAGACCTGGATCGAGCCCGAGAATTCGAATCGCGTTCATCATGTGTTCTACTACTGTGGCCGAACACTTTACGAACTGCAAAAGAGGAGATGCTCCCCATCGGGGGAGCTGTCGGCGAAGCCGACTGAGGGGGTCACCCGAGACCGGAGCGGACCCCCCACGTCTCGCCTTCGGCGAGCCACCTTGTCTCTCCCGATGGGGCGGATCAGGCGTTCCGGGGCTCGATCTCGAACTCGATGACCTTGTGGTCGGCGCGCAGTTCGGCGGCGAGGCGGTCGATGGCGCTGCGGTTGAGGGCGCTGACCGTGGCACCGTGCTCGATGAACTGGCCCTTCTTCAGCAGGCGCTCACTGAGCGGGGCCGACTTGAGGCCGAGGGCCTTGAGCCGTTCGCGCAGCTCCTCGGCCCCGGGCGCCGCGCCGCGGGCGTAGCGGATGGTGATGTCGGCCAGCGACTGCTGCGGCAGCCGCTGGTCGATCAGGCGGAAGCCGGCCAGCACCATCAGGGCCAGCACCGTGCCGCTGATCGCCACCTGCCAGAAGCCGATGCCAAACAGGATGCCGATGCAGCTGGTGGTCCAGACCGAGGCGGCCGTGGTCAGGCCGTGAACATTGAAGCCGGAGCGGAAGATCACCCCGCCGCCGAGGAAGCCGACGCCGGTCAGGATGCCGTGGGCCATGCGCACCGGGTCGATGCGGATCACGTCCTGCGGCGTCGATGGTCCGATCCAGGCCATCTGGTGGTTGGCCGCGACCATCAGCAGGGCCGAGGTCAGGGCCAGCAGGCTGTGGGTGCGGAAGCCAGCCGGCTGGCCGCGAAAACCACGCTCGAATCCGATGCAGCCGCCGGCCAGCAGCGCGCCGACGAGCGGCAGAATATATTGCGGATTCAACGCGGTGCTTAGAAACTGATCCATAAAACTCCTCCGAACCCGGAACAATGCGCTGATTGGGCGGGGATGCAAACCGTGCGTCCTTCGAGACGCTCGCCCGAGGGCTCGCTCCTCAGGATGACGGACAGGGGTGGTCCGCAACAGTCTTCGTCATGGTGAGGAACGGACCCTCGGGTCCGCGTCTCGAACCACGCACTCTTGCGCCGCCATGCCCGAAGGGTGTGAAACTGCGTGCTCAGTCGAGGGGGGAATGAGTCATGGGTATCTGGCGCAAGGCGGTCGCGGGCGCGGTCATGGCGGCGGCCCTGCCGGGATTGGCGGGGGCCCAGTCGGCGGCCGCGCCGCGTCCGGACCAATTGGCCTTCCGCGCGATCTACAAGGAGCTGGTGGAGATCAACACCACCCTGTCGGTCGGAAGTTGCACCACGGCGGCCCAGGCCATGGCGGCGCGGCTGAAGGCCGCTGGCTATCCCGACAGCGACCTGCATCTGATCGTCGATCCGGCCCATCCGCGCGAGGGCAACCTGGTCGCCGTACTGCCGGGCAGCGATCCGAAGGCCAAGGCCGTCCTGCTGCTGGCGCATATCGACGTGGTCGAGGCCAACCGGGCCGACTGGACGCGCGATCCCTTCACCCTGATCGAGGAGGACGGCTGGTTCTACGCTCGCGGCGCGTCGGACGACAAAGCCCAGGCCTCGATCTGGGTCGACACCATGATCCGGCTCAAGCAGGAGCCCGTCCGCCCGCGCCGGAGCGTGAAGATGGCCCTGACCTGCGGCGAGGAGAGCGAGGGCGCCCTGAACGGGGCCGACCTGCTGGCGACGAAATACCGCGACCTGATCGACGCCGGATTCGCGCTCAACGAGGGCGCCGGCGGCCTGCTCGGCGACGACGGCAAGCCGGTGTCGCTGTCGATCCAGTCGGGCGAAAAGGTCTATCAGGACTTCACGCTGAGCACGACCAACCCCGGCGGCCATTCCAGCCGGCCGCTGCACGACAACGCCATCACCCATCTGGCCGGGGCGCTGGTGCGGATCGGCGCCCATGACTTTCCGGTTCAGCTGAACGAGACGACGCGGGCCTATTTCACGGCCATGGCCCCGCTGGTCGATGCCGAGACCGGCGCGGCCATGCGCGCCCTGGTGGCCGACCCGACCAATGCGGCGGCGGTCGCCATCATCGCGCGCAACCCGACCTGGAACTCGATGTTGCGGACCACCTGCGTGGCGACCCAGGCCAGCGCTGGCCACGCCCCCAACGCCCTGCCGCAGCGGGCCGAGGCCAACGTCAACTGCCGCATCTTCCCGGGCGTGCCGGTGGCCGAGGTGCAGGCCCAGCTGATCGCCCTGGCGGCCGACCCGAAGATCACCGTGACGCCTGACGCCACCACCCTGCTGACGCCCCCGCCGCCGCCGCTGACGCCGGCGATCATGAAGCCGCTGCGGGTCCAGGCCGACAAACTGTGGCCCGGCGTGCCGATCGTGCCGTTCCAGTCGACCGGCGCCACGGACGGCAAGTATCTCAACAGCTATGGCATCCCGACCTACGGCCTGACCGGCATCTTCGCCGGCAACGAGAACAGCGGCGCGCACGGCCTGAACGAACGGATTCGGGTCAAGTCGCTCTATGACGCCCGCGACTTCCTCTACGGCCTGGTCAAGACCTACGCCGCGTCGAAATAAGGACCCACACCCATGCCCTTCCCGCGCGGACTTCTGGCGACCGTGCTCGCCCTGACGCTGACCGGCGCCGCCGGCGCCCAGACCGCCACGCCGCCGGCCGTCGTGCGGCCCGACCAGCTGGCCTTCAAGGCGCTCTACAAGGAGCTGGTCGAGATCAACACCACCCTGTCGGTCGGCAGCTGCACCAGGGCGGCCGAGGCCATGGGCGCCCGGCTGACCGCCGCCGGCTTCCCGGCGGCCGACGTGCGGGTGGTGGTCCATCCCGACCATCCGCGCGAGGGCAGTCTGGTGGCCGTGCTGCACGGGACCGACCGCAAGGCCGGGGCCATGCTGCTGCTGGCGCACATCGATGTGGTCGAGGCCAATCCCGCCGACTGGACCCGCGATCCCTTCACCCTGATCGAGGAGAACGGCTATTTCTTCGCCCGCGGCGCCTCGGACGACAAAGCCCAGGCGGCCATCTGGGTCGATAGCCTGATCCGCCTGAAACAGGCCGGCTTCAAGCCGCGCCGCGACATCAAGATGGCCCTGACCTGCGGCGAGGAGAGCGAGGCCTATAACGGCATCGAGGATCTGGTGACCAACCACCGGCCGCTCGTCGATGCCGCCTTCGCGCTGAACGAGGGCGCCGACGGCCTGCTGGACGAGAACGACACGCCCGTGGTGCTCGAGGTCCAGGGCGGCGAGAAGGTCTATCAGGACTTCACCCTGACCATCACCAACCCCGGCGGCCATTCCAGCCGGCCGGTGAAGGACAACGCCCTGACGCGGCTGTCGGCGGCGCTGGCCAGGATCGGCGCCTACGACTTCCCGATCGCCTTCAACGACGCCACGCGCGGCTACTTCACCCGCATGATCCCGCTGGTTCCGGCCGACAAGGGCGCGGCGATGAAAGCGCTGGTGGCCAACCCCGACGACGCGGCGGCCCAGGCCGTCGTGACGGCCGACCCGATGTGGAACAGCATGCTGCGCACCACCTGCGTGGCGACCATGGTCAGCGCGGGCCACGCGCCCAACGCCCTGCCGCAGCGGGCCACGGCCAACGTCAACTGTCGCATCCTGCCCGGCGTGCCGGTCGAGGCCGTGCGCCAGCAGCTGATGGCCATCGCCGGCGACCCCGACATCGCCTTCACCCTGGCCCACGAGCCGAACCGGGCCTCGCCCCCGCCGCCGTTGACGCCCTTCATCATGGGGCCGATCGAGAAGGAGGCGGCGAAGCTGTGGCCCGGCGTGCCGGTCGTGACCATCCTGCTGACCGGCGCCACCGACGGCGTGCACACCAATGCCGCCGGCATTCCCACCTACGGCGTCAGCGGCATCTTCGGCAGCTCCGACGGCGACGGCATCCACGGCCTGAACGAGCGCGTGCGGGTCAAGGCGCTCTACGACGGCAGGGACTTCCTGTTCGCCCTGATCAAGGACTACGCCATGGCCAAGGGTCCCCCGGCGGCGAAGTAGCCGGGGGTGGTGGGGAAGCTGAAGGGCGGCTGAGGCAGGTAGCGTGGTTCGAGACGCGATCCCGAGGGATCGCTCCTCACCATGACGAACACCTTTGAAGTCCACCCCTCTTCGTCATCCTGAGGAGCGAGCCTCAAGCGAGCGTCTCGAAGGACGCACGATCACCCCGCGAACTTCGCCGCGTCCTCGTCGCTGATGTCGGCGTTGGCGTAGACGTTCTGCACGTCATCGTCGTCTTCCAGAGCGTCGAGCAGCTTCATCACCGTCGCGGCCTGGTCGCCGCTGACCGGGACCAGGCTCTTGGGCCGCCAGACGATCTTCGTCGACGACGCCTCGCCGAACGCCTTCTCCAGCGCCTGGGCGACCTCGTTCAGGTCCTCGAAGCCGGTAAACACGGTGTGGCCCGAGCCGTCCTCGCCCAGGTCCGCCTCGACGTCGGCGGCGCCGGCCTCGATGGCCGCCTCCATCATGGCGTCCTCGCTGGCGGCCTTGGCCGGGTACTCGATCTGGCCCATGCGGTCGAAGTTGAAGGTCACCGAGCCGGTGGCCCCCATGTTCCCGCCCAGCTTGCCGAAGATCGTCCGGACATTGGCCGCGGCGCGGTTTTTGTTGTCGGTCAGCACCTCGACGATGATCCCGACCCCGCCGGGCGCGACGCCCTCATAGCGGATTTCGGTGTAGTCGGCGGCGTCGCCCATCTGCGACTTCTTGATCGCCCGGTCGATGACGTCCTTGGGCACGGACTCGGCCTTGGCGTTGGCCACGGCCAGGCGCAGGCGCGGGTTCATGGTTGGGTCGGGCAGGCCCGCCTTGGCCGCCACGGTGATCTCCCGCGACAGCTTGGAAAACAGCCTGGACCGCACCGCGTCGGCGCGCCCCTTGCGGTGCATGATGTTCTTGAACTTTGAGTGGCCGGCCATGCTCGGGTGTTCAGTCTCGGTGTTGAAAGGGTGCGGGGTTTTAGCGTCGGGTTGTGCTGCTGTCACGTTGACCCGATTTGCTTATCGTATCCCCCACGCGCTCCGAAGCTGTCGAATCGACCGGGAGTGGCTGGCTACGAGAAGATCATTAGACCACCAGCTATCGCAACGAGCACCCCGCCCGCAGCGCCATACTTCAATCCCAAATTCAGGGCCGCCGCCCTCTTTCTGGCGACGTCATCGTAGCTCTCAATGACTTGTTCAAGGAGGCCAGCGTTCCAACACCCAGCCTTCTCCGGGTTGGTTTCCTCCAGAAAATCAGCGTCTTTCCACCAGGAGGGCGATACACCTTGGAACACGATGTCGCCTGCCATCATCCCGTACAGGCAGACCATCGCGCCGACTGTGAACGAAATAGTGGCTAGGCCACTCAAGAAAGGCAGGTGAGGTCCTAAACCTCGGAAGGTCGCACCAAAGGTCGCTGAAAAAGCGGCGGCGGCGAATAGAGCGGCAACAGCTTGGGAGACACGCTGCTCAAGAGCAACCATCGCCACTTGGCGTGCCGCAGCGTTGGCTCTAGCTTCCTCAAGTATGACTCGTCTTATGCGCGGACTCGCCTTCCAATAGGCATTCTGGGCTTCGTCCTTTGAGAAGGTTGTCATGAGCAATCACAAACCTCCCCCGCCTCCGCCGCCGCCGCCCCAGAAGGGCAGGACCGAGGACTATTCGCCTCGTCCTCAGACCGAAGCACCAAAACCTAGGAACAAGTGAGCATCGATTCGCATGGCCACGCCAAAACCACCTCCGCCTCCTCCCCCGCCGCCGCCGCAATTAGGTCAACACAGCGCCGATCCTGTACGGCGGCCTCCTATGCCGCCGCTGGAGCGCAAGGGTTAGGAGACTCTTGTTAGTCGAGCTTTCGTAAAGCTCAAGCCGTCGCCATCTCCACCACCGGCACCGTCTCGCTCAGCCGCCCGCCGATGCGAATCGGCTCGATGCGGCGGGCCAGGCCCGTGCGGTCGTCGGTCTCGACGAACACGCCGCAGACGGTCGCGGGACCAGAGGCGGGCTGGTAGCGGCCCTGGCTGATCTTGGTGGTGAACCGGCGCAGCGGCTCTTCCTTCTGGTTGCCGATGACGCTGTCGTAGTCGCAGCAGGCCCCGGCGTCGGTCTGGTAGGCCGTGCCGCCGTTGAGGATCTGGGCGTCGGCGGTGGGCACATGGGTGTGAGTGCCGACGACCAACGAGGCGCGACCGTCGCAGTAGTGGCCCATGGCCATCTTCTCGCTGGTGGCCTCGCAGTGCATGTCGACCACCACCGCGTCGGCCACCTGGGCCAGCGGGGCCTTGTCCAGCTCGCGGTCGGCGGCGGCGAAGGGGTCGTCCATGGCGTCCATATGCACCCGGCCCAGCCGGTTGATGACCATGATGGTCTTGCCGCCGTCGGTCTGGAACAGGGTGCTGCCCTTGCCTGGCGCGTCGGACAGAAGCGGATAGTTGGCCGGCCGGATCAGCCTGGGCTCGCGGACGATGTAGGTCAGCGCCTCCTTCTGGTCCCAGCTGTGGTTGCCCAGCGTCAGGCAGTCGGCCCCGGCGTCGAACAGCTCGCGGGCGGTGTTCTCGGTGATGCCGAAGCCGGCGGCGGCGTTCTCGGCGTTGACGATGACGAACTCGAGACCCAGGCGGCGGCGGAGGCCCGGCAGATGGTCGGCCAGGCCGTCGCGGCCGGAGCGGCCGACGACGTCGCCGAAGAAGGCAAAGCGCATTCAGAAGTCCTTTCGGGCCGCAATATACCCGGCCTCGGTGAGAATCCCATCGAGCAGCTCGTCGTGCCGCTCGCGGGGCAGATCGGCCACCTCCTGGCCGCTGTAGGCCAGCCCCACGGCCGGCGGCGCCATCCCTTCGGCCCGCAGGGCGGCGAGGGTGCGGTCGTAGTGGCCGCCGCCATGGCCCAGCCGCCCGCCGCCGCGGTCGAAGGCCAGCAACGGAACCATGATCAGGTCGGGCCGCAGCGCGGGGGCGGAGACCAGTGGGGCGGACAGTCCCGACAGGTCGGGCGCCAGCCGCTCGCCCGGCGTCCAGCCGCGGAACGCCAGCGGCCCGTCGGTCGCCTCGACGCAGGGCAGGGCCAGTCGCCAGCCACGGCCGGTCAGCAGCTCGCCCAGCGGTCGCGGATCGATCTCCGCGCCCAGCGCCCGGTAGATCGCCACGGTCCCCGCGCCGGCGAGGCCCAGGGCCGCCAGCATCTCGCCGGCCCGGTCGGCGGCCATCCAGTCGGCCTCGGGATGCTCGACGAGCAGCGCCTTGCGACGCGCGCGCGCGTCCCTGCGGAGGGCGGCTTTCCGGGTGGCGAGGAAGGGATCGGTCATGGAGCGATAAGGTGGCGGCGCCGCAAGAGCCGTGAAGGACGGTTCAATTCCCTCGACCTGGATAACCAGGTGGGCGCCGTGTGCCCAACCCCAGGGGGAAGGACAGGGACAGCTCCCTAGAGTGAATTAAGGTCGCTGGAATGTGGTTGCCTTCGACGTGAGCCACAGCATGACCCGCCGCTGGACAAGGTAGGGGTTCGGGGACGGGAAGGGAAGGGCGGCAATTCGGTGACAGTTTACGAATTCGCCGTTGACGCGCGGGCGGCGGTGATGATTTCGGACGGCGAATTCGTAAACTGTCACCGAATTGCCGGCTACCCCGTCGCCAGCTTTTCGACGCGCCTGGCCGCGTTCTCCAGCGCCGCGACGGCCTTGACCTCGACCTTGGCCTGGTCGGTCTGGGACCTGGCCAGTTCGCCCTGGGTGTGCTGCAGCCGCAGCTTGAGGTCAGCCAGTTCGTCGGCCAGCAGCAGGGCGCCCATCAGGAACAGACGCGTCTCGCCCAGATTGCCGACGTCCTGGCTGACCTGGCGGACCTGCTCGTCAAACAGCCGGGCGATCTCGACCAGATGGCGTTCCTGGCCGTCCTCGCAGCCGACGCTGTAGGGTTTGCCGTTCACCTGCACAGTGACCTGGGCCATCGATCAGCCTTCCGTTCCGGTGGCGGGTTCGTCGCCCAGCGCGGCGCGAATCTCCTCGATGGCGCGGCCCAGCGCCTGCGAGGCCTGGGCCCCGGCCTCCTCCAGCGCCCGCTCGCGGGCCCGGGCGGCGTCCAGCTCGGCGGCCAGCCGCGCGCGGTCCTGGTCGAACAGACCGCCGGCCTCGGCGCCCGCCTCGGCCATCTTGTCGGACATGCGGCTCTCGAGCATCGCCATCGCGCGCTCCAGCCGGCGCACGGCCAGATCGAGGGCGCTTCCCTCAGCCTCTCCCGTCATGGTCACGGCTCTCCTGATCGAAGTCCTTTCTATAGACCGCACCGGGGCGTGACAGGAAGGCGGGTTGAAACGTTCCGCCTCACGTGCGAACCCGCGCCAGCCCCACACGAGTCGAGAGAGCCGAACATGTCCGTCAGCCCGGTCAGGATGGCCGACGCCATCCGCGTCCTCTCCATGGACGCCGTCCATGCCGCAAAGTCTGGCCACCAGGGCGCGCCCATGGGGCTGGCCGACGTGGCGACGGTGCTGTGGACCAAGTTCCTGCGCTATGACGCGAGCAAGCCCGACTGGGCCGACCGCGACCGCTTCGTGCTGTCGGCCGGCCACGCCTCGATGCTGATCTACAGCCTGCTGCACCTGACCGGCAGCAAGGCCGTGACGATGGACCAGATCCGCAACTTCCGTCAGTGGGGCAGCAACACCGCCGGCCACCCGGAGTACGGCCACACCCCGGGCGTGGAGGTCACTACCGGGCCGCTGGGCCAGGGCATCGCCACCGCCGTCGGCATGGCCATGGCCGAGCGCTCGATGAACGCCCGCTACGGCGATGACCTCGTCGACCACCGCACCTGGGTCATCGCCGGAGACGGCTGCCTAATGGAGGGCATCAGCCATGAGGCCATCTCGCTGGCCGGCCGGCTGAAGCTCGGCAAGCTGACGGTGCTGTTCGACGACAACAACACCACCATCGACGGCGCGGCGACCATCGCCGAGACCGGCGACCAGATGGCCCGCTTCAAGGCGGCCGGCTGGGCGGTCAAAGCCGTCGATGGCCACGACCACGGCAAGATCGCCGCCGCCCTGCGCTGGGCGACGAAGCAGTCGGTTCCGACGATGATCGCCTGCAAGACCGCCATCCTGAAGGGCGCGGGCCCCAAGGAAGGCGACATCCACGGCCACGGCTATTCGCTGTTCGACGAGGAGGCGACCCTGGCCCGCAAGGCCATGGGCTGGCCCCTGCCGCCGTTCGAGCTGCCGGAGGACATCGTCGAGGCCTGGCGCAAGGCCGGCCGCAAGGGCGGCTCGCCGCGCCGCAAGTGGGAAGCCCGCCTCAAGGCCAGCGACCAGCGCGCCGACTTCGTCCGGGCCATGAAGGGCGACCTGCCGGCCGACGCCTTCAAGGGCCTCGACGCCCATATCGAGAAGATGCTGGCCGAGCCGGTGGTCAACGCCACCCGCGTGCACAGCGGCGCGGCCCTGACCGTGCTGACCCCGGCGATCCCGGAAATGATCGGCGGCTCGGCCGACCTGACCGGCTCCAACAACACCTACGTCAAGGGCATGGTCCCGTTCGACCTGCCCGACTACGCCGGCAAGTACGTCCACTATGGCGTGCGCGAGCACGGCATGGCGGCGGCGATGAACGGCATGGCCCTGCACGGCGGCGTGATCCCCTACAGCGGCGCCTTCATGGTCTTCTCCGACTACAGCCGCGCCTCGATCCGCCTCGGCGCCCTGATGGGCGTTCGCGTGATCCACGTGATGACGCACGACTCGATCGGCGTCGGCGAGGATGGCCCGACCCACCAGCCGGTCGAGCATGTGGCCAGCCTGCGGGCGATGCCGGGCCTGCTCGTCTTCCGCCCGGCCGACGTGGTCGAGGCGGCGGAGTGCTGGCGCCTGGCGCTGGAAGCGAAAACCACCCCGTCGGTCATGGCCCTGTCGCGGCAGAAGACCGGCGTGGTGCGCACGACCGGCGGCAACCTGTCGGCCAAGGGGGCCTATGAGGTCGCCAAGGCCGACGGCGAGGCCCGGGTGACGATCTTCGCCTCCGGCTCCGAAGTGCCGATCGCGCTCGCCGCCCGCACCCTGCTGCAGGCCGACGGCGTGGCGACCCGCGTCGTCTCGACCCCCTGCTGGGAGCTGTTCGAGCAACAGACCCCGAAGTACCGCGCCGAGACCATCGGCAAGGCCCCCGTGCGCGTCGCCGTCGAGGCCGCGGTCAAGTTCGGCTGGGAGCGGTTCATCGGCGAGGACGGCGTGTTCGTCGGCATGACCGGCTTCGGCGCCAGCGCCCCGGCCGAGCGGCTGTACAAGGAATTCGGCATCACCGCCGAAGCCGTGGCGGCGGCGGCCAAGGCGAAGCTGGGCTGATTTTTTTCCGCTCATCCCCGCGAAGGCGGGGACCCAGGCTTTTTTCGGAAGGCGCTGTGGAAGCGGAAGGAAACACAAACAAACCTGGGTCCCCGCCTTCGCGGGGATGAGCGGATAATTTGAGGTCTGGTCATGAAACTCGGCACCCCCCTCAGTCCGTCCGCCACGCGCGTCATGCTGCTCGGCTGCGGGGAACTCGGCAAGGAAGTGGCCATCGAGCTGCAGCGGCTGGGCGTCGAGGTGATCGGCGTCGACCGCTATGCCGACGCCCCGGCCATGCAGGTGGCCCACCGCGGCCACGTCGTGACCATGACCGACCCCGCCGCCCTGCGCGCGGTGATCGAGGCCGAGCGGCCGCACCTGATCGTGCCGGAGATCGAGGCCATCGCCACGGACGAGTTGGCGAAGATCGAGGCCGAGGGGTTGGCGACAGTCATCCCCACCGCCCGCGCCGCCCAGCTGACCATGAACCGCGAGGGCATCCGCCGGCTGGCCGCCGAAGAGTTCGGCCTGCCGACCAGCCCCTACGCCTTCGCCGCCTCGCGGGAGGCGCTTGAGGCGGGCGCGCAGGCGGTCGGCTACCCCTGTTTCGTCAAGCCGGTGATGAGCAGTTCGGGCAAGGGCCAGTCCTATGTCGAAAGCGCCGCCGACATCGGCGCGGCCTGGGACTACGCCCTGTCGGCCGGCCGGGTGGAGACGGCGCTGGTCATCGTCGAGGGCCGCATCGCCTTTGACTTCGAGATCACCCTGCTGACGGTCCGTTCGCTCGGCCCCGATGGCCAGATCCAGACCTCGTTCTGCGCCCCGGTCGGCCACCGTCAGGTCAAGGGCGACTATGTCGAGAGCTGGCAGCCACAGGCGATGAGCGCCGCCGCCCTGGCCAGCGCCCAGGACATCGCCGGCAAGGTCACCGCCGCGCTCGGGGGCCGGGGCCTGTTCGGCGTCGAGCTGTTCGTGAAGGGAGACCAGGTCTGGTTTTCCGAGGTCAGCCCCCGGCCGCACGATACGGGCCTGGTCACCCTGGCCACCCAGCACCAGAGCGAGTTCGCCCTGCACGCCCGGGCCATCCTCGGCCTGCCGGTCGACGTCAGCCTGCGCGAGCCCGGCGCCAGCGCGGTGATCTACGGCGGGATGGACGCGGTCGGCATCGCCTTCGAGGGGGTGGCCGAGGCGTTGTCCGGTCCCGGCGTCGACCTGCGCCTGTTCGGCAAGCCGGAAGCCTTCGAACGCCGCCGCATGGGTGTGGCGCTGGCCAGGGCCGCCGACATCGACGCCGCGCGAGCCAACGCCGTCGCGGCGGCGGGCAAGGTGCGGGTGGTTCGCGGCGATTGAGGTCGAGACTCGCGGGACCAATACTCCCGAGACATCGCGAGACATCCACGAGACTCTCGCGCGAAATCGACGCCCGCCTGCCTGGACGGGCGTAAAATGCAGGGATGGATATCTTAGAGCCCGCCCCGCGTTTCCCTTCTCCCCTTGCGGGAGAAGGTGCCAGGCCCACGGGGACATGCACTTCAGTGCGTGTCCCCTCTCTCGGGCCAGGCTTGGGGACACGCACTGAAGTGCATGTCCCCGGCCGGCGCGACCTGCTTCGCAGGCCACCTTCTCCCGCAAGGGGAGAAGGAAGGCGCGACCCGACCCTTCAGAGACATTCGTCACAAACTCTCACCCGATGTGACCCGTCCAAATCCCCTCGCGGGGTTGACTCCACGGCCCCCGCCCGCAAAACCGCGCCCATTCATAAAAAGCCGCCGGGAGCGCTTCAACCATGACCCTTCGCGTCGCCATCAACGGATTTGGCCGGATCGGCCGTCTGGTTCTGCGCTCGATCGCCGAGTACAACCGCACGGACATCGAGGTCGTGGCGATCAACGACCTGGGTCCGGTGGAAACCAACGCCCACCTGTTCCGCTATGACAGCGTGCACGGCCGCTTCCCGGGCACGGTGACGACCGGCGAGGACTGGATCGACATCGGCCGCGGCAAGATCAAGGTCACGGCGATCCGCAATCCGGCTGAGCTGCCGCACAAGGACCTGAACGTCGACATCGCGTTCGAGTGCACGGGCCTGTTCACCTCCAAGGAAAAGGCCAGCGCCCACCTGACCGCCGGGGCCAAACGCGTGCTGGTCTCGGCCCCGGCCGAGGGCGCGGACAAGACCATCGTCTTCAAGGTCAACCACGAGACCCTGACGGCCGACGACATCGTCGTCTCCAATGGCAGCTGCACCACCAACGCCCTCGCCCCCGTGGCCAAGGTGCTGAACGACCTGTTCGGCATCGAGCGCGGCTACATGACCACCATCCACGCCTACACCGGCGACCAGCCGACGCTCGACACCATGCACAACGACCTCTACCGCGCCCGCGCGGCGGCGCTCTCGATGATCCCGACCTCCACCGGCGCGGCCAAGGCGCTCGGCCTGGTGCTGCCGGAGCTGAAGGGCAAGCTGGACGGCTCCTCGATCCGCGTGCCGACGCCGAACGTCTCGGTGGTCGACCTGAAGGTCGTCGCCGCCCGCGACGTGACGGTGGAAGAGATCAACAACGCCCTGCTGGCCGCCGCCGCCGGCCCGATGTCGGGCGTGCTGGCCACGACCAGCGAGCCGCTGGTCTCGATGGACCTGAACCATGTGCCCGCCAGCTCGACGGCGGCGCTGAAGCAGACCCAGGTCGTCGATGGCAAGCTGGCCCGCGTGCTCAGCTGGTACGACAACGAATGGGGCTTCGCGACCCGCATGAGCGACACCGCTCTGGTGATGGCGAAGTTCCTGAAGTAGTCCGATGAGGGGCGTGGCAACCCTTCTGCTCTGGTTGACCGCCCCGATCGCGGGAATTCTGGCGGTGCTGGGCGGCCACGCCCTGTTCGCCGCCATGACCGATCCGTCGGTTGAATCCCAAGTCTATTGGGTCGTTCTGTTTGGCGCTGTCGCCATGGTCGCGGCGGCGGGCTGGGGTTTGATGGCGGTTCGCATCGGGCGCGCGCATATGCGCTTCCGCCCTGCGAAGGACACCTACGAAACGGGCCACTACTCGCCAACGCCGTTTTTCTTCCACTTTCAGGGTTGCAGCGCGCTCTTCCTCCTTGGGGCGGGCAGCGCGCTCTGGCTCCTGACTCGAGACTGGTCCTGAGGATCCGAATGACCTTCCGCTCCCTCGAAACCGCTGATCTCGCCGGCAAGCGCGTGCTGGTGCGCGTGGACTTCAACGTGCCGATGGAGGGGGGCGTGATCACCGACGACACCCGCCTGCGCTCGGCCCTGCCGACGATCCACCATCTCAGCAGCCGGGGGGCCAGGGTCATCCTGCTGGCCCATTTCGACCGGCCCAAGGGCAAGCGGGTGCCGGCGATGAGCTTGGCGCCGGTGGTCGCCCCCCTATCGGTCCTGCTGAGCCAGCCGGTGTTGTTCGGCGAGGACTGCATCGGCGAGGCCGCCTACAGGGCCGTCGCGGCGCTGGAGAACGGCGACGTCGCGGTGCTGGAGAACCTGCGCTTCCATCCGGGCGAGGAGGCCAACGATCCCGCCTTCGTCGCCGAGCTGGCGGCCATCGGCGACCTCTTTGTCAACGACGCCTTCAGCGCCGCCCACCGCGCCCATGCCTCCACCGAGGGCCTCGCCCGCCTGCTGCCGGCCTATCCGGGCCTGGCCATGCGGCGGGAGCTGGAGATGCTCGACGCGGCGCTGGGCAAGCCGGTGAAGCCCGTGCTGGGCATCGTCGGCGGGGCCAAGGTCTCGACCAAGCTGGACCTCTTGAACAATCTGGTGCGCAAGCTGGATCGCCTGGCCATCGGCGGCGGCATGGCCAACACCTTTTTGGCCGCCCAGGGCCACGACGTCGGCGGCTCCCTCTGCGAGCACGACCTGGGCGACACGGCCCGCGAGATCATGGCCTCGGCGAAAGCCGCCGGCTGCGAGCTGCTGCTGCCGGTCGACGTGGTGGTGGCCCGCGAGGTCAAGCCGGGGACGGCCACCCGCACCTGCGGCCTCGACGATGTGAAGGCCGGCGACCTGATCCTCGACGCCGGTCCGGAGACGGTGAAGCGCCTGCTAACCGCCATGGACGCCAGCAAGACCCTGATCTGGAACGGCCCGCTCGGCGTGTTCGAGGTGCCGCCGTTCGACATGGCGACGGTGGCCGCCGCGAAGCATGCGGCGTCGCTCGCCGTGGCCGGCAAGCTGACAGCGGTGGCCGGCGGCGGCGACACGGTCTCGGCCCTCAACCACGCCGGGGTGGCCGACGAGATGACCTTCGTCTCGACGGCGGGCGGGGCCTTCCTGGAATGGATGGAGGGCAAGACGCTTCCGGGCGTGAAGGCGCTGGAGGCGTAGGCGGCGCCGACGCCCGCACCCAAGTTCCGTCATCCTCGCGCTTGTCGCGAGGACCCATGCGTGGTGCGTTTGACGGCGAACTGCTGCGCCGACGGCGTTCCCTGCCGTATTCCGGTGTTCATGGGTCCTCGCGACAAGCGCGAGGATGACGGAGAAAATGGTCGCTTCCGTGAGGTCAGAGACGCCCTCCACGGGCTGACGTTCTCGGGATCCGATGCTAAGAGCCTCGGAAAATCAGAACACAGCGCAAGAGAGTCCGACCGTGGCCCGCATCACCCTCCGACAGCTTCTCGACCACGCCGCCGAGCACGACTACGCCGTGCCCGCGTTCAACATCAACAACATGGAACAGGGCCTGGCGATCATGGAGGCGGCCGAGGCCGTCGATGCGCCGGTGATTATCCAGGCGTCGCGCGGCGCGCGCAGTTACGCCAACGACATCATGCTGGCCCGGCTGATCGACGCCCTGGTCGAGATCTATCCGAACCTGCCGGTCTGCATGCACCAGGACCACGGCAACGGCCCGGCCACCTGCGCCACCGCGATCCAGTACGGCTTCACCAGCGTGATGATGGACGGCTCGCTGGAGGAGGACGCCAAGACCCCGGCCTCCTACGACTACAACGTCAACGTCACCCGCAAGGTGGTCGAGATGGCCCACAGCTGCGGCGTCTCGGTCGAGGGCGAGATCGGCGTGCTGGGCTCGCTGGAAACCGGCATGGGCGAGGCCGAGGACGGCCACGGCTTCGAGGGCAAGCTGGATCATTCCGCCCTGCTGACCGACCCGGACCAGGCGGCCGAGTTCGTCGCCGCTACGCAGGTCGATGCCCTGGCCATCGCCATGGGCACCAGCCACGGCGCCTACAAGTTCACCCGCAAGCCGGACGGCGACATCCTGGCGATGAACGTCATCGAGGCGGTGCACAACCGCCTGCCCAACACCCACCTGGTGATGCACGGCTCGTCCTCGGTGCCGCAGGATCTGCAGGACATCATCAACGAGTTCGGCGGCGAGATGCCCCAGACCTGGGGCGTGCCGGTCGAGGAGATCCAGCGCGGCATCAAGCTGGGCGTGCGCAAGATCAACGTCGATACCGACAACCGCATGGCCATGACCGGCGCGATCCGGAAGGTGCTGATGCAGAAGAAGGGCGAGTTCGACCCGCGCGCCTATCTCAAGCCCGCCAAGGAAGCGATGCGCGCGGTCTGCAGGGCCCGCTTCGAACAGTTCGGCGCCGCCGGCTGGGCCGGCAAGATCCGGCCGATCAGCACCGCAGTGATGGCCAAGCGCTACCTGACCGGCGAACTGAACCCGAAGATCGGCGTCAGCAAGGTCGCGGCGGAGTAGGGTTCCAATGCAGGTCAATCCCGTTTATACTCGCGGTAATGGAATTGTCTGAACTTACAACCGTCCGTGATCTGGTGCTGGACTCGGTCAAGTCATTCGAACGCCAAGTTCAGGTCACCGATGCCGACGTACTCGAAGGCGGAGACGTCGATGGGGGGCCTGCGCTCTTGATCCGTTTGAAGGTCCGTTCGCATCCAGAGGGAGCGGCCTGGACCGAAACGCGGCTTCGACTTTCCCAACGCATCCGGGATGAACTGATCGGGATCGGCGATGACCGGTACCCAATTCTGCTGATGTATTCCGACAGCGAATGGCCCAAGCGCGACAAATGATTGAAGCAAAGCGGCTCTTGGTGATCGCAGACGACCTGATCGGTCGCAGCCGCAAGGGGCAGCCGAACCAGACTGCGCTCAGGCGAGCGGTCTCCACGGCCTACTACGCCCTGTTTCATCACCTCGTTCGAAGTGCTGCGGACGCCTTGGTGGGAGCGAGGAACTCGAAGAAACCTCGATATGCCTTGATCTATCGGGCTTTTGATCATGGCCGGATGAGGCAGGTTTCGGAGTTGCTGGACAAGCGCCATCTGGGCGAAAAGGCCAAGGCCGCTCTAGGCATCACCACCCCGCCGCCGGATCTGCGCGACATTGCGACGATCTTTGCCAGCCTCCAACAGCGGCGGCATTGGGCCGATTACGATCCCACGGGAAAAATGACCCGCGCGGACGTGAAGGATCTCGTTGAGCAGGCCGAACTGGCGATCAACAAGACAGAGAGCCTTCCCGAAAATCTGAAGAAGGACTTTCTCGTCTTCCTGATGACCTCGTCACGCGCCTAGCGCCCGCCAGTCCCTACCATCCCCCGTATACCGGCCCGAACCGGGCTCGCAGGCGGCTGAGGTCGCGGTCGGCCTGGTCGCGCAGGTCGATGGCCTGGCGACGGTCCTCGCCCGCGCTGTAGCGGTCGTCGCGCAGGGCCTTGAGCCGCTCGCGCAGGGCTTTCTTCTCGTCGTCGGACACGGCCGGATCGGCGATCATCGCCTCGGCCTCGCGCATCCGGCGTTCGATATCGTCGGACCGGCTGGTGGCCGCGTTGATCGCCGACTGGGCGCGGTCATAGCGTTGCTGGGTCTCCCAGACGATCCGGCCGTCCGAATAGCCGCCGAGGAACGGCCCCTCCAGCGAGGCCGGGCAGACGCCGCCATAGCTGTTTCCGGACCGCCCGACCTGGAAGCCGCGGCCCGGCTGGCAATAGACGGTCAGCCCCCGGGCGCGGCCGGTCATGTAGACGGCCTGGTCGGGTACGACGCCGAATTGCTCGCAAGCTTTCACATGGTCGCCGAAGCGGCCGGTTCCGTGACCGTTCGCTCCGTCACTATAGCCGATGCCGGCCCAGTCGCCGGTCTGGCACTGGTCCTCGCTCAGGGTCGCGCAGCTGCCGGCCAGCAGCCCGCAGGCCGCGACGACGACGATCCAGACCGGTTTCATGTGCTTTGCTCCCCTGACGACCCGGCCGGAAAGTCCCGCGTTTCGCCGCCGGAGGGAAGGACCGAAAAGGGGGCTCAACCCTCGATATCCGCCCCCCTCATCTCCCTGATGAACAGGAAGCCGACCACGGCGGTCACGGCCGCGACCACCACCGGGTACCAGAGGCCGTAGTAGATATCGCCGGTGGCCGCGACCATGGCGAAGGCGGTGGTCGGCAGGAAGCCGCCGAACCAGCCGTTGCCGATATGGTAGGGCAGGCTCATCGAGGTGTAGCGGATCCGCGCCGGGAACATCTCCACCAGCGCCGCCGCGATCGGGCCGTAAACCATCGTCACCAGCAGGATCAGCGCGAACAGCACCGCCACCACCCTGGGCCGGTCGACCCGGGCGCTGTCGGCCTTCTCCGGATAGCCGGCCGCGTGCAGGGCCGTCGCCAGCGTCTTGCGCCAGGCCGTCTGTTCGACGTTGAACGCCCTGGTCGCCATGCCCGCGCCCTCGAAGGCCGGGACCTGGGTTCCGCCGATCTCGACGGTCGCCACCGATCCGGCCACCGCCTCGCGGGTCTGATAGGAGACCCCCGCCGAGGCCAGGGCCGACTTGGCGATGTCGCAGGACGAGCGGAACGCCGTCTTGCCGATCGGGTCGAACTGGAACGAGCACGCGGCGGGGTCGGCGATCACCGCCACCGGCGCGCGGGCCGAGGCCGCCGCCAGGGCCGGGTTGGCCGCCACGGTGAGGGTCCTGAACAGCGGGAAGATGGTCAGGGCGGCGATCAGGCAGCCGGCCAGGATGATCGGCTTGCGGCCGATCCGGTCGCTCAGCCAGCCGAAGACGATGAAGAACGGTGTGCCCAGCAGCAGGGCCACGGCCACCAGGATGTTGGTCAGGGCCCCATCGACCTTGAGCATCTTCTCGAGGAAGAACAGGGCGTAGAACTGACCCGTGTACCAGACCACGGCCTGACCGGCCGTCAGGCCGACGAGCGCCAGCAGCACCAGCTTCAGGTTCGGCCAGCGCAGAAACGATTCGGTCAGCGGCGACCGCGTCCGCTTGCCCTCGTCGATCATCCGCTGGAACACCGGGCTCTCGCCAAGCCGCAGCCGGATCCACAGCGACACGCCCAGCAGCAGGATCGAGGCGAGGAACGGCACGCGCCAGCCCCAGGCGCCGAACGCGTCCTCGCCGATGTTGGTCCGCACCAGCAGAATGACGATCAGCGACAGGAACAGGCCGAGCGTCGCGGTGGTCTGGATGAAGCTGGTGTAGAGGCCGCGCCGGCCCGGCGGGGCATGTTCGGCGACATAGGTGGCCGCGCCGCCGTATTCGCCGCCCAGCGCCATGCCCTGGACCAGTCGCATGACGATCAGCAGCACCGGCGCGGCCACGCCGATGGACTCGTAGGATGGCAACAGCCCGACCACGAAGGTCGACAGCCCCATCAGCAGCATCGTCACCAGAAAGGTGTTCTTGCGCCCCCACAGGTCGCCCAGCCGGCCGAACAGCAGCGCGCCCAGCGGCCGCACCGCGAACCCGGCGGCGAAGGCCAGCAGGGCGAAGATATAGCCGGTGGTCTCGTTGACCCCGCTGAAGAAGTGCTTGGTGATGAACCCGGCCAGCGAACCGTAGAGGTAAAAATCGTACCACTCGAAGATGGTGCCGACGGACGCCCCGCCGATGACCATGGCATGGCTCTGCCGGGCTGGCTGCGACTGCTGGCTCATCCTGTTCCCCCCGTGGTTTGGGCTAGGCTAGCCCGGTCCGGGGGGCAGGCTCAATGCAGGGTGGGACTGGCGTGATCGCGCCGCCAGAGTTCGCCGGACAGCACGCTGGCGAAACCGATCCAGCCGACATAGGGCGTGACCATGCTGGCCGCCGGCGGGTCCACCTGACGCGCGCGCCAGGCGTAGGCGGCGGCGGTCCCGAGCGAGGTCACGGCGGCGGTCAGCTGGCCGCCCAGCCGCCGGGGGCCCAGCGCCATCCATACGGCGTTCAGCGCCTGGACCACGCCCCACAGGGTCAGGGCCTGCGTCCGGGCGGGACTCGACGGCGCGTTCCACACGCGCAGGCCCGACAGCGTCAGGGCCAGGAACAGCGGCGGCCAGATCATCCCGAAGGCGGCCTTCGACGGCGAAAGGCCCGGCGGCGGGGTCGGAGGATCGTCCGGCGTTGGCGCGCTGGCCCGGGCGATCACGGCCGAAGCCAGCACCGCGCCGGCCGTCAGACCCAGGCCGAGCAGGAGATGGCGGATCGATCTCCCCCGGCTGTTGGCCAGGTCATCGACGGCGTCCCGGGCGGCTTGCGCGATCATGGCGGCATCCTCGCTATGAAGCGGGAACCGGTTTGGAGGGGAGTGGTTCCGTGCGTCCTTCGAGACGCTCGCCCGAGGGCTCGCTCCTCAGGATGACGAATACCGGGGGGCGCTCCTCCCTGTTCGAGTCGGCAAGACCCTGAACCGGGCGCCGCCGCGCCGCAACCTCGATGTCCGCCGCGGCGCGGCGCCCGGCCACACAAGCGCGCGATGAGCCGGATTCACCAGCGGTTGGCGACTTCCTCCGCGAACCCGAGCAGGTCCTTCACCGCCAGCCGCGTTCCGCCGTCGAGCACGACATGGCCGGAGAACCGGCCGAACACCTGGTGCTGCGTCGAACGGACAAGACCCAGCAGCGAACTGTCGGCCGCGCGGTCGATGATCGGCGCGAAGGTCATCTCGAACCGCCCGTCGTTGCTGGTGAACCGCCATGGCGCGCCGTCGAAGGTGTCTTTCGGCAGGTGAAAGATGACGGCGTCCAGCTTGTGGGCCTTGCCATCGAGGAAAACCATGTTCTCGGTCGCCGCGGTGGTGTCGCCGAAGCCGTGGCCGATGTTGAAGCCGAACGCACGCCCATCGACGACGCCCGAGGCCGATCCCCAGTACCAGGTGTTGTCCCAGGTCCAGACGCCCCGGCCCCAGTCCAGCACGCCGAAGGCCGAGGATGGCTCGAAGACGTGGGTCTCGCCGCCGACCACGACCTCGCCCGTCGCCGGCATGCAGTTGATCTTCTGGTTGTAGTAGAAGGCCTTCGGCGCGCCCGGAAACGGCGTGGCGACGACCATCCGGTCCATCGGCGGCTGGTCCAGGCGGATTTCGCCCTTCAGCCCCCTGCCGCGCGCGAAGTCGGGGAAGTCGATGGTCAGCCGCCGGCCGCCGGGCTCGTGCCGGAAGGCCAGCGACAGCCGCTCATGCGTCTGGACGATGTCCCCGGCGTCAGCGCTCCGCGGCAAACCCATCCGGCCCATCGGAAACGGCAGGAGCACGCCATCCTGGAGGGCGGAGGGCGTACGGAAATCCAGCCAGTGCACGGCCAGCACGCCCAGGTAATCGTTGTCGGCCACCGTCAGGCACAGGCCGACGTCCTGGTTCAGAACCGCGTAGTAGTCCCATTCCTTGGTCCGCAGCGGATGGGCCCTGATCGCGGCGCGGTCATAGCGGCGGACCTCCGCGGTGGCATAGCCGGGCTCGGCCAGCCGGCCGCGCGAATCCAGCAGGTCGCCGGGTCCCATCCTGTGCTGCATCGTTCCCTCCCCGGACCGTCGCCTGGTCCCTCCTAAGGGCCGGGGCGGGGGGCTGTCGAGCCCGCTACTCCGCGGCGAAGCGCAGGGCGTCCTGCGACTGGTCGATCATCTCGCGCATCTCGCAGACGCAGCGCGCGCATTGCGGGCGGCAGCCGTGGGCGCGGAACACCTCGGCCGGACGCGTGGCCCCCGCCTCGATGGCGGCGCGGACCTGACGCTCGCGGATGCCGTTGCAGACGTACACGAAAGGATCCCTACCTGAGAACGATCCGCATTTAGAGACGGCCAGTCGCCGTTGCAACGCATTCGCAATCGAAAATGCTGGTTATGCGACCGGATGTCGCGTTAACCCGGGTTGCTCCGCCGATGTTGAAGGCGTTGGGTGTCGGCGAGCGAGGGGCCGAGCGATGAATTTCGATGCGGATCTTTTGGCGAGACTGCAATTCGCCTTCACCATTGCGTTCCACATCATCTTCCCAAGTTTCACCATCGGGTTGGCCAGCTTCCTGGCCGTTCTCGAAGGGCTGTGGTTGACCACCCGCCGGCCGGTGTTCCGCAATCTCTATCTGTTCTGGGTCAAGGTCTTCGCGCTCAGCTTCGGCATGGGCGTCGTGTCCGGCGTGGTGATGAGCTACGAGATCGGGACCAACTGGGCCGAGTTCGCCAAGGCCTCGGCGCCGGTCATCGGGCCGCTGCTGGCGTTCGAGGTGCTGACCGCCTTCTTCCTCGAGGCCAGCTTCCTGGGCGTGATGCTGTTCGGCTGGCGACGCGTGGGCCCCGGGCTGCACTTCCTGGCCACCCTGCTGGTGGCGGTGGGCACGCTGGTCTCGGCCTTCTGGATCATCTCCGCCAACAGCTGGATGCAGCACCCGACGGGCTTCGTTGAGCTGGCGGACGGCAGCCTGCGGGCGACGGACTGGATGGCGGTGATCTTCTCGCCGACCTTCGCCTCCCGCTTCGTGCACATGAGTCTCGCCGCCTATCTGACCACGGCCCTGGCGGTCGGGGCGGCCAGCGCCTGGGCCCTGCTGAAGGACGACGACCAGCCCGAGTCGCGCATGGCCCTGCGCATGGCCATCGGCATGTTCGCCATCGTCGCGCCGCTGCAGCTGCTGGCCGGCCATGAGTCGGGCAAGATGGTGCTGGAGCACCAGCCGCTGAAGACCGCCGCCATCGAGGCCTACTGGCGGACCGGACCCGACCAGCCGCAGAGCCTGGTCGGCCTGCCGGACCGCGACGCGGGCAAGACCCATCTCGAGGTCGCCGTCCCCGGCGTCGGCAATCTGATCCAGGGCGTGCCGAAGGACCGGGTCCTGCAGGGACTCGACGCCTTCCCGCGCGCCGACTGGCCAGTTGTCGGCCTGGTCTACTGGTCGTTCCGGCTGATGGTCGGCCTGGGCCTGGCGATGATCGCCCTGGGGGGCTGGGGCGCGTGGCTGATGGCGCGCAAGCGGCTCGACCAGTCGGTCTGGTTCCTGCGCGCGGCCGTGGCCATGGGGCCGGCGGGCTTCGTCGCGGTCATCGCCGGCTGGATCGTCGCCGAGGTCGGCCGCCAGCCCTGGACCATCTACGGCGTGCTGCGGACCGCCGACTCGGCCTCGCCCGTCGGCGCGGGCCAGGTCTCCGCCTCGCTGCTGGCCTTCATGGTCATCTACGCCATCGTGTTCAGCGCCGGGGCGGTCTACATCCTGCGGCTGATCGACAAGGGGCCGGAGCCAGGACCAGAACCCTTGCCAAGCGGAGACGGCCGCGCGCCAGGCACCGCGCTGGCCGCCGTCCCGCCCGAACCGGAGGCCTGAGATGACCCTCGACCTTCCCCTCATCTGGGCTGGCCTGATCGCCGTCGCCGTCCTGCTCTATGTGCTGCTCGACGGGTTCGACCTGGGCGTCGGCATCCTGTTCCCGTTCGCGAAATCGCCCAAGGACCGCGACGCGATGATGAACAGCATCGCGCCGGTCTGGGACGGTAACGAGACCTGGCTGGTGCTGGGCGGCGGCGGCCTGTTCGCGGCCTTTCCGCTGGCCTACGGGGTGCTGGCGCCGGCCCTCTACCTGCCGCTGATCCTGATGCTGCTGGCCCTGATCCTGCGGGGCGTGGCCTTCGAGTTCCGGCTGCACGGTCGCCAGCGCGGCAAGGCGTTCTGGACGGCGGCCTTCGCCGGCGGCTCACTGCTGGCGACGGTGGCCCAGGGTTTGGTGCTGGGCGGCTTCATCCAGGGTGTCGTGGTCCGCGACGGCCGGTTCGCCGGCCAGCCGTTCGACTGGCTGACGCCCTACAGCCTGCTGGTGGCCGCGGGCCTGGTCGCCGGCTACGCCCTGCTGGGCGCCTGCTGGCTGGTGTGGAAAACCGAGGACGAGCTGCACGGCGACACCCGCCGCTGGGCCTGGATCTCCGGCGCCGCCACGGCGGGGCTACTGGCCGCGGTCAGCGTCGCCACCCTGATCGTCCATCCGCGTGTCGCGGCGCGCTGGGGGTTCGAGGGCGGCCACTTCAGCCAGAACCTGCTGCCGTTCCTGCCGATCCCGATCCTCGGGGCGGCGGGCCTGCTGATCGTCGCCGAGGGCCTGCGGCGGCGCGAGCACGGCATGCCCTACGCCGGCGCGGCCCTGGTCTTTCTGTCGGGCTATCTGGGTCTGGCGGTGGGCTTCTTCCCCTACATCGTGCCCTACGCCGTCGATTTCCGGATGGCGGCCAACGCCGACAACGCCCTGGCCTTGATGCTGGTGGGGGTCGGGGTCATGCTGCCATTGATCCTCGGCTACACGGCCTGGGTCTACTGGCTGTTCCGCGGAAAGGTCGGGGGCGATGCCGGCTATCATTGAACCACCGCCGGAAGAGGACGCGCCGCGGCCGTCGCTGCGCCGGCGGATCGGCTGGTTCATCGGCCTCGCCGTGGCCTCGATGGCGGCCACGGTTCTGGTCGCCTATACCCTGAAGGCCCTGCTCGTGTAGAGACGGCCCATGACCGCCAAGTCCGCCGACTGCCGCCTCTATCTGATCACGCCGCCGCGTCTCGACGACCTCGCCGCCTTCGCCCACGTCCTGGCCGGGGCGCTGGACGCCGGCGACGTCGCCGCCCTGCAGATCCGCCTCAAGGATGCGCCCGACGACGTCATCGCCGCCGCGGTCGAGGTGCTCGGCGTCATCGCCCGCTCGCGCGACGTGGCCGTGATCCTCAACGACCGGCCCGATCTCGCCGCCAGGCTCGACTGCGACGGCGTGCATGTGGGCCAGGACGACCTGTCCTGCGCCGAGGCCCGCCGCATCGTGGGCCCGGACCGCATGGTCGGGGTGACCTGCCACGACAGCCGCCACCTGGCCATGGAGGCCGCCGAGGCGGGCGCCGACTACGTCGCCTTCGGGGCCTTCTTCCCGACCACGACCAAGGAGGCGCCGACGACGGCCGATCCCGAGATCCTGTCGATCTGGCAGGAGACCATGTCTCTGCCCTGCGTCGCCATCGGCGGGATCACGGCCGACAACGCCGCGGGCCTGGCGACGGCGGGCGCCGACTTCATCGCCGTCAGCGCCGGAGTGTGGGAGCATCCGGAGGGCCCGGCCGCCGCGGTGAAAGCGCTGAACGCCGCGATCGCCGAGGGGCTGGCGGCGCGCTGATGTTGCGTCCTTCGAGACGCGATCCCTAGGGATCGCTCCTCAGGATGACGCAGAGGGGTGGACTACAATTTTCGTCGTCATGGTGAGGAGCGAGCGTCAAGCGAGCGTCTCGAACCACGCACCGTCAGCACCCCGCCTTGCTATCGCACCGCCCCGCCGTTAGGTTCCGCCGCCATTTCCCGGCCCTTCGGCGACCCAATCCATGAAGATCAACGGCAACACCATCAAGCCCGGCATGGTGCTTCAGCACGAAGGGGGCCTGTGGGTCTGCGTCAAGGCCGAGCACGTCAAGCCCGGCAAGGGCGGGGCTTTCGCCCAGGTGGAGCTGAAGAACCTGATCGACGGCCGCAAGCTGAACGAGCGCTTCCGCTCGGACGACAAGGTCGAGCGCGTCACGCTCGATCAGCGCGACAACACCTTCCTCTACGCCGAGGGCGACATGCTGGTGTTCATGGACTCGGAAAACTACGAGCAGATCAATCTGCACAAGGACTTCGTCGGCGAGGGCCAGGTGCGCTTCCTGCAGGACGGCATGAAGGTCAGCGTGCAGTTCCACGAGGAGCGCCCGATCAGTATCGCCCTGCCCGAGCACGTGGTGCTGACCATCGCCGAGGCCGACGCCAACGTGAGGGGCCAGACCGCCTCGTCCTCCTACAAGCCGGCCAAGGCCGACAACGGCATGCGCATCCTGATCCCACCCTACATGGACGCGGGCGAACGCGTGCTGGTCTCGACCGAGACCGGCGAATACCTGCGGCGCGCTGACTGACGTGTCCACAGCCTCCGCACTCCTCACCGTCATGATCGACGCCGCCCGCAAGGCGGCCAAGGGTCTCGCGCGCGACTTCGGCGAAGTGGCCGAGCTGCAGGTTTCCAAGAAGGGGGCCGGCGACTTCGTCACCGCCGCCGACATCAAGGCCGAACAGGTCCTGTTCGAGGCCCTGCTCAAGGCCCGCCCCGGCTACAGCTTCCTCGGCGAGGAGCGGGGCCTGATCGAGGGCACCGACAAGTCGCACCGCTGGATCGTCGATCCGCTCGACGGCACGACCAACTTCCTGCACGCCATCCCGCATTTCGCGGTCAACATCGCGCTTGAGCGCGAGGGCCAGATCGTCGCGGCCGTGACCTACAACCCGATCACCCACGACACCTTCTGGGCCGAGAAGGGCAAGGGCGCCTGGCTCGGCAACGAGAAGCGCCTGCGCGTGGCGGCCCGCACGCGGCTGGACGAAACGATCCTCGGCACCGGCGTGCCGTTCATCGGCCGGCCCGGCCACGGCCAGTTTCTCAAGGAGCTGCACCAGGTGACCCAGCGGGTCGCCGGCGTGCGCCGCTTCGGCGCCGCCGCGCTGGACCTGGCCTGGGTGGCCGCCGGCCGCCTCGATGGCTTCTGGGAGCGCAATCTCAGTCCCTGGGACGTGGCGGCGGGCCTGCTGCTGGTCACCGAGGCCGGCGGCAAGGTCACCGACCTCGACGGCGCCGACTACAGCGTCGAGCGCGGCGACATCCTGGCGGCGAACCTGGAGCTGCACCCGCAGATTCTCGAGAAGCTCCAGGCGGCGCGGTAGGCCGCAGGGGACACGTACCTGCGGTACATGTCCCCTCTCACCGCCGCACCTTGACGAACCCGTCACAGGACGCGGCTAATCCGGCCCCATGACCCTTACCCGTCGCTCCCTCGCCGCCGCGAGTCTCGCCATGGCCGCCAGCCCCGCCTTCGCCAAGTCCCGCAAACCGCGGCCCATCGTCATCGGCCACCGCGGCGCCAGCGGCGAGCGGCCCGAGCACACGTCGATGGCCTATCGCCTGGCGATCGCCCAGGGCGCCGACTTCATCGAGCCGGACCTGTGCATCACCAGGGATGGCCATCTCGTCGCCCGCCACGAGAACGAGATCGGCGGCACCACCGACGTGGGCTCGCGCGCCGAGTTCGCCGCCCGCGAGACCACCAAGGTGATCGACGGCCAGAGCGTCACCGGCTGGTTCACCGAGGATTTCACCCTCGCCGAGATCAAGACCCTGCGCGCCCGCGAGCGGCTGCCGCAGCTGCGGCCGGAGAACGCGAAATACGACGGCCGGGAAGCGATCCCGACCTTCCAGGAGGTGGTCGCCATCGCGCGGGCGGCCGGCGTCGGCGTCTATCCGGAGATGAAGCACCCGCGCCACTTCGCCTCCGTCGGCCTGCCGTTTGAACAGCGCATGGCCGACGCCCTGAAGGCGCTCGACCTCGAGTCCCGCACGGCGAAGGTGTTCGTCCAGTGTTTCGAGGTCGGGCCGCTGAAGACCCTGCGCGGCCTGACGAAGGCCCGGCTGGTCCAGCTGATCGACTCGGAGGGCTCGCCGGCTGACATCCCCGGCCTGAAGTACACGGACATGGTCACGGCCGACGGCCTGAAGGCCATCGCCGCCTATGCCGACGGCGTGGGGCCCGACAAGTCATACGTCGTCCCCACCGACGGCCAGGTCCTGCTGGCGCCGACGACCGTGGTCGCCGACGCGCACAAGGTCGGGCTGCAGGTCCACCCCTGGACCGTGCGGGCCGAGAATTACTTCCTGCCGACCTCGCTGCAGCGCGGGGAGCCGGGCCCGACCCGCCCGCGTGAGCACGGTGATGTCGCCGCGATGTTCAGGGCGCTCTATGAGGCCGGGATCGACGGCCTGTTCAGTGATTTCCCGGGCCTGGCCGTCGCTGCCTGGAAGGAGTTCCTCGCATGATCCGTTTCGCCCTGGCCGCCCTGGCGGCCTGCCTGCTGTTCGCCGCCGCCCCGGCCCAGGCGAAGTCGCCGCTCGACCCGCTGGCCGAGCATTATGTCAAGCTGAGCCTCGAGATTGGCGAGAAGGAAGACGGCTACATCGACGCCTATTACGGCCCGCCCGAATGGCAGGCCGCCGCGAAGGTCGCGCCGCGCGATCTGCCGGCGCTGCGCGCGGACGTGGCCAGCCTCTCGTCCGCCGTCGCCCACATCAAGCCCGGCTGGCTGGTGGGCGACGAGCAGCGCCGTCGGCTGTTCCTGCTGGCCCAGCTGAAGGCCGCCGACACCCGTCTGCGGATGATGTCCGGCGAAAAGCTCAGCTTCGAGGACGAGGCCGAGGGTCTGTTTGGTGTCCGTCCCCAGCTCAAGCCGCTGTCGGCCTACGACCCGGTGCTGAAGGAGATCGAGGCCCTGGTCCCCGGCGAGGGACCCCTGTGGCAGCGGGTCGATGCTTTCAACGACCGCTTCATCATCCCCGCCGACCGACTCAGGCCCGTCATGGACGCGGCGATCGCCGAGTGCCGCAAGCGCACGATGGACCACATCGCCCTGCCGGCGAGCGAACGGTTCACCCTGGAGTTCGTCACCGGCAAGTCCTGGTCCGGCTACAACTGGTACAAGGGCGACGCCAACAGCCTGATCCAGGTGAACACCGACCTGCCGGTGCGCCTGAGCCGGGCCGTCGATCTGGGCTGCCACGAGGGCTACCCCGGCCACCATGTGCTGAACATGTTGCTCGAGGAGCGGCTGAGCAAGGGCAAGGGCTGGGTCGAGTTCAGCGTCTATCCGCTGTTCTCGCCGCAGTCGCTGATCGCCGAGGGCAGCGCCAACTACGGCATCGAACTGGCCTTTCCGGGCGACGAACGGCGGGCGTTCGAGGTGGGGACCCTCTATCCGCTGGCCGGCCTCGATCCGACGGACGCGGCCCGTTACGACGCCCTGCTGGAGGCCCAGAAGGCCCTGGCCGGCGCCCGCTTCACGATCGCCAGCGAGTACCTGTCCGGCCGCATCACCAAGGACCAGGCCATCGCCCTGACCCAGACCTACGGCCTGGTCTCGGCCAAGCGCGCGGCCCAGACCGTGGCCTTCAGCGAACAATACCGCAGCTACGTGATCAACTATGGCCTGGGGCTGGACATGGTGCGGGCCTATGTCGAGCGCGCGGGCCCGGATCAGGACCGTCGCTGGAAGGCGATGGAATGGGTGATCAGCGGGCCGACGCTGCCGAACGATCTGCTGCGATAGGCATCCCTGCGTCCTTCGACACGGCCCTGCGGGCCTGCTCAGGATGACGTACATCTTTGCTACGTCATGGTGAGCAGCGCTCGAAGAGCGCGTGTCGAACCACGCAGCCTGCCTCCGCCTACTCTTCCCGCGCCACGATCGCCGCCAGGGCCTCGGCGGAAATCTGCCGCAGCACCGTCTCCGGGTTCTGGTAGATCGCGCTGTTGGCGCCGTGCTCGAAGCATTCCACCGAGACGATCCAGCAGCGACCCTTGGTGGCCGCTTCGATCATCGGCTGGGCGTGGTCGAACACGAACCGGGCGATCCGCTCGCAGCTGACGGCCGGCAGCACGCGCATGTCGCACAGGCCCAGGTCCCGCAGGCGGACGAATTCCTCGAAGTGCGGATCGTCCGTCGCCACCAGGGTGGTGTGGTCGAAGGTCGCGTGCAGCCACTCGCGGATCGGCCCGAACCCGCCCTTGCCGAAGTCGACCACCCAGCCGCGATGGTCCAGCTGTTCGGCCGCGAAGGTGAACTTGAAGCCCAGCGAATAGCCGTGCAGCAGGTTGCAGTGGCTCTCCGCCGTCCAGGCCCGCATGGCGCAGGACAGGCCGCGTTCGCCGCCATAGGTCTTGGTCGAGAAATAGGCCATCGGTGGGATATTCTGGTTCGCGGGGCTCGTTCAGGCGCGGGTTTTACGCCGTGGCGACCGAGCGAGCCAACCGTCAATTCCGCCCGCAGCACATCTTGTATTTCCGGCCCGAGCCGCAGAGGCAGGGGTCGTTGCGGCCGACCTTGCCCCCCTTGCGAACCGGCGTGGCGAAGCTTGTCGTGAGCGTGGGGGCTGGGCGCCTCAGGTAGAGCGTATCCACCCACTCCGTGATCAGATCGGGCGCCTCATCGGTCAGGCGATCGACCTCGGTCTTGGGCAGGAGGCTCTCGCCGTTGGCGATATCGACCAGCAGGACGAGCCCGCCCATGGCCGCCCCTCCCACCTCGTCGCCGTCCGTGAACGCTGTCCAGCTGTCCGGACGCAACCCCATCGCCCGTTCGAAGCCACCCATCCATATCTCCCAGAGGGTTTCGTCGTGCCTAGGAGAGTAGTCGAACAGCGGCGCGTAGCGGCCCGCGCCCAGGTCGCCGATAGTGGCGTTGTAGTGCTCCAGGACCAGCCCGATGAGGGCCTTGACCTTCTCGATGTCGTCGAACGCCGGCGGGGCGTCCTCCGCCTCGCCGCCCCAGACCATCGGCAGCCAATCGCTCGGCATGATCAGGTCGGGGCAGACCAGGATCCCGGCGATGAAGCCATCGAACTCGGTCAGCATCATGCAGTCGTCATCGACGTCCCGGCTCAGCGCCAGGTCGCGCAACATCTTGTCGAGCACCTTCAGGCGCGGCGGGAGATCGGACATGAGTCGATTGCTGTTTTACGAGGGCGGGGCTGGTCCATCTGACAGCGATGGGCGCCGAATGCCAACCCGAAAGCTGGCCGCCGATCGCCTGACCGGGACAGACACCGTCGGTGTCTGTCCCTAAGCCGCCTCGACCCCGAACTGTAGCTGGGCCAGCTTGGCGTACAGTCCGCCGGCCTTGCTCAGGCCCGCATGCGTGCCCTGTTCCACCACCCGGCCCTCGTCCATCACCACGATGCGGTCGGCGCGCAGCACCGTCGCCAATCTGTGGGCGATGACCAGGGTGGTGCGGTAGCCCATGGCGCCCTCAAGGGCCTTCTGGACCAGCCGCTCGTTCTCGGCGTCCAGCGCGCTGGTGGCCTCGTCGAGCAGCAGGATCGGAGCGTTGCGGACCAGCGAGCGGGCGATGGCCAGCCGCTGTTTCTGGCCGCCGGACAGGGTCTTGGCCCGCTCGCCCACCGGGGTGTCGAAGCCCTCGGGCAGGGCGTTGATGAAGGCCTCGGCCTCGGCCGCGCGGGCGGCGGCCTTGACCTCCTCCAGCGTCGCGTCCTCGCGGCCGAAGCGGATGTTGTCGAGCGCCGAGCCGGAGAACAGGGCCGCGTCCTGGGCCACCAGGGCCATGCGGGCCCGGACCTCGGCGGGATCGGCGTCCGTCAGGTTGACGCCGTCGATCAGGATGTTGCCGGCCTGGGGATCGTAGAACCGCAGCAGCAGCCGCAGCACGGTGCTCTTGCCGGCGCCGGACGGGCCGACCAGGGCGACCGTCTCTCCGGGCTTCACATGCAGGTCGAAGCCGCGCAGGGCGGGCAGGTCGGGCCGGCCGGGATAGGCGAAGGTGACGCCCTCGAAGGCGATCTCGCCTCGCGCCGGGACGGGCAGGGGCGTGGCGCGGACGGGCGCGGCGATCAGGGCCTTCGAGGCGAGCAGCTCGAAGATCCGCTGCATGGCCCCGGACGCCTGCTGCACCACGCCCCAGACTTCGCCAAGAGCGCCGACCGACAGGCCGGCGAAGCCAGACAGCATGACGAACTGGATCAACTGGCCCGAGGTCATGGTGTGGGCGAGCACGGCGTGGGCCGCGGTCCACAGCAACAGGCCGATGCCGCCGAAGATCAGGCCGATGACCACCGCGGTCATCGCCGCCCTGGCGCGAATCCGCTGCAGGGAGGTCCGGAACGCCATCTCCACCGCCTCGCCGAAGCGCCGGTCGGCGAAGGTCTCCCGACCGAAGGCCTGGACGGTCTCCAAGGCGTCGAGGCTCTCGCCGGCGTAGCCGACAGCCTGGGCGAAGCGGTCCTGGGTCCGGGTGGACAGGGCCCGGACACGGCGGCCGAAGATGAACATCGGCGCCAGCAGCACGGGCGCCAGGACCATCACCCACAGAGTCAGCTTGGGCGACACGATCGCCAGCAGGACGGTCGCGCCGATCAGGCCCAGAATGTTGCGCAGGGCGATCGAGGCGGCCGACCCGACCAGATTCTCGATGATGGTCACGTCCGTGGTCATCCGCGACAGCACCTCGCCGGTGCGGGTCTTGAGGAAGAACGACGGGTCCAGCGTCAGGATGTGGTGGTAGAGGCGCTTGCGCAGGTCGGCCACGACCCGCTCGCCCAGCACGGTGATGAAGTAGAACCGCGCCGCCGTGGCGAAGGCCAGCACCAGCACGACCGCGCCGCCCAGCCCGAAGTACCGGTTCAGATTCTCGGCCGACAGGAACCCCCTATCGACGATCAGCCGCACCGCCTGGGTGACGCCCAGGGTGGCGCTGGTGGAAAACAGCAGGAAGAAGCCCGCCGCCGCCGCGTGGCCCCAGTGGGCGCGAATGAAGGGCAGCAGATGAGCGAGGTTCTTGACGTCGCGGCTCTTCGGACGGCGGGCCGCCGCCTCGGTCAGACTCGCGGCCAGTTCGGCCCCGGCGCTGGGTCGGCCGTCGGCCACGGCGTCGGCCGCGTTGGTGTCACTCATGCTCGGCCCCTTGCCTTCATCGCGGCCCTTCTGTATAGCCGCCCGTCTTCGCTGGCCCCGACTTTCGGCGGCCGGACCCCATTTTTCTCCAAGTCGGTTGGACCGCCCGATGAAACAAGACACCCATCCCGACTATCACTTCATCACCGTGGTGATGACCAACGGCACGACGTACCAGACGCGCTCCACCTACGGGAAGGAAGGCGCGACCCTGAACCTGGACATCGATCCGACCACGCACCCGGCCTGGACCGGCGGCAACGCCCACCTGCTGGACCGCGGCGGCCGCGTGTCGCGCTTCAACGCCAAGTTCGGCGGCTTCACCGCCAAGAAGTAATCGGCCGCAAGGCGGATATCGAAAAGGCCGGCAGGGGCGACCCCGCCGGCCTTTTTGCTGTTTGAGCGCTGAGCCTCAGGGGATGCCCTGGTTGTCCATATCCAGCTTGGCGCAGCTCTTCCACCGAAGGGTGACAACGGTAGGCGCGTAAGGCGTCAGGTACTCGCCCTCGGTTACGATCGGCGCCTTGCCCGGCTCAGCGCAACTCACGCGAATGCCGGTGTCGCGATCGACGCTCAGGACCGCCGCTTGGACGTCTCCGGCCGGCAAATCGCCCTGCCAGACGGTCCGGCCTGAGGCGGCAACCGATAGGCGCAAAGTCTGTGGGCTTTCGTTGCGCAGGATGAACGGCGTCCAGGTTTGCAGAACGAGGTCCGCGTAGGCGCCAGCAGATCCGATCAAGAACCCGACGGCAAAGGGGACAATCCGGCGCATGGCGCGCGGCTAGTTCGCCGCCGCGCCACCGAACGCGTCTCTCAGCCGGTCCATCTGCGACAGCACGGGGTGGGGCGTGGTGACCTCGGACGCCTCGACATACATGCGCCGGTCCAGGTGGCGCACGCGGTCGTACAGTCGGGCCGAGCGGTCGAGCAGTTCCAGCAGCCCGAGCGGCAAATCATGCAGGGCCTCGGCCTCGCTGACCGATGTGTCCTCGGCGTCGAGGCGATAGCGGCTTTCGCAGGCGGCTTCGGGGGCCATGTCGCCCTCGCGCACGGCCCGCTGCACCAGCAGCCAGCTGGCGACGCGCATCAGCCGGGTGGTCAGGCGCATGCTCTCGGAGGCGTAGGCCAGCGCGGCGTTGCGCGACAACAGCTTGGAGTCCTGCCGCCCGCCGCCGTCCAGATAGGCCGCGGTTTCCTCGACCAGGTCCATGCCCTCGAGGAAGGTGCGGTCGAACAGCTCCGAACGGGCGAAATCGGCAATCACGTTCGCCCGCCACGGCGCCGTCACGGGCGCGCCGAGTTCATTCATGGACAAGGTCGCCCCTCACAAAACGCGCGGGATCAACTTCCCGCATTGCTCCGTTGGCTGCAACGGACGTGCCAAGCCGGGCCCGTCAGTCCTCGCCAAACCTGAAAAACGCATCGGCGGCCGACTTGCTGGCCCGTTTCTTTTCGATCTGCGCGCGGGTGCGGGCGATTTCCGCCTCCAGCCTCTGCACGCGCTCTTCCAGATCGGCCACGCCGTAGAGCTCCAGATCCTCGTGCAGCGCCTGTGTCAGGGCCTCGCCCCTCTGTCCGCGCGGACCGGCCGGTTCCTCCAGCATCGCGAGGGCCTCCCTATCGCCATCGACGGCTTTCACGATATCAGACGCTCGCGGACGATAACACCCAAGTCCAGGAGCGAGACCATGGCCGAGCCGAGCATGACCGCCATCGCCGTCGAGGGCGGCAAGGGGCCGGCCCAGGCGCTGAAGCCCGTCACGGTCGCGCGGCCGGTCCCTAAGGACGGCGAAATCCTGATTCGTGTCAGGGCCGCGGGGATCAATCGTCCCGATCTGCTCCAGCGGCTGGGCTTCTATCCGCCGCCGCCGGGCGCGCCCGACACCCTGGGTCTGGAGGTCGCCGGCGAGGTGGTCACCGGCGCGGGCCGCTGGACGGCGGGCGACCGGGTCGCCGCCCTGCTGGGTGGCGGGGGTTATGCGCAATACGCCGTGGTCGATGCCCGCCACGCCCTGCCGATTCCCGCCGGGCTCGACTTCACCCAGGCGGCCGGCCTGCCCGAGACGGTGTTCACCGTCTTCGCCAACGTGTTCGAGCACGGTGGCCTGAAGGCCGGCGAGACCTTCATGGTCCATGGCGCCACGTCCGGCATCGGGGTGACCGCCATCCAGATGGCCAAGGCGGCGGGCGCGAAGGTCATCGCCACCGGTCGCGGCGCGGACAAGGCCGCCCAGGCGCTGGCGCTGGGCGCCGATGTGGCCATCGACACCACGACCCAGGACTTCGCCGAGATCGCCCAGGCCGAGGGCGGCGTCGATGTGGTGCTCGACATGGTCGGCGCCGCCTATTTCGCGAAGAACCTGGCGGCGCTGAAGACCGGCGGCCGCATCGTCTATATCGCCGCCCAGGCCGGCGGGACGATCGAGCTGCCGATCATGGCCATCATGCAGAAGCGGGCCGTGATCACCGGCTCGACCCTGCGACCGCGCTCCGCCGACGAGAAGGCCCGGCTGGCGGCCGAGATCGAACGAATCGTCTGGCCGTGGGTTGAGGCCGGCAAGGTCAGGGCCGTGGTCGACCGCACCTTCCCGCTGGCCGACGCCGCCGGGGCCCACGCCTTCCTCGAGGCCGGGGCCCATGTCGGCAAGGTCGTGCTGGAGGCCTGAGCGATGACCGCGCCCCGCCCGCCGATCGACGCCCGCGCCCTGGTCCAGCAGGCCATCGAGGGCCTGCGCCGGGGCGATCCGGCCACCGCTCGCGACCGCTTTCAGCAGGTCATCGACGCCGGCGTCGCCGACGCTTCCGTCTGGCTGGGCCTGGCCCTGGCCCTGCGCGGCGTCGGCGACAAGCCCGCCAGCCTGGTCGCCATCGATGGCGCCCTGGCCCTGGAGCCGCGCAACCTGCGGGCCCGGGTGATGAAGGCCGACCATTTCGCCGAGGCTGGCGACGCGCGGGCCGCCTCGGCCTTCTACGCCGCCGTGGTCCGCGCCGCCCCGCCGCCCGAGCAGCTGCCGCCGGACCTGCGCGGCGAGGTGGCCCGGGCCCAGACGATGAGCCAGCGCTACGCCGCCGACTACGAGGCCTTCCTGCGCGAGCGGCTCACCGGGCTGGGCTTCGCCGACGACGGCCGCTTCGCCCAGTCGCTCGACCTGATGCTGGGCAAGAAGCAGATCTATCTGCAGCAGCCCAAGCACTTCTATTTCCCCGAGCTGCCGCAGATCCAGTTCTACGACCGGGCGATGTTCCCCTGGATGGACAGGGTCGAGGCCGCCACCGACGCCATCCGTGCCGAACTGCTGGAGGTGATGAAGGACCAGGCCGCCTTCACCCCCTATCTGGAGAGCCGCGCCGACCGGCCGTTCCAGGACGTCCACGGCATGCTCGACAACCCCGACTGGAGCGCCTTTTACCTGTGGCGCAACGGGACGCTGGTGACGGAGAACGCGGCGCGCTGCCCGGCCACTCTGGCCGCGCTGGAAGGGGCGCCCCTGGCGAGCATCAAGGGCCGCACGCCGTCGGTGCTGTTCTCCCTGCTGCGGCCGGGGGCGGCGATCCCGCCGCACCACGGCTTCGTCAACACGCGGCTGATCTGCCACCTGCCGCTGATCGTGCCCGACGGCTGCGGCTTCCGGGTCGGCAACGACACCCGGCCCTGGCGCGAGGGCCAGGCCTGGGCCTTCGACGACACCATCGAGCATGAGGCCTGGAACCGCGGCGGCGAGACCCGCGTGATCCTGCTGTTCGACATCTGGCGGCCCGAACTGACCGGCGAGGAGCGGGCCCAGGTGGCGGCGATGTTCGAGGCCATCGACGCCTATGGCGGCGGGGGCGGGGAGTGGAGTGTGTGACCCGGTTTCCGGCCGGTTGAACACGCCGCAGCGGAACGTCGTTTCCTTTGTCCGGGAACGGCACTATATGTCCGGTCCAACACCCCGCCCGGCCGAAAGGCCGGGCGCCGTCGTATCTGGAGCACGACATGTCCGACCAAATCCTGATGCCGAAGGCGACCGCAGTCTGGCTCGTGGACAATACCTCCCTGACCTTCGAGCAGATCGCCGATTTCTGTGGCCTGCACCGGCTTGAAGTCCGCGGCATCGCCGACGGCGAGGTGGCCCGCGACATCCGCGGCGCCGACCCGATCGCCAACGGCCAGCTGAACCGCGAGGAGCTCGACAAGGCCGGGGCCGACCCGAAATACCGCATGATCGCCCAGGTCAGCCGCCACGCCGCGCTGCTCAAGCCGGTCAAGAAGGCCCCGCGCTACACGCCCGTGTCGCGCCGCCAGGACCGTCCGGACGCCATCAAGTGGTTCGTCACCCACCATCCGGAAGTGACCGACGCCCAGATCGCCCGCCTGCTGGGCACCACCAAATCGACCATCGAGTCGGTGCGCACCCGCGCCCACTGGAACAGCGCCAACATCAAGGCGGTGGATCCGGTCACGCTCGGCCTGACCACCCAGATCGATCTCGACGCCCTGGTCCGCAAGGCCGCTGACAAGAAGGCCAAGGACGACGCGCGCAAGGGCATCGTCGCGCCCGACGGCGCCACGCTGAAGCCGGCGTCGGAGACCGGCGTCGAGGCGGGGGAGCCCGAGGTCGAGACCGACGAGGAAGCCGCCGGCCACGTCAACCTGAAGACCGTCTTCCAGGATCGTGACGACCACGGCGACGACATGGACGACGAAGACTAAATCCGCGGGGGACATGGTCCGGCGCGGCCGGCGCATGTCCCCGAGGATAAAGCGTAACCTCCGCCGACCCCGGCCTCACCAGCCGGGGTGGCTCACCCTCCGACAGGACGGCTCCGAGCGGGTCGGTTGGTCAGTGCACCTGCATCCGCAGGCTTTCGATTTCTTCCTTCAGGCGCAGCTTCTGTCGCTTGAGTTCCTTGAGGCGGATGTCGTCCGTGGCGGGCCTACTGGTCTCGTCCACTATCAACCGCTCGAGAGTCTGATGACGGTTACCGAGTTCGCGGATGCGGGCGTCCAACGCCATTAGTCGCCTCCTCTTCTAGGGCATCGTCAGTGAACACCCACGCCGCGCCGGTGTCAGATCACATATCGTTGCACGGCCCGGCGTGAGCCTTGCGGCCTTCCCCGCGTTCGCGGGGGCGCGTAGAGGATGGGCGAGATGGTGGAAAACGCGCGCCAGAAGATCGTCGTCGGAATCTCCGGGGCCTCGGGCGTGGCCTACGGTCTGCGCACGCTCGACGCCTGCCGCGAGCTGGGCGTCGAGAGTCATCTGATCCTGTCGAAGGCCGCCGTCCTGACCCTGGGCCAGGAGACGGACCGCACGGTCGCCGAGGTCAACGCCATGGCCGACGTCGTGCACCGGGTCGGCGACATCGGCGCGGCCGTGGCCTCGGGCTCGTTCCGCGCGCTGGGCATGATCATCGCCCCCTGTTCGGTGCGGACCATGAGCGAGATCGCCACGGGCGTGACCTCGTCCCTGTTGACCCGCGCCGCCGACGTGACGCTGAAGGAGCGCCGCCCGCTGGTGCTGATGGTGCGCGAGACGCCGCTGCACCTGGGCCACCTGCGCACCCTGGTGCGGCTGGCCGAGATGGGCGCGACGATCGCCCCCCCACTGCCGGCTTTCTACGCCATGCCGCGGTCGATCGCCGAGATGGTCGATCAGTCGGTCGGTCGCGCGCTGGACCTGTTCGGCCTGGACTGGAAGCCGGTGAAGCGCTGGGGCGAGGATCTCGATCCGATCGTCGGCGGGGCGGTATGACCTTCTGGGACTGGATGCTGGCGGCCTATGACCGCCCCGGCGTGCCGGCGGCGACGCTGACGCTGCAGGACGAGCACGGCTTCAACACGGCCTTCCTGTTGTGGGCGGTGTGGGCCGACCCAGACCGCGAGACCCTGGCCAACGGCGTGCAGACGACGGTGCTGTGGGACGAGACCGTGCTCTGGCCGCTGCGCAACGTCCGCCGGGCGCTCAAGGGCCATCGGCCGCCGTTCGACGACGCGGCCCGCGAAGGCCTGCGCGAGGACGTCAAGGCCGCCGAGCTGCGGGCCGAGCGGGTGCTGGCCGAGACCCTCGCGACCCTCGCCGGCCCGGCCGCCGACGCTGATCCCGTCGCGGCCCTGACCCGCGCCGCCATGGCCTGGCGCGGCCAGGCGCCGGCCGACGCGCTCGAACGCCTCGCGCGGGCTCTGGCGTGAAGCGGGCGCCGGCTGTATTTTGCCGCCGGTGAGGGAGCGGGCCGACCATGAACGATGACGACGGGCTGTACGCCATGCCCAACATGGAGGTGCGCGGCCGCCTGATGGAGCTGCGCCAACGCCACCAGGACCTCGACGCGGCCGTCGCCGCCCTGCTCGACCAGCCGTTGCTCGACCAGCTGCAGATCGCCCGGCTGAAGAAGCAGAAGCTGATCCTGCGCGACCAGATCACCAAGCTGGAAAACCAGCTGACCCCCGACATTATTGCTTAAACCAGGCCTCGCCCGGGGGGAGAGGGGGACCATGCGGAGCATGGCGGAGAGGGAGGCGCGGGTGTCGGCCGACCCCGGCGATTCCCTCATCCGACCTGCTCCGCAGGCCACCTTCTCCCTCCGGGAGAAGGGAGATACGGTGGGTCAAACCTTGGGGAGGGGCCGCCGTGAACCTTGAACAGATCTTCTCGGCCATGAACCTGCTGGCCATGGCCGGTTGGCTCTGCCTGGCGGCCGCGCCGATGCGGCGGCCGATCATGATCGCCGCGGCGCGGGTCGTCGCGGCGCTGCTGAGCCTGGCCTATGTGATCCTGATCTATCGCGGCCTGACCGCGCCGGGCGGGCCCGAGGGCGGCGGTTTCGGCTCGCTGGCGGCGGTGATGATCCTGCTGTCGATGCCGGCGGCCATGCTGCCGGGCTGGATCCACTATCTGTGCTTCGACCTGTGGGTCGGGACCTGGCAGGTCGAGGACGCGCCGAAGGCCGGCGTGCCGCACTGGCTGCTGCTGCCGATCCTGGCCCTGACCTTCATGTTCGGCCCGGCCGGGCTGCTGGCCTATCTGGTCGTGCGGTTCGTCCTGGCGCGGGTGCGGCCGAAGGTGGCGTAGCGGTTCCGCCACCCACACGTCGTCATCGTCGGACTTGTTCCGACGACCCATGAACACGGTGCTTGAAGACCATTTGCCGCGGCTCGACGGGCATTAACCGCCGGGCCCAGCGCGCTTGGGTCGTCGGAACAAGTCCGACGATGACGGGAGGAGGAGGGGACACGCACTGAAGTGCATGTCCCCGCGTTTCACCAGGCGTCCACCCAGCGCCGCGCGGGCTTCGTGCGCGCCGGACAACTGTCCAGGCCACGGACGATCCAGCGGCGGGTCTCGGCCGGGTCGATGACCGCGTCGATTTCGAGGGCCGCGGCCATGCTGGTCGCCTTGCCGGCGGCGTAGAGGCGGGCGACCAGCTGGTCGTAGAGGGCCTTGTTCTTTTCGGGGTCGGTCTCGGCGGCCAGTTCCTTACTGTAGCCCAGCTTGACCGCCCCCTCGAGGCCCATGCCGCCGAACTCGCCGGTCGGCCAGCTGGCGATGAACACCGGCGAATGGAAGCCGCCGCCGGCCATGGCCTGGGCCCCCAGGCCGTAGCCCTTGCGCAGCACGATGCAGAACAGCGGCGTGCCGAGCTTGGCCCCGGCGATGAACTGGCGGCTGACGCGTCGCACGGCGCCGGCGGCCTCGCTGTCGGGCCCGACCATGAAGCCGGGGGTGTCGCACAGGCTGAGCACCGGCAGGTCGAAGGCGTCGGCGAGCTGCAGGAAGCGGGCGGCCTTCTCGGCCCCGTCGCAGTCGATGGCCCCGCCCAGATGGCGTGGGTCGTTGGCGATCAGCCCCATGGGCCGGCCCTCGATGCGGATGAAGCCGGTGATCATCCCGGCCGCGAAGCCGCGCCGCAGTTCGAGGAAGCTGCCCTCGTCGGCCAGGGTCTCGATCAACGGCCGGATGTCATAGACCCGCAGGCGGTTTTCGGGGATGGCCCGGCGCAGGTCGCGCTGGTCCGGCGCGCTCCAGTCGGCGACCCGGCCCTGAAAGACGGACATGGCCCGCTTGGCCAGGGCCGTGGCGTGGGCCTCGTCGTCGGCCAGGATGTCGATCACGCCGTTGGCCCACTGCACGTCGCTGGGGCCGATGTCGTCAGGCTTGAACACGCCCAGGCCCCCGCCCTCGATCATCGCCGGCCCGCCCATGCCGAGGTTGGAGTCCTTCGTGGCGATGATGATCTCGGAAAGGCCGGCGATGGCCGCGTTGCCGGCGAAACAGCGGCCGGCGACGATGGCGATCTTGGGGACCTCGCCGGACAGCGAAGCGAACTTGCCGAAGGTGGTCACGTCCAGCCCGGCCACGCCGGTGCCGTCGGTGTCGCCCGGCCGCCCGCCGCCGCCCTCCGCGTACCAGACCAGTGGCAGCTTCTGCTCCTCGACGATGTGCAGCAGCCGGTCGGTCTTCTTGTGGTTCATGTGGCCTTGCGTGCCGGCCAGGACGGTGAAGTCGTAGCTGAGGGCCGCGACCCGCGCCTTGTCCGGGGTGAACAGGTGGCCATTGATCGCGCCGATGCCGGCGATCAGGCCGTCGGCCGGGGTGGCCTTGATCAGGTCCTCGACCGTGCGGCGGCGGCGCTGGGCGGCGATGGTCAGGGCCCCGTACTCGATGAAGCTGCCTGGATCGAGCAGGTCGTCGAGATTCTCCCGCGCCGTGCGGTGGCCGGTCTTGCGCCGCCGGGCCACGGCCTCGGGCCGGTTCTCGTCGAGGGTGAAGGCGTGGCGGTCGATGACCGCCCGCAGGTCCGGCCGGATGTGGTCGGGGTCGATCTGCGCCGCCTCGGCCTGCGCGTCGGCGACGACGTCCGCCGGTTCGAGGAACAGGATCGGCTGGCCCTTGAGCAGGGTCTCGCCCTTCGCCGCGGCGACGCGCACGACGCGGCCGCCCTCCGGCGCCGTCACGACGTGCTCCATCTTCATCGCTTCGAGGATGGCCACGGTCTGGCCCGGCGCGACGAGGTCGCCCTCGGCCACCTCGATGATCCCGACCGTCGCCAGCAGCGGGGCGGCGACGCTGAAAGCCCCGTCGAGGCTCTCGAAATCCTTCTCGATCGCCGGGGCCGCGATCTCGACGGCGGCCGGTTCGATCTTCGGCAGCTTCGCCAGCAGGTCCGGCAGGTGCGCCTCAAGGAAACGGGTGGTCGCCGTCCCGCCGGTCACGGCCGGCTCGGCCAGCACGGCGCGCAGCAGCGGGGCGTTGGTCTCCACGCCGTCCAGCCGGAACTCGCCCAGCGCCCGAGCCGTGCGGGCGCAGGCGGCGGCCATGGTCTCGCCCCGGCCGATGACCTTGGCCAGCAGGCTGTCGTAGGCCGGGCTGGTGATGTAGCCGGCGTAGCCGTAGCCATCGACGCGCACGCCGGGGCCACTTGGCGGCTCATAGGTCGCCAGCCGCCCGCCGCCGGGCAGGGTCGCGCCGTCGGCGGTCAGGGTCTCCAGGTTGACCCGCGCCTGCACGGCGAACCCGCGCGGCTTCGGCGCCTCCGTCAGCCCAAGCTGGACAAGGGTCTTGCCGGCCGCCAGCTCGAACTGCAGGCGCACCAGGTCGAGCCCCGTGACCTCCTCGGTGACCGTGTGCTCGACCTGCAGCCGGGCGTTGGTCTCGATGAAGGCGAAGCCGCCCTTGCCATCGACGAGGAACTCGACCGTGGCCAGGGTGCGGTATTTGGCGGCCGCGCACAGCCGTTCGGCCGCCTCGTGCAGGGCCTTGCGCAGCGGGTCGGGCAGGATCGCCGGGGCGCTCTCGACGAGCTTCTGGTTGCGCCGCTGGATCGAACAGTCGCGGTCGCCGACCGCCAGCACGGCCCGGCCGTCGGCCACGATCTGCACCTCGATATGGCGCGCGTCGGCGACCAGCCATTCGGCATAGACCGCGCCGTCGCCGAACGCCGCCAGGGCCTCGCGCGAACAGGCGGCCAGCGCGAACTCGATCTCCGCCTCGGTCTGGACGATACGCATGCCGCGACCACCGCCGCCGGCCACGGCTTTCAGCATCATCGGGCCGTTCTTGCGGAAGAAGGCCCTGGCCCCGGCCAGGTCGATGGCACCCGTGCCGGCCAGCACCGGCGCCTTGGCCTTGGCCGCCAGCGCCCGGGCTTTGGCCTTGTCGCCGAACAGCTCCAGCGCCTCGGGGGAGGGGCCGATGAAGGCGATCTTCGCCTGCGCGCAGGCCCGGGCGAAGGCGGCGTTCTCGGCCAGGAAGCCATAACCCGGGTGGACGGCGTCGCACTTGGCGCCCTTGGCCGCCGCGATCACTCCGTCGATATCGAGATAGGCCTTCACGCCCGCGCCCTTGAGGGCCACGGCCTCGTCGGCGGCCCGCACATGCAGCGACGCGGCGTCGTCCTCGGCGAACACGGCCACGCTGGTCACGCCCAGCTCCGCCGCCGCCCGGGCGATGCGGATGGCGATCTCGCCCCGGTTGGCGATCAGCACGCGCTTGAAGCTCAAGGAAAACCTCCGTCGGCTCATACGGCCGTTTGAACGCACCATAGCGGCCCGGCTTGACTCTCCAACCCCGCAGCGCGAGAACAAAAGCGGAACATTGGAGATAGCCATGCCGGGGTCGCGCGAGGCGCGTCTTGCGGCCGTCAGAGGCCGGATCGCCGCTCTGGAAGCGGGGACTCGGACTCCATCCGCCGTCCTGCCGTTCGGCGATGCGCGCGTGGACGACTGCCTGCCGGGCGGCGGCCTGTCGCTGGGCCGCTGGCATGAGCTGACCGGAACGGGGATGGAGGTCGAGACGGGGGCGGCCACCGCCGGCTTCGCCGCCCTGCTGGCCCTGCCGCTGGCCGCGAGCGGGGCGGTGGTGTGGATCCTGCGGCGGGACGATCTCTACGCCCCCGGGCTGGAGACGCTGGGCTTTCCGGCCCGGCGGCTGATCCAGGTGCGTGTGCGTGACGAGACGGCCGCCCTGATGGCTCTGGAGGACGCCCTCGGCTCGGCCGGGGTGGCCGCCGTGATGGCCGAGGTCGAGGACATCGACCTGACGGCCGGCCGCCGGCTGCAGCTGGCCTGCGAGAAGCATGGGGCGACCGGCTTCGTGATCGGGCGGCGACCGTTTGGCGGGACCGCTCGCAAGGCGGCGACCGGCTCGGCGGCGGCGACGCGCTGGCGGGTCAGCGCCTGCGCCAGCGATCCGCCGGCCGGGGAGCCGGGGCTGGGCCCGCCCCGCTGGACCGCGGCCCTCGAACGCTGCCGGGGCGGACGCCCCGGTGAATGGACCTTTGAGCAGCGGCAGGAGGCCGACCATGGCTCGCATCCTCTCGCTGTGGCTGCCGGACTGGGCGGTGACGGTGTGGCGGCGGAAAGACTCCGTCTCCGGGCGTGATCTTAAATCCGCTCATCCCCGCGAAAGCGGGGACCCAGGCGTTTTTGCGATTGGTCGGACAGGCCCGGGCGGTTCAGAAAAAACCTGGGTCCCCGCTTTCGCGGGGATGAGCGGAAAAAATGCACCGCTGGCGCTTTTGGTCACCGACCGCGGCACGCGCCGGCTCCATGCCCTTGACGCCGCCGCCCGGGCGCTCGGCCTCTATCCCGGCCAGAAGGCCGCCGACGCCGCGGCCCTGGTTCCCGAGCTGCTGACCGCCGACGCCGATCCCGACGGCGACGCGGCGGCGCTGGTCGCGCTCGGGGACTGGTGCGTGCGGTTCTCGCCGGCCGTGGCCATCGACGCCCCCGACGGCCTGTTCCTCGACATCACCGGTGTCTCGCACCTGTGGGACGGCGAGGCGGTCATGCTCGACGACCTGCTGGCCCGGCTGGCGGCCAACGACATCCCGGCGCGCGGCGCGGTCGCCGACACCGCCGGCGCCGCCTGGGCCCTGGCGCGGTATGGCGGCACGCGGGCGATGGTCGCGCCTCCCGGCGGCCAGGCGCCGATGCTCGCCCCGCTGCCGGTCGCGGCCCTGCGGCTGGATGAGGCCGCCACCGCCCAGCTGCCCCGGCTGGGCCTGATCCGGATCGAGCGGCTGCGGGGCCTGCCCCGCGCCCAGCTGACCCGGCGGTTCGGGCCGCTGCTGGTGCGCCGGCTGGACCAGGCCCTGGGCCAGGCTGAGGAGGCCCTGACCTATCGCCGCCCGCCCAGCCCGTGGTTCGACCGCCTGGCCTTCGCCGAGCCGATCAGCCAGCTGGACGACCTGGTCCGCGTCGCCGGCGACATCGCCGGGCGCCTGTGCGCCCGGCTGCAGGCCGAGGGGCGGGGCGGGCGCCGGTTCGAACTGACCTTCCACCGCCTCGACGGCAGGGCCTTCCCCGTCCGGGTCGGGCTCTCCGCGCCCGGCCGCGACGCCCGCCCCCTGACCCGGCTGTTCGCGCCCAAGCTCGAGGCCATCGATCCGGGCTTCGGCATCGACGCCGTGACCCTGACAGCCGAGGGGGTGGAGCCGATCTCGGCCGCCCAGGGCCGGCTCGACAACAGCCGCGCGGCCATGGCCGAGGAGGGGCTGGCGGCGCTGATCGACCGGCTGTCCAACCGCCTGGGCGAGGACCAGGTCTGGCGGGCCGAGGCGTTCGAGAGCCATGTGCCCGAGCGGGCCGTGCGCGCCGCCGCCGCCATGGCCCCGCCCGCCGCCGCCGGCTGGAACCCCGACCGACCGCGGCCCGTGCGCCTGTTCGCCCATCCCGAGGCCATCACGGCGGTGGCCGAACTGCCCGACGCCCCGCCGGCGACCTTCACCTGGCGCGGCCGGCGCCACCGCGTGCGCCTCGCCGAGGGCCCCGAACGTATCGCCGAGGAGTGGTGGCGCAAGCCGGTCGACGCGGTCCGCACGAGCTTGGTCCGCGACTACTACCGCGTCGAGGACGAGGCCGGCGGCCGCTACTGGATCTTCCGCGCGGGCCTCTATGGCGATCCGGAGGTGACGGTGCGCTGGTGGCTGCACGGGGTGTTCGCGTGATCACCCTCGGATCAATCCTCCCCATCGCAGATGGGGAGGGGGACCGCGCAGCGCGCGGTGGAGGGGGCAGCGCCGCCGCCGGCAGACCTGGAACGCAGGCCTCGGCAGGGGACGGCATTCAGGCGCATTCGGAGGCCGTGGCGCAGCCCCCTCCACCATGCTCCGCATGGTCCCCCTCCCCTCTGCGAGGGGAGGACTGAGCCGTGCGCTATGTCGAGCTCCAGGCCGCCAGCAACTACAGTTTCCTGCGCGGGGCGTCGCATCCGCGCGAGCTGGTGGTGACGGCCCGGGCGCTGGGGCTGGACGCCATCGGGATCACCGACCGTAACAGCCTGGCCGGGGTGGTGCGGGCCTGGGCCGCGGCGCGGGACATCGGCGCGCGCAGCCTGACCGGCTGTCGGCTGGACTTCATCGACGGCACGCCGAGCCTGCTCTGCTACCCGTCCGACCGCGAGGCCTATGGCCGGCTGACCCGCCTGCTCAGCGTCGGCCAGAGCGGGGCGGAGAAGGGCCAGTGCGACCTGCTGCTCGAGGACTTCCTCAACCATGCCCAGGGCCAGCTTTGCCTGATCGCGCCGCCGGACCGGCTTGATGCGGCGTTCGAGACCCGGGCGGCGGCCCTGGCCGGCGAACTGCGCGGGCGGGTCTGGCTGGCCGCCTCGCGCCTCTATGGCCCGCGGGACGCCAAGCGCCTGCACCGCCTGTCGGCCCTGGCCGGGCGGATCGGCGCGCCGATGGTCGCCACCGGCGACGTGCTCTACCACGCGCCCGAACGGCGGCCGCTGCAGGACGTGCTGACCTGCATCCGCGAGGGCTGCACGATCGGCGAGGCCGGCTGGCGGCTGGAGGCCAACGCCGAGCGGCACATCAAGTCTCCCGCCGAGATGGCCCGCCTGTTCGCGGCCTGGCCCGAGGCGGTGGAACGCTCGGTCGAGATCGCCGAACGGATCGGCTTCGACCTGGGCGCCCTGCGCGAGGAATATCCGGACGAGCCCGTGCCGCCGGGCAAGACGGCCATGCAGCACCTGACGAAGCTGACCTGGGACGGGGCCAGGCGGCGCTATCCCGGCGGCGTGCCCGACAAGGTCAGGGCCAACCTGCGGACCGAGCTGCGGCTGATCCGCAAGATGAACTACCCCAACTACTTCCTGACCGTGCACGACATCGTCGCCGAGGCGCGGCGGTTGGGCATCCTGTGCCAGGGGCGGGGATCGGCGGCCAATTCCTCGGTCTGTTTCTGCCTGCATGTGACGGCCATCGACCCGATGGAGCACCGCCTGCTGTTCACCCGCTTCATCTCCGAGAACCGGGGCGAGCCGCCGGACATCGACGTCGATTTCGAGCACGAGCGGCGCGAGGAGGTGATGCAGTACGTCTATCGCCGCTATGGCCGGCACAAGGCGGCCATCTGCGCGACCGTGATCCACTATCGGCCGCGCAGCGCGATCCGCGATGTCGGCAAGGCCCTGGGCCTGACCGAGGATATCACCGCCGCCCTGGCGGGCACGGTCTGGGGCAGCTGGGGCGGCGAGATCGCGCGAGACCACATCCGCCAGGTCGGCCTCGATCCCGACAACCCCCAGATCGTCCGGGCCACCACCCTGGCGGCCGAGCTGCTGAATTTCCCGCGCCACCTGTCGCAGCACGTCGGCGGCTTCGTGCTGACCCGGCGGCGGCTGGACGAGACCGTGCCGATCGGCAACGCGGCGATGAAGGACCGCACCTTCATCGCCTGGGACAAGGACGACATTGACGCCCTGGGGCTGATGAAGGTCGATATCCTGGCGCTGGGCATGCTGACCGCCCTGCAGCGCGGCCTGACCATGCTGCGCCGCGACCACGGCCAGCCCCTGTACGACCTGGCCGACATCCCGATCGAGGAGAAGGGCGTCTACGACATGCTGTCGAAGGCCGACTCGGTGGGCGTGTTCCAGATCGAGAGCCGGGCCCAGATGTCGATGCTGCCCCGCCTGAAGCCGGCGACCTTCTACGACCTGGTCATCGAGGTGGCGATCGTCCGGCCGGGGCCGATCCAGGGCAAGATGGTCCACCCCTACCTGCGCCGCCGCCAGGGGCTGGAAGCGCCGGAATGGCCCTCGCCCTCGCCCGAGCATGGGCCGGCCGACGAGCTGAAACAGGTGCTGGGCCAGACGCTCGGCGTGCCGCTGTTCCAGGAGCAGGCCATGAGCCTGGCCATCGAGGCGGCCCGGTTCACCCCCTCCGAAGCCGACGGCCTGCGCCGGGCCATGGCCACCTTCCGCAATCTCGGCGATCCGGCCGAGTACCGCGGGCGGTTCGTCGGCGGCATGGTCTCGCGGGGCTACGATCCGGAGTTCGCGGCCCGCTGTTTCAGCCAGATCGAGGGCTTCGGCTCTTATGGCTTCCCGGAGAGCCACGCGGCCAGCTTCGCCAAGCTGGTCTATGTCTCAGCCTGGATGAAGTGGCTCTGGCCAGACGTGTTCTGCGCGGCCCTGCTCAATTCCCAGCCGATGGGCTTCTACCAGCCGGCCCAACTGGTGCGCGACGCCCGCGAGCACGGGGTCGAGGTGCGGCCCGTCGACGCCCTGCGCAGCGACTGGGACTGCACGCTGGAGCCGCCGGCCGATCCGGGCGCGCGCCTCAAGGCCGTGCGGCTGGGCCTGCGCCAGGTGAAGGGGCTGCGCGAGGACGAGATCGAGCGGCTGATGGCCCATCGCGCCGGGGCGGCCAGCCTGCAGGAGATCGCCCGGCGGTCAGGCCTGTCGCGGCGGTCGCTGGAGCTGCTGGCCGAAGCCGACGCCTTCCGCTCGGTGGGCTTGCCGCGGCGCGAAGCCCTGTGGGCGGTCAAGGGCCTGGCCGTCGAGGTCCATGCCGAGCGCGACGCGCCGCTGCTGGCCGGTCTGCCGCTGTTCGAGGCCCGCGCCGACCTGCCGATGATGAGCCTGCCGCAGCATGTGGCCGAGGATTACCGCACGGCCGGCCTGTCGCTGAAGGCCCATCCCTGTGAATTCTTCCGGCCGATGCTGGACGAGATGGGCTGCATCCGGGCCGCCGACTTGCCGAAGATGAAGACTGGTCGGCGGGTCTCGGTGGCCGGGCTGGTGCTGATCCGCCAGCGGCCCGGCACGGCCAAGGGCATCGTGTTCATCACCCTGGAGGACGAGACCGGCTCGGCCAACGCGGTGGTCTGGAAGGACGTCTTCGCGGCCAACCGGCGGCTGGCCATGAGCTCGGCCTTCCTGGTCGTGCACGGCCGCATCCAGCGGGACGAGGACGGCGGCCGGGAGGGCCAGGTGATCCATGTCGTCGCCGAGCGGTTCACCGATCTGACGTCCCGGCTGGCCGGCCTGCGCGAGGAAGGACAGCAGCCCCGGCCCGGCGAGGCCGTCCGCACCCGGCTGGTGCGCAGCCGGGATTTCCACTGAGGTCAGGCCGCGACGGCGGCTTCCGGCTCCACCCGCCCGGCGGCGTCGGACAGAGCCGCGAAAAGCTCGTTGAGGTCGATCGGCTTGCGCACCACCCCGTCGGCCCCGGCGGCGCGATAGCGGACCACGTCCTCCTCGAACACGTTGGCGGTCAACATCCAGACCGGCGTGGCCGCCGCCGGACCGCCGCCGGCGCGGATCGCGCGCAGGGCGGCCAGCCCGTCCATGACCGGCATGTTGGCGTCCATCAGCACGATGTCGAAGGATTCGCGGGCCATGGCCTCGACCGCCTCGCGGCCGTCCTCCACCAGTGTCAGCACCACGGCCAACGGCTCGAGCAGGACTCGCAGGACGTGGCGGTTGGCGGCGTTGTCCTCGGCGGCCAGGACGCGTAGCGGACGCGCTTCGTCCAGCGTCGGCGCGGCCCGATCGACCGGGCCCCCGGCGTCCACCTCGGCCGCCGGCGCGATGAAGGCGAAGCGGAAGGCCGCGCCGCCGCCCGGCGCCTCATCGACAGAAATGGTCCCGCCGAGCAGCGCCAGATTCCCGGCGCAGATGGCCAGGCCCAGACCCGCGCCGCCGAGCGCGCGGCCCGCGCCGGTCTGTTCGAAGGTCTCGAAAATGCGATGACGGTCCTCGGGCGGCACGCCGTCGCCCTGGTCAAGGACCTCGACCGTCACGGTGACATCGTCGTCGGTTGCGGCGCCCGCCAGACGGACGGTCACGGTCCCGCCGCGCGGGCTGAACTTGACGGCGTTGGACAGCAGATTAACCAGCGCCTGCTCGATCTTGGCCCCGTCGGTCAGCAGGCCGCAGGGGTCCGGCAGGCCGTCGATGTCGAGGGCCAGGGTCACGCCGCGCTCGCCGGCGCGGGGCGTCCAGATACTCACGACGGTGGCGGCCATCCGGCGCAGATCGACGGGCGCGGCCTCGACGGTCATCTTGCCGGCCTCGATGCGGGTGATGTCGAGCACCGCGTCCAGCAGGCGCTTGAGCAGGGCGCCCGCGTCGAGCACGCCGGCGGCCATCTCCTTCTGGCGCATGGACAGCTCCGAGCGGTGCAGGGCTTCGGTCAGGCCGAGGACGGCGTTCAGCGGGGTGCGGATCTCGTGGCTGGTCATGGCCAGGAAGTCCGACTTGGCCCGGTTGGCGGCCTCGGCCTGCCGGCGGGCGGCCTCGGCCTCGGCGACCAGGGCGGTCAGGGCGGCGTTCTTTTCCTCAAGCGCCAGCCGGACGTCCCACAGGGTGCGGTCGGTGGTCTGCTGGCGCCAGCTGGCGGCGACGACCGCGGCGACGAACACCAGCACCGCCGCCCCGAAGTGGGCGCTGGGCAACTGGCTGTTCTGGTCGATGGCGATCCAGGCCATGGCCCCGATCGACGGCAGGATGGCGGCGATATAGCCGAGCCGGCTCATATGCACCTGCAGGGCCGTGAACATCAGCACGCCGATGATCAGCAGGCCCGTTTCAGTCCGCACCACGCCGGTGGTCGCCGCGCCGCGGACCTCCATCGCCATCCAGCAGGCGTGCAGCGAAATCAGGGCCGCGATCAGCCCCGTGCGGACGGTCAGGTCCCGCAGGCTGGCCTTCGGATCGGGCGAGCGCGCGCCCACCTCGACCGCCCAGGACAGGCAGAGATAGAGCGCGAGATGCAGCAACCCGAAGCTGATCGCGAAGCTCAGGGGGGCCACCGTGGCGAGCAGGCCCGTGAGGCCGATGGCCAGGGCGAAGCGCACCGGCGCCATGCCCCGATAGTGCCGGACGTAGCCGTCGAGCTTGAGCGATTCAGCGGTAAGGGTCTGGACGGACATGATGCGTCAACTCACCACGGGTTTGTGAATATCGGCCTAAGCCGGATAGGGTCGCGCCATGACCCAGCCCGACATCCGCGTCGCCGGAAACCTGTTCCTCGACCGACACGGCCGCCAGATGACGCTGCGGGGCGTCAACCTGGGCGGCGACACCAAGGTCCCCTGGCCCGGCGGCGGGACAGAGAACCCGTCCGACTTCAGCGACCATCGCGACGTGTCCTTCGTCGGCCGGCCGTTCCCGCTGGCCGAGGCGGACGAGCACCTGGCCCGCATCGCCGGCTGGGGCTTCAACACCCTGCGGCTGCTGACCACCTGGGAGGCCGTCGAACATGCCGGACCGGGTCGGTATGACGAGGCCTATCTCGATTATTTCGCCGCCGTGGCGCGCAAGGCGGGCGAGCACGGTCTGCACGTCTTCATCGACTTCCACCAGGACGTCTGGGCGCGGATGAGCGGCGGCGACGGGGCGCCGGGCTGGACCTTCGAGGCGGCCGGACTGGACTTCCGCCGCTTCCATGCTTCGGGCGCGGCCATCGTGATGCAGAACGCCTACGACTACGCCGCCGCGGAGCGCCGCCAGGCCAGCTACCCGACGATGGTCTGGAGCTCCAACTACCGGCTGCCGGCCAACGGCGCGATGTGGAGCCTGTTCTGGGGCGGCCGGTTCTTCACGCCCGACTTCGAGGTCGAGGGGCAGAACATCCAGGATTTCCTGCAGGGCAGTTACCTCGGCGCCATGGACGCCGTGGCCGCCCGGCTGAAGGACCTGCCCAACGTCATCGGCTTCGACACGCTCAACGAGCCTGGCTACGGCTGGTATGCGACGCCGCTCCACTACCGCCATCTGAGACGTACCGACGAGCGACCGTTTCATCCGCCGGACGGCCCGGCGCTGTCGCCGCTGGACCAGCTCGATATCCTGGCCGGCAAGCCGACGACCGTGCCGGTGCTCAGGCGCAGCGAGGTGGTCGGCGAGCGGCTGTTCAACCCGGACGGCGTGCGGGTCTGGACCGGGGCCGATCCGTTCGAGGCGCGCCTGCGCGAGGACCTGTTCACCCACGCCGGCGGGCATGAGCTCGGCCTGTCGGAGAACGCCTACGGGCCGTTCTTCCAGCGGGTCGCCGAGACCATCCGGGCGCACAATCCGGGCTGGGCCGTGTTCGCCGAGATGGATCCCTTGGCCTCGACGTCCCGGCGCGGCTTTCCCGAGACCCTGCCGGAGCGGACGGTCAACGCCAGCCACTGGTACGACGCCCGCCTGCTGCACACCAAGGACTACGACGCCAGCGCCGATCCGGCCGAGACGGCGGCCCGCTACGTTCGGCAGCTGGACTACTTTCGCCGCGAGGCCGACGCTTTCGACGGCGGCGCGCCGGCCCTGATCGGCGAGTTCGGCATCCCCTATGATCTCGATGGCGGCGAGGCCTACGAGGCCTGGAGCCGGGGCGAGCGGGAAGGGATCTGGGTCAAGCACGAGGCGGCGCTGACGGCGATGTACGACGCCCTCGACCAGCTGCAGCTGCATTCGACCCACTGGAACTACACCGCGTCCAACCGCAACGACCTGCGCATTGGCGACCGCTGGAACCAGGAGGACCTGTCGATCTTCTCGGCCGACCAGATGGAACGGGGGACCGACGGCGGGCGGGCCACAGCGGGCTTCTGCCGACCGTACGCGCGGGCGGTGCAGGGGCGGCTGGTCGAGGTCGCCTTCGATCGGGCCCAGGGCGTGTTCCGGCTGGTCTGGGACGCCGATCCGTCGATCGCCGCCGCGACCGAGGTCTATGTCCCGACCCTGCAGTTCCCGCGCGGGTTCGAGATCGAGATCGAGGGCGACTGGGACGCCGCCGGCGAGGAGGGCGACCAGTTGCTGTCGATCAGCGCCCGGTCGGCCGGGCGGATGATCCTGACGCTGGTGGGGAAATAGCTTCCTTCTCCCGATGGGGGAGGGAAAGTCAGGCCCGATCCAGCCTGAGAATGTCCACCGTCTCGCCCGCCCGGGCCGCGGGGGCGCCCGGCAACCGGCGGAGCAGCGCATCCGCCGCGGCGAACACCGTCACCAGCGAGCTGTCCTGATCGGCGAAGGGCGTTACGCCGTCCGGGCCGAACCTCGCTCGCATCCAGTGTTCTCGCGGACCGTTGGCGGGCAGGGGGCCGGCCAGGCGCGCCGTGTCGAGATGGAAGGCCCGCGTCGCGCCCTGCAGCGCCAAGACCAGCGGCTTCAGAAACAGCTCGGCGCAGACGAAGGCCGAGGCCGGGTTACCGGGCAGGCCCAGCACCAGCCGTCCGTCGCCCAGCCGGCCAAACCAGGTGGGCTTGCCGGGGCGCACGTTGACGGTTTCGACATCCAGCTCCAGTCCCAGCGTCGCCAGGGCCGGCTTGACCAGATCGTAGTCGCCGACGGAGGCGCCGCCGACGGTGACGATGACGTCGGCCTCGATATCGCGCACGGCGGCGGCGATGGCGTCCGCGTCGTCGCCGGTCGAGGCCAGCCGCGTGGGCGTCCCGCCCCAGCGGCGGATCATCGGCAGCAGGCCGGCGCTGCCCGACTCGTAGATCTGGAACCGTCCGGCCTCGGTCCCCGGCGTGGCCAGCTCCTCGCCGGTGGCCAGCACCGCGATCCTCGGCCTTCGCGCGACCTGGACGCTCGCGCGGCCCGCCGCCGCGGCCAGCGACAGCCGCCAGGGGTCGAGGCGCGTTCCCGGCCCCAGCAGTACGCCGCCGGCCCGGAAATCGCCGCCCCGCGGCCGGATGTTGTCGCCCGCGCCCTCGACCGGGCCCATCCGCACTAGATCGCCGTCGCGCTCGGCGTTTTCCTGGATCACCACCAGGTCGGCGCCGGCCGGGACCGGGGCGCCCGTGAAGATGCGCACGGCCTCGCCGGTCAGCAGCGTTGGCGCGTATCCGCGCCCGGCCGCGCTTTCGCCGACGACGATCAGGGTCGCCGCCTGGCCGACGTCGGCGCGCCTGACCGCCCAGCCGTCCATGGCCGAGGCGTCGAACGGCGGCTGGTTGCGAGTGGCGGCGACCGCTTCGACCAGCACGCGGCCGTCGGCCTCGGCAAGCGCGACAGCCTCGGCCGGAAGCGCGGCCGCCCGGGCGAGCATCCGGGCCCGGGCATCATCGACGCTGAGGTTTCTCGGGCCGCGGATGGGGTTAGCCGACGAAGGCCCGCTCGAGGACGAAGTCGCCGGGTTCGGCATTGGAGCCTTCTTTCAGACCGTGGCTCTCGATCAGAGCGGCCATGTCCTTGATGAAGGGCATGGAGCCGCACAGCATGATCCGGTCTTCCTCCGGATTGAAGCGCTCTTCGGCGAGACCGAGGTCGCGGAAGATCCGGCCGGACGTGATCAGGTCGGGGAACCGGCCCTGCCGCTCGAACGGCTCGCGGGTCACCGTCGGGTAGTAGACGAGCTGGGCGCGGGCCTCGTCGCCGACCAGGGGGTCGTCGAAGATCTCGGCGGTGAACAGGTCGCGATAGGCCAGTTCGGAAACCTCGCGCACGCCATGGGCCACGATCACCTGGCCGAAGCGGGCGTAGGCGTCCGGGTCGCGGGCCACCGACAGGAAGGGCGCCAGGCCCGTGCCGGTGCCGAACAGGAACAACCGCTTGCCCGGGCGCACCGCGTCCAGCACCAGGGTGCCGGTCGGCTTCTTGCCCATCAGCACCGTGTCGCCGGGCTGGATATGCTGCAGGCGCGAGGTCAGGGGGCCGTCCTGGACCTTGATCGACAGGAACTCGATCGTCTCGGCCCAGGCCGGGCTGGCGATCGAATAGGCGCGCAGGACCGGCTTGCCGCCGTCCTCGCCGGGCAGGCCGATCATCACGAACTCGCCCGAGCGGAAACGGAAACTGTCAGGCCGGGTGATGGCGAAGCTGAACAGCCGGTCGGTCCAGTGCTTCACCCACAGCACGGTCTCTTCGAAGTAGGGGCTCGCCTTCGCGGGCGCCGCCGGGGCTTCGGCCGTCGTCATCACAATCGGAAATCCCTGAAGACCCCGAGGGGCCGCCGCCTCCTCCATGTGATGCGGCGCGGCATGATGTCAACGCGAGGAAGTCTCGGAGGGGAGTCAGGAAGGCTGTTTGACCTGTCGCTCCGCTTGCCCCGAAATGCGCCGCCTGCTACATCGCGCGGCTTCCGGTTGGCCGGGCGCGCCGCAGGGGATTCCCTGGGGCGTTCTTGGCGTTGCTGGAGGAGTGTAGCTCAGCTGGTAGAGCGTCGGTCTCCAAAACCGAAAGTCGTGGGTTCGAGTCCCTCCACTCCTGCCACCCTATATACGGGGCGCGATGGTCGCGTTCCGACCTGTTGAAAGAGTTTCAACCCGTCCAATGGCCAAGAAAACGGGCAACCTCGCCGCGATGAAACAGCGCGCCGCCAAGGCCGCCGCCGTTGTCGCGCCGGCTGGACAGGCGCCGTCCGCCGTGGCCGCGCCGAAGAAGCCGTTCAACCTGGTGCTGTTCTTCCGCGAGGTCCGCGCCGAGGCCCGCAAGATCACCTGGACCAGCCGCAAGGAGACCTGGATCACCTCGGTGATGGTCTTCATCATGGTCGTGATCGCGGCCGTGTTTTTCTTCGTGGTGGACTGGCTGCTCAGCGGCGCCGTCTCGCTGCTCCTCAAACTCGCGAACGCGGGATAATCCCATGACCACGCAGACCGCCGCCGAGGCCATCGTCAAGGCCCCGTCCAACCCGAACCACAAGTGGTACATCGTCCACGCCTACTCGAACTTCGAGAAGAAGGTCGCCGAGCACATCCGCGACCAGGCCAAGAACCAGGGCCTGGAAGACTGCTTCTCGGAAATCCTCGTGCCGACCGAGGACGTGGTGGAAGTCCGCCGTGGCCGGAAGATCAACTCCGAGCGCAAGTTCTTCCCCGGCTACGTGCTGGTGAAGATGGACCTGACCGACGAAGCCTATCACCTGGTCAAGAACACCCCGAAGGTCACCGGCTTCCTCGGCAGCGCGTCCAAGCCGATGCCGGTCTCCGAAAAGGAAGTCCAGCGCATCGTCGGCGCGATCGAGGAGGGGGTCGAGCGGCCCAAACCGACGATCAGCTTCGAGATCGGCGAGCAGGTCCGCGTCACCGACGGCCCCTTCGCCAGCTTCAACGGCACGGTCGAGCACGTCGATGAGGACCGCGCCCGCCTGCACGTGGCCGTCTCGATCTTTGGTCGCGCGACCCCAGTCGAGCTGGAATACAATCAGGTCGAAAAGGTCAGCTGACCGAAACACCAATTCACTCGTCATCGTCGGACTTGTTCCGACGACCCATGAACGCCGACGACCGTGGTTTTCCCGGGAAACACCGAGTGCATGGGTCCTCGCGACAAGCGCGAGGATGACGGCGGTTGGGGGTGCGGTTGTCCTGAACGGCAGCACCTGCTACACGCCGCCGCTTCCCCGGCCCCGGCCAGGGATCAAATCCGTGGGAGGGGTCTGCCCGCACCACGGCCGCATAGGCGCTTTGACTAGCGCCGCTTAACGGAGACAGAGATGGCCAAGAAGATCTTGGGCTACATCAAACTGCAGGTGAAGGCTGGCTCCGCCACGCCGTCCCCGCCCATCGGCCCGGCTCTGGGTCAGCGCGGCGTCAACATCATGGGCTTCTGCAAGGAGTTCAACGCGCGCACCGAAAAGGAAGTGAAGGGCACGCCCCTGCCGACGGTCATCACCGTCTACCAGGACAAGTCCTTCACCTTCATCACCAAGACCCCGCCCGCGACCCACTTCATCAAGGAAGCCCTGGGCCTCAAGTCCGGCTCGACCAAGCCGGGCCGCGACAGCGCCGGGACGATCACCCGCACCCAGCTGCGCGAGATCGCCGAAGGCAAGATGAAGGACCTCAACGCCAACGACGTTGAGGCCGCCGCCCGCATCATCGAGGGCTCCGCCCGTTCGATGGGCCTGCAGATCGTGGAGGCGTAAGATCATGCCCAAGCAAGCCAAGCGCATTCAGGCCTGGACCGGCGATCGCGACGCGATCCATTCGGTCGAGGACGCCGTAAAACTGGTCAAGGCCAACGCCACGGCCAAGTTCGACGAATCCATCGAGATCGCCGTCAACCTGGGCGTCGATCCGCGTCACGCCGACCAGCAGGTCCGCGGCGTGGTCAGCCTGCCCTCGGGCACCGGCCGCGACGTCCGCGTCGCCGTCATCGCCAAGGACGCCAAGGCCGCTGAAGCCCTGGCCGCCGGGGCCGACGTCGTCGGCGCCGAAGACCTGGTCGAGCGCATCCAGGGCGGCTTCATGGAGTTCGACCGCGTCATCGCCACCCCCGACATGATGGCCCTCGTCGGCCGTCTGGGTAAGGTGCTGGGCCCGCGCGGCCTGATGCCCAACCCGCGCGTCGGCACGGTGACCCCCAACGTCGGTCAGGCCGTGAAGGACGCCAAGGGCGGCGCCATCGAGTTCCGCGTCGAGAAGGCCGGCATCGTCCATGCCGGCATCGGCAAGGCCTCGTTCACCGACGAAGCCCTGCTGATCAACGTCAAGGCGCTGGTGGACGCCCTGTCCAAGGCCAAACCGTCCGGCGCCAAGGGCACCTACATCAAGCGCATCGCGCTGAGCTCGACCATGGGTCCGGGCTTCAAGATCGATACCGCTTCGGTCGGCGCGTAAGCGCCAGACCTTCGCAAGACAACGAACGGGCGGGCTCGCAAGGGCCCGCCCGTTTTCGTTTTGGCCGCCGGTCTTGGTAAGCTGGCTAGCCGATGTTATTCTTTGGCTAGACGGAGGCTCCCATGCCGTTCCATGTGAGAGACGAAGAGACCGACACGCTCGTTCGGGAACTGGCGCGCCGCGAGGGTGTCGGCCTGACGGAAGCCGTAAAACGCGCCGTCAAGGACAAGCTTGATCGGAAGGATGAGGCTGTCGCCCTTAAGCTAGCGGCGATGAAGGCCATCAGCGACGAAATCGCCAAGCTTCCGCGGACCGGCCTGAAGGCGGACAAGGCGTTCTTCGACCAACTTTCAGGCGACTGATGTTCGTCGATGCATCGGCCCTGTGCGCCATTATGCTGGATGAGCTCGACCGCGCCCTGTTTGAGCGGCAATTGGTCGAGGCAGCCGACCCAGTAACGTCGCCCATCGCCATCTGGGAGACCGTTCGGGCAATGACACGCGAGATCGATATTGACGTGCTCGAAGCCAGAAGGCGGCTCGCCGCATACCTGGATATCGTGGAGGTTGGCGTTGCCGCGATCGGAAAGGCCGAGGGAGACGCTGCCGTCGAGGCGTTCGACCGATTTGGCAAGGGCCGCCACCCAGCTCGTCTGAACATGGGCGACTGTTTCGCATACGCCTGCGCAAAGGCGTTAGGCCGGCCCTTACTGTTCAAGGGCGACGACTTTTCGCAAACAGATATCGAGCGGGCCTGATCAGCACGGCAGCGCGGCGAAGTCGTCCCCGGCGCGCAGCTCGGCGGCCTTGAACACGGCGCTGGGCGCCACCGCCTTCCAGTAGCCGGCGTCCTCGGTGCGGCCCAGGCCGGTGCGCTCGATACAGCGCAGCCGGCGGGCGGCGGCGATGGTCAGCAGCTGGGCGTGGCGGCCGCGCGGCGTCTGGACGGGCTGCGGCGCAAAGGCGCGCAGCCGGCGCGTGTCGATGCCGGTCCAGGGTGCGCTGCGACCCGGGGAGGGAGCCATCTTCATCGGTAAGGCTTTCGTCGTCGGCGGGGCGCTGCGTTCGGCGCGCCCGCGTCCGGCGTCTGATCGGCTTCGCGATCCTGATCCCCAGATGGGGACAAGCTGTGGATAGTTCCGGCGCGCGGCAAAATTCTGTCCAGATTCCAACCGTTTGCGCCCAGGTTGACGGAGCGCCGTTCGGTCGGGCGAGCGCGGTGTCCCGGTCTGGCTTGAGTTTCCGGCCGCCTTCCTCTATACGCGCCCACTTCCGCTGACGGGTCCGCCCGGAGGCGACCTGTCCGAGAACTGCGCGGCGATGGGGTCACCATTGTCGTAACCGAAGGGGAGCCCCCCTTCAGCGCGGGGAGGCGGGGATAGAGACGCCTGAGCCTCCGCCCACAAGCGCGGAGCCTTCCGGCTGAACTTCCTTGGGACAGGCCTACCGTAACCCGCCTTCGGGAGCGATCCCGCGCGCGGGTTGCACGCTTATCGGCGTCCGGATGGTCCGGGCGTCGTTGATCCAGGAGACCGCAATGAACCGCGCACAAAAAGCGGAATCGATCGAGACGCTCAAGGGCGTCTTCGCCGATGCCGGCGCCGTGGTCGTGACCCACTATATGGGTCTCACCGTTGCGGAAATGACCGACCTGCGCCTTCGCCTCCGCAAGGAGGGCGCGCAGATCAAGGTGGTGAAAAACACCCTGGCCCAGAAGGCCCTGGCCGGTTCGGTCGGCGAAGCGGGCGACGCCCTCTTCACCGGTCCGGTCGCCATCGCCTATGCGCCGGATCCTGTTTCCGCCGCCAAGGTCGTGACCCAGTACGCCAAGGACAACGACAAGTTCACCGTTGTCGGCGGCCTCATGGGCACGGACGTGCTCGACCAGAACGCCATCAAGGCCCTGGCCACCCTGCCGTCCCTCGACCAACTGCGCGCCAAGATCATCGGCGTCCTGCAAGCTCCGGCCACCAAGGTGGCGGGCGTTATCCAGGCTCCGGCGTCCCAGCTCGCCCGCGTCATTGGCGCTTACGCGGCCAAGGAAGCGGCCTGATCCCGGTCATCTCCGCCTATCTCGAAACCCCAAGGAAACTGACACATGTCGAAGCTTGATAAGATCGTTGAGGACCTGTCCTCCCTGACCGTCCTCGAGGCCGCTGACCTGGCCAAGCTGCTGGAAGAAAAGTGGGGCGTCTCCGCCGCCGCTCCGGTCGCCATGGCCGCCGCCGGCCCGGCCGCCGCCGCTCCGGCCGAAGCCGCCGAAGAGCAAACCGAGTTCACCGTTGTTCTGACCGCCGGTGGCGACAAGAAGATCAACGTGATCAAGGAAGTCCGCGGCGTCCGTCCGGACCTCGGCCTGAAGGAAGCCAAGGACCTGGTCGAAGGCGCTCCGCAGAACGTCGTCGAGAACGTCTCGAAGCAGAACGCCGAAGAAGTCGCCAAGAAGCTGACCGAAGCCGGCGCGACCGTCCAGATCAAGTAGTTCGCTGGGCGCGCGCCTCAGCGCGCCCGCGAACTATCCCCGGACGGGTTCTGGGGATGACGGAACAGGGAACGGGCCCGGAGGGAAACCTCCGGGCCCGTTTTCGTTGGCCGCTACTTCTTGCGGGCGGCGAGAATGTCGCCGATCCGATCCGGCGTCCCCTCGATCCGCTCCAGATGCGGATAGCGCAGGCCGCCGGTCCAGGCGACGCGGGCGACCCGGTACTGATCGCCGGTCTTGACGATCAGTTCGATCGGCGTGGTCCCGTCCTTCGCCGTCGCGATGGCGGCCTTCAGGCGGTCGGCGCTGTAGCTCTCGCCGTTGACCGCCACCAGCTGCGCGCCCGTCGCGAGGCCCGCCTTGAAGGCCGGTCCGTCCCATTGCACGCCCGTGACATTGCCGCCCGCGTTCAGCAGCAGCCCGACCGACCAGGTCAGGTCGGTGCGCTTGTAGAGGCTCTCGGCCGCCTTGGCGTAGGCGTTGGGCTTGTCCTTCCAGACCAGCCGGTAACCGCCACGGGCCAGGCCGTCGAGCGGCGCCGGGCCGTGCCCCTCCAGCCGGGTCTTGAGGAAACCGGCCCAGTCGTAGGGTGTCACCGCGTTGAGCGCGGCCACCACATCGTCGAACTGGTAGGTAAGGGGCGTCCAGACGCCGTCGTCCACGCCGAAGAAGGCCCTGGCGAAGTCGTCGAGCGACTTTTTCCCTCCGGTCCGCTCGCGGATCAGGGTGTCGGCGTCGAGCCAGATCAGCTGGCCCTCGGAATAGTAGTCCTCGTTGCGCTGCCAGCTGAGCCAGCCCTTGGGCTTGCGGGCCGAGATCACCGGGTCGTTGGTGGTGTCCTCCAGCGCCCGCCACTGGCGGCCGACCCGGTAGTCGAAGGACGCGGCGGTCAAGGCGATGGCGTCCAGGGTGTCCTGCCGGCTGGCCAGCCCCGACCGGGCGCCCAGCACATAGCCCCAGTACTGATCCTGGCCCTCATAGACCCACAGCAGGCTGTCGCGCATGGGGGTCATGAAGTCCGGGGTCCACAGGTCGGCCCCGCGGCGGAACTTGCCGTCCCAGCTGTGGCTGTACTCGTGCGGCAGCAGGTTGCGCTCCGGCGCCATCCTGTCCCAGTCGGTGAAGTATTCCGGCTCCACCTGGTTTTCCGACGAGCGGTGGTGCTCCAGCCCGATGCCGCCCATCCGATCGGTCAGGGCCAGCAGGAAGTCGTAGCGGTCATAGTGTCGCGCGCCGAACAGACGATCGGCCTGGACGACCAGGTTGCGGTGCTTCTGGATCTGCTCGTCGGTCATCTCCAGCAGCTCGGCCCGGTCGGCGACGATGTTCAGCCGCACCGGCGAGCGGCCGCCCGGGTCGAGATCGACCTGCCGGAAGTGGCGCCCGGCGAACATCGGGGAATCGACCAGGGTCTCGAAGCTGACCGGCTTGAAGGTGGTGGTGTCCCCCGCCTGGGCGGCGACATCGAGCGCCACCCCGAACTTCCAGCCCGCCGGCAGGGTGACGCTGGCCTCGACCGGAATCTGCCGCGTGTACCAGCCGGCCGGATAAAAGGCCGTCGAGTTCCATTGCAGGTTCAGCATCTCGCGGGTGACGACCACCCGGCCCTGGTCGCCGGCCGTGGCCGACAGGAACTGGAAGTCGAGGTCCAGCGCCGTCGCGCCCTCCGGAACCACGACGTGGAAGGCGTAGATCTCGACCGGGTCGCGGAACCACCGCACCGGCTTGCCGCCGGCGGTGATGGTCAGGCCGGCCATCTTCTCGATCTGGCCGCGCGGCGCGTGGTTGCCCGGCAGCCATTCGGGATAGAGCAGGACCATCGGCCCGGCCTTGTCCACCGGGATGGTCTCCTTCACCCGGAAGATGTGGCGGTCCAGGTCGGTGGCGTCCACCGCCAGGGTCAGCTGGCCGGGGTAGGGGATATCCCGCGCCGCCGGAATGTCGGCCGGCATGGGGATCGGCCGGGGGCCGGCGCTCTCGCGGGCCAGGGCGGGAATGGAGGCCAGGCCCAGCAGGGCGAGGGCGGTAAGGGTGTGTCTGATCACGGGGAAACACTCGATCCTGTCGGCGGGACGGCCGTCGCATTTGAGCTACCCGGGACGTGCGCCGCAACCCCTACGGACGGAACCTGACCCGCGCGCCCGCGTTAGCGGTCGATGCTCAAGCTCGCCGGCGTCTTCCTCGTCATCATGATCATCGCCGGCATTCTCGGCTTCATCGTCGATGTCGCTGGCGGCGCGGCCAAGATCGCTTTCTTCATCTGCCTGATCGGCCTCGTCGGCTCGCTGCTCGCCCGCGCATTCAACAAGGGCTGACGGTTCGCCGCGCCTTACAAAAGTCTGAAGACGGCCCTTCCCTTCCGTCCGGCTTTCCCCTATATCCGCTCCCTCGCGGAAAAACCGTTCAACTGAGAGGCGATTTTTCGCGCGCGTAGCCCGACGGCCCGGTCATAGCCCTCCGACCGTGGCGAAGGGGCGCTCCTGTAACGCCAGGAGCATCGTCTTGCGTCCGCTTCCGGCCATGCCGGGAGTCACGAGGGTGGACGCGACAAGACACTTTACGCGCGGACTCCCCCCGCGCACGCAGGGAAAAACATGGCGCAATCGTTCACCGGCAAGAAGCGGATCCGGAAGTCTTTCGGCCGCATCCCCGAAGCTGTGCAGATGCCGAACCTCATCGAGGTTCAGCGCTCGTCCTACGAACAGTTCCTGCAGCGCGAAGTGCGCAGCGGCGAGCGCCGCGACGACGGCATCGAAGCGGTCTTCAAGTCGGTCTTCCCGATCAAGGACTTCAACGAGCGCGCGGTGCTCGAATACGTCTCCTACGAGTTCGAGGAGCCGAAGTACGACGTCGAGGAATGCATCCAGCGCGACATGACCTATGCCGCGCCGCTGAAGGTGAAGCTCCGTCTCATCGTGTTCGAGATGGAAGAGGAAACCGGCGCCCGGTCCGTCAAGGACATCAAGGAGCAGGACGTCTACATGGGCGACATTCCGCTCATGACCGACAAGGGCACCTTCATCGTCAACGGCACCGAGCGGGTGATCGTCTCGCAGATGCACCGTTCGCCCGGCGTGTTCTTCGATCACGACAAGGGCAAGACGCACAGCTCGGGCAAGCTGCTGTTCGCCGCCCGCGTCATTCCCTACCGCGGCTCCTGGCTCGACTTCGAGTTCGACGCCAAGGACATCGTCTACGTCCGCATCGACCGCCGCCGCAAGCTGCCGGCCACGACCTTCCTCTACGGTCTGGGCATGGACGGCGAAGAGATCCTGACCACCTTCTACGACGTCGTGCCGTTCGAGAAGCGCGAGGAAAAGAAGGGCAAGCCGGGCGGCTGGGCCACCCCCTACAAGCCCGAGCGCTGGCGCGGCGTGAAGCCTGAGTTCGCCCTGATTGACGCCGACACCGGCGAGGAAGTGGCGCCGGCCGGCCAGAAGATCAGCGCCCGCGCGGCCAAGAAGCTCGCCGACAATGGTCTGAAGACCCTGCTGCTGTCGCCCGACGCCCTGGTCGGCCGTTATCTGGCCCGCGACGAGGTCAACCCCGAGACCGGCGAAATCTACGCCGAGGCCGGCGACGAGCTCGACACGGCGATCATCGAGGTCCTCGAAGAGAAGGGCTTCACCACCATCGACGTGCTCGACATCGACCACGTCACGGTCGGCGCCTACATGCGCAACACCCTGCGGGTCGACAAGAACGCCGTCCGCGAGGACGCGCTGTTCGACATCTACCGCGTGATGCGTCCGGGCGAGCCGCCCACCGTCGAAGCCGCCGAGGCGATGTTCAAGTCGCTGTTCTTCGACCAGGAGCGCTACGACCTCTCCTCGGTCGGCCGCGTGAAGATGAACATGCGCCTGGAACAGGACGTCGCCGACGACGTCCGCGTGCTGCGCAAGGAAGACGTCCTGGCGGTACTGAAGGTCCTGGTCGGCCTGCGCGACGGCCGCGGCGAGATCGACGACATCGACAACCTCGGCAACCGCCGTGTGCGGTCGGTCGGCGAGCTGCTGGAGAACCAGTACCGCGTCGGTCTGCTGCGCATGGAGCGGGCGATCAAGGAGCGCATGAGCAGCGTCGATATCGACACGGTCATGCCGCACGACCTGATCAACGCCAAGCCGGCCGCCGCCGCGGTCCGCGAATTCTTCGGCTCCTCGCAGCTGTCGCAGTTCATGGACCAGACCAACCCGCTGTCGGAAATCACCCACAAGCGCCGCCTCTCGGCGCTTGGCCCGGGCGGTCTGACCCGCGAGCGGGCCGGCTTCGAGGTGCGCGACGTGCACCCGACCCACTACGGCCGGATCTGCCCGATCGAGACGCCGGAAGGCCCGAACATCGGCCTGATCAACTCGCTGGCCACCCACGCGCGGGTCAACAAGTACGGCTTCATCGAGAGCCCGTATCGCCGCGTGACGGACGGCAAGCCGCAGGCCGAGGTCGTCTATATGTCGGCCATGGAGGAGGCGAAGCACGTCATCGCCCAGGCCAACATCCGGATGGAAAACGGCTCGATCGCCGAAGATCTGGTCCCGGGCCGTGTGAATGGCGAACCGGGCCTGCTCCAGCGCGAGCAGGTCGATCTGATGGACGTGTCGCCCAAGCAGGTCGTCTCGGTCGCCGCGGCCCTGATCCCCTTCCTGGAAAACGATGACGCCAACCGCGCCCTGATGGGCTCGAACATGCAGCGTCAGGCCGTGCCGCTGATCCAGTCGGACGCGCCGCTGGTCGGCACCGGCATGGAAGACGTGGTGGCCCGGGACTCCGGCGCCGTCGTGATCGCCCGCCGCAAGGGCGTGGTCGAGCAGATCGACGGCACCCGGATCGTCATCCGCGCCACGGAAGAGACCGACCCCACCAAGTCGGGCGTCGATATCTACCGCCTGTCGAAGTTCCAGCGGTCCAACCAGAACACCTGCATCAACCAGCGTCCGCTGGTGCGCGTGGGTGACCGGATCAACGCTGGCGACATCGTCGCCGACGGCCCCTCGACCGACCTTGGCGAACTGGCCCTGGGCCGCAACGCCCTGGTCGCGTTCATGCCGTGGAACGGCTACAACTTCGAGGACTCGATCCTGATCTCCGAGCGCATCGTGCGCGATGACGTCTTCACCTCGATCCACATCGAGGAATTCGAGGTCATGGCCCGCGACACCAAGCTGGGTCCGGAAGAGATCACCCGCGACATCCCCAACGTCGGCGAGGAAGCCCTGCGCAACCTCGACGAGGCGGGCATCGTGGCGATCGGCGCCGAGGTCCTGCCGGGCGACATCCTGGTCGGCAAGGTCACGCCCAAGGGCGAGAGCCCGATGACCCCGGAAGAGAAGCTGCTGCGCGCCATCTTCGGCGAGAAGGCTTCGGACGTCCGCGACACCTCCCTGCGTCTGCCCCCGGGCGTCGCCGGCACGGTCGTCGAGGTGCGGGTGTTCAACCGGCACGGCGTCGACAAGGACGAACGCGCGCTGGCCATCGAGCGGGCCGAAATCGAACGCCTGGGCAAGGACCGCGACGACGAGTTCGCCATCCTGAATCGCAACATGACCGCGCGTCTGCGCGAGCTGATCGTCGGCAAGGTCGCCGTCTCCGGTCCCAAGGGCCTGGGCCGCGGCGAAGTCTCGGCCGAAAAGCTCGAGGAGATCGCGCCGGGCCTGTGGTGGCAGATCGCGCTCGACGACGAGAAGGCCATGGGCGAGCTGGAGGCCCTGCGCCGCCAGTTCGACGAGGCCCGCAAGCGTCTTGATCGCCGCTTCGAGGACAAGGTCGATAAGCTGCAGCGCGGCGACGAACTGCCCCCGGGCGTGATGAAGATGGTCAAGGTCTTCGTGGCCGTGAAGCGCAAGCTTCAGCCGGGCGACAAGATGGCCGGCCGTCACGGCAACAAGGGCGTCATCTCCAAGATCCTGCCGATCGAGGACATGCCGCACCTGGCCGACGGCACCGCCGTCGATGTCGTGCTCAACCCGCTGGGCGTGCCCTCGCGCATGAACGTCGGGCAGATCTTCGAAACCCACCTCGGCTGGGCCGCGGCGGGTCTGGGCAAGCAGATCGCCAACCTGCTCGAGGCGTGGCAGAACGGCGGGCAGAAGAAGGCCCTCCAGGATCGCCTGCGCGAGATCTACGGGCCGGATGAAGAGCTGCCGGACGACGAGGGCGAGCTGATCGAACTGGCCCGCAACCTGTCCAAGGGCGTGCCTTTCGCGACCCCGGTCTTCGACGGCGCGCACATCCCCGACATCGAGAACCTTCTCGAGTCGGCCGGTCTGGCCCGCTCGGGCCAGTCGGTGCTGTTCGACGGCCAGACCGGCGAGCAGTTCCGGCGCCCGGTCACGGTCGGCTACATCTACATGCTCAAGCTGCACCACCTGGTGGACGACAAGATCCACGCCCGCTCGATCGGCCCCTACTCGCTCGTCACCCAGCAACCGCTGGGCGGCAAGGCGCAGTTCGGCGGCCAGCGCTTCGGGGAAATGGAAGTGTGGGCGCTGGAAGCCTACGGCGCCGCCTACACCCTGCAGGAAATGCTGACGGTGAAGTCGGACGACGTGGCCGGCCGTACGAAGGTCTACGAGTCCATCGTGCGCGGCGACGATACGTTCGAGGCCGGTATCCCGGAAAGCTTCAACGTGCTGGTCAAGGAAATGCGCTCCCTGGGCCTGAACGTCGAACTCGAGAACAGCTGACGGTCATGAACCCCTCCCCGGCCAGGGGAGGGGCGACCGCCCGTCTTGCTCTGAAATTTTCGCGGGGGATCCCGCAGAAGGAAAAAAGATGAACCAGGAAGTCCTGAACATCTTCAATCCGGTCCAGGCCGCTCCGACCTTCGACCGCATCCGCATCGCCCTGGCCTCGCCCGAGAAGATCCGTTCGTGGTCGTTCGGCGAGATCAAGAAGCCGGAAACCATCAACTACCGCACGTTCAAGCCCGAACGCGACGGCCTGTTCTGCGCGCGCATCTTTGGTCCGACCAAGGACTACGAATGCCTGTGCGGCAAGTACAAGCGGATGAAGTACAAGGGCATCATCTGCGAAAAGTGCGGCGTGGAAGTGACCCTCGCCCGCGTGCGGCGCGAGCGGATGGGCCACATCGAACTGGCCAGCCCGGTCGCCCACATCTGGTTCCTGAAGTCGCTGCCCTCGCGCATCGCCATGATGCTCGACATGCCGCTGAAGGACATCGAGCGGGTCCTGTACTTCGAGCACTACATCGTCACCGAGCCCGGCCTGACCGCGCTGAAACAGCACCAGCTGCTGTCGGAAGACGAGTACATGCGCTTCCAGGACGAGTTCGGCGACGACAGCTTCACCGCCGAGATCGGCGCCGAGGCGATCTTTGGCCTGCTCAAGGCCATCGACCTGCCCAAGGAAGCCGACCATCTGCGCGAGGAGCTGGCCGGCACCCCGTCCGAGATCAAGCAGAAGAAATACAGCAAGCGCCTGAAGATCATCGAGGCCTTCATCGAGTCCGGCAACAAGCCGGAATGGATGATCCTCACGGTGGTTCCGGTCATCCCGCCCGAGCTGCGCCCGCTGGTGCCGCTGGACGGCGGCCGCTTCGCCACCTCCGACCTGAACGACCTCTATCGCCGGGTCATCAACCGCAACAATCGCCTCAAGCGCCTGATCGAGCTGCGCGCGCCGGACATCATCATCCGCAACGAAAAGCGGATGCTGCAGGAATCGGTCGACGCCCTGTTCGACAACGGCCGTCGCGGCCGGGTCATCACCGGCGCCAACAAGCGCCCGCTGAAGTCCCTCGCCGACATGCTGAAGGGCAAGCAGGGCCGGTTCCGCCAGAACCTGCTCGGCAAGCGCGTCGACTACTCGGGCCGTTCGGTCATCGTGGTCGGTCCCGACCTCAAGCTGCATGAGTGCGGCCTGCCCAAGAAGATGGCGCTCGAGCTGTTCAAGCCGTTTATCTACGCGCGGCTGGACGCCAAGGGGCTGTCGGGCACCGTCAAGCAGTCCAAACGCATGGTCGAGCGCGAACAGCCGGCCGTCTGGGACGTGCTGGAAGAGGTGATCCGGGAACACCCGGTGATGCTGAACCGCGCGCCGACCCTGCACCGTCTGGGCATCCAGGCGTTCGAACCCAAGCTGATCGAGGGCAAGGCCATCCAGCTGCACCCGCTGGTCTGCGCCGCGTTCAACGCCGACTTCGACGGCGACCAGATGGCCGTGCACGTCCCGCTGAGCCTCGAGGCCCAGCTGGAAGCGCGCGTGCTGATGATGTCGACCAACAACATCCTGTCGCCCGCCAACGGCCGGCCGATCATCGTGCCGTCGCAGGATATCGTGCTCGGCCTCTACTACCTCTCCGGCGCGCGCGACAAGGAACCGGGCGAAGGCAAGATGTTCGCCGACCTGGGTGAAATCGAAGCGGCCATGGAAGCCGGCTTCGTGACCCTGCACGCCAAGATCAAGGCCCGTTTCACCGAGATGGACGAGAATGGCGTGCTGGTCCGCAAGGTGATCGACACGACGCCGGGGCGGATGAAGATCGCCTCGCTGCTGCCGCATCACCCGCAGGTCGGCCACCGCCTGATCGAGAAGGCGCTGACCAAGAAGGAAATCGGCAACCTGATCGACATCGTCTACCGCCACTGCGGTCAGAAGGCGACGGTCATCTTCGCCGACCAGATGATGGCCCTGGGCTTCAAGGAAGCGGCCCGCGCCGGCATCTCCTTCGGCAAGGACGACATCGTCATCCCCGAGCGCAAGCAGCCGATCGTCGCCGAAACGCGCAAGCTGGCCGAGGAATACGAGCAGCAGTACGCCGACGGCCTGATCACCAAGGGCGAGAAGTACAACAAGGTCGTCGATGCCTGGTCCAAGGCCACGGACCGGATCGCCGACGAGATGATGCTGGAGATCTCGACCAAGAAGATCGGCGAGGACGGCCGCGAGAAGGAGATCAACGCCATCTACATGATGGCCCACTCCGGCGCCCGCGGTTCACAGGCCCAGATGAAGCAACTCGGCGGGATGCGCGGCCTGATGGCCAAGCCGTCCGGCGAGATCATCGAGACCCCGATCGTCTCGAACTTCAAGGAAGGCCTGACCGTTCAGGAGTACTTCAACTCCACCCACGGCGCCCGCAAGGGTCTGGCCGACACCGCGCTGAAGACGGCCAACTCCGGTTACCTGACCCGTCGTCTGGTCGACGTGGCGCAGGACAGCATCATCACCGAGGAAGACTGCGGCACCACCCGGGGCATCACCCTGAAGGCCGTGGTCGAGGGCGGCGACGTGCTGGTCTCGCTGGGCCTGCGGGTCCTGGGCCGCTTCTCGGCCGAGGACATCAAGGACCCGGCGACCGGCGAAGTGCTGATCCCGGCCGACACCTACCTGGTCGAGGATTTCGCCGACCTGATCGACAAGACCGGCGTCCAGAGCGTCAAGGTGCGCTCGGTGCTGACCTGCGAGGCCAACACCGGCGTCTGCGGCGCCTGCTACGGCCGCGACCTGGCGCGTGGCACGCCGGTCAATATCGGTGAAGCCGTGGGCGTCATCGCCGCCCAGTCGATCGGCGAGCCGGGCACCCAGCTGACGATGCGGACCTTCCACATCGGCGGCGCGGCCCAGGTGGCCGAGCAGTCGTTCTTCGAAAGCAGCAACATCGGTACGGTGCGCATCGTCGGTCCGACGGTGAAGGCCTCCAACGGCGAATTCGTCGTCATGAGCCGCAACACCACCATCACCGTCCAGGTCGATGGCAAGGATCGCGAGGCCTACAAGCCGCCCTACGGCGCGCGCCTGAAGGTCAAGGACGGCGCGACGGTCAAGCGCGGCGATCGTCTCGCCGAGTGGGACCCCTACACCGCTCCGATCATCACCGAAGTGGCCGGCAAGATCCGCAACGAGGACCTGGTGGACGGCTTCTCGGTCCGCGAGGAAACCGACGAGGCCACGGGTATCGCCAACCGGGTGATCACCGACTGGCGGACCTCGACCCGCGGTTCGGACCTGCGTCCGGCCTTGGCCGTCATCGACGCCGACGGCGCCTACAAGCGCCTGTCGAACGGCGGTGAGGCCCGCTACCTGCTGCCGGTCGGCGCGGTTCTGTCGGTCAACGACGGCGACGAGGTCAAGCCCGGCGAGGTCATCGCCCGCATGCCGACCGAAGGCGCCAAGACGCGGGACATCACCGGCGGTCTGCCGCGGGTGGCCGAACTCTTCGAGGCCCGTCGTCCGAAGGACTGCGCGGTCATCGCCGAGATGGACGGTCGCGTCGAATTCGGTCGGGACTACAAGAACAAGCGCCGCATCAAGATCACGCCGGAAGATGGTGGTGACGCGGTCGAGTTCCTGATCCCGAAGGGCAAGCACATCACTGTCCACGACGGCGACGTGATCCTGCGCGGCGAATACATCATCGACGGCAACCCCGATCCGCACGATATCCTGCGCATCCTGGGCGTTGAGGCGCTGGCCAACTTCCTCGTCGACGAGATCCAGGAGGTCTATCGACTGCAGGGCGTGCCGATCAACGACAAGCACATCGAGGTGATTGTCCGGCAGATGCTGCAGAAGGTGGAAATCCTCGAGCCGGGCGACACGGGGCTGATCCGGGGCGACCACCTCGACAAGCCCGACCTGGATATCGAGAACACCAAGGCGCAAGCCCGCGGCGGTCGTCCCGCCCTGGTCCAGCCCGTGCTGCTCGGCATCACCAAGGCCAGCCTGCAAACCCGCAGCTTCATCTCGGCGGCGTCGTTCCAGGAGACCACCCGCGTCCTCACCGACGCCTCGGTCCACGGCAAGGTCGATACGCTCGAAGGCCTCAAGGAGAACGTCATCGTCGGCCGGCTGATCCCGGCGGGCACGGGCTCCTATCTGCGCGGCCTGCAGCGCATCGCCACCAAGCGCGACGAAGCCCTCTCGGCTTCCCGCGAGGAGACGATGGAGCCGCTGCCGGTCGAGATCGCCCTCGACGCGGAGACCACCGGCGCCTGATCGGCCCCGGAACCTGACTATCGAGACGGCCCGGGAGCGATCCCGGGCCGTTTTCGTTTCAGGCGACAGCGCGTGTGGAGGGGAGCGTGGCGTCCATGAGCAAGCCGCCCTGAAGCACTATGACTCGGTCGGCTCGTTGCAGCAACGCCGGCCGATGAGCGACCACGATCCGCGTGATTGGCATCGCAGCGACCAGTTCGCCGATCAGTTCTTCGGTCTCGACGTCGAGGTTCGCGGTGCCCTCGTCGAGGATCAACACCCGGGGCCGGCGGTACAACGCTCTGGCCAGCAGCACGCGTTGCTTCTGACCGCCCGAAAGCATCGACCCCATGTCGCCGACCAGAGAGAGGTACTGCATCGGCAGGCGCGCGATGTCGTCATGGATCCGCGCGGCGACGGCGGCTTCCTGGACCCGAGCCATATCCAAGTCGGGGTCGAAGAAGGCGATGTTGTCGGCAATCGTGCCCGACAGCAACCGGTCGTCCTGGGCCACGACGCCAACCTGTTCGCGCCAGGCTCGCCACAGGTCCGGCGTGGCCAGTTGGCCGTCCAGAAGAATGGCGCCGCCGCTCGGTGCCCGAAGACCCAGCATCAGCTTCATCAAGGTGGTCTTGCCGCCGCCGGAGACGCCGGTGATGGCGACGAACTCCCCCGGGTCGATCCTGAGATTGATCCCGCTTAAGACAAGAGGATCGGCGGCGCCATATCGGAAGGATACCTCATTCGCCTCGATGGCCCCTCGCACATTCATGGGCGGCCCCATCGACTGCGTTGTCTCGGCCTCGGCGGTGACAATGTCGGATAGCCGATCCAGGTGCAGATTGAGGAACCGGAACTGCATCGCCTGATTGATGAGGGCCGTGGCGCGATCGGTGAAGGTCTGGCGGAAGGACAGGAAGGCGAACAGCATGCCGATGGAGAAGCCGTCGCCGGCGATGATGACGCGCGCGCCGAGGTAGATCACCAGCACCGTCTGGAGCCCGGTAATGAGCCCCTGCGTGAACGCGAGCGAAATATTGAATTTGCCGACCGACACCGACGCGTTGGTGACGTTGGCGTAGAGATTGCGCCAGCCACTTTCCCGCTCGGTCTCGCGGCCCATAATCTTAATCGTTGTGGCCGCCCGCACCGTTTCCATGATGTGCGACTGTTCGCGGGCCCGCTCGATGATCTGTTCTTCCATCCGCGCCTTGAGCGCCGGGAAGACCGCGAAGGCGATGGCGAAGTTGAGCGCGACGGCGCCGACCACGACAGCCGCGAGAAGCGGTGAATAGAAGAACAGGATAATCACCGCGACCAGCGCCATCAGTCCGTCGATGATGGCCGCGATGACCCCTCGAGTCAGCACGTCCTGAATCGCGCCCGCCGAGCCGATGCGCGAGAGAATGTCGCCAACATGCCGCTTCTCGAAATAGTCCGCCGGCAGCCGCATCAGATGGCGCACGATGTTACCGACCATCTGGAAAGTCAGCAGATGCCCGAACACCTGCAAGGCCCAGCCGCGCAGGGCCTCAATCGCTGCCTGAACGACCACCAGCGCGCCGAAGCCGATCGCCAGCACGGTCAGCAGATCGCGGTCGGCCCTGAAGATCGCCTCATCCACCACCAGCTGCATCTGGAAGGGCAGGGCGAAGGCCACTACCTGCAGCGCCAGCGAAAGGCCGAGAATCTGGAAGAAGGCGCTCCAGAATCCGGTCATGCGCGACCACAGGCTGGTCAGCTTGATCGGCGCGCGGGCGGTGACTCTTTGGAAACTATCCGCCGGCGTCAGCTCAAGCACGACGCCCGTGAAGTGTTTCGACAGCTCGTCAAGAGCATAGGTCCGTGCGCCCATGGCCGGGTCGTGAACCACGGCCTTGTCACCCTTGACGCTCTTCAGCACGACGAAGTGGTTCAGATCCCAGTGCAGCACGGCGGGCAGCCGCACCTTGCCGAGTGCCGACAGCTCCACGCGAAGCGCGCGCGCGGCCAGCCCCAGCGGTTCGGCCAGCCCCATCAGGCTGCGCAGCGTCGCCCCCGACATCGATAGCGAGAACCGCTGGCGCAGGCCGTTCAGATCGACGTCGTGACCGTGATAGCCGGCGATCATGGCCATGCAGGCCAGGCCGCATTCGGCCGCCTCCGCACCCTGGATGACGGGCAGGCGGCGGCGGCGCGCGAAGTTTAGCTCCGATGGAATCCTCACCCCCGTCGCCCCGCCGCGTAAAGCGGGTCCAGAAGCCATTCGAGCAGACTTCGCCGGTCGATCACCACGTCCGCCGCCAGCAGCATCCCGGGTTGCAGGGGCAGGGTCTCGCCATAGGCCGTGACGCTGTTCCGCGCCAGCCGCACGCGCACGCGGAACACCGGCTCCTGCACCTGAAGGCCGGGGATGGCGACTTCGGCCGGAGCCAGCACGGTGCGCGACACCGATGTCACAACGCCCTTTCCGACGCCGAACTTCTGGTGCGGAAAGGCCTGGTACATCAGCCGCACGTCCTGGCCTTTGCGAACAAATCCGGCCGCGCGGGACGGTGCATAAAGTTCCGCCTCCAGCGTCGAACCTCCCGGCGTGACGACGGCCAGCGCCGCGCCCGGCGCCACGGTCTGGCCGCGCTGCACCGGCAGGGCGACCACACGGCCGGCTACCGTGGCCACGACGACGTAGGTGGACTGGGCCTCCGTCTGGGTGCGCTGCTGATCGAGGCCCGCCGTGGCCGCCCGGGCCTCGGCGTCGGCGGCCTGCCGGTCAATGGGAATGGCTGACAGGCGCGCGGTCACCTCGCCGATCTCCCGCTCGAAGGCCAGGACCGATGAGCCCAGTTCCGACAGCGCCTGTTCGGCCGCCAGGGCGGCGGAGCGGCGCGCGTCCAGTTCGCGCCGGGGCAGATAACCCTGGGCCGCGATAGTCTCGGCGCGTTCAACCTCCGACTTGGCGAGAGCCACTCGTTCCTCCTGCAGACTCATGCGCTGGCGGGTCTCCGTCAGTTCGCGACCGAGCGCGGCTCGCCGGTCGATGAGCTGACGCTGCTCCGCCGCCAGCGCTTCCCGCGCGGCCCGCGCCCGTGATCCGGCCGCGCCGGTCTGGGCCGCCAGGCTGTTCAGCAGCGCCGCATAGGCGTCACCGCTCTCCAGCGCCGAGGATAGCCGCAGGGAGGCGACCGGCTGGCCGACCAAGACGAGGTCGCCCTCCTTGACATGCACGGCCTCGACCACGCCGCCCTGCCGCGCGGCCAACCGGATCATACCGGCGTCGGGCGTCAGCCAGCCGACCACCGTCTCCTTCCGGGCGTAGCTGGCGGTGGCCACGAACAGCACCGCGCCGAACACCGCGACGACCGCCAGGGCGGCGATGACGTGAAAGGAAACGGGCGTGGCCAGAACGACCTCCCCGGTCAGCCGGCGGGTGGCGTGGCTGACAGCTTCCGGGCGAAATAGTGTGGACACGGATGGGTTATGCCTCGGCGAAGAAAAACTGTGAGTTTTAATCTTGACTCGGCGAGGGGGGAGCTTGCAACCTCCCATTGTGATCCGGATCGCGCACATCAATCAGAATTGAAGGAGGGGGCCATGACGGCTCTGAATGTGGACGTGCGTGAATTAACTTGGGACGAGACCGGAGAGGTCGCTGGCGGCGTCTTTCCCGTCGTAATCGCAGTAATTGCGGCGGTAGCGACGGTAGCGACGGCGCTTATAACCGCCGTCTCGGCTCTCTCGCACGACGATTGCACGACGACGACGACGACGACGGGCAAGACCACAACGAGCAGGACAGTCTGCAACTGAGGACGGCCATGGCGAACCAAAATGCGCTTGCCCGACGGGGCGCCGGTTTGCTCAATGGGTTCACGCTCGTTTGGTTGCTGGGGGCTGTGATCGCTGTTGTCTGGTCGCTGGCTGCGGCCGTGGCGACGCTACGCCATGACGATTGCGTGACGGTGGTCACCCAATCGGATGGCCGGGTGACGACTACAAAGACGTGCAGCTAAATTCGGCGGCCCGGTCTTCTTTTGTCCCGCCTGTGAGGGCAAGCAGGGGGCGGGGCGCAATGACTTGCGCCCCGCCTTTCTCCCGAATTGGGGACGCACACGCCTTTTCGGCCCTCGGCAAAAATGAATGTGCCCCTGTCTGCGACCGGCAATTCACTGGGTGGAAAAATGAGCAAGGTGTCATACATAGTCGGGGCAGTTACAGTTGCGATTTCCCTCCTTTGGCTAATGGCGTATCTTGAACTATCCACGATGTCAGTTGTTCTTGGTTTCTTTGGGGGAATGCTATGTTACGTCTTGATTGGAAAACGGTTCTACAAGGCTGACTGAAGGCCCCCGCTCCACGCTACGCGAGCGTTGGGGTGTGGAGTGGCGGCAGGGAATGCGGCTGAAGCACAACCCCTCGACCTTCGATTTTCATCTCAGTTTCCCTGAAGGCTATCCATGAAACCCACCCCAACAGCCCGTGGCGCCCTCGCGCTGTGTCTCGTCTCCGCCCTGCTGTTCGGCGGGCACGCCCTTGCGCGAGCGGAGGCTGGCGCGGCGGTCGCGCCGGCGAAGGCCTCGGCGCCCGCTCTGTGGGTCGTGCGCGACGCGGATACGACGATCTATCTTTTCGGCACCATGCATCTGCTGCGGCCGGAGACGGTCTGGAGGACGCCGGCCCTGGATGACGCGCTCGCCGCGACCGGGGAGCTGTGGATAGAGGCGGAGGAGCCGAGCCCGGCGGCGCTACAGGCGCTTATCGCGGAACTGGGCGTCGATCTGGCCCATCCGCTTTCCGGTCGCCTGACCGAGGAGGAGCGGGCGCGGCTGTCCACCATCGCCACCGGTCTGGGCATGCCGGCCAACGGGCTCGATCCGATGCGTCCCTGGCTGGCGTCGCTGATCTTGAGCGTCGTTCCGGCGATGAAGGCCGGCTTCGACCCGGCCAAGGGCGTGGACAAGGCGGTCCAGGCCGTCGCCGTCGAGCGCGGGATCCCGGTGCGTTCCCTGGAAACCGCCGAACAGCAGGTCCGCTACCTCGCCGGGCTTCCGGACGAGGTTCAGATGCGGATGCTCCGCGACGGGATGGAGGACATCGCGGCCGGGCCGGCGATCGTCGAGCGCATGGCGACCGCCTGGGCGACTGGCGACCTGAGGGAGATGGAGGCCATTCTGGTCGATGAGCTCAAGACCGACTCGGCGGATCTCTACCAGGCCCTGGTCGTGGACCGGAACCGGCGCTGGGCCGAGCAGATCGAGCGGCGGCTTGATGACCCCGGCGTCAGCTTCGTGGCCGTCGGCGCGGGCCACCTCGTGGGGCCCGACAGGTTGCAGTCCCTGCTGGATGGCGACGGAGTCAGCATCGCCCGCCTGCAGTAGTCTCCCACGGGTCACGGCGCCTCAGTAGCCCAGTATCCCAATGCCGTTGGTGCGCGTGCCGCCGGCGTTGTCGGTCGGGTCGATGCCGGGCGGGGGCGGCGCTTCCTTGCGCCGGCGCGCCCGGGCCTTGCGCGCGGCGACCGCGTCCCAGGCCTCACGCTTGTCCCGGTCGATCGGGGCGGCGATGTCGGCCTGATCCCTGCCCTTACCCCAGGCGTCGTCGCACGCCTCGCGCTCGCGCCGGGTCAGCCCGACCGTGTCGCGGTTGGCGCAGCCCACCGGCGAGCCCCGCAGGGCTCCGCGCAGGTCTCCGCCGCGCGCCTCGCCGGGCAGGGGGCCGGGGTGAAGACCCGCCGTCGCCGTCGCCGCCGGTCTAGCCGGCCCCGGGGCCACGGGGAGGGGCAGGGGCGCGATGTCGTCGGTCGGCCCGGCCACGGCCGCCCGGCGGGGCATGACCGGGGACGGCGGCGGCGCGGCGGCGCGGGTCCGGTGGCGGGCCTCCGTGGTCAGCGGCGGGGTCCAGACCTCCAGTGGAACCACGACCGGATCGACCAGCCGCACCTCGCGCGGGGTGGGCGCGGTCAGCCCCAGCAGGGCCAGCACCAGCCCGTGGCCCAGCACGGACGCCGCGACGACGGCGAAGCGCCGCGATCGGCTTCGGCTGGCGCTGGATCCGGGCACCCTGTTTCCCCCCAAGAGGCCGACAGGATTTTCTCGGCCGACGGCGAAAACGAGGCCGGGGCATGGCGGTCCCACGACAAAACCCGGGTTCCTTCGCCACAAACCGCCGTGCTAGCCTGACGCGGGTTCGGGGGAGATGTCGCGTGAAAGTCGTGCTTTCGACGGTGCTGGGCCTGTTGGCGCTGGCTCTGGTCAATCTCGCGCCCGCTCGGGCGGCCCCGCCGGTATCGGCCTTCGCCCGCCTCCCGGCCATCGAACAGGCGGTGATCTCGCCCGATGGCTCACGGATCGCGCTGCTGGGCGGACCGCCCGGAGAGCGGACCATCTTCCTGGCGCCGGTGGACGGACAGCAGGCGGTGACCGTCAAGCTCGGCCAAGCCTGGGTGCGCAGCCTGCGCTGGGTCAGCGACGACTACCTGATCGTCAATTTCTCGATGCTGGACAAGGGCACCGACTACAGCAGCGGCCGCGAGTGGGCCTACGTCCTGAACCGCAATGCCGTCATCAGCAAGGAGGGCAAGCTCGTCGCCTCGCTTCTGGCGAACACCGAGTGGTCGCGCTATGCCGTTTCCCAGCCTGTGCTGGGGGTGATCGACGGACCCAGGCCCTCGGCCCTGATCCTGGGGCTCGATCTTTCCCTCGGCGTTCGCACCGGCGGCGCGGGAACCCTTATCCAGCCCACCGCCGACGAGATGACCTGGGTGCTCTGGCGGGTGGATGTGGCCACCGGTGACGCCAGCATCGCCGAGAAGGGCGGCCCCTACACCCAGTCCTGGGACCTCGACGCGTCGGGCCAGCCCCGCCTGCGCTGGGACTACGATGGCGATCTTGAGCTGAACACATATTATGGCCGTCCCAAGGGAAGGGCCGCCTGGTCGAAGATCGCCCTCGCCGACGAAAACGGCGGAGAGCTGGAAATCCTCGGCTACTCCGACCCCGACGATTCGGTCTATCTGGTCGGCCAGGAAGGCGCGGACGTCCGGCTTTTTCGCCGCAGCCTGGCCACCGGCGAAACGACGCCGGTGACACTGGACAAGGCCTCGCGCGACCTGTCGTTGACGTGGGACCCTTACCGGATCGCCCCGGTCGCGGTGGTTACCGAGGCCGAACGCCCCTCGCGCCAGTGGCTCGATCCCGACCTCGGCAAGGTGCAGGCCAAGCTGGCGCGCGCCTTCGCGGGTCGTGACGTTGACCTGGTCAGCTGGTCGAAGGACCGCGGTCTTGTTGTCGTTCGCGTGACCTCGCCGGCCAGCCCGCCAAGCTTCTTCCTGTTCGACGCCAGGTCCAACCAGGCTTCGTCGCTCGGCGAGGCCTATCCGGAGTTGGCCGAAGCCGCGTTCGGATCGACGACCTGGCTGACCTACAAGGCGCGCGACGGGCTGGAGATCGCGGCCTATCTGACGCTGCCGCCGGGCCAGGTCGCTGGGACGAAGCCGCCGCTGATCGTCATGCCGCACGGCGGTCCGGTGGCCCGTGACCACTTCGAGTTCGACTGGTGGGCGCAGGCTTTGGCGACACGAGGCTATGCGGTCCTGCAACCCCAGTTCCGCGGCTCCGCCGGCTTCGGCGCCGCCTTCCAGCGGGCTGGATACCGGCAATGGGGCGGCAAGATGCAGGAGGACCTGATCGACGGCGTGATGGCGATGGCCGGCAAGGGCGTCATCGATCCGGCGCGCGTTTGCATCGTCGGGGCCAGTTACGGCGGGTATGCGGCGCTGTTCGGCGCCACGGTCTATCCCAGCGCCTACAGGTGCGCGGTGTCGGTCAACGGGGTTTCGGACCTGGGCCTGTTCTACGGCTCGAAATCCCGCGCCTATGGCCGCGACGCCGCCCTGGTCAATTCGCTGATCACGATGATGGGCGATCCGCGAAACGATGCGGAGGCCTATCGGCTCGCCTCGCCGGTGTCCCGCGTCACGTCCCGCACCGCGCCGATCCTGCTGATCCATGGCGAGAACGACACCACCGTGCCAATTCAACAGTCGCGCACGATGCAGCGCGCCCTGAAGGCCATCGGCAAACCGTCCGATCTGGTGGTCCTGGAGGACGACGACCACCACCTGTCGAGCACGGCCAGCCGCACGGAGATGCTGGAGTCGATGTTCGCCTTCCTCGACCGTCACCTGCCGGTCGCCCCGTGAACGGCCGGCGCGGCGCAACCCTTTCCAAAGCCTTGACCTTGGGGCCCTTCGCCAGTATTTAGCGCCCCTCTTTCGGGGCCGGTCCATCAGGGCCTGTCCCGATCAGCGGATGTCCCGCCAAGGACCGTCAGGCCCGCCGGAACGCACAAGATCGCGTGCCGGCGAGTTTTCGCGTTCGAAAGGGGCGTCCGGAAAGCCGGAAAGATCAACAAGGACCCTGAGACGCTTCGGCCGAAAGGCACACGTCTCCACGAGCACGAAAAGAACGAATGCCTACAGTCAATCAGCTCATCCGCAAGCCTCGCCAGCCGAAGCCCACGCGGAACAAGGTGCCGGCCCTGAAGGGCTGCCCCCAGCGTCGCGGCGTCTGCACGCGCGTCTACACGACGACCCCGAAGAAGCCGAACTCGGCTCTGCGTAAGGTCGCCAAGGTCCGTCTGACCACCGGCATCGAAGCCGTGTGCTACATCCCGGGCGAAGGCCACAATCTGCAGGAGCACTCGGTGGTGCTCATCCGCGGCGGCCGCGTGAAGGACCTTCCCGGTGTCCGTTATCACATCCTGCGCGGCGTGCTCGACACGCAAGGCGTCAAGGACCGTCGCCAACGCCGTTCGAAGTACGGCGCGAAGCGTCCGAAGTAAGGAAGAGCAAGAATGTCCCGCCGCCGCCGCGCAGAGAAGCGTCAGGTTCTGCCCGATCCCAAGTTCGGGGACCTGATCGTCACGAAATTCATGAACTACGTGATGTACGAAGGTAAGAAGGCCGTCGCCGAAAACATCATCTACGGCGCCTTCGATATCCTGGAAGCCAAGCGCAAGGACCAGGGTCCCCTGGAAACCTTCCACTCGGCCCTCGACAACGTCGCGCCCGCCATCGAAGTCCGGTCCCGCCGGGTCGGTGGCGCCACCTATCAGGTGCCCGTGGAAGTCCGTCCGGACCGCCGCCGCGCCCTGGCCATCCGCTGGCTGGTGACCGCCGCGCGCAAGCGCGGTGAAAACACCATGACCGAAAAGCTGGCCGCCGAGCTGCTGGACGCCTCGAACAACCGCGGCACCGCGGTCAAGAAGCGCGAAGACACGCACAAGATGGCCGAAGCCAACCGGGCCTTCTCGCACTACCGCTGGTAACCACCAGCCCACAACCTTCCAGGGCGCGGGCGGTTTTCCAAGACCGCCCGCGCTCAGTTTTATAGGCCGACAGGCAGACTGACATGCCCCGCACAACCCCGATCGAAGACTACCGCAACTTCGGAATCATGGCCCACATCGACGCGGGCAAGACGACGACGACGGAACGTATCCTCTACTACACCGGCAAGTCCCATAAGATCGGCGAAGTCCACGACGGCGCCGCGACCATGGACTGGATGGAGCAGGAGCAGGAGCGCGGCATCACGATCACGTCGGCCGCGACGACCGCCATGTGGAATGGCAAGCGCCTGAACATCATCGACACCCCCGGGCACGTCGACTTCACCATCGAGGTCGAACGCTCGCTGCGCGTCCTCGACGGCTGCGTGGCCGTGCTGGACGGCAACCAGGGCGTCGAGCCGCAGACCGAAACCGTCTGGCGTCAGGCCGACCGGTACGACGTGCCGCGCATCGTGTTCGTCAACAAGATGGACAAGACCGGCGCCGACTTCGACATGTGCCTGGCCACCATCCGCGACCGCCTCGGCGTCAAGGCCGTGCCGATCCAGCTGCCGATCGGTTCGGAGCTGACCCTGCGGGGCGTGATCGACCTGATCCGCATGAAGGCGGTGGTCTGGGACAGCGAAGGCCTGGGCGCCAACTATCACGACGAAGAGATCCCGGCCGACCTGCTGGCCAAGGCCGAAGAGGCCCGCCACTACCTGGTCGAGAACGCCGTCGAACTCGACGACGAGGCGATGGAAGCCTACCTCGGCGGCGAACAGCCCTCGGAAGAGGTGCTCAAGAAGTGCATCCGCAAGGCCGTGCTGAGCGGCGCCTTCTATCCGATCCTCTGCGGCTCGGCCTTCAAGAACAAGGGCGTCCAGCCCCTGCTCGACGCGGTGGTCGACTACCTGCCCTCGCCGGTGGACATCCCCCCGACCCCGGGCATCGACTTCAAGACCGACGAACCGACCGTGCGCAAGGCCTCGGACGACGAGCCCCTGTCGGTGCTGGCGTTCAAGATCATGGACGACCCGTTCGTCGGCTCGCTGACCTTCTGCCGCGTCTACTCGGGCAAGATCGAGACCGGCATGGGCCTGCTCAACTCCTCGCGCGACAAGCGCGAGCGGGTCGGCCGCATGCTGCTGATGCACTCGAACAACCGCGAGGACATCAAGGAAGCCTACGCCGGCGACATCATCGCCCTGGCCGGCCTCAAGGACACCCGCACCGGGGACACCCTGTGCGATCCGCTGAAGTCGCCCGTGATCCTGGAGCGCATGACGTTCCCGGAGCCGGTCATCGAGATCGCCATTGAACCCAAGTCCAAGGCCGACCAGGAAAAGCTGGGCGTCGCGCTCGGCAAGATGGTCGCCGAAGACCCCTCCTTCACCGTCTTCACCGACCAGGAGTCGGGCCAGACGATCATGAAGGGCATGGGCGAGCTGCACCTCGACATCAAGGTCGATATCCTCAAGCGCACCTACAAGGTCGATGCCAACATCGGCGCGCCGCAGGTGGCCTATCGTGAAAGCCTCGGCCGCAAGGTCGATATCGACTACACGCACAAGAAGCAGACCGGCGGCACGGGCCAGTTCGCCCGCGTGATGATCACCTTCGAGCCGGGCGAGCCCGCCTCGGGTTTCGTGTTCGAGTCCAAGATCGTCGGCGGCGCCATTCCCAAGGAATTCATTCCGGGCGTGGAAAAGGGCCTCGAGAGCATCAAGGACAACGGCCTGCTGGCCGGCTTCCCGCTGATCGACTTCAAGGCGACCCTGACGGACGGCAAGTACCACGACGTCGACTCCAGCGTGCTGGCGTTCGAAATCGCGGCCCGCGCCGCCTTCCGCGAACTGAAGGAAAAGGGCGCGCCCAAGCTGCTCGAGCCGATCATGAAGGTCGAGGTGCTCGTCCCCGACGAGTATCTGGGCGACGTCATCGGCGACCTGAACAGCCGTCGTGGCCAGATTCAGGGCACCGACCAGCGCGGCAACGCCCAGGTCGTGACCGCCTTCGTGCCGCTGGCCAACATGTTCGGCTACATCGGCAACCTGCGCGGCATGTCGCAGGGCCGCGCGCAGTTCACGATGCAATACGACCACTACGAGCCGGTGCCGCAACACGTCGCCGACGAAGTGATCAAGAAGTACGCCTAAGCTTTTCCCATTCGGGAAAAGCTCCACTAATAAGTCCGCCGGTTTCGCAGAAGCCGGCGGGCCCAACCCCCAAACGTAAGGACCCCGATTGGGGGACCAGGAGCTAAGAAAATGGCCAAGGAAAAGTTCGAACGTAACAAGCCTCACTGCAACATCGGCACGATCGGGCACGTCGACCACGGCAAGACGACGCTGACGGCGGCGATCACGATGACGCTGGCCAAGGCCGGCGGGGCCAAGGCGATGGCTTACGCGGACATCGACGCGGCGCCGGAAGAGAAGGCGCGCGGCATCACGATCAACACCGCGCACGTGGAATACGAGACGGCCAACCGTCACTACGCCCACGTCGACTGCCCCGGGCACGCCGACTATGTGAAGAACATGATCACCGGCGCGGCGCAGATGGACGGCGCGATCCT
>Ga0172380_10000236_pt1 | contig 116979 bp, 106 predicted proteins | sample Leawe162metaG_FD_119747 | JGI IMG/M metagenome (GOLD analysis project Ga0172380, IMG submission 119747) | Leachate microbial communities from a municipal landfill in Southern Ontario, Canada - Leachate well 162 metaG | ecosystem: Engineered > Solid waste > Landfill > Unclassified | place... | reverse complement strand
GCATAACCCCAAGTGCTTTTGCAGCACTAACACAAGCAGCGGTGATAGCAGGAATATAAGCAGCAATACCAGCAAGTGCTGGTACAATTGCATATATAGGATTGATACATACAAGCCCTGCTATAATAATGATTAGTATCAAATAAGAACGCTTCATGCTATTACTCGCTTGCGAATAACTATGTATAGTTCTTATCTATTTAAAAGAAACGTAATAAAATTGCAATTAAATTTTTTTATGTAGTTGAGCGGCTTTATTCAATGATTTGTTTATTTTTTACAAGTTCAGCGTTTTTGTTACCAACATACACAGCGCCTAAAATCCATAATCCTATAATGCTTAAGCTTGTTAGAGTGCCGTATGCCATTAAATTTGCTATAGAGCGCACAGGATTTCCAATCACATTTAAATATCCGCCTAAATGTGCACCACCAAATTTCATAAAACGTGAACCAAACATATCAATAATGCCTTTAGCTTTAAATTTGGCATCATTTGAAGTTGGAATATACATCATTTCTTTGGTAGGGTTGTTGACTGCATAAGCTGTAGCGGTCACGAGCATGGTTACTATAAATGTTGCCCATAAAAGCGTGGTTGGCAAAGGATTTGTTTTATAAAAAGCATACAATCCAAGTAAGGCGAGTCCAAATATAATTGGATATAAAAGTAAACATACGCGCAAACCAAATCGTCTCATAATAAAGCTTGTACCTAAAAGAGCCATGAAAAATGCGAGCGTATTAACGCATATTCCATAAATACCCATAAATTGATGGAAATTGAAACCAGAAATAATATCTGCTTGAGATTTCATTTGATAATCAACTAATGCGCGTGCAACTTCATAAAAATTAGAAACCACAAATACGCCCATCAAATAGGGCTGAGTGAGAATCAATTTAAATCCCGCAAAAAAATCAGGTTTTTTTACAGCTTCATGATTATCACTTTTCATTTCAGATGTAGGAATTGTTTTCGCTAAATAACGTATGGTGTAAATGATGCTTAATAAACAGCAGATGCTGGTACTATATAATATCCATAATGGAATCTCATGGAATAATATTAATGTGGATCCAATGATCGCTCCAAATTGCCCTGCAGCAATGATAAATGGATAAGCACGTTTTGCTTCTTGTGTGGTGGTGCTGCTCACTGTAAATGACCAGAATAAAGCAACTGCCAATGAGCCAAAGCTTTCAGTAGCAAGATATGAAGTGATACCCGCGATTGCTAAAGGATATTTTCCAATAATATGAATACCATGTAAATGCGTTAACAAAAATAAAATTGCCATGCAACAGAAAATTATAATATAAAAGGTGCTGATAATGTAAAATAATTTATGTTTTTCAAACTTATCAATTAATTTGGTATAAATTGCAAGCAACAAAAGTACAATAAAAGGAGAAGATGCTTTGATTAAAGGAATCATTTCTCTGCCATAGCCAATTGGCCATCCAAGCTCTACAGGAAATGCCAATTTATAAAGTACAATGTCTTTTAAAAGACGCAAAAGCCAGTATGTGCCAATAGTAAAAAAGAAGGTGAGGCCTAAAAGCCCGAATTTTTTTATTTCGTGTTTTTCTATATCAGGATAAAAAAATCTTATTGTCTCACTAATCATAGTATGTCCCTAAAAAAGCTTTCTAACATATTTAGTTTACAGATTTTTTAGTAAATTTCATCTAAATAAAACAACCCGGAAATAACTCCGGGTTGTTTTAGAATAATATAATTTAGTATAATGCTTTCATTACTCAATAATTTGGTTATTGCGAGTAAGCTCTGCATTTTTATTACCAACATAGATTGCTGCAAGAATCCATACACCAATAACACCTATACTGAGTAAGGTACCATATGCCATTAAGTTAGCAATAGATGCAGCCGGATTTTGAGGAACATTTAAAGATCCGGTAATCATAGAACCACCACTTTTTGCAGTTCTGCTACCGATCATATCCACAATTCCTTTAGCTTTAAATTTAGCATCTTTAGAAGTTGGGATATACATCATTTCTTTAGTTGGATTGTTTACTGCATAAGATGCAGCTGCTACAATACACATCGCTATAAAAGTTGCCCATAAGAGTGCAATTGAACTAGGATTTGTTTTATAGAATACATATAAACCAATAAGACTGATGCTGAATACTACAGGATAAATGAGTAAGCAAACACGTAAGCCAAAGCGTTTCATGACGTATTCTAAACCAAGAATAGCGATGAAGAATGCTAAAGTGTTGGATGTTACACCATAAACACCCTGGAACCATTTAAAGTCAAGAGCGTCATGGTAAACTACATGAGCTTGAGATTTCATTTGATAATCAACAATAGTTTTTGCAACTTCATAAAAAGTAGAAACTACAAACACACCCATTAAATAGGGACGAGTTAAAAGTAAGCGTATACCTGCAAAAAAATCAGGTTTGCTTTGTTTTTCTACTTTATCAGAAACCATATGTTCTTTTGGAGTTGTTTTTACTAAATAATAAATAGTATACATAATTCCGAACATAAATATTAATGCCATTAAATATAAAGGCCAAACTGGAAGGCCTTGAATAAGCATTAAAGATGAACCGGCTACTGCGCCAACTTGAGCTGCAGCAACAATAAGAGGGAATCCTCGTTTTGCTTCATCTGTTTTTGAGCTACTTACGGTGAATGACCAAAAAAGTGCAACTACTAAAGAACCAAAGCTTTCAGTAGCAAGGTATACAAGCATACCAGTAGCAGCTAATGGAAGTTTACCAATTGCCAAAGATCCGAATTCTTTTTGCATGAAAAGTACAAAAGCTACAAATGCAAAAATTACAGCATAAAAAGAAGCAATAATATAAAACAATTTATGTTTTTCAAACATATCAATAAGTTTGGTATAGATAATAACCATACCAGCAACTACAAAAGGAGAAGCTGTTTTTAGCCAAGGAATCATCTGGCGGCCATAATCTTCACCCCAAAGTTCAATTGGGAATGCTAATTTGAATACCACAACATCTTTTAAAAGACGTAATAACCAATAGGTTCCTACTGTGAAAAATAGTGCAAGCGCAAGCAAGCTAAATTTTCTGAGTTCATCTTTGCGAAGATCAGGATAAAAATAATGAATGATGCCTATAAACATAGAAAAAAGTACCTCTTCTCTCGTGTAAAAATTATAAAAATATTAACGATATGTATGTTTTATATTTTCTTAATAGGAATAAAATTCCAACACTTTATTCTAACGTAAATTCTAAAGTTAGTATAGCAAATTATAGGTTTTTAAAAGATCAAGACTTGTTGATCAGTTATTCAGTCGAATTTTTCGTAATTTTATATTTACATTTTGTATCTGGGCAAGAAAGTTCAATACTTCCATCTTTTAAAATTTTTTTGAGTAAATAAGGAGAGTTTTTGCAAGCAGGGCATTGCATTTGCTCAATATCTCCAAATATTGAAAATTTACATTTCGGATATTGCTGGCATCCCCAAATAGTGCCGCCTTTCCATTTGCGTTCCATCACTTTTCCACCGCATTGAGGGCAAGGAAATGAGGCAGCATTTTGATGAATATATTTACATTTTGGATATGCAGAGCATGCAATAAATGGCCCAAACCTTCCTTGCAGTCTTCGTAAAGGGCTTGTGCATGTTGGGCATTGTTCTTCTAAAAGTGCAGGAGCTTCAGTTTGCACAAGTTCAATAGAGCCATCTTCTTTGCGAGAGAAGTTACTGGTAAATGTACATTCTGGATAGCCTGTACAACCTACGAATGAGCCTTTTTTGCTTAAACGAATCGCAAGTTTATTTTTGTGGCATTTTGGGCAAGTGATATCAGTAATTTCTACAGTTTTTTTGCTTTTGCCACTGCTGAAAGTTTTAAACTTTTCTAAATCTTGAGAGAATGAGGCGTAAAATTCGCGTAGAACTGTATCGCGTTCCATTTCGCCTTGAGCGATTTTATCAAGATCTTCTTCCATTAATGCAGTGAATTTTGTATCCATGATTTTAGGAAGATTTTGTTCAAGCATTTCTACTACTTTAGTGCCAAGATCTGTCGGAACAAATCGTTTCTTTTCAAGAATCGCATAGGTTCTATTTAAAAGAGTCGTTACAATAGAAACAAAAGTACTTGGCCGGCCAATTCCCTGTTTTTCAAGTTCTTTAATTAAAGATGCTTCAGAATAACGAGGTGGCGCTTGCGTGAAATGTTGTTTGATTTCTGTAGAAGTTAAAGCAATTGGTTTACCTTGTTGCAAATCATCAGGAATAATAACTTTTTGTTCTTTTTCACTTTCTTCATCAGAAGTATCGTAAACTTTTAAGAACCCATCAAAAAGAAGTGTGGATCCTGTAACTTTAAATGTAAATTTATCGCCTTTGATAACAACTTGGCGTTGTGCGTATTCTGCTGGAGTCATTTGGCAAGCTACAAAGCGTTTCCAAATTAAATCATAAACTTTATACACATCAGTTGAAACATAAGGTCTGATTGAATCAGGGGTAACTTGCACATCAATAGGGCGAATAGCTTCATGGGCATCTTGTGCAGCGCCTTTTTTGCTATAAATATTTGCTTTTGAAGGCAAATATTTTTTTCCAAATTCTTGAGGAATATATTTTCGAACATCATCAATTGCAGTTTCTGATAAACGAGTAGAATCTGAACGCATATAAGTAATAAGAGCAATTGGCTGAGAGGGATCTTGTAAGGGAATACCTTCATACATACTTTGCGCTATAGTCATTGTTTTTTTAGCAGAGAAACCTAATTTGTTAACAGCGGCTTGTTGCAAGGTGCTTGTGATAAAAGGTGCTACTGGATTTTTAGTACGTGTTTTATCAGTGATGCTTTCAACAATAAAATTTGTTTTATCAACCTGTTTTTGTAAATTTTGCGCAGATTCTTGATTAGTGATTTCTGCAGTTTCTTTGCCAACATGCGTTAAAGCAGCTTTAAAGATAGGCTTTTTGCCAAAATTTCCATCAAGCGTCCAATATTCTTGTGGAACAAAGGCGCGAATTTCTGCTTCACGGTGGCATAAAAGTTTTAAAGCAACAGATTGAACTCTTCCTGCAGAAAGGCCCTTAGTGATTTTTTGCCATAAAATAGGAGATACTTCATATCCCACCCAGCGATCTAAAATACGGCGAGCTTGTTGAGCATTTACTTTATGCATATCAACTTTAGTTGGATTTTTTAATCCTTGAGTAACTGCTGGCTCTGTAATTTCATTAAACGTGATTCTGTGGATATTTTCTTCAGGTTGCACCTTTAAAATTTCTTGTTGTGCATGCCAGGCAATGATTTCACCTTCCCGATCAGGATCGGGCGCAAGATATACTTGATCAACTTTTGCAGCTTCTTTTACAAGTTCTTTGATGAGCTTATCTTTTTTTTCAATAGGCACATATGTAACTTCAATAGAGCCATTGATAGTTACCCCAAGTTCTTTAGTGGGTAAATCTTTAATATGTCCTACAGTGGACATGATTTTGAAATCTTTGCCTAAGAATTTGGCAATGGTTTTAATTTTTGCAGGAGACTCAACGATGAGTAGTTTTTTCATAAGTAAATACGTTTGGTTAAGAGTTGGTATAAATTAAAAACTTTTGAAATTCTTTTTGAAGATAGATTATGTTTAGAATAAAAGCATATCTTTTGAAAAGTCAAATTTAATTCATAAATCCGCTCGGCTCGATTTTCATAAAATTTTTTGGTAATGTGATATACATTAAAACAATGATAAGATTTTAAGAGTATTTTTCAGATATGCTACATTTTGCAAATAGTTCTTGGTGGTATGTTTTTATACCTTTGTGTATAGTGACCATCCTTTATAGATATTTTTTGTATCGTCCTTTAACATATCGATATTCTTTGGTGCATTTTATTGCACAAAAGGTTCGTACAGCAGCTTGGCCTTTTTATATTTTTACAATTTTGCGATGTGTCTTATTGGGGCTTTGCTTATTTTTGCTTGGTAAGCCTCAGTTGGTAGATTCAAGATCAAATATCAAAGTTGAAGGTATTGATATTATGCTTGTGCTTGATGCTTCAGGAAGTATGGCAGGGTCTGATGATCCAGAAGAGATGAAATCTCGCTTTATTATTGCGCAACAAGAAGCAGTAAAATTTATTGAAAAACGTTTGAATGATCAGATTGGTTTTATTTTATTTGGCACTTATGCAGTAGTCAGATGTCCTTTAACTTTAGATCATGTGATGGTAAAAGATTTGATTGAACAAAGTGAACCAGGTATGATGGGGCCTTCCACTTCATTATTTCAAGGGATTTTGATAGCGGCAAAATCTTTGCAACATTCAAAAGCAAAATCAAAAATTATTATTGCTTTAACTGATGGAAATCCTGATGATGCTGATATGAAAAATAAAGATGCAATTTTACAGATCGTGAAAAAATTTGATATCACTTTATATGCAATTGGCATTGGTAAATCTGATATAGTTTATATTAATCATCCTTTATATGGAATTTCGCAAGCCTTTCAGGGCAAAGCAAATATGCAACTTTTGCATGCCATAACCCAGCAAATAGGAGGTAAGGCTTTTGCAGCTCAAGACGCCAAAGAGCTTGCGCAAGTTTATGATACAATTGATAGGCTGGAAAAAACTGAATATGAAACTTCATTATATCAACGCTATGTGGATTATTTTATGCCATTTTTATGGGCCGCTGTGGGTATAGCTTTTAGTGAATTATTATTATCTACTTTTATATGGTTATTGCTATGATGATTCCTTCTTTTCATGAAATTGAATTTGTAAATCATGCCTATCTTCCATTTGTTGTTGCAGCAGCATGTTTTGCTTTAGCACTTTCTTTATATAAATATTATAAAATTAAACATGTTTTACATAGACTCGTTTTCGCACGATGGAATTTTCTTTTATTAAAACATAGTTCTTCTATTAAAAGAATGATGAAAACATTTTTTTTTTATGGAGGAATTTTATTTTTACTTTTAGCTTTATTACGGCCAACATGGGATAAAAAAGAAGAGGAAGTTATGCAAGAGGGAAGGGATGTTTTAATAGCTATTGATATTTCTCGCAGTATGCTTGCAAGCGATGAAAAACCAAATCGTTTACATCTTATAAAAGAAAAAGTACGTAAACTTTTATCAAATCTTTCTTGTGAGCGAGTGGGACTTGTTTTATTTTCTGGAGCAAGTCTTATTCAATGTCCATTAACCAAAGATTATCACGCATTTTTTATGTTTTTAGATCAAGTCGGCGTTGAAAGTATTTCTTCTGGAAGTACTTCATTAGATCAACCAATTCAAAGTGCTCTTAAAGTTTTTCAAGATGTTTCAACGGAAGCTACAAAATTATTGATACTTTTTACTGATGGGGAAGATTTTGGAGGTAATGTTCGTGATTTACAATCTAGAATTCAAGAAGAAAAACTTTGCATTATAACATGTGGAGTGGGATCTTTGCATGGCGCTCCAGTGCCTATTCTAGATCAAGAGGGCAAGCAAATTGGGTATGAGAAAGATGATGAAAATCAGATTATAATGTCATGCTTGAATGAAACATTATTGCAGCAACTTGCACAAGATTCTGGAGGGATATATGTGCATATTAAAAGTGATCAAGATTCTGATTTAGTGCAGATTATTCAAAAAGTTGAATCTTTTGAAAAATATCAAATGCAAGAGCATAAAGTTTCTAGTTTGCAAGAACAATATCCTTATTGTGTCGCTATTAGTTTAGTATGTTTTCTTCTGGAGTGGATAGTATGAAAATTGTATATATTGCTTTAGGCGGAATTATATATTTTCATACAATAGATGCACATATTGGTGATATGGTAAATAATGCATTGCAAGAAGCAAAAGCCATGCGCGCTTATGAAGAAAAAAATTATAATGAGGCGTTGAGAATTTATAATCAGCTTGCAAGCCAAGATCCTTATAATTCTTTATACAATTATAATATTGGTAATATTTTATATCGAGCTGGAAAGTTTGATGAAAGTATTCCTTATTTTGAACGAGTAATGTGCAATGTAAAGAATGATTTGCCTATACAATCATTATTTAATATGGGCAATGTTTATATGCAAAAAAAGGATTATGATCAGGCAATTGAATCGTATGAAAATGTTTTAAAATTAGATCCTGAAAATCAGCGAGCAAAACATAATTTAGAAATCGCAAAAAAATTAAAAGAACAACAAAAAGAAGAAGAAAAGCAAGAGAAACAAGATCAGAAGCAGCAAGATAAAGATCAAAAGCAAGATTCTTCATCACAAAATGAAGAAGATAAAAAAGAATCTAAACAAGAAAAAAATGATCAGCAGAAAGAATCTTCCTCAGAAAAAGATCTGCGAGATGATAACAAGCAAGATGTTAAAAATAATAAACAAGAGAGCGGGCACGATCAAAAACAGAGTGGTGCCGAACAAAAGAATCCAAAGGGTGATCAAAAGTCCGATCAGAAAAATAAAAGCAAACAAGAAAAACAGCAGCATACTTCACCTCAAGACCAAAAAAATAATGATGCATCAAAGGATGCTTCTGAACAAGAAGAATCTTTGCCATCAGAAAAATTAGATGATTCATTATATCGTGAAATGCAAAAAAGTGTAGCGCAAGATGATAGGCTCTCAAAAACAGAAGCTCAATTAATGCAGCAAATAGAAAATCTTGAAAAAAATGTTACGAAAAATGTCATGAAACATATGATTCGTAGAGAAACTGCAGGAACTGATGATGGTAAAAAGTGGTAATGTTTTTCTTTTTATTTTGCTTTTTTTAAGTGGAATAGTATGTGCGAATGATGCAAAGCGCATTACTTTACAATTATTAGATATGAATGGACAAACTCTTGAAAAAGTAGGAAAGAGAACTCCATTTGTGGTTCAAGTTGCGATGTATAATATTTCTCAGGCGCAAGAACCAGATTTTATTCCTGGATTTGAACATTGTAAAGTGCAAAAAGGAACTATTAGTAAATCGCATAGAATGCAGCTTGGAGGACCATCAGAGCAGATTTTTACTATTGAATATTTGGTGGTGGTTGACGTTGAACAAGAAATTGTTTTTGGGCCTTGTGTGGTTGATGGGATAAGATCAAATGCTATTCTTTGTAAAGTAGTGGCAGGTGGAGGGCATGTGCATCAAGAACAAAAAACGCAGCCTGTTATGATGAAAATTAATGTTCCTCATCGTAAATATGTGGTTGGTCAAAGAGTTCCCGTGCATATTACAACATTGCAACAAAGAGATATTAATTTTTCTGACATAGGCCATGATCCACTTGTATGTAATGGATGTAAGATTGGGAAGACATTTGTTATTACGCCTGCGGTTGCCACTGAAAAGATTGGTGAAATAGAATATATAAAAGAAGAATATGTGGTGGAGATTTATCCGCAAAATTCAGGACATTTTATTATTCCGCCGTTGCAAGGATATTATATTCAAAATTATAAAGCAGCTACATATTCATTTTGGCTTCCACAACCGCATCAAAAGATCTTTCATTCAAATTCTATTGAATTTACCGTGGATCCATTGCCGCGCCATTCGCAAGGTAAAAAGATACAATATATAGGAATTATAGATGGAATGTTTTTAAAAGCATCCTCGACTTCCACACAGGTGGGTAAAGCTTTAACAATTTCTTTATGGGTACAAGGAAATGGTAATCTTGAATCTATAGATTTTCCTGAATTGCAACTTCCTGAGCATATTAAAATGTATCAAGGGACTTCCCAAGCTGCTTATATTAAAGATACAATGACTGCTCAGCGCACTTTTGAATATGCATTACAATTCACCAAGCCAGGAGATTTTACTCTTCCAGTTCAAGAGTTTACATATTTTGATCCGCAAGCATATAGTTATAAAACTATACAATTTGGAGAAAATATCTCTTTTCAGGTAGAGCCATCAGCTATGCAAGAACTTGTTGCTGAAAAGATAAATTCAACAATTTTAGTGCCAGAATCTATTTCTATAGAAGAAGAATTAGGCTTATTATCAACTTTGCCTATTAAGAAGGGTTTTCCGGAATTGAATCATTTCTGGATAGTTTTTTTATTTTGGTGCATCATAGCAGCTTTATTTTTAATTTTTGTATATAAAAATTTTGTGCAACATCGTTTTATGAAAAAATTATATGTTTGGATGCAAGGTTGGAATATCAAAATAAAATTACATCAAAATAATATATATGCAGTGCGTCTTGCATGGAGATATTATTTGAGAACTATAGAAGAAAGTATAGGAAGCCCTTTGTCAGGAAATGATCTTTATGCATATAATTTCTTACAAAAATTGGGAATGCCTGTTCAAGAATTAGAAAAATGGAAGATTTTTTATAATCATATATTGCAAGCAACGTATGATAATGAGCACAAGAATTTTTCTTTGCAGGAAATTAAAATTGAAAGCAAAAAATGGATTAAGCGTATTCAAGGATTATTATGGAAGCACATGCAAAAATCCTGATGATGCTGGGCATGTTTTTTATTGTTCCGCTTTATGCAGATCAAACGCATTCAGAATTTGAGTATCAACAAGCCTTGCAAAAATATGAGCAGCTTGCATATAAAAATTTTGCAGCTTGGTATAATATAGGTGTTTTGCAAGAAAAGCTTGGCAATAAAGCTCAGGCAATCGTATCTTTTTTACGAGCAGAAAAACAAGCAGGCTTTACAGAATTTTATAAAACAATAAAATTACATGATTCTTTTTCTCAATCATATAGCCATATACTTCAGATATTTATTTACAGTGTGCCTTTGTATATTTATCAATGTATCTTATTGGCGCTCTTGTGTTTGTGTTTGGTGCTGTGGTATGGTGTAATACGGTATTGCAAAAATAAGAAATATGCGTATATAGTTTTATTTTTATGTGTGGCTTTTTATAGTTTATATATGATGAAATATAATTGGCTTTATACAAATTATGGGGTAGTAATTGAGCAACAAGTTTTATGTTATGCTGGCCCTGATACTAATTTTTTAGTGATAGACGCTATAAAGGCCTCAGAAGTATATAAAATTTATAAAGAAAAAAAAGATTTTTATCAGATTAAAAATAATGATAAAATCTGTTGGGTAATGAAGAAAAATTTAGAAAAGGTATAAAAGGAACCGTCATTAATAAAAAACATTTTATAGTTTTTCCTACGCTTGCTTTTTCCATGTGTGTTTCTGCAATGAGCATGCTTTCTTTGTATTTATATATTCAATATAAAAATGTTGAACAAAGAGCTTGTACTTTACTTGAGTTGCAAGAGACTTGTCAGCAGCAAATTAATGTATTGCGTCAAAATCAAAATACTGAAGAACAATCTGTGGAGCAGCAAGAAGATTCAAGTGAAGCTTCATCTCAAGAATCATTTACCATTGTTAATAGAGATAAAAAATATTTAAAAGAGAATCTTAAGACGTTTGTGGTGGCGCAAAAATTATTACAAGATGGACAATCACTAGCAGAATTATATAATGCTGATGAATATGGATTTGTAGGATCTGATCGAAAGCAACGTAGTCGCCGTGTTGTGAAAAAATGGAAAAAAACTCGTACAAGAAAACGTGGTTCACAAAATAGCGCTGCTGCAATGCAAAGGTTGCGCCATTCTGTACAAAATGTTGGTGCTCAATTTACGCAGCGAGATTTCTCTTTTGCATGGCCTATAGATTTGCATAATTTTTGGATTAGTTCTTTATTTGGTCCGCGTAAACGAGTGGATGGTAGACCTGGATTCCATTATGGAGTTGATATGGCTGCAATGCGCGGAACTCCAGTAAAATCAACAGCACGAGGAAAAGTTTTACAAGCACAATATGTGCCTGGTTATGGAAATAGTGTATTGCTCGTGCATAATCAGCATTATCGTAGCAGATATGCGCATTTAAATTCGATTTTAGTAAAAGTTGGTGATGTTGTGCGTGCTGGGGAAGTGATTGGAACTGTTGGTGATAGCGGATATGTAAGAAAATCTGGTAAGGATGCTTCGCATTTGCATTTTGAGATTCATGAAAATGGGGTTCAGCGTAATCCTTTGCGTTATCTTTTCCATTAAAATATGTACAATAAGAATATAAACTTAAGAAAGGGTATCAAGTGATACAGATGTGGAGAAAATTTCAAGCATGGCGTAAAGGTCCAAAATCATTAATTGAGGAATGGATAGAAGCTATAATTGTTGTGGTTCCTTTAGTGTTTTTAATTAAAACATTTGTATTTGGCCTTTATCAAGTTCCAACTTGTTCCATGGAAAATACTATGCTTGTGGGAGAACGTTTTTTTGCAGATAAAGTTACTCCTTATATTCGAGGCCCGTATCGAGGTGAGATTATTGCGATTTGTGATCCACAATATGATTATTCAAAAAATTATTTTGTAAATTTATTTGAACGATATGTTGATTGGAGAATTGATAACTGGACAAAACGTGTAATTGGAATCCCTGGTGATCATATTCAAGGAAAAATTGAAGATGGTAAACCAGTGGTATATGTAAATGATCAGAAATTACATGAGCCATATTTAAATAATTTACCTATTTTATTTACGATGGTATCTGGACAAGGCGCGCATCCTCATCCTCGCACGTATGATCCTGCAAAACCTTATGAACAGCAACCATACTATCGTTTTGATGCGCTTGATGTAACGCGCGCTCGTAGATTCCAAGAAAACTATGGGCTTCCTGCTTTATTATATCCACAAACTTGTGCGATGCGTGGCCAAGAATGCCTTGATAATTTTGATGTGCAATTAGGTGAAAATCAATATTGGTTGATGGGCGATAACCGCTTGGGAAGTCATGATTCTCGTGCATGGGGACCTCTTGATGGAAAACTTATTCATGGAAGAATTTTATTTAGAATCTGGTCAATAGATAGTAATGAATCATGGTGGATTGTTGATTTACTCAAGCATCCAATTGATTTCTGGAAACGTATTCGGTGGAATCGTTTCTTACAGGGAGTTTATTAAAATATAAAATTTTAACAAATAAGTTGCATGAATGGGATTTTATGGTAAATTTTAAATACTCATATTTTTTGTTGCTTATGTTGATGGTATTGCCATCTTGTCTTTGGTTTAGCACACAAGAAAAAGAGTTGAAATTATTAGTAATAAATGTTTTGCCTTTAGAATATTATAATGATTGTCATATTAAAGGATCAATTCAAATTTCTTTTGAAGAGATAGAAGAAAAAATTTCTTCATTTGATAAAGATAATCATTATGTAATTTATTGTGCGGATTATCCTTGTATGTCAAGCTATTATGTTGCAGAAATGATGACTAAAAAGGGCTTTAAGCATGTTTGGGAATATCCAGGTGGAATGGCTGAATGGTATCAAAAAGGATATCCAATAGAAGGTCCTGCAAAAGAAGATTATCTTTCTCAAGATAATGAACCTTTAGGGCCAACTCAGCATCAAATTCCAGTTTTAACCGCAGAAGAATTACTTGAAAAAATAAAACAATTTGAAAAATAGATCTCAATTGGCGGCATAGCCAAGGGGTAAGGCGTGGGTCTGCAAAACCTTGATCCCCGGTTCGAATCCGGGTGCCGCCTCCAGAAATCATAAGAAAAATTGTGCCGAGGTGGCGGAATGGTAGACGCAAAGGACTTAAAATCCTTCGGGTAATTTACCTGTGCCGGTTCGAGTCCGACCCTCGGTACCATCTTTTTAAAGAAATTTAAAAAAATCTTTAAATTGTTCTTGACAAAACTCCTACAAGTACTAATTTACCTTCAGTACTAGTTTTTCATTCCTTAGTAGTTTGAAGAGTAAGGATGTCATATGAACAAGGCGATGGTCGTAGAAAGCATGGCAAAAATCACTAAATTGCCAAAATCAGCTTGCAAATTGGCTCTAGAAGCTTTCATAACTACAGTTGGAAATGCTTTAAAACAAAATAAATCAGTAGTGCTTACAGGTTTCGGTACTTTTGAAGTAATGAAACGTAAGAGCCGTGTAGGTGTGAATCCTGCAACAGGCAAAAAAATGCAAATACCTGCTAAAAAAGTTCCTAAATTTAAAGCAGGCAAAGCGCTTAAAGGTCTGGTTGGATAATAACAACTTAGTTAAAAAAAGGGTTCCATTTGCATGGAACCCTTTTTTTATTTATGCATCTTTTTTATACTAGGGCTATTATATTTTTGTTAAAGGAGAAAAGAAAATGGAAGCAAATATCACTGAAAGTGCAAAATCCTATATTGTGCAAGTGCGCGAATATGTTGAAAATTTCTTTGCGCATTATAATATTAACGCGCGCGATGTAATTCGTTATACCTCATGTTTTGGTGCGGGGTTTTTATTAGGTCTTTTATGCAAACGAATTTTAAAATTCGTAGTAATGGGATTAATAATTCTTACGCTTGTACTTACTATTTTGTATTATTTTGAATTAATTGGAATAAATTTTATGCGTGTGCAATCAATATTCGGTTTAGAAAATATTAATTCATGGCAAGATTTTATTCATCATGTTGTTCAGCTCGTTGCGATTTATTGGATTGAATTGTTTTGTGTGATTTTAGGATGGCTTATTGGCTATAAAGTTGGGTGAGTTTTATAATAAAAGATTGCATAATTATAGAATTGAGCTGCCTGTGAATATTGGGCAAGTAGAATTATTTGAGGTATGCGTTATACTAAAAGAATAATTCTCACTTTTTATTAGCGCGATTTTTATGCTCATTATTCAAAACTTGCAAGTATCAACGCAAGAATCCAATAAAATTCTTCTTCATAATATTTCTTTGCATATTAAGCCAGGATCTGTTCATGTGCTTATGGGGCCTAATGGCTCTGGTAAAAGTACATTTGCAAATGCCGTGATTGGAAATCCTGTCTATAAAGTGCAAGCAGATACATTAACTTTTAAAGGAATATCTTTACTTGATTTGCCAGTGCATAAGCGTGCGCAACTTGGTATTTTTATTTCATTTCAAAATCCTTATGTTTTGCCAGGAATGCAAGTTTTTAGGTTTTTAAAAGAAACTTATTCAGCATTTACAGGAAATCATATAGATGTGAGCACATTTTCTGAGAAATTACAAAAACTATTGCCAATGCTTGGTATGCAAGAATCTTTTTTAACACGGAATGTGAATGAAGGATTTTCTGGTGGAGAGAAAAAGCGTTTAGAAATGCTTCAATTATTATTGTTTACTCCACAGTTAGTAATTTTAGATGAGATTGATTCTGGCCTTGATGTGGATGCTTTAAAAATGATCGCACAATCGTTAGGGAATTTTAAGCAAGAAAACCCTCAAGCAAGTTTAGTATTGATCACGCATTATTGTAGAATTTTACAATATATAATGCCTGATGATGTGCATATTTTAAAAAAGGGCGCAATTCTACATTCTGGTGATTATCTTCTTGCAAAAACTATTGAAGAGCAAGGATATGATGCATTTTAAAAAGGGTCTTAATTATTATACTGTGCAAGCTCTTTCTAATGAAAAGGCTGAACCGGAATGGATGAGACAATTTCGATTGCGAGCTTTAGAAATTTTTGAAAGAAAACCAATGCCTACTTGGGGCGCTGATTTATCGCAGCTTGATCCACAAGACATTTCTTATTATGTTCGTTCTGTGCAAGGAAAACATAAAAATTGGGATGAGGTTCCATCTGAAGTGAAAAATACATTTGAGCGCTTAGGAATTCCTCAAGCAGAACGAGAAATGCTTGCAGGAGTTGGTGCACAATTTGATTCTGAAGTAATTTATAAAAGTTTGCAAAAAAAATGGGCGCATAAGGGCGTTATTTTTTGTGATATGGAAACTGCTGTTAAAGAGCATTCAGAATTAGTAAAGAAATATTTTGGTACTATAATTCCAAGCCATGATAATAAATTTGCAGCTTTAAATTCTGCGGTCTGGAGTGGAGGAAGCTTTGTTTATATCCCTCAAGGTGTGCATATTGATATGCCGTTGCAGGCATATTTTCGTATTGATGCCGCGCAGATGGGGCAATTTGAAAGAACTTTAATTATTGCTGAGCCTGGTAGTTTTGTACATTATGTGGAAGGATGCAGTGCTCCTGTATATAAAAGTAATTCTTTGCATAGCGCGGTTGTAGAAATTATTGCATTGCAAGGGGCGCATGTGCGCTATACAACAATTCAAAACTGGTCTTCTAATGTTTATAACTTAGTGACAAAACGTGCAGTTGCGCATGAAGATGCTACTGTAGAATGGATTGATGGTAATTTTGGAAGTAAAGTGACTATGAAATATCCATGTATTGTTTTAAAAGGTCAGCGCAGTAAAGGTCAAATTATTTCAATTGCACTTGCAGGGAAAAATCAACATCAAGATTCTGGTGGAAAAATTATTCATTTAGCTTCTCATACGAGCTCTCATATTATTGCAAAATCTATTAGCAAAGAGGGTGGTAAAACAACATATCGTGGGTTAGTTAAAATTTTGCCTGGTTTACATCATGTGCGCAACCGTGTGCAATGTGATGCTTTATTGCTTGATCAATTTTCTTCTACTGATACGTATCCGACTGTTAAAATTGATACGCAAGACGCAGATATTGGGCATGAGGCTTCTGTGGCAAAAATTACTCAAGAACAGTTATTTTTTTTGATGGCTAAAGGTTTAAATGAACAGCAAGCTCAGGCCTGCATTGTTAATGGGTTTCTTGATTGCTTTGTCCAAACGCTTCCTATGGAATATGCTGTTGAGATCAATCGTTTGATACAGCTTGAAATGGAAAATTCTATTGGATGAAAAATTTCTTTAAGAAATTCTTTCTTGCATATAGTTCAAATTATTTCATACTTAAATAAAGGTTTAATGTAAAATTTTATGCATCTTAAGGAATGTATCATTTTTAAATCTTTTATAGGGGGCATTAATAAAAATATAGATATTCAGCAGGTTTCTGTTATAGAGCCACTGATGTATCATATGCCTTCTCATGAAATTTCCCGAACAAAATTTATAGTTGAAGATTATGCTGTAAGTACCATAATTATTTTATATGATAATGAAGGTTTGCAAGAAATAGAGCATGCATTCGAGTTTTTGATTGGTTCTTATGCACATATAAAAATCTTTTTTGGGTTTTTACAAGGCAAAAACTTGCAGATTTCGTGTGATATAAAGATGCAGGGTGTGCAAAGCAAAGCAGAAATTTATGCTTTATATGCATTAAATCAGACTCAATCTCTTAGTTTTTCAACTCAGCAATTGCATCTTATGCCTCATACTTCAAGTGTGTTATTGATAAAAGGGGCACTTACAGATACTGCGCAATGTAAGTATAAGGGGCTTATTTATGTGGATGAGCAAGCAAGAAATACGTATGCAGATCAGCAACATCAAAATTTAATGCTAAGCCAGAAAAGCAATCTGCAAACAGATCCACATATTCAGGTGCATACTAATGAAGTTATGTGTTCTCATGGTGCGGCTTCAAGTGGATTTGATGATGAGCAGCTTTATAGCTTGCAAGCACGGGGAATATCAGAATCAAAAGCAAAAGAGCTTTTATTTGAAGCATTTTTACAGGAAGCATTAGTATGCATTCCTCAAGAACATAAGTTTATTCATTGTATTAATACAAAGGTGATGCTGTGAAACAATATAGAGATGATTTTTTAATTTTTGATCAAAAGGTGCATGGGCATCCTTTTATTTATCTTGATTCTGCATCTACATCACAAAAGCCCCATCAGGTAATTGATGCTGAAGTGTCTTTTTATGAAACATATTGTGCAAATGTTGGAAGAGGAATTTATAAGTTTGCAGAATCTGCTACATATAAATATGAACAAGCACGTCATAGAGCAGCTCAATATTTTAATGTATCTGCACTTGAAATCATATTTACGCAAGGTGCTACGCAAGGAATTAATCTTATTATGCAATCATGGGCTAAAAACCATTTGCATCTTGGTGATGAAATTGTAATTTCCGATTTAGAACATCATTCTAATCTTGTTCCATGGCAGCAATTAGTAGAGGCTTATGGAGTACGATTAATTATAGCACCAACTAATGATCAAGGTGTTATTACCCCAGAAATTTTACGTAGGTACCTTTCTTCCCGAGTAAAATTAGTAGCATTATTTCATACTTCAAATGTTATGGGCAGCACCAATGATATTGAGCAGCTTACTAAACTTGCTCATGAAAGAGGTGCAAAAGTTTTGGTTGATGCGTGCCAATCAGCGGCTCAGCAAAGAATTGATATTAAAAAATTAGATTGTGATTTTTTTGTATGTTCCGGCCACAAGATGCTTGGATCCACCGGAGCTGGTATTTTATTTGTAAAATCTTCGCTTTATTCAGAGCTTAAACCATATCAATTTGGTGGTGGAATGGTTTTGCATGCAGGATATGAACATACCACGTATAAACAGCCGCCTTATTGCTTTGAAGCGGGCACTCCACCTATTGCGCAAGTGATTGGATTTGGCCAAGCTTTAGAATATTTGTCAGAAGTTGATTTTGATGCTTATCGTGATCATGCACGTCAATTGATAGAAATGGTGTATGCCTATCTGAAAACTGTGGATCATGTAAAAATTATGAGTGCAGCAAATTCTTCTCATATAGCTTCATTTTATAGCACTAAATATCATGCTCATGATATTGCTGCATATTTAGATCAATTTGGAATCGCAGTTCGTGCTGGCAATCATTGTGCGCAGCCTTATCATGATAAAAAAGGCATACTTGCTTCTGTGCGAATCAGCGTATACCTTTATACATCTTTAGAAGATATTAAAATTTGTATTGCAAGATTAGATGAGCTCTTTAAGCAGCAATAATAATGCCAAATTTTTGTAATTTATGCTGTAATTGATGTTTATTAGTGTTTTTAGTTACAATCACATTAATGCCTATTTTTTCTGTTGCAGCCACAAATCTTTGTTCAGTTTCAAGGCTTAAGCAATCGCTGGGATTAATGTTGTAGGTAGAGCATAAACATTCATAAAAATCTGCGTGTGGTTTGAGGCATTTAATATCGCCAGAAACTACCACTTGAGAAGCTAAAGAGAACACTTCTGGATAACTATTACGTAAAATGCTTAAAGATTCAATATCCCAGTTTGCAGTAAGAATAATGATATATTGTTTTGATAAGGCCTGTAAAATCTGAAAGGCGTGCTTATCTAAATTTAAAGTGTCTATAAGTTTAGAAGGCGTGAGCATCATTTCTATCACATTTGAATACACTTCTTTTTCTATGTCGGAAATTTTTAATCCTTGGATTTTATATAAAATCTCAGATTTTAAAGTAGCATTTGATTTAATGCTTAAAAGCCAATCTGCAAGTATAAAAGGAAGGTCGAGCCCTTCATTATAAGTTTTTATTGCAGTTTCTGCTTTTGCTTTTTTTAAAGCATTAAAAAAGGCTCTTTCATTAGGCAATTCCCCTCTATTGAGTTTATAACGCATAGAAGCGATAGCCCCGACATGTTTTGCTGCAGCGAGTTTATTTGTATGAAATAATACTGAAAGATCTATGAAGATATGAGTAATATCTGCGCGTATCTGTTGAGTAAAAGTACATAAAAGTATGAGTGAAAAAGCGCGAAAATGTTTATTTATCATTATAAAAAAGCCTTTTTTAAAAAAATAGTTTTTAAGTTAAGCGTGCCCAGTAGGAAGATTTATTGTTTGTATGCAAGAATTTGGAAGCACACCGAATTCTATGAGTCTAATACGAACTTTTTTAAGGTCAAAATTTTGACATAAAATTGTTTTATTAATATAGGCAGCATGAGCACCTTTAAGGTTTTCAAGTTGGTCATCAATAAAAATGCAATCCGCAGGATCTAGATTATGTTTTTGACAAAGATATGTAAAGATTTCTGGATTTGGTTTGCGATAGCCTATCATATCACTTAAGATAATATCATCAAAATAACTTAATAAAGATTGAATCTCAGGATTTTCTTGGATTTGATTATATTTTGTCCAAGAAAGATTAGAGAGTACAAAAAGTCTATGTCCTGCATCTTTACAGTTTTTTAAAAGAGAGATGCTTAATGCTAGATTGACTGGTTTGAAACTTGGTTCTAAAGGGTGATTTTGCATTGTTTTTGCAATAAGATCATAAGGATTATCTTGAATTAATAATACTCCCTTTAAATCGAAAATGATATTTTGATGCCCGATATCGCGTAAAAGAACCTTTCTATCGTGCGTTGTTATAGTTTTCATCATACATTTTGCATCCTTATTATTTTTATTTCTTATACAAAAGATAAAGTTAAACTTTGATTTTTTATAAGAAAATTTAATAATAGTATATCATAAATGCCAAAAAAATAAACTTTAGGGTCAAAATATGCTCGACATTTCAAAGCTTTTATTTCAGCTTGAAAATGCAAAAATAGCCCTTTTTGCCGATAATAAGGATGATGTTAGCTTCCTTTATAAGCATTGGATCGAATTATGTAAAGATTCTATGCTTATAAAAAAGGTTGCAAATAAAAGATTTGGACTTTTATTACCTTCTTGGCAGGAGGATTTTGCAGCCACATTCCCCATAATTCCTTTGCATGATAATTATGCTTTTTTGGCTGTAGATGGCTCGCAGGTTTATTATGATCGCCATCAAGGGCCAGCCTGCTATTTAATTAACATAGGATCATGCTTTATTTCTTATTCTAAGCCGGTTTCCAGGGTGCAGTGTAGCTCTACCCCTCTGGTATCAGCAATTGCGCAGGATGAGGAAAAAAATCAGGGGTTTATAGATCTTAAAAGAGAAGAACTAGAATTGCAATCAGCAGTTGCTTTAAGTAAGCAGTTTTATACCCCAAATTTGCCATTTTTATGCTGTTTTGATGGAAGTCTAATATTTTGGTCTTTGGAGGGATTGCAAGAGGATGAGCATGGATTTTTGCCCCGATATTTTGATGCCTTGCAAGGGTTATATGAACAAAAAATACCTTATGCTGGGTATGTAAGTTATCCTCGGAATAAAGATTTAATCAATGTTTTAAAGCTTTATGCGGTAGATTTTAAAGAAGATTTATTGCATATTTTGCCTGCTGCTGTGCAAGGGCTTGTAGATACTGATATTGTTGAATGGTATCTGCCAGAAGGCTTTAGATCGCAGGTATTTGAAAGTAAGGCTTCTATTTGTTATGTATATCCAGCGCATTTAAAGCCTTATTTTTGTTATCTTCATGTGGGCCAAGAAATTATACGTATGGAGTTTCCTGCTTGGATAGCAAAAGATTCTTCCATGGTTACTCAAATTTGTCAGATGGCTTATGATCAAGCTCTAAAAGGTAGAGGATATCCCGTATGTTTATTTGAGGCTCATGAGCAGGCTGTTATTAAACAGCAAGATCGCCAGCTTTTTTATCATGCCTTGCAGATGATTGGGATGCAACAAGCAAAAAAATATGTATTTTCTCAGAAAAGTTTAAAAAAGCGCCAAGTAGATTTATAAAAAGATCTTTGTTAGAATGGAGCGCAAACCCTCAGCATCAAAAGAGAGGGAATAGATGTTATTTTTATGAAGGGAAAATCCTATGGCTATTGTAGAAGTGGCAAGCCAAGAAAATATCATACCATCTCTGGATGCAAATAAAGTGCTTGATCCTTTAGGAGATGGAATTTCTGAAATTCGTCTTGTTCAAGTGATGGGATCTGATCTTGATGTTGTTAATGATGCCAGGGCAAGTTTTAACCAAAAGAAAGATTCGATTGATGAAAGAGATCGTAAATTGATTCGATTTTTAATTAAAGAACGTCATACATCGCCTTTGCGCGGCATTGTGTTTAAATTTGAAGTTCGTATGCCTTTATATATTGCCCGGCAGTGGTATAAACATCACGTGGCTTCTTCTTATAAAGAAGAACAAGATGGATGGAATGAGGCATCTTATCGTTATTTAGATGCGAGTGGCGAGCATGCAGATTTTTATATTCCTCAAGTATTTCATTTTCAAAGTGAGGATAATCGCCAAGCCGCAGCAGGAGATTTTTCTGCTCAAGAGCATGAAAAAGCTTTAGAAGTGTATCAAAAGGCTTTGGCGAGCTGTAAAGAAGCGTATGATGAATTAAGAAAATTAGGAGTTTGTAAACAAGAAGCTCGTGGAATTTTGCCAGCTTGTGCCTATACAAGAGCTCGTTGGACGGTATCTGCGCATGCATTATTATGGTTTTTGCAATTGCGCACTGCTCAAGGGGCTCAATTTGAAATACAAAAATATAGCAAGGCCTTGCGAGAATTAGTGATGCCTTATATCCCCGAAACAATCGCAGCATTTGATGAATTTGGAATTTAATTTTTAACTTTAAAGGAAAATACCCCTATGAAATTATATGCAGGAATAATGTTTTTACTGATTAATGGGGTAGTAATAAGCGCTGAAAAAGATTCTAAAATATACACATTGTTGCCCGGTGGGCTTACTGTGGAGACGGGGAGGTATCAATACAGTGGTGTTAGATTAGATGGCGATGGTAATCTTAGATGGGATGATGCAGTTAGAGCTGATAAATGGGGGGGCTCAAGTCCTCAGAGAACTGAGCTTGCTGCGCGCGAAGCAGAAGTTGCTAGTAAATCTGCAGATGGTAAGTCTGCAAAGGGAGATTAAATGATAAAAAAAATAATTAGTTTTCTTGTAATAATGCCATGTTTTTCTCTTCAAGGAGCTGATAAAGCTTCATCAGTTCCTAGTTTTACATTAGGGGCTTTGACAGGAGCTGCAGCCGGTGGTGGAGTAGCTTGGTGGATGATGCAGCATGAACGTGAGCTTGCAGCTAGAAGTGTTGCAATAAGTGCTGCAGTAGGTGGTGAAGGTGCCAAAAAAGGTGCTGATAATACAGCAGTTGGAGCTTTAGCTGAAGTTGCATTGCAGGCTGCTCAAGTAGAAAAAATAAATGCGCTAGAAGCAAGAATTGTTGCATTAGAACGTGCAGTAGTACGACCAGCAGCGAGTGTAGTGGGGGGTGGCGGTGCTGCAGTAGGAGCTCGTCGTAGGCTTTCATCTTCAAGTTTAGATGAAGGAAGCGCAAGCCATCAAGGCAGTGGCACTGCAGTAAAAGTAGCTTTGTGTGGGGCTGGTGGTGGCGGTGCTGCAGCGGGAGCAGGCGTAGGAGTGCATATAGGAGCTACAGGTGGCGCATCTACAAGGGATAGAAGCGGCACAGGTTCAGAATAATAATGAGTATTAATAAAAATATTTTAAAAGAGGTGGAAATTTTTCCGCCTCTTTTTTATTTACTTATTGAACTTTCTCTTTGTATTCGCACACGACTTTATTTTTTTATTGCACTTTTGTTTTTAAATATAGTAAGGTGGTCTCTGGGGTATGCAATCTAAGCATTTTGTTGGAAAATTTTTAAAGGTCTTTGAAGTAAAACTCGCAAAGAACATCTCAACATTTTCATAAAAAATAAATATAAAATTATATAAAGGCTTGAAGCATTTTGAAAGGCTTTTGTTTTTTAATTATAAAGGGGGAAGGATTTGAAAATTTGATTTTATATAAGGGAACTATAAACTATTTTCTAAAATGAAAAAGTACAGTTTTTGTACTAAGAGTAAATAAGGTGTTTGTGATATGAAAAAAGTATATGTAGTAGCATTGTCCATGATGCTTGTAAGTATGAAATTATTGAGTCAAGAGCGTGTTAAAGCTCCCAAACTTGAAGTACAACCTAAAGTTGAAGTTGTTGCGCATCCAATTACACCTTCATCTCCAAGAAGAGCAGCTGCTGATCATATAATAACTCCGCCTTCTTCAAAACATACAGCAGGTGATGATAAAGGCAAAGGAAGAGTGCATCGTGCACCGAGTTCATTTGATCTTGGAGTTCTTGCAGAAAGTGATTCATCAGACAAAGAATAAGTAATATGTTAAAAAAAATATTAAAATAAGGCCTCAAATTATGAGGCTTTATTTTTTGTGTGGCTTTATACATATAGAAATATTTGTTGTGGGCGTGTATATACAAGTTGAAAGAAAATCGATTGATTTTGTAATGTCTTTGGGTAAACTAAGAGAGTTTATTTACAAATTCAAGTTAATTCTAAGAAAGGATTTTAGAATAATGATTACTAGGTATGCCTTGTTTTTATTAGGAGTTATGGCGTTTCAGACAAATTTAGTTTATTCAATGGATGATTCTAGAGGGTTTACTGCAAGTCAAGTCGCAGGACATTCAGTAGAAGATGCTTTAGAAATGTTGGCTGATGGATATGTGATGCCTAGAGATTTTAAGGCAGAAGCAGCACGAGAAAGATCTAGATCTAAATCAGGTGATACTTCTTTAAAACCAAAAGTTCCTGTGGCGGTTGCAAAAGCAAAAGCAAAAGAAATCAAAAAATAATTACATACAATAAAAAGAGCACAGGAAAATGTGCTCTTTTTTTATAAAGGAAGGTATATGAGTAAACGGTTTGGCATTTTGATGGTTATGATATCTGTTTTTACAAATATATATTGCGCTGATGATGGAAAAGTCTCTTCAGCACCAATATCAGCGGCGCCAACAATTTTAGGTTTTTTAGCTGGCCAGAAAAGAAAAGCATGTTGCCCAACTGATAGTGAACTTGCATTAGTTGTGTATAGAGGTTATTCAGCATCACGAGTTGATGGCATTGCAACTGGAGTTACATCAGGATCAGGTGCATTGCACAGAATAGCAGGATCTATAGACGTTGCGAGTTCTACAAGTGTTGCTGCTAGAGCGTTATCAAGAGTTGATGGAGCTAAAGGCATAAGGGATGTTGATCCTGCAAGAGTAGCAGCTTTAGCTCGAGGCCGCGCTCAAAGAGCAGCTCTTGCTGCACAAAGAAAAGCTGTATGTGATTCTGGGTCTGATTCTGATTCTGACTCTGATAATGGAATTGTTCTTCAAAATAGTTCCAAGGGGAGAGCAAGAGAAAGATCTCTAGTGCTAGTAGCTGAAGATGAAGAAAAAATAAGAAGAGAAAGAGATGCACAGAAAAGTTCTGATAAGGAAGTTCTCCAACTTATAGCTGCATTGTCTTTAGTGGGGCTTCCTCTTGAAGGTCCTGCGATTGCAGCTACTACAAGAGATGATACTGCAAGAGGGGCTGCTAGAGGTGGTGCAGGATGCGGTATTTGTGTAGATTCTTCAATTGCGATGGAAGTGCCGGCATTTGATTTGAGTTCATCAGGAGGTAAATAAACGATTTTTAAATAATTATGGAGAAACCTAGCTTTTCTAGTTGAGATATTCTATATCATAGCTAATAATGGTGAAATCTTGGTGTGATAAATGAAAAGGGAGTAGTAGTATGAAGATATTGAACTATAAATATATACTGCTTTGGATTGGGATATTGCCAACTTTTGGAATGATGGATTCTGCGGATAAAAAAAAAGAAAATAATAATCCTCCGATGGAAGGAATAGTAGAAGCTGAAGCTGCGCGCGCAGGTGTAGCTGGATATGAAGTAAAAATTAATCCACTTGAAATTGCTTTAAGAGCACAAGAGCATTCATTGAGGCAACTTGGTGAAAAAATTATAGCAGTTGATGCTGGCATCCTAGAATTACATTCTAGGACTAGCCGTTTAGAGGGAGCAATGGCTTATGTTTTACGTGAACTTGATGTATCGAAGCATGCACTTATTGCAGCACAACAAAGAGAAGCTGCATTATTGCATATGATTACTGAGTTGCGAGTTGGAATGGCAGGAGTTGCATCTTCTACTCAAGTTATGATGGGTATGGCAGCAATGAGGAGCGCAATGCCTGCACCAACGCCCATGGTTACATTTTCAGTAACTGGCGCCAGTGCAAGTAGTGATGGAGGAATGGAGCCTCTTGCATTGCCTGCTCCAGCAGGTTCAGGAGCGGCTTTAATGTCTTATGCGGGTGGAGTTGCTGCAAGCCCTATGATTGCTCCTACAGGTGGAGCTGGGGTGAGTGGATCTAGAGGTGGTTTACAAGTGAAATTTAGTATAGGTGGCGGAGTATCAGAACATAATCCTTTAAGCTAAAAATTTCAAAGGAATAGTATGAAATATGTGCGTGGATTTTTATTAAGTATAATAGTCACTCAAGCTCATGGTTCATTAATGGCTGGAGGTCCTGGAGAAAAAGGAGGGTGTTTGCATATAGGATTACCACCTTTGTCTGCTGCTCGAAAACCTTCTAATGCCTCTTCATTTGGTACGCCATTATCTTTAATGGTTACAGGAACACCTGTGGCTGCGCAGCGCCGATTGCCCGATCGTATTGCAGAACTTGAAGGGGCACGTGTTGCTCTTGTTTTGGCGGTTGCTCAAGGTAAGGCAGCTGCAGCACATGCTCTTGCTCAAGAAAAAAAACGAAGTGAATTAGCGCTTCGAGCTGCTAGGGCCTGTTGTGCAGAAACTGAAAGAATGCGTAGCGATATGGATGCAATGAGGCATGCAATGTCTAGTCTCAAGGCTGATCGAGATGCTTTGGAAGGGCGAGTAATGGTTTTAACGGGTGAAGTTCTTGCTTTGCGATGCGATATGGGGGATTTAACGGTTGCATTTGAGGCATTAAGAAGAAGAGTGATTTTAGATACTACAAGATGGTATGCATCACCGCTTGGTAGTGCTGAGAGTTCATCATAATCAAGGAAGAAGGAACTTGCATGAAATATAAACAAGGATTGTTATTATGTATAAGCATAGGAGCATCCTTATTATATGCTGGCAATCGCAGAGGGCTTGATAAATCTCGTGATACAAAAGTATCAGGCTTAGCTTTATGTTTTGGTATGCCATTGAGTGCTGCAGCAAAAGCTCATAAACAATTAGAATCTGTATTAGTATTAGAAATTACAGGACATCGCGCTCCGTTATATGTTTTTCATCTTTCTTTGGCAGTGCAAAGGCGCATGTTAGAAAAAAACATGCGAGAATTAGAGCTTCGCAATGCAGGTGCGAAATCTCGTGCTATAGTTTCCCGGGTTTCAAGTGAATAATTTTAAAAAATTATATTAACCTAAAAATTTTTTGAAAAACGAGCTTATGCTTCCTGAGTTTTCAGTTGGTTGATCGCCTAAAAGTTGCGCATAGGCTTTTAGTGCTTCTTTTTGCTGCGCAGAAAGTTTGGTTGGGATATCGCATTGTGTGATAATAATTAAATTTCCTTTTCCAGAACCGCGAATTCGACTAAATCCTTTTTGAGGAATTGTGATTCTTTCACCAACGCCGCAGCCTTTAGGTATTTTGATCATTTCTTTAGAGCCATCAATATTTTCTATTTCAACTTGTGCGCCAAATACTAATTGCGGATACGTAAGCGTTAAAGTGCTTACTAAATCATCTTCCACGCGCGTGAATTTTTTATCAGGTTGTATGCTGATACGAACTATTAAATCCCCAGCAGGGCCTTGATAGATGCCAGCATCACCTCTTCCAGTAATGCGAATTTCTGCGCCATGAAAGATTCCTTGAGGAATAACGAAAGGGAAACTTTCATATTCTTGTTTTCTTGAGTTACCTTTGCATTCAGAACAAGGATTTTTAATAATAAATCCTTGGCCATGGCATTCAGAACATTCTTGAGCAAATGCAAAGAAACCTTTTTGGAAACGAATTTGACCGGATCCTTTGCAATGAGAGCATGTAATAATATCATTTTTATCTTTTGCGCCTAGCCCATTACAAGCTTTACAAGAAAATGCATGATAATAAGAAACGGTTTTCTTAACGCTTGTATAAGCTTCTTTTAAAGAAATAGTAATATTTTGATACACATCATGTCCGCGTTGAGGTGTGGGGCCTTGGCGCTTTTTACGGCCGCTAGAAGTTTGTTGGCCAAACATGCTTTCAAAAATATCACCAAAATTGCTAAAAATATCATCCATATCAGCATGAGGTCCACCAGCTCCGCCTGCAAAATTTGCATGGCCATACTGATCATATTGCTGACGTTTTTTTTCATCAGAAAGTATTTCATAAGCTTCAGCTATTTCTTTAAACTTTGCTTCTGCAGTTTTATCATTTGGATTGCGATCCGGATGATATTGCATTGCAAGTTTACGATATGCTTTTTTAATGTCTGCAGTGGAAGCTGAACGATCAACTCCTAAAAGCTCATAAAAATCTTTTTTACTCATAGATATTCTAGCGTTTTGTAGGGATTATAAGGTTATTTTCTAAGTATATCATACTAGATCTAGGTTGCAAATTGGTCTTAGTATTGAGAAACAACCTGCGGAATGAATGAAAAGCCCCAATGCTGCGTGCACAGAGATGGTGTATAAAAATTAGGCAGATCACCAAAATTTTTAGCTTCTTTAAACACAAGCAAAGCGCGTTCATCAAATTCTTTATAACCGCAACTTTTCTCGAGTTCTAATTTGATGATATTTCCTTTTCTATCAAGTTGAAGGCAAATTTGTGCAGTAAGTTTAGAGATTCCTATAGCTTCATTAGGTAATCTAAGCATTGGCATGCTTTTTCCAATATTATCCATAAGCCATACCATGCGGCGCATGTAGCTATCCATGCGAATTTGTTGCTCTGGTGGTAGTTCTTCAACATACATTGATTTGCTTGTGAATCGATCATTACCTTTAGGAATGAGCATAAATGCTTGCTGCGCTTGCCGTTGATGAGTAAATGAGCTGAACTCTTCCTGCAAGGATTGTAAACTTAATGTTGAGGCTGCATTTTTATCATGAGCAGATTGCACTTTTACTTTTGAGCTTCTACTAGATTTTTGTTTTAATAAATTTGGTAAAAGTTTTTCATATCCATGCTGATGTTTTAGATCTGAATTGATAAGTTGCGTTGGATTAGTATTTTTTTCTGCAATTTCTTCTTTTTCTGTTGGCATTTCTTCAGGATTTTTTGTTGGCAAATCTTGTAAAACTTTTGCAGCTTCTTGCGCAGAAATTGGCAGTTTTTTTTGTGTAGGAGATTTTGCTGGTGTAGGAGTTATTGCTGGAGGTGATGCTGGTTGTTGCTGTGCAGGGATTTTTTCAGGTAAGGCAATAGTATCGTCTTCCACCCAGATTAAGCCTGATTCAGTTCCATATTTGCGCTGTGATACAATCCATTTATCTGTAGTTTTATCTTTTTCTTCTTGGGTTTTTTTTTCAGCTTCTGTTTGATCAAAGGACGCAGGAGGTTGGATTAATTCTTGTAAGGCTTTTACCATAGCTCGGTAAGACATAAGTGCAAGTTCTAAAGATCCGCCCACATGGATGATCAAAGATAGAAGCAGCATAATAATAAAAATAGCTGTATATCTATAACTATATACCGGGGCATTCATACTTCTCCTCACTTATGCTTTTAGTATGCATAAGTCAGGATTTTTTTCATAGAATTTTTTTAAAATTAAAACTATGACGAGCTTTTACTAAAGCCCATGAATGATGAATTTTATGGCTGATAGATTTTTGATTGTGTAAGAATCTGATGCATTCATCTAAGAAAGATTGTCGCAGCGTTATAGGAATTTTATGTTGGATGAGCAGCTGCATTATCATGCGATATTGCATATATAGTGGATATGCCAAAAAAGCTTTTGTATCATATCCCTGTAAAGTGGAAATTTGCGTAATAATATATTGAGTATGCTCATGCAAATAAGCTTCCGCTTGTTCAACATGTTTCATAAGTTCTAAAATATTTTTTTCTGCTCGGGCATCAGTTTTTATGAGCGTTGGGATCACGTGCTTTCTGAGTCTATTTCTTAAAAACTCATCAGAATCATTGGAAGCATCAAGAGTAAAGGTGATATTATTTTTTTCTAAATATTCTAAAATGTGCTGTTTGCTGCAGTGTAGAAGTGGGCGAATATAAAGATCTTGTTGAGGTTTCATGCCAATAAGGCCAGCAAGAGAGCAGCCTCTGATTAATCGAATGAAAAATGTTTCGAGCTGATCATCTTGATGATGAGCTAATGCAATTGCATTAGCTTTATGAACATGAGCAAGATCTTCTAAAAATTTTCTTCGTGCATGGCGAGCATAATTTTCTTTGGATCCATTATAAGCTGGTAAATCTTTGAGTTCAGAAAGGCGTGCAGAAAAAAAGGGAATGTTTAATTCTTGGCATAATGATTTGCAAAATTCTTGATCTTGATCAGCTTTCGATCCACGCCATTCATGATTTAAATGTGCTGCAAGCAGAGTAAGATTATATTCTTTTTGTAGTGCTTTTAATTGATGTAATAAGCAAACAGAATCTGGGCCGCCAGATAAGGCAACTAAAATCGTTTGATGAGATTTAATAAGTGATAAATTGAATAAGTTTTTGATCATAGTAAAAGTTTGGTGAGTGATGCATAAAGAGTATATTATTATTTTGTAGGTGAAGGTATTACGGTATATGAAAATCCATTGTATCTACTCATATCTTCTTCAAATCCTATTTTCTTATAAAATTCACGTGCGCTATGTGTACTTTCTAGGTTTATTTGTTTACATTGATGATGAGAATAAAGATTATGAATTGCATAATAAATTAAGGCCCGGCCAGTCCCTTTTCTTTGGGTTGGTGTATCGATAGCAAGGATTTCAATATAACATTTACCTGGGTTATATATACAAACTCCTTCGATGCCATTTTCATCTTCGTAAACTATAGTTTTTGTTTCTGGATCTTGTAATATATAATCAGGTAAGTAATTTTCTTTAATAATTCTGTTTGCAGTTTGTGCATCATCATGAGATCTATAAGGTCTTATTCGAAGATTTTGCTCAAAATTATTACTATTAAAATTAGCTTGAAGATTGAGAGCATGAAATATAACTGCGAGTAAAATTGTATATTTTTGTAATGTTTTCATGATTGGATACGTTTAAAATTCGTATGAAAATTCATTATAACAATAATCTTTGCTAGATAATTTGAAGCCAAGCTTTAGATAAAATGCCTCAGCTTTTGGAAGGCTATGTAATGTTATTTTGGTGCATCCATTTTCATAAAGATCAGCCATTGCTTTAAATAATAAGGAAGTCCCAAAGCCCCTTTTATGATATGTTTGATCAATTGCAAGGATGTTTATGTATCCATCACCATGCTGATTGATATAATAAATGCAGATTCCTACCAGTTTATTTTCATGTTCATAAACGATGATATGATAATCTTGAGGATTGCAAAGCATATAATAATACGTGTCTCCATAAAGATTATTTTGCTTGAGAATAGGTATGCAAACATCTTTATCCTGTAAAGTATAATCCCTTATGCAGGGATTTTTTTGATAGTTTTTTGGATTTAAAAAACTAGATTCTTTAGTTTGTTTTATTAAAGTTGGGATTGGATCAATAATTTGATTGTGATTTTCATGCAAAATAGGAGTTTTTTGATTCAAAGCGCGCAAGCTTACAATCGCAAGAGTACTTGCTGCGAGTGCTACAAAAGCAAACTCATCTTTATGCTTTATAAGAACTGAAGATAATTGTTGCTTAAATCCTGAATAACTATTAAAAGCTTGATGAGTAAGAGCTAATAAGCCTTCAGCTGGAAAAGTTTGAGATGAACAAGATAAAATGCCTATAAAAAGCATAGATTTTTGCAAAATTTTCATTGAAAACGTCCCTATTATTTTCAGAAATTCCTTATATGTAAGTATAAAGACAAAGTTTTGCTTTTACAAATGGATATAGACAAATATTTAAAGTTCAGCCAAGATGCGATTTAGAAGATTTTTATGAGCCTGCGCAGTACAATGGATCGTGTGTATTTTCAACGCTTGTGCTTGAGTGATATTGATGTGCTCATCATCAATGAATAGGCACTCATCTGGGTTAATATCATGGGTGTCTAAAATATAAGAAAATAATGCTGGATCAGGTTTTAAAAGCCCCACTTTTCCAGAAATTACAATATGATCCTGTGGAAAATATTTGAAAAGTTCAGGAAATTTTTGCTGAGCAAGATCTAAAGATTGCGCATCCCAATTAGAGAGAATATAAAGTTGAATGTTGTGTTTGTGAGCATATTCTGCTAAGGGAGCAAGAAGATCAAGTGAGCTTTGGATAGCGCATTTGCTTGCAATATATTCTGAGCAATCAAACATTAATTTTGAAAGTTTCATGAAAATATCAGTTTCGTATTTTGAAAGAGTTCCAGCTTGATATTGAGCTTGGAAATATTGATTGCAGCTTGTTAAAAGCTGCTCATGCGTCTGCGTTCCTTTTTGCCAATCTACTAAAATAGGAGGCATTGGCTTGCCTTCATGTTCCGAAAAGCTTGTGTTTATGGCTGGAATAGGGCGTAAAGCCCCAAATAGATCAGTTTTAGAAGGGAAATGCCCCTTAGTAACTAGATATCCAAAAAGATTTATTATGCCAAGACTGTATAAAGTTTGGCTTATATTAGTATCCAGAAGTACTCCATCTAAATCAAAAATAATATGTTTTATGAAAGGATTTTCAGGTAAAAGCTTTGGAATTGTATGAGTTGTATAAGAATGATAACAATATGCAGCTCCAGCAAGAGCAGCAGTTGCCGCTAGAATGGTTTTAGAAGGAATAAATTTTGATGGGATTAAAGCTTGATTTGGTGACTGTATAGAGCCACATAAAATTCCTAGATAAATGAGGCCACGAAATATCGTTTTTTTCATATATTTTACGTAAAAAGAAACATTGTATCTATCCATATATTATAGCCTAGCATAGAAAGGATGCCTGTACAAATGCATCTATCTATAATAAGTTTTACCCTTTTGCTAAAGGCCTTTTTTGGCTTTATGCTTTTAATATAAGGGGTTATAAAAAGGGAGACTTATTAATGAAATTATTCAAAAAATTTATGCTTTTTTCAGGCTTGATATTGTTTTCAATGTCATATGATTTTGCTTCTGAAAATAGATTAGATCAGGATAATCAAGTAAATAAAGCATTGCCTGCTGCATTGGTAAAATTTATTCAAAAATTTTCACCGCCGCAAGATCTGCAAAAATTAATTGAGGAAAACAAAGCTCAAATTTTAGAAAGAAGATTCGGGACTTTAGAGTGCTTGCCAGGTTTATATTTTAAATCTGATCACATAGATAGAGTTATTAATGCATATCGCATGAAAGAATTTCTCAAACGAAATAACATTACTACTTTGCAGGTTCCTGAGAAATACGTGTATAAACTTGATGAAAAAATCATGGTTTTTGTAGAAGCTATTCAGACTCAACCTATTAAATGTTTAGATCTTAAAGAAGTTCAAGATTTAGTATTTTTTGCACAAGAAACTGGATATGTTGATTTTCATACTGGAAACTTAGTGCGCAATGCTCAAACTGGAAAACTGATAATTATTGATACTGAAAATCGATCATTTCATTATGATAGACTAGGATGTTTAGTGAATTTTTATGCTAGCTTCTCTTCTAGAATGACTCCCGATGCTTTGGCATGGGTATATGCTCAAGCACAAGAGCTAGGCCTTATGATGCTGCCTTTTGATAGAAGTTTTGATGCGCAAGATGATAATTTCGCTGAAATAACAGCAAATCTAAGATTTGATAGATGATAATTTTTTAAAAAAAGTTAATAACAGATTTTAATAAATTTTTATATATTTGAGGCGTACAATGCAAAGTTTGAATTTGGCATGCTTGTGCGCTTTTTATATTTGCTTCTTCATCATCTATAAATAAACATTCTGCTGGTTCAAGAGCATAAGTTTTTAAAAATAATTCAAATAAGGTAGGTTCAGGTTTTACTAAGCCAACATGTGCTGAAATCATGATATTTTCAGGTTTAAAGTGAGCAAATATTGAAGTGAATTTTTGCTTAATAAAAGGAAATGATTCTTTATCCCAGTTTGAAAGAATATATAACGTGATATCATTTTTTGCCGCATATTCTGAAAGCTTGGAAAGTAGCATGGAAGTTTTAGATCTTGCCATGCGTGTAGCAATAAGCTTTTCAGGAATAAAAAGAATATTGCATAAAGCTTGTAAAAGCCGATAATCAGACGATCTGATTTCTTTTTTTTTATAAACTTGTTCAAGATAATTTTGTATAATTTTTAGGATTTCTTGATTTGAATAGATGCCTTTTTGCCAATCCACTAAAATAGGAGGCAAAGCGCATCCTTGATAGAAAACTGAATTGGTGCTTGGGCTTGGGATTTTTTCAAGAATTTTAAAAGCAGCAGCTTTACTCGGCAATTCCTTATGATTCATAATATAACGAATAATATTACGAATGCCTAAATGGGTGAGTCCTTTGTGCATCCTGGTGTGCAAAAGCACTCCATCAAGATCGAAAATAATATGTTTAATGGTATGTTGCATTGAAGCCATATTGTAATGAATTAGGATTAAAAAAGGAGCCTGTTTGCGCAGACTCCTTTTTTGTTTTTAAATTACTTATTTTATACATCAAGATTTTTTACAAATTTTCCGTTCTTTTCAATAAATTTTCTGCGTCCAGAAACATTATCGCCCATCAAAGTGGTAAACCATTCATCAGCTTGTAACGCATCTTCAACAGTCACTTGTAGTAAGGTTCTTGCAGCAGGATCCATCGCTGTCTCCCATAATTGATCTGCATTCATCTCGCCAAGACCTTTATAGCGTTGAATATTCATATAAGGTTTGCTTAAAGCACCAAGTGCTTGTGTAAGATGTAAAACGCCTTTAAGCTCTTCGCCTTTTTCTTTAGCATTTAAATGAATATGCCAAAGTTGAGATTCTAAAGGTAATAAAGGTTTTGCAGCTTTTAATAGATCTGCAACTTCTTCTGAGGTGAAGAAACTTTGTTGAACAGACCAAACATCATTGCCATGCGTGAATACAAACACTTGCTCTGCATGATCATCTACTTGTTCTTCTGTTTCATCAACAACACATTCTTCATCATCAATTTTAGTAGGAACATCTTGGTCTTCTTGAGTAACTCTATATTTTTCAAAATATTTTTCTAAAGCACTCATAATAACTTCTGGATCTGAAGTTTCGTCTTTATATTGAAGTAAGAATAAAGCAAGCGCATGTCCATGGCGATATTCAATATTATAATGTTGGCACACTTCATGAAGTTTTTGTTCATAAGTGAAAATTTGATCAAGCAATTTTCTCCAATCTGCAGCAACAAATTCTTTATTTGCTAAGCTGAATGTGGTGCTTTCATGCGCCCAATCGAATATGAACTTTTGTAAACTTTGATCATCGCTTAAATATTGAGAAGATTTACCAAGTTTTACTTTATATAAAGGTGGTTGTGCAATATATAAATGCCCTTTTTCAATCAGATGTTTAAAGTATCTGAAAAAGAAGGTTAAAAGAAGCGTGCGAATGTGAGATCCATCAACATCAGCATCTGTCATTAAAATAATTTTATGATAGCGCAATTTTGCAATATCAAATTCTTCTTCACCAATGCCGGTGCCAATTGCAGAAATTAAAGCTTTGATTTCTTCATTTGCAAGCATTTTATCTAAACGAGCTTTTTCTACGTTTAAGATTTTACCTTTTAAGGGTAAAATAGCTTGCGATGCTCGATCGCGTCCTTGTTTTGCAGATCCGCCCGCAGAATCACCCTCTACAATGAAAATTTCTGCATCTGCAGGATCTTCATTTGAGCAATCAGCAAGTTTTCCAGGAAGTACTGTGCTTTCAAGAGCTGTTTTTCTACGAGTTAAATCGCGGGCTCTTTTTGCAGCTTCGCGCGCACGTTTTGAAGTTTCAGCTTTGAGTAAAATTTTGCGAGCTACTATAGGATTTTCTTCAAAATAAGTATCAAGACTAGCAAATGCCCAAGAATCTACGATTCCTTTTATTTCACTATTACCAAGTTTAGTTTTAGTTTGGCCTTCAAATTGAGGCTCTGGAACTTTTAAACTGATAACGCATATAAGTCCTTCGCGTACATCTTCGCTTGCTAAAGAATCGCCAGCTTTTAAGACTTTCAGTTCAAGTGCGCGTTTATTACATGCTTTTGTTAAAGCTGATTTAAATCCTGCAACGTGAGTTCCGCCTTCTTCTGTATTAATGTTATTTACAAAAGAGAAGATTTGTTCTGCATAGCCTTCATTATATTGAAGAGCTATTTCCATAACATATTGTTCATCTTCTTGCTGGATATGAACAATATCAGTAAATAAAGGATCTTTTTTGCTGTTTAAAGTTTCTACAAAAGAAACAATGCCGCCTTCATAGAAGAAATCATGTTCTTTATTAGCTTTTTTATCAGCAATTGTAATTTTTAAAGCTTTATTTAAAAAGGCAAGTTCTCGCAAACGTACAGAAAGTGTTTCAAAGCTTAAATCTGTAGTTTCTTGAAAAATTTGAGCATCAGGTAGAAATTTTACTTTGGTACCTTGTTTATCAGTTTTTCCAATTTCTTTTAAGGGAGCTACGGAAACGCCGCGTTTAAAAGATTGAGTATAAACTTTACCATCACGATAAATTTCTACAATGAGCCATTCTGAGAGGGCGTTTACTACAGAAACCCCAACCCCATGAAGTCCGCCAGAATATTTATATGCTTCTTTTTCAAATTTACCACCGGCATGAAGTTTTGTGAGCACAACCTCTGCTGCAGAAACTCCTTCAGTGGGGTGTATATCAACAGGAATTCCACGGCCATTATCTTCTACAGAACAAGAACCATCTGAATGTAAGATGACATTAATTTCTGTACAATAACCCGCTAATGCTTCATCAACAGAGTTATCTACCACTTCATAAACTAAATGATGCAATCCTTTTGGCCCTGTATTGCCAATATACATAGCAGGACGTTTTCTTACCGCCTCAAGGCCTTCCATTACTTTAATAGAATGGGCGCCATATGCTTGAGTTTGAGGGGATTTTTTAGAAGAATTATCAGCCACAAAAAACTCCGGATTATTATTTTTATAAAATTTATTTCGAAATGTTGATACAATTAGTGTACACTATATTAGTCTTTTCGTGTAGTAAATAAAACAGTTTCTCGTATTTTTAATCAAAATTCTTTTTTTAGGACTTTTCCGTTGTATGGTACATGATGTTTTTTTTATGCAGCAGGCAATAATAGAGGCAAAAAAAGCATACGCAGTGGATGAGATCCCTGTGGGAGTCGTGATTGTTGATAATCAGGGTATTGTTGTAGCGCGTGCTTATAATCAAGTTGAACAGCAGGGCACTCAATTAGCGCATGCAGAAATTTTGGCTTTGCGGCAATTAGCAACTTTGCAGACAAATTGGAGACTTGAAGAATATACAATTTATGTTACCTTACAGCCTTGTGTTATGTGTATGGGGGCATTATTGCTTTCTCGTATAAAAAATATTGTTTATGGAGCTAGTTCTCCTGTATATGGAGTAAAGCTAGAACTTTTTGACATCCCTCAATCTTATAAATCTGCTACCAAAATTTATGCAGGGATATGTGAGAAAGAAATAAGCGATTTGTTAAAAGATTTTTTTATAAAACAGAGACAATAAACGATAATTATATAAGGTGTGGAGACCGTGGTGAAAAGACCAGAATTAGAAAAAATTAAAGTATCTTTGATAGAGCGTAAAGAAGAGCTTGAACAAGAGCTTGAGCGTTTATCTACAGAAAAATCGAGTGATGATCAATCACAAGATGAAGGTGATATGGCTGCTACTTCTACCATGGATACATTGCGTAGCTCCTTGCAGGATGCTGAGCAAGAAGAATATAGTCGTGTGGTACAAGCCTTACGTTCTATTGAAAATGGGACCTATGGTGTTTGTAGAGATTGTGGTGGAGAAATTTCTGAAAAGCGTTTGAAATATAACCCGAATGCTTCGCGATGTTTATCTTGCCAAGAAGTAATGGAAAGTTTATAGCAGCCGGTGTAGCTTAGTGGTAGAGCAACTGATTCGTAATCAGTAGGTCGTCGGTTCAACTCCGATCACCGGCTCCAATAAAATATATTTTTTGACATTTTTTCGGGATAAAGTACAATAAAAATGTTCTTTTCAATGAAAAAAGTTCTTAAACGAAATAACAAAAATTTGGATAAAGAAAGGCTCTTAAGTTATGGCAAAAGCAAAAGCTGCTCCTGCAACGCTTAAAAATGCGCCTCTTGCACATGCTGTAGGGCGTCGTAAAACTGCAGTTGCTCGCGTATGGATTCGCAAGGGTAAAGGTCAAATCACAGTGAATGGGCTTCCTGTGGATGAATATTTTACTGTACAATGTGCGCGTTTAGATGCAAAAGCATCATCACAAATAATCTCTGCTACATCAGGCATGACTTTTGATGTTAATGTTTATGGTGGTGGATATAATGCACAAGCAGGTGCTATAAGACTTGCAATAGCTCGTGCTATTCTTGCTTTTGATGAAACAACCAAGCCAGAATTAAGAAAAGCTGGATTTTTGACTGTTGATTCACGCGTTAAAGAGCGTAAAAAATACGGACAAAAAGCTGCTCGTAGAAAATTCCAATTTACTAAACGTTAATATTAGAATACTTTTTAGTATTAGAAAAATTAAACCCTCCAGAAATGGAGGGTTTTTTATTGCTTACTAATATCTATTAGTACAGAGTTTATGAAAATTTTTATGAACGTGTTTTAAGAGAAAATCGTGGTTGAATGCGATTGAGGATGAGGGGCATTCAAATTAGTAAGAGTAAAGAGAAATAAGAAGATAAAGAAACAAAATAGTGATGTATAAATTCGATATTTAGTTTTACGATTCATGGTATCCTTGGTACAGATTTTCGCCTGTTTACTTTTTTTAAGATTACTCCTGTAATTCATATTGTCAAATTTTTCTTGGAAGCGATATAAAGACTGGCACTATATATTGTTGTAATACTTGCACAAAAAAGTATAAAGTAAGGGGAAAATGAGGAAGGCGAAGGAATCAGATGACAAGAAAAGGTGAGCGCGTTTTATATGCAATCTTACTTATAGAGTTTGTTATATTTTGCTATATGTATTATTGGGGTGCGCATGGTTTGAAATATTTAGTTGAGATTAAAAAGCAACGCATAGAAAAAATGCAGATAATTGATGAATTACAAAATACATATGAAGAGCTTCAAGATACCATTGATGATTTTAGTAATTCTGCATTTTTAAAAGAGAAATTTGCAAGAGAACGTTTATACATGAAAAAAGATGGGGACATGATATACTTTCGATAAAATTATTTATATTAAGGAATCAAAATGTTTACCTTGCCGCCACTGCGCTATAGTTATGATGCTTTAGAACCTTATATTGATCGAGCAACGATGGAGATTCATTATACTAAACATCATCAGGCTTATATTGATAATGCAAATAAAGTTCTTGCTGTATGCCCTGAATTGCAAAATATAGGTGTAGAAGAGATATTACAAAACCTTGCTTTGGTGCCAGCTGCTCATCAAGATGTATTTAGAAATAATGGTGGTGGGCATGCAAATCATTCATTATTTTGGGAATTAATGAAACCGCAAGGCGGTAAATTATCACAGGGAGCTTTGTATGAAGCTCTTATTAAAAAATTTGGATCTTTTGAACAATTTCAGCAGCTTTTTAATGATGCAGCTAAATCAAGATTTGGAAGTGGATGGGCATGGCTAGTGCTTACTGATGCGGGCGAACTTTTAATTTATTCTACGGCAAATCAAGATAGCCCTTTAATACAAGCTTATCAACCAATTATGGGGCTTGATGTTTGGGAGCATGCTTATTATTTAAAATATCAGAATCGCAGAGTGGATTATATTTCTGCTTGGTGGAGTGTGCTTGATTGGGATTTGATTGAGCAGCGCTATCGTTTATTTAAAAAATAAATTATTGTGCTCGTAATTGTAGAGTCTTTTTTTCTAAGATAGTAAGGATTCTAAATAATCCATTGACTGGAAGACAGGTATGATAAGAAATATCGCCACGTTGTTTGATTTTAGCTTCTATATAATCTATGTTTTTAGAGAATTCAATTTTTTGTTGTGAGTGAGGCGGGATTGCGTGCGAATGAATTAATTTGCCATACGCAGTTTCTGAGAGAATAATATCATGTCCGGTATTATTAACAACAGTAACAAGATGGTGAGTTCGTAATTGTGTTTTACATGATGAGAATAAGAAGGTTCCCAAACTAATAAAAAGTGTGGAAAAGAAGTACATTTTTTTCATGTAGGCTCCTTTATTGTAAAATCAGTTTCTTGTAGTATAATAAATTTAATTGGTAAGTCGATATAAATTAAAGGATTTTCGGTGCGTTACATTGCTGATTTTCATATTCATGCTCGGTATGCACATGCGACTTCTAAACTCATGAATATTCCATCTCTTGCTCGCTGGGGACAGCTTAAAGGCATTCAAGTTATGGGAACTGGAGATTTCACTCATCCTTTATGGCAAGCAGAATTACAACATTATTTACAAGAAGCGGAGCCTGGACTTTTTTCTTTAAAACCTCAATATCAAAAAGATGTTTCAGAAAAAACTTTTGCTTTATGCAGATCAGAACAAAGGTTTTTGCTTAGTTCTGAGATTGCCACTATATTTCGTCGTAATAAAAAAGTTTATAAATTACATTCATTGGTACTCGCACCATCTTTCCAGGCTATAGAAAAAATTTCTTTAATTTTAGGAGAGATTGGAAATGTGGTTGCAGATGGCAGACCAATTTTAGGTCTTGATGTTAAAGATTTGCTTAAAATTGTGCTTGATGTTTCTCCTGATTGTATGCTTATTCCGGCTCATATTTGGACACCTTATTTTGGATTATTTGGATCAAAATCTGGGTTTGATTCAGTTGAAGAATGCTTCGAAGAGCTAACTCCTCATATTTATGCACTAGAAACAGGCCTTTCTTCAAATTTTTTGATGAATGCACGTTTATCTCAGCTTGATAAATATACTTTGCTTTGTAATTCAGATGCGCATTCTTTGCCTAATTTGGGAAGAGAAGCAAATGTAATGCATACTTCAGAATTTTCTTACTATGGGATTACGAATGCCTTAAAAAAAAATGATTCGGCGCAGATGGTGGCTGGTATAGAATTTTTCCCAGAACGTGGAAAATATTATGGCAATGGGCATCGCGCCTGCAAAATGTATTCTGATCTAGAAGAAACAGTTCGCAATAATGGGATATGCCCTGTTTGCAAGCGCCCCATGACTATCGGAGTGTTGCAACGTGTAGAACAATTAGCAGATCGCACTGAAGAGCAAGCCTTGCAAAGTATGCATCAACGATTTAGAGTGCTACCTTTACAAGATCTGATTGCGGATTTTTATGGAGTAGAGACTACATCTAAAAAAGTACAAGCCTTATATTTTACTATGCTTGAGCATTTAGGTTGCGAATTTTATATTTTGCTTAAGGCTCCAATTCAAGATATTGAGCGTTACAGTACTCTTCAAATTGCTCAAGCTATTCAGGCAATGCGTAAAGGTGAAGTAACTGTGCAACCAGGATTTGATGGAGAATATGGTAAAGTACGTTTTGTACAAAATCTTTGAGAATTCTAAAAATAAAATAGAAAATTACAATATAAGAAGTAAATTATGGAAGATCAAAATAGACGTGTTGATGAGCAAATAAACTCTTCAGAAGAACATAAAATTCGAATAGAAAAAGTAAAAAAAATTCGCGCAATGGGTATTGAACCATGGCCTGCTGCAAAGAATGTTGATGCTTCTGCAGTGCAAGTAATTAAAGAGTTTGATGTAAATGCAAAAAAAGAATATGCACTTGTTGGCCGTGTGATGACAAAACGTTTACATGGAAAAGCTGCATTTGCTCATATTCAAGATCAAAGTGGTAAGCTTCAAGTCTATTTTAAAGTGAATGATATTGGTGAAGACGCGTTTAGTTTTTTAGAACATTATATTGATATTGGCGATATTATTTGGGTGCAAGGGTATTCATTTCTTACACAACGAGGGGAAATTACTTTGCATGTAAATAGTTATAGTTTGCAAAGTAAATGTTTATATCCATTACCTGAAAAATTTCATGGGCTTACTGATATAGAAGTGCGTTATCGTCAACGTTATTTAGATTTGATTACTAATACTGAAAGTAAACAAAAATTTTTACAGCGTTCTTTAATTGTGCAAACATGCCGTCAATTCTTGCAAGATCGCGGTTATTTAGAAGTAGAGACTCCTATGCTGCATCCAATTGCAGGTGGCGCAGCTGCAAAACCTTTTGTTACTCATCATAATGCACTTGGTGATGATTTTTATTTAAGGATTGCACCGGAATTGTATTTAAAGCGCTTGGTGGTTGGTGGTCTTGAAAAAGTTTTTGAACTTAATAGAAATTTTAGAAATGAAGGAATTTCTACAAGGCATAATCCAGAATTTACTATGCTTGAATGCTATACTGCATATCATGATTATGAATTTGGCATGCAGCTTGTAGAAAGTATGCTTGGTGCGGCAGCGCAGGCAGTGCAATCAGATTTAAAGTTTACGTTTGGAGTTCATGAATTAAATTTTGAGCAACCATTTGTGCGCATTACTTTGCATGATGCAGTAAAGAAATACAATAATCTAACTAATCTTGATGCAAAAACTGTGGATGCATTACTTGCACAGCATAAAATTGCATTGCCTAAAAAAGATATGTCTTTGGAAGAAAAAATTTATTTATTATTTGAAGAAACCGTGGAATCAAAAATTATTCAACCAACATTTGTTACCGGATTTCCAATAGAAGTTTCTCCACTTTCAAAAGCAGATCAGGTTAAGCCGCATTTAGCTGCGCGTGCAGAATTATTTATTGCAGGCATGGAAATTGGAAATTTATATAACGAGCTTAATGATCCTTTTGAACAAGCGCAAAGATTTAAATTGCAAGTACAAGCGCATGAAGCTGGAGATCAAGCAGCGCATCTTTATGATCATGAATATGTGCAAGCTTTGGAATATGCACTTCCCCCAACAGTAGGGATTGGTGTTGGAATTGATCGTTTAACGATGTTGCTTACAAATACAACCTCTATTAAAGATATAATTTTATTTCCTACGTTAAAAAGAAAATAATAATAAAAAGAGCGGATGATGAATCCGCTCTTTTTATTAGTCTTAAAAATTAGAATTTTACTATATTTTTTAAAGTGTCTAGTAAGGTGCCAAGATCTTTTGCTGTATCAATAATATAATTTGCGCTGCTTGCATTTTCAAATGATTTTCTATAAACATCTGAAATTTTTAGTTCTGTGCGTTTAATAATAAATTGTAATCCATGAACTACTTCAGAAGCATAAGGTATAAATGGAGCTGCGCCTTTTTGTGTATAAATTCGTGCAAAATGATCAAATAAAGGATGATAAGCTTCAGGGGTATAAACTTTATTGGTCTCCCATTCTTGTAAAAATTTAGTAAGCACTTGTAAGCATGCTTGTTTTTCTACATATTTTTCATAACTATTATAGGTAACATATCCTATTAAGCCAGCTAGTGCCGCATAAGCAGCATGTGCAGGAGTTGCTGCTGGAAGAAGCTTTTGATAAGCATCAGCATAACCTTGTTGCGTTGTAGTATATTCAGGAGCAGAATGCAAGCTATAGATGCGTTGGCCAATTAGTGTTGTAAGTCCTGTGAGAGCGGCATAGGTAAGATAACTATTTAATGAGGCAACTTCATTGTTGTATTTATCTATAAATACATATTCCATAAACATGGTATTGCTGCGAGAAAATGCTGGACGGATATCTGCAGAAAAATTTTGAGTACAGAAAGATGCGTGAACAAAAAAAGTAAGAAGTGCAATTGAATATATTTTATTCATAGAATATACCTTTTGAAGAGGTGAGGGGTTATTTGGGAGTATAGAGTAGCATGAATTTTATATTTTCCAATGCGATTTCATAGGTAATTCGTTTTTATTTGTTAAATTTTATAAATATTGCAAACGCTTATCTATTCATAGTACGGTAGCATCATAAAAATTATTTTTTAAAAGATATAGTAGTCAAAATTAAAAATACATAGTGTGATAAAATTAAAAACACTTAAAGAATATATTTTTATAAAAGGGAGAGATATATGCGTTTTGTAATGGTAGTGTTGTTATTTTGTTTGTGCGCTCCTATGCAGCTTATTGGGTCTTCAAAGACTACTACGGGAGTTATAATTCCTATAGGAGGAGAGACGCCTGGAATAAAAACTGGTGGCGTAAAAACTTTATATGATATTTTAGAAGTGGATTCTACAGCTACTGCTGCAGAAATTTCAAGAGCATATCGTGTACTTGCACTTCGTTATCATCCTGATAAAAATTTGGGGGATGCGCAAGCAGAAGAAAAATTTAAAGAAGTGAGCAATGCATATGAAATTTTATTAGATTCTGAAAAGCGTGCAGCTTATGATAAATCTTTGCAGAAGGTGGAAGAAACAATTGCTCCTCCAGATGAAATAATTTCAGAAGAAAAAAAAGTTGTTATAAATAATAATGTTTCTTCAAGTTCTGTAAAAAAATTAATCGATATTTTAGGAAAATTAAAACCTTATTTAGATAAACCAACTTTGGCAATTACAGAAACAGGAGCTCGTATTATTCGTACCATATTATTCGGATATTATTCTTATTTAAATAAGCCTTGTTATGTACAAAGATCAAGTGTTGATCCTGTATCAGAATCTATGCAGAAATTTTTATTAAATAGAACTAAGTATGTTCAAGTTGCTTTACAAAAATATTTTAATCTTAAGTTCCCTACAGAAAAAGTTCCTAAAATTGCTTTCGCTATTAGTGGAGGTGGCATGCGCGCTTGTTTAACAGGAGCAGGATTTTTAGCTGGAGCAGAACAAACAGGATTGCTTGATTGCACAATGTTTAGCGCAGGAATTTCTGGAGGAACCTGGGCAATAGGACCTGCATCTTATTCTTTTGCAAAAAGCTATCCGCACAATTCTTTTACTGATTTTAAAAATAATCTTGTAAAGCATTTAGATACAGTGTTAGCTGTTCCTGGAACAGATTTTAAATTACCTGCTTTTATTCAATATCCAGCATCTAATGGAGTTGCGCGTAATTACTTGAGACGCATGGGATGGGATCAGCCAATTACCACGATAGATTTATGGGGTTCTTTAGTGGCAAATACAGTTTTACAAGGTTTAGATGGCTGGGATCAAACACAAGAAGGTAAAAGATTTGATGTATGCTTTTCAGAAATTAATACAGCAACAATGCAGGGAATTTTACCATTGCCAATGCTTGCGACAGCAATTCCAGTTTCCGCAGGAAAAGCTGGAGATCCGCATGGATATTGGTGGATGAAATATACCCCATTAGAAGCTGTTGTACAAGCAGAAAAAGAAGAGATTCGTGTTCCCATGTGGGCAATGGGAAGGTTGTTTATAGAAGGAGTTAATGATCTTACTTATGAAGGATTTGCACCTGAATATTCACTTGCATATCTTCTTGGGGCATGTGGGTCTGCTTTTACTATTAACTTAAAATATTTTTATGGTGATGAAAATCCAAGTTTAAATGTGGCGGGCTTTAATGTTAAAATTCCTTTAGATATGATGGGTTTGAATGATATGCGCCTTTTCCCTTTTAAAATTAAAAATTTTACTGAGAATGTTTCGCAATCCCCCTTATATGGAAAAGAATTTTTATCAGTTGTTGATGCTGGGATTTGTCTTAATATTCCAACTCCTATAGTAACACAACCGGCAGATACTGCAGCAGATATTATATTTATGGTTGATGCAAGTTCTGATGTTTTTGATGAAAAAAATGTTTCTGAAACTTTACAAACAATGAATAGATATGTAAATGAAATGCATCCAAATACATTACCATTTATAGATCCAAGTATTGGATATAAAATGTATATTAATGAAAGCGTGATGCATATTTTTAATGATCCACGAGATCCAGATTACGATAGTAAATTGCCAGTAGCGATTTATATGCCACTTATTCGTAATCAAAATTTTTCTAAGACATTTGATCCGGCTGCAGTTTTAGGAAATAAAAATTCTGCAGTAAAAATAGTGTATAAAGGTAGAAATTTCCTTGATACATTTAATTTCTTATATAGCCAAACAGAAGCTAGTTTAGTGACGGATTTGATGGAAAAAAATGTGAAAGACTCAATGAAAGATATTAAAAATATGCTTCTTGCTTATGCAGCAAAACATTAATATTTCATAGTAGATTTTTTATAAGTGATAGAGTAGCATATAAAGGGCTATTCTATCACTTATCATTTTGATTGCTTTTCATGGAATTTTCATTTATTCAAGGTAAAAAATATTTGTGGAAAATTCCACAAACAGATTCTAGTGCTATTCAAGAAATAGCGCATACTCATAATATGGGATTTCCTTTAGCTGCAGTTCTTGTTAGCCGAGGTTATGTTACCAAAAGTGATATTCATGAATTTTTATTTATTTCTTCTGAAGTTGTGCAGCATACAAGTTTGATGAAAGGTGCTCAAGTTGCAGTTGCACGCATTATGCAGGCTATTGAACGAAATGAAAAAATATTAATTTTTGGCGATTATGATGTTGATGGAATCACATCTTCTTCATTGATGCTTATGGGTTTGCTTGAGCTTGGGGCACAAGTAAATTTTTATTTACCCAATCGCGCAAAAGAAGGTTATGGGCTTTCTGTAAAAGTTGTAGAACGAGCTGCAGCAAGTAAATATTCTTTGATCATCACCGTAGATAATGGGATCACTGCATTCAAGCCTGTGATCCGTGCAAAAGAATTAGGCATAGATGTTATTATCACAGATCATCATCAGCCTCATGATCATTTGCCAGAGGCATATGTGATTGTGGATCCTCATCAGAAAGATTGTGAATACCCCTTTAAATATTTTGCTGGTGTGGGAGTTGCTTTTAAATTGTTGCAATTATTATATGCAAAAGCTGGAAAAGAGATTTCTGCAAAAGTAATTGAACTTTTGCTGCTTGGAACTATTGCAGATGTGGTACCTATGCTGGGAGAAAATAGATTTTGGGTGCGTCATGGATTGGCACTTTTAAATCAACAAGAAAGTTTGGCGCTTCGTGTATTAAAAGAAAATAGTAGTTTATTTAAACCTGCAATTTCTTCTACAGATATAGGATTTTCTATTACGCCTCAAATTAATGCATTGGGACGCTTAGATGATCCACGTCAAGGTGTAGAATTTTTGATTGGAACTCAAGAAGAGCAAGTTCGTAAAATTGGTAAAACTTTGTATGAGCTTAATCAAGCACGCAAAGATATTGAAGCAGATATTGTGCTTGAGATCATGCGTAGTGTAGAAAAAAAAGAAATTGATATTGAGCAAGAAAATATTTTGCTTGCTGGAAATGCGCATTGGCCTACAGGGGTGATAGGATTAGTAGCATCACGTTTAGTGGGACTTTATGGAAAACCAACTTTGCTTTTTCATATAACAAAAGAAGGAAAAGCAAAAGGTTCATGCAGATCAATTCCAGAATTTAATATGTTTGAAGCTTTGTGTGAAAATGCTCATTTACTTGATACATTTGGTGGGCATGATGTGGCTGCAGGTTTTTCTTTATCTTTAGAAAATCTTCCAGCTTTGAAAGCAAATTTAGAAAAAAGAGTAAAAGAAAAATTAACGGCATTTGATTTGCAGCAAAAAATTTCTGTGGATGCTGGAGCTCAATTATCAGATTTTAATACTTTATTTATGCAGCAATTAGCTTATTTTGAGCCATTTGGAAGTAAAAATCCTGCGCCTAATTTTTATATTAAAAATGTGGTGCTTGTGCAAAAACCTAAATTATTAAAAGATGCGCATGTAAAATGTGTAGTCTTTGCAGATGGCGTGATAAAACATGCAATGTTTTTTAAAAGACCAGAATTATTTCAATTACTTGTTGATCAAGCAGATAAGCCTTTTGATATGGTTGTACAAGTGATGCATAATTATTGGAATGGAAAATATACGATAGAATTACAAGGAATTGATATAGCATTATCAAAGGAATAAACATGATGATCATTACTATTGATGGTCCTGGTGGGTCTGGAAAATCTACAGTTGCCAGGTTGCTTGCACAAAAACTTGGATGTTATTATATCAATACAGGTTTATTATTTAGAGCTTTAGCATATCTTTTAATTACAAAATATAAATATACAAAAGAGCAATTAGAGCATCCTGATTATGTTGATATACAAAAGTGTTTAGATAAAAACAATTTGGTATATAAATATGAGCAAGGCGAGGCATTTGTGTTTTGTGCTGGCCAAGATGTTACCATGCGTGTAAAACATAGTGATATGAGTGAATCCGCTTCATTTTTAGCGCTTAATCCAGATGTGCAGAATGAAATGATTAAATTTCAGCAAATGCTTGCTAAGGGATTTCATATAGTCAGTGAAGGAAGAAATATTGGCACCGCTGTTTTTCCTGATGCTTTAGCAAAATTTTATCTTACTGCTTCTGTGCAAGTGCGAGCTGCGCGAATTTGTGGATTTGAAAATCAAAAAGGAAATATTCTAGAAAAAGAACTTGCTGAAAAATTAGTGATGGAGCGAGATCATAGAGATAAAACTCGTCAGCATTTTCCTTTGCTGCAACCTGTAGATGCATTAGTAATTGATTCTTCATTTTTAACACCTGTGCAAGTGATTGAAATTATGTTAGATCATATTAATTCTTTGAAAAAAAAATAACCCGATGGTATGGTAGGGAAAAATTACGTAAAAAAGGAAATAAAAATGAAGACTGCGCAGCTCTTTTGTATGCTCATAGGATGCATAATGGGCTTTGTGCCAGTTTATGCAGCACTTGCAGATTTACAGCAATCAAGTGGACCTTTGCATGTTTCTTATGAAATTACTGCTATAACTACAGTTCCAGGAAGTGGGAAAATAATTCTTGCTGGATTTTATAAAAATATACGCGGTAGAAGGCAATTGTTTATAGCGCGTGAAAATGCTACAGGTACAGGATTAGATGCAACTTTCGGCACTTGTTATACTCCGCCAGCATCAGGTGCGATCGCACTAAATGGTTATACTGTAATAGGCAATGATGTTTTTTCAACATTAAGTGCTACGGTTGATTGGGTGCCGAGCGCTATAATGATAGATGATGTTGGAAATATAGTTATAGTGGGTACTGCTCAAGATCAAAATGTTCCAGCTGCACCCCAGGAAGGTTTTATCGTACGTTTAACTTCCGCAGGGGCTTTAGATACCACTTTTGGTTCTGTAGATATTCCAACTCAGGGATATAATCTTTTTTCAGCATCTGATTTAGGGCTTCCTATAAGCCCAACAGTAACTCCCGTTGCTTTTAATACTGTTAAACAACATAATACAGTTGATGGTGGTGGGATAAATCGCTATGTGATTTTAGGAACTGGCACCCCACAAGGCATTGTAGTTGCTGTTCAAACAGGAGGCGCTACTGATGGGCAATTAGATTTTACTTTTAACGGAAATGGCGTATTCGGATTTGCAGGTGACGCTTTAGGTGCTACCGCTACTGATTCAGTGATGCTTAATGATATTCAAATTGCAAATGATACTGCAGGAAATACAAATTATTATATAGCAGGATCTGTAAAAATTTCAGGAATATTAATTGCCTTACAAATTATTTCTGCAGCAGCTCCTGGAGTGCAAACTATTCAATTGCAGACTGCTACATTTGGACCTGCAGGGGTTACTGCTGGCACAAAATTAGGATATTTTTCAGTACCTGGAAATATTTTAGGCGGAACTATTTCATCTTCTGTTGTATTTAATAAAGTGATTCAGAATGCGACAGGAGTATTGGATTGGTATGTTATAGGTCAGATGAATGAAGATCAAGCATTTTTAGCAGCTATTTTAAGAGATGGATCTGGAATCAATCAATCTTTTAATTTTACAGCAGCAACTTTGCAAAGCTTTGGCTCTGTCCCAGGGGTAGTAACCTTTCCAAGTAGTTCTATAGGACAAGTTGGTTCAATGCAATTTTCAAGTTTGATTCAAAAAGCTGGGCCTGATTTTAATTTTTATATAGCAGGTATAGCTGGGCAATCAGTTTTTTTTGTTTCAATAACAACTGCAGGAACCGCTTTTAATCCAGCATTTGGGGTAGCGGGATCTGGATATATAACCTTATCAACCACAACGGTAGGATTGCTTGAGGCTCCTAATATTGCTCAGGGATTTTGGGATAGTGTTGGATCGCGTTTATATTTACTTTCTTCAGACACTTCTCCTTCAAGTCCAGGAGTTGCCTCTTCTGTAGCAAAAATTTTAGCAAATGGGTCTGCTCTTGATGTGGCAACATATAATGCTGCCGGCACAGTTCCAGGGGTTTCTGCGCCTTTCACATTTACATTTAATTATTTAAGAAATTATGTGATACAAACGAATAATGTGAATACACATATTGCAGTATTGCAATGTGCTGTTGGGCAAATGGTACAAGTGCTTGCTCCAACTGATAATCCCTTGCAGCCACCAATTACTCAGCAGCTTATAGTACCAAATACTGTGTTTGATGTGCTTGATGCGATATATTCTGCAGATGAAGAAAAAATTGTAGTTGTGGGTACGCAGTATGTTATTAATGCAGGAAATGGGCTTACTACTGGTTATATTGCTCGTTTTAATTCTGATTTAACGCTTGATACAACGTTTGGATTGCCAGCGCCATTACCTGCAACTGATAGCCTTGGATATAAAAATTTTGCAGCAGATTCTTTTGGTGGTGTAGCAACTAATCCAGCATTGTTTTTTTCAGTAGTATCGCCGGATGTTAATGGAAATTATACCGTGGTAGGGTCTGTGAATATTGCGGGCGTTTATCAAGCTTTGATTGCGCAAATACTAAATGAGGGAACTGCAATTGCTGCAGCAACTTCTACGTTTAATAATCCTACAGGATATCAAACCTATACCTCAGCTGCACTTGGTGGTGCAGCAAATAACGCTGTTTTAACGGGTATTCTAAAAAACACTAATTTATATGTGATAGGCATGACTGATGTGGTAGCTGCAATAGCAGTACCTTCTATTGATAGTGCAACAGCTGTAAACGTTGGTAATGGAATAATCGCAAATATTAATGCTACAACAGGCGTAGTAACAACTACTTTAGCAATTACACCTGTTAGCTTTGGATGTAATGTTGGGGTGCATACGCAATTATGCGGGATTGTGCAGAAAACTGACACTTTTAATTTTGTGGTAGCTGCAAATTTACCAAATACAGTGCTTGGTGGAGTTACTACTTCTCGTGCAGGCGCAATTCAAGTTCTTAATGATTTATCAGGTTTTACAGCAGGGATATTTGGAACTAATGGTTATATTTTATTTGATAGTGCTACTTTGGGTATTCCAGTAACTGCGAATTCTATGGTTAGATTTGAAACTGCAGATTTGCTTTTAAATGGCGATATTTTATTACCTGGAAAAGTAATTTCTGATGTAACAGTAGGTCCTCCAGCTGAATTACGAACATTAGCAGCACAGATTACAAGACTTGGCGTTTTAAATCAACGTTTAAATGGAGTGGGTTATGTTCTAGGGTCTACAGCTTCTGCATCACAAGGCACTATGACAAGCTATTCAGAAAATGTTATTGCAAGTGTAGGCGTTGATGGTGGGATTTTTGTTTTTGGAAGCGGTGTGGCAAGTGGTACTACAAATTTAGTTGAGATTGCTTTGATAAAACGTTATGGTCTATAAAGCATAAAGGAGAACTGCTTTTTATGAATATCTATATAGCTCTCATAACGTTGCTTATAAGCATGATACCAAATTTATATGCAGCAACTCCTTCTACTGTACTGTTGCCTCGCAGTATTGTTAATAATCCAATGTATGATATTTCAAGTTTGATAAAACAAACCTATGAAGAAGATTGGAAAACTTATATGGCAATGGTTGGAATTTATCAACATTCTCATCATAATACAGCTTTAGCAGATTATTTTTCAATTAATGGAACCAACTCTTTTACTTTAGATGAAGGTGGCACTGGAGATATGAACCCTGTTCAAATAGGGCTTATGCCTTTAGGTACTACTCCAGCATTTTATTCTTCTACAATCACTTTGCAGCCATTTAGAAGAACAGTAGGGGTAATGGCTGATATTTATCATCAATTTGATGATAATGTATGGATGGAATTTAAAATTGCAGCTTTGCAGGTTACCACCACGATGGATCTTGTGGAAACAAATGTTACTTCTTCTGGAGGTGGTGTTTCAACGATTTTGACTGCACGAGATGCTTTTAATAATCCAACATGGGCTGGTGCTAAAATATCATCTGATAGAGTTTCTCAATCTGGAATAGAAGATATATTTTTCAAAGTAGGATATGATCCTATTACATTTACCAAGAATCCGCATCGAGTTGGTTTATATATTTTTACTATGATACCTAATAGCGTAAAAGAACGGCTAGAATATCTTTTGCATCCTATTGTTTCAGGGAAATATACTGTAGTTGGAGGAGGGGTTTCAGGAGACTTCGGAGGACAAATTTCTTCTAATTGGATGGCTATGTTGAGTTTGGATGCTCGTTTAGGAGTTGGGCTTAATTCTTGGCAGCCTCGAACTTTTGATATAACAAATAATGGGGCATGGTCTCGCTATATGCTCATGTCTTATCAAAGTAACGTTTTAGATGTGCAATATGGCGTGAATGTTAATACTGTAAATGTATTGCTTGCACAGCGCGCTCAAGCACAAGCTACAATAGTTTTAGCACTTGAAGGAAATGATTGGGGCTTGCAAGTTGGCTATAACGTTTGGTATCGCCAAAAGGAGCAGGTATTACAATTTGCTCCTTTAGAAAATACTTTTGCTATTGCAGATTTGCCACATATTTCTGGAATAGTTATTGGGGTAGCAACTTCTGCAAGCACCTCAAATGTTTCACAAACAGTAGTTCCGGGCACTTCAAATAGTATGGTATCAGATGCAGCATTTACTCCTTTTACTACAACAAATTTTAATACTTTATCGGGGACTAATCCTTCAGCCTCTACAAGCACTGCATGGACTGGTATTCGTTTTACGCGTTTAATTGATGAGGCGCAAGTAAACTTATCTTTTAATGGATCTTATGAATACGCCCATAAATTAGGATCTATTCCTTCATGGTCATTGTGGGGGAATTTGGTGGTAGAATTTTAAAAAGAAAAGGTGCCTTTTACAGCACCTTTTTTATTTAAACGCCTTGAGAATAATCTTCTTTAGCAGGCTCTTCTTGAGCTTCATTTTCAGTCTCAAGAATGCGCTGATCTACCATATCTTTTTCTAGCCTTGTTATATCCTTATCGCGTTTTTTATTACACGCAGGTAAAATAAGTAAGCCAGCAACACAAACAATAAGAATTCCGCGGATATTCATAAAAATCCCTTTTAAAGATTGAAGTTATTTTCTTTTTGTTTGCTTCTTACGTACCATTTTTTTCTTTTTTGTAGTGGTTCTTTTTTTTCTTACATGAGGCAAAGGATCTTGTATTAAAGCAAGTTTTGCTACTTCATCCATATGGCTTACATAATAAATGGTTAAAGGAATGTTTCCAATTTCTTCTAAAGCTTCTTTTATATCAGCTTTATTTGCTTCTGGAACAATCACGGTATTGCAATTATATTGCCGTGCGGCAAGTATTTTTTCTTTTAAACCGCCTACGCCAAGCACGCGTCCGCGTAAGGTAATTTCTCCAGTCATTGCAAGATGATCTTTAACAGGAATATTAGTTAAAGCAGAAATTAATGCGCAGCAGATTGTGATACCCGCAGAAGGGCCATCTTTTGGAGTTGCGCCCTCTGGCATATGAATATGAATATCTTTATTATTAAAGGTACTTTTTGCGATGCCAAGTTGTTCGCAACGAGATCTGATATAGCTATAAGCAGCTTGCGCTGATTCCTGCATAACTTCTCCCAATTGCCCGGTAAGAGTAAGATTGCCTTTTCCTGGCATGATTGCGATTTCTATTTCTAAAACATCGCCGCCAAGTTCTGTCCATGCAAGGCCAGTTGCAATACCCACTTTTTTACCATCTGTGGAAAGATCAGTGCGTTTAAATTTAGGATATCCAAGCCATTCTTGAATTTTTGCTTTATCAATAATAACCGTTGAATCTTTGCCTTCTTTTAAGAAGACTTGAATACTTTTGCGCAGTAATTTGCCAACCATACGTTCAAGTTGGCGAACCCCAGCTTCTTTTGTATATTCATGAATAACGGTATTAATTACTTCATCGCTCAAACGAATCTGTTTTTTAACAAGTCCATATTCTTTTAATTGGCGTGGTAATAAGAAGCTTTTGAAAATATGCATCTTCTCTTCTTCGGTATACCCAGAAAGTTGGATTACTTCCATGCGATCATATAAAGGAAGAGGAATAGTATCCACCATATTTGCGGTGGTAATAAACATCACCTTTGATAAATCGTATTCAGCATCAAGGAAATGATCCACAAAATTTTTGTTTTGTTCTGGATCCAAAACCTCAAGTAAAGCTGCAGCTGGATCGCCTGTTAAATCTTTAGACATCTTATCGATTTCATCGAGTAAAATTACAGGATTTACCGTTTTAGCTTTTTTCATTGCTTGAATAATTTTTCCAGGCAATGCACCAATATACGTTCTGCGATGGCCTCTTATTTCCGCTTCATCACGCACGCCACCAAGGGATATGCGCACAAATTCACGGCCAAGACTTTTAGCAATAGAGGAAGCAAGAGAAGTTTTTCCCACTCCAGGAGGTCCAACTAAACAAATAATAGGAGCCCGTTTTAATTCTTTAGAATATTTTTTAGCAGCTATAAATTCGATAATGCGTTCTTTGATTTTTTCAAGTCCAGCATGATCTTTATCAAGTAACGTTTCGGCTTGCTTAATGCTAATACTATCTTTGCTTTCTTTATGCCAAGGCAGGCTAATAATCCAATCAAGATAATGTTTGCTCACACCAGCTTCTGCAGATAAAGGAGGCATTTGTTCAAGTCTTCGAAGTTCCTTCTCTGCTTTTTCACCAACATCCTCAGGAAGTTTTAAGGCTTTAACTTTAGTTCGTAGATCATTGATTTCACCCATTTGATCTTCACGGCCTAATTCTTTATAAATAGCTTTAATTTGCTCAGTAAGATAATATTCACGTTGGTTTTTTTCAACCTGATTTTGAATTCTGCCTTTAATACGCTGTTCAGCTTGTAAAATTTCAATTTCTTTTTTAAGTAAGACTGAAACTTCTACCATACGGCGTTTTAAATCAATAGTTTCAAGTATTTTTTGGCGGTCTTCAAAAGATAAATTAGCATGAACTGCGATAGTATCTGTAATAGAATCTTTATCTTCAAGGCTACGCGCCATAGTCATAAGATCCTGAGGCACTTTTTGATTGAGCTTTGCATAAGCAACATAGGTGTTTTTTAACTGACGCCATGCAGCTTCTAGATCAACTTCGTTTTCAATAACGATTGTGGATAAATCTTGAACATACCCCGATAGATAGCCATCTACTTCATGGGTTTCAAGAATTTTACCGCGTGCAATGCCTTCCACTAAGATTTTTAATGACCCATTCGGCATTTTCATCATCTGAAGGATAGTTGAACGGGTGCCATATTCATAAAGATCATCGTGTAAAGGATGTTCAGTATCAGGATGCCTTTGCGCCGTTACAAAAATAGCTTTATCACCCCTTTGGAGGGCTTCTTCTACAGCTTGTATAGATGATTTTCTGCCTACGATTACAGGCACAATACTAGTAGGAAGGGTAACAATGTTCTTTAAAGGTAAAATAGGCAAAATATCTTTATTTTGTATATTCCCCTCTAAAGCTTTTGTTGCTTCTTGCTCTAGATCGGTAATTCCGGTATATTCTTCCATTGATTCTGCCACATTACTAGATAATAAGATTGATTTATCAAGGTCCATATATTTGTTCCCCTTGTGTAACTTAGATCTACTATTAAGTGTACCATAAACTAGGTAATAGACCAATTTTTTTTCATTAATAAAAGTTTTTGCTTTGTTCATTTTGCCTGGTATACTTATTGATATACTATACGTATATTTCATATATAAATTAAATAGTCATTAACTCAAATAAAACAACTTTTTAGAGATAAAGAGCCATGAAGAGGTATATTCGTATCTTTAGTGTAGAATTAATAGGCAATATAAGCGCTGTGAAGCCCTTTTTTAGGGATTGAACAGCGCTTTTTTATTAAAAATTAGGTTTAAATAGTTTTAAATAGGCAAAGGATTTATATGTTGGCGATGGTGGGGACTCTTTTCGGGATGCAGGGCAATAAAGAAGAGCGGCTTAAGTTCCTCTTATTAACTATCACCTTTATGCTTGTGATTGGTGCTTATACCATTGCAAAAGAGCTTAAAGATTCTGTTTTTGTAAACATTGTGGGCCAAAACTATCTGCCTAAAGCAAAAATGCTGGTAATATTTGTTTTGATTCCAGCAGCACTTCTATATGCTTTGCTTGTTGATTCTTTGCGTAGATATCAACTCTTTTCTATTTATTGTCTTATTTTTGGGATTATTTCCCTTGTTATGGGGCTTTTATTGGGGCATCCTACTATTGGCCTTGCAAATATGCAGGCAAGTCCTTATCGTCTATTTGGATGGATTTTTTATTTTATATTTGAAGGTTTTTCTCCTTATGTAGTCGGGGTTTGCTGGGCATTTGCTAATTCTGTGTCTTCTCCTGAAGAGGCTAAGGGTAATTATGCTACTATGGTTGCCGGCTCAAAAATAGGGGGTATGGCTACTGCTTTTTTTGCATGGCGGCTTCTTAGTGCCCTAGGGACTACTTGGTGGGCGAATTTTACAGCAGTTCAGGCGCATCAAATTTTAATGTTTATTATTTCTGGGATGCTTTTATGCGTACCCTTGGTGCTTTATTATATGATTAAAAAAGTGCCTGGCCAATATCTGCATGGATATGAAGTGGTTTATCAGCTCGAAAAGCAAAAAAGTATAGAAGGCAAAAGTTCCACGGGAATATGGACTGGTATAAAGATGATGATGAAAAGCCCTTATATCTTAGGGATTTTTGGACTCGTTTTCTTTTATGAAACCTTAAATGTAATTTTAAGTTTCCAGCGTATTTTAATTTTAAAAGATGCAGCTCCTTCTATGGAGCTTTTTACAGCATCCATGTTTCAACAGCGTTTAATTATGCATCTTGCTGGATTCTTTATATCATTATTCGGCGCTCGATACTTGGTGCGTTATTTGGGGGAGCGAAAAAGTTTATTATTAGTGCCTATTTGCATAGCTTTTCTTCTTTTATATTTTATGCTTACTTATAGCTCAGAATCAGTATTGTTTGCATTTATAGCACTAGGATCTATTAATTATTCTTTATCACATCCATTGCGTGAAGCTTTATATATTCCAGCAACAAAAGATATTAAATTTAAATCTAAATCTTGGATTGATTCTTTTGGAACGAAATTTTCAAAAATGTTTGGAAGTATATTCAATGATGTTTCTCAGCGTATAGCTGCTCCAGGGTCTTTAATTTTTAATTTAGTATATTCAGCCTTTTTTATAGTTTTAGTAACATCTTGGTTTATTACCTCTTATTTATTAGGACGTACGTATGAAAAAGCTGTGTCAGAAGATAAAATTATTGGCGAAGAATTAAATGGACAAAAATAATTAGAAACAAACTACCAGATTTATCTCTGGTAGTTTTTCTATAAACCACATATAAAGGGGTTTTTATGAAACAATTTTTTCATAGATTAGTTACATTCGGTGATTTTGATGCGCAAGAACGCATGAAAATCACAAGTATTGGGTTATCATTCTTTTTTGTGATTGGTGGCTACACTATTATTAAAGAAATGAAAGATGCTTTGTTTATTAGCATGGTTGGATCTGCATATTTAGGGAAAGTAAAATTGCTTTCTATGCTTCTTTTGATTCCAGCAACTCTTTTGTATGCAAAATTAGTGGATAGAATGAATCGGCTTTCACTTTTAATTTCTTATAGTTTGATATATGGGGTTGGTGGGCTTATGATTGCTTTTGCATTGGCACATCCAACTATCGGTCTTGCAAACACTATTTCAAGTGCTGGGCGTTTATTTGGATGGTTTATATATCTTTTTTATGAAGGGGCTATGCCTTTTGTGGTGAGTGTGTGCTGGGCATATGCAAATTCTATCACAGAGCCTGGAACTGCAAGAAAAGGATATGCGCTTGTTATTGCAGCTTCTAAGATTGGTGGCATGGTTACAGCAATTTTAGCATGGTTTTTATTTGCGAATCGAGGCTTTGGATCAATTCTTACTTTAAGTACGATTTCTATTTATCAAGTATTACTTGTATGTGCTTCAGTTATGCTTTGTTTAGCGCCTTATTTTCTTTATAAGCTTGGATTTAAAATGGGGCAAGAACAATTATCTGGATATAAAGCTGCACACGTTCATGAGCAAGCTCATAAAAATGAACAAACTGGAATGCTCAGTGGTTTATGGATGATTATGAGAAACCCTTATATTTTTGGCATTTTTGGCATGATATTTTTATATGAAGCTGTTAATGTGATGATGGGATACTTGCGATTAATAGTTTTGAGCTCTGCATCAGAATCCATAGCAGATCTTACAGAGACTATGTTTTTCCAGCGATTTTGCTTTCATGCACTTGGATTTGCAATTTCTTTCTTTGGAACCCGTTTCTTAGTGAGAATATTAGGAGAAAGAATTTGCTTACTCTTGATTCCAATCACAACTGCCATATTGCTTACTTATTTTATGTTTGCTTATAATCCTACTGCAGTGCTTGTGGTTTTCACTATTTTGCAAAGTTTAAACTATGCATTCGCTTCTCCTTTACGTGAAAGCTTATATATTCCGACCGTGAAAGATATTCGTTTTAAATCAAAAGCATGGATTGATTCATTTGGCACTCGTGCGGCAAAAGCATTTTCTGCAAGTATTTTTGATGTACTTGCAAGATTTACACCGGGGTCCCCAGTTTTTATGCTTGGTAGTGCTTGTTTTTTTGCGAGCGTTTTATTGTTTTGGATGATTGATGCTTGGTATTTAGGAAAAGCGTATAAAAAAGCAATAGACAACAATGAAGTTATTGGAGCATAACAATAAATTGGAATTGAAGTTTTTATGTTTTCCAGTACAATGTTGTATATACCATAATCGTGTATAAAAATTTTAAAATAATTTTTCATTTTTTCTAATCAATTAAGGACCCATAAAGGTAGATATATGATAGATTTCAATCAATTAATTAAAGCAGGACTTCAATTTGGCCATCAAACATCTCGTTGGTGCCCGAAAATGGAACCTTACATCTGGGGAAAAAGAGGTGGAATTCATCTACTTGATGTTTCCAAAATTGCATATAGCTTAGAAAAAGCTGCTACCTTTTTAGAATCAGTTGCTGCTGATGGTAAATCTATCTTATGGGTAGGCACTAAAAAACCTGCTAAAGAATTAGTAGTTCGTGTAGCCCAAGAATTAAACATGCCTTATGTAAATCACCGTTGGGTTGGTGGAACAATCACTAATTTCTATCAAGTAAAAAAAGCAGTTACAAAATATCTTCACTTTAAAGATATTATTGCAAAAGCTGCAGAAAGTTCAGAAACATTTCATTATACGAAAAAAGAACTTGGGTTATTCCAAAAAACTGCAGATCGTATGGAAAAAATCGTGGGCGGTCTTAAAGATCTTAAAATGCCACTAGGTGCTGTTGTTTTAATTGACGTGAGAAAAGAAGAAACAGCATTATTTGAAGCAAATACTGCAGGAATTCCAGTTGTAGCATTAGTTGATACAAATGGAGATCCATCAGGTGTTGATTATGTGATTCCTGGAAACGATGATTCGCCAAAAGGTATCCAATTGGTGCTTGAATATTTAGCAGCAAGAACTGCAAAAGGTATTGCACATGCAAAAGAAAATGCAATTCAACCAGTTGTTCTAGAAGAAGCTCCTCAAGAAAAATTATTTGATGATGGTTCACTTGAAGATAAACCGGCTAATAAAGCTGCAGGTGCAAAAAAAGGTGGCTTTAAAAAAGCAGTTGCTGGTAAAAGAACGCCTTATAAAGCTTCTGCCCCAGCTCCGGTAAAACAGCAAAAAGAAGAAGCTTCAACAGTAGAAACTCTAGCGCAAGCAATTGAAGTTGTTGACGATAATTCAGACGAAGAATAATTTTTATTCTGCCTTCTAATTTATAGGAGAGATGTCTGAGTGGTCGAAGGAGCATGATTGGAAATCATGTATGTCTTGAAAAGGGCATCGAGGGTTCGAATCCCTCTCTCTCCACCAGTCTTTGCTCCTTTGGAGCTATGATGCCTGGCACGGTCAGCAAGTGATGTTAGGAAGCGACGGCTTTCAGTCATAGCTTGAGCAATAGCTGGACTTCATATAATTGAAGAAGCCAAAGTTACCTAGAAATAATAGAATTGGAGGAAGTTGATAAGGAATATGTTACATAAACTGTCAGATCTGAGAAGAAGCAGCAGGGGTATCTATATTTTTGTATAAACTTCCTCCGTTTTTTATAAAAAATGTGAATTTGCATGCACAATCAAGAATTAAATTTAACTCGTAAATGGCGGTCTAAGACATTTAAGACTATTGTGGGGCAAGATCTTACGCTTCGCATTTTGCAAAATAGTTTGTATCTAGGGCAGTTTTTTCCCGTTTATTTATTTTCTGGGCAAAAAGGATGTGGAAAAACTACAACAGCACGGGTATTTGCAGCTGCTGTAAATTGCGATGCTTTGTCTGAATTTCAAAAAAATCCTCAAACTATTTTACCTTGTTTGCAGTGCACTTCTTGTTTAGCTATGCAAAAAAATCAGCATCCAGATTTTATTGAGATTGATGCTGCTTCTTATACAGGTGTTGATAATATTAGAAATATTATTGATGCCGCTTCTTTTTTACCCTTGCTTGGCAAGAAAAAAATTTATCTTATAGATGAAGCGCATATGCTGAGTAAAGCAGCTTTTAATGCTTTTTTAAAATTGCTTGAAGAGCCACCAATATTTGTCATGTTTATTTTAGCAACTACTGATGCGCATAAGATTTTAGACACCGTGCTTTCTCGCTGCTTTCAAGTTTTCTTTGATCCTATTGCAACACAAAAGACTGCTGCCCATTTGGCTATGATTTGCCAAACAGAAAAAATTCCTTATGAGCAAGCAGCGCTTGAATTGATTAGCAAAGAAACTCAAGGATCTTTGCGCGATGCTTTAAATTTATTGGAACAAGTAAGGTTTGCTGCAAAAACTGTTGAACTCCTTGCAGTGCAAGAAGTTTTAGGCCATGTAGATCAAGATACTTTAGTGCATCTTATGCATAGTATTATAAAAAATGATGCGCAAGCGGTTTTGAGTATTGCAGAAAAATTACAAAATAAGTCTCACATGGCAGAGTATGTGTGGCAGCAGCTTATTAAATTAATGTATGATATTATTTTAGCTCATCATAAAGTGGCGCCACGTAATTATCCAATAGAGCTTTTAGAGGCATTTATGCAAACTACTTCATTATCACCACTGTTATATACTTTTGATATGTTGTGCGAATATGAAGATAGTTTAAGCAAGACATCACGCAAAGATTTGGCTTTAGAAGTTGCACTTTTACGATTACTGAGCATTTGGCAAAGTAATTCATCATATGCGCATACTGCAGCGTCTGTGGAGATTGTAAAAAAAAAGTCTTACTCCCATGAATGGGAGAGCTTTATAGAGAAGATTGCTCAAGAATCTGATTTAGTATTAGTTTCGCTTTTTAAGCAGGCCTCTTTTATATATGACGAACAAAACGAATTAGCAATTGGGATTTCGTTTTTAAAAAAATTTGAAGTATTTAAAGATGTTTTAGAAGAAAAAGCTAAAATTTGGCAAAAACATTTTTATGTATATTTCCCTCAAGACATTTCTATTAATTATCAATTTGATAAAGTTATAGAAAAAGCAAAACCTCAAGAAACAGATGCTTTGTTAGTGCCTGGAATTTCGCATAAAATTATTTCACCAACTCCATCTTTTGGAACAAATTATAAAAAACAGAAAGAAAAGGTGGTGGATGTTAGTGATGCGCAGCGTTGGAAAGTTGCACACATGTTGCAGGAGCATTTTAAAGGGACTTTTATAGATATTACGGAAGAAAAATCATGAATAAAAAAACACAAGCACAAGTAGTATTAGCAGGAAGAACGAATGTGGGGAAATCCTCATTATTCAATAGAATTGCTTCTAATGTAGAAAGCATTGCTTTAGATCAACCAGGTGTTACTCGTGATGTGCTTCATGATGTTGTTACTTGGAATAATATCGCATTTCAACTTTCTGATAGTGGTGGAATTACAGCGCGAGTTCCTCAAGATGAGATGGATAAAAAAGTTCGTGAAAAAGCTTTGCAAGAAATTGAGCATGCAGCTGTAGTAATTTTAGTATGTGATGTGCAAGTGGGTATTACTAATGAAGATAGAGAGCTTGCGCATTTATTTCAAAGACATAACAAAAATTTAGTTCTCGCTGTTAATAAAGTGGATTCTCAAGAATTGCAAGATGTGCAATATGAGTTTGAAAGCTTAGGGATTCCCGCAATTTTTTATGTTTCTGCAGTTCATGGAAGAAATATTGGCGATATGCTAGATTATGTGACTGATGAAATTAAAAATCAGGGATTCACTTCAGTTTCAGCTGAAAAATCATCATTTCGTGTGGTGTTGCTTGGCAAACCTAACGTTGGTAAATCTTCTTTACTCAATATGCTTACTCATCAAGAGCGCGCAATTGTTTCGCCGCAAGAAGGGACTACGCGTGAGCCTATTAAAGAGCAGATTCATTTTTATCAACAGCCTATTGATCTTATTGATACCGCAGGTGTGCGCAGAAAACGTTCTGTAAATGATACTTTAGAAACTATGATGGTTAAGACATCATTAGAAGCAGTACGCAGAGCGCATATTGTATTGTTGCTTGTGAGTGCTGATGAACCATTTTTATCGGCTCAAGTTTTAAAGCTTGCCTCTTATGTTTTTGAGCAAGGTGCTGCTTTAATATTATTATTAAATAAGTCCGATTTATTAGATGAAAGTAAAAAACTTACTTTTAAAGAGAGCTTACAAGAATATAAATTTATAACTGATAAGCTTGAGTATCTTGTGATTTCTTGTAAAGATGGTAAAAATGTGGGCAAAGTTCTTCCTTTAGTGCAGAAAGTTTGGGAAGCATATTCTTTAAAAATACCAAATGAAGTTTTATCTCATCTTTTGGTGACTGCTTTAATTCAACGTCCTTTATATAAAAATCAAAATCGTTTGCATTGTTATGGTGCTCGTCAAGTTGGAAATGCACCAATGCGTATTGAATTAATTGTTGATAATGTATTATATTGGGAAGAAAGTCATTTAAGCTTCTTAGAAAATGTGTTGCGTAAAGAATATGGTTTAAAAAGCGTGCCTGTTTTATTTACATTAAAACAGCAGTAAAAATAGTTGTCCTATTTTCATGTTTTTGTATGATAAGGCATATTGTATTGTAACCAAGGAGAAAAGGCATGCAACCAAAAATTACTTTTCGATCAATGGAACATTCTCGTGCTTTGGAAAATTTAGCTATAGAAAAATTACATAAGCTAGAAAGATTTCTAACAAATCATACTCCTTATAGTGTTGATCTTGTGTTTGAAGCGCATAAAACTCATCAATATTCTATTGTAGAATTGCGCGTACAAACCGGTGCATTTCATTTAATTGCGCAAGATGAAGGTCCAGATATTTATAAACTTATTGATAGTGTAATTGCAAAGATGAAAAGAGAACTTGCAAAAGCGAAAGATAAGATGGTTACTCATGCCCATGGTAAAATGCATGGAAAATAATATAGATATATATTAGAGATTGAAGACTGATTTAAGAAGCATAAATCAGTCTTTTTTGTAGAAAAATTTAAAGGGAGAAGAGAAAATGATGTATAAACCATATAAAATGATATTGTGGGGGATGCTGAGTGCTGCATCTTTGTATTATGAATCGCGTGGAGCAGATTTTAGTTCATTATTGCTTGGTGGAGATACTTCAGGGGATAATACAGATCTTTCTGCAGCATTGTTAGGAGGCGATACAACTATAATAGATTCTAATGCTATTAATGCTGCTTTAGCTGCGAATGCAACTAGTATTGCGCAAGGTCTTGAACAGCAAGTTCAAGGATCCACTAATTTAACGCAAGCTCAAAAACAACAGCAAGAACAGGTAGTTTTAGGGGAATTTGCTGATAATCCTGTTGTAGAAGCTTATTTGCAAAATTATATTAAAATATTTGGAACTGCTCAGTATGCACAAGCAGGCCAGATGTTTACTACTATCATTAACACTATTCAAACCGCTTCTTTTACGCAATTAGTTTTGCCTTCATTTTGGCAACAAACTATTGGTCAATGTGAAAGCGCCTTGGCAACTATGAATACAGCATTTGCGCAATTTGGTGTTAATCCAGATTTAACTATGGATACTATTTTTACTCGTTCATTTTTTAATACTATACGTGTTTATCATGTATTTATTCAAACATTAGCGCGTTATGCAGCTCAAGTTGCAGTTTCTGGAAAAATTACTGTTACTGATATTGATAATTTAGTGCGATGTGTTTCTACAGTTTTTACTTCTTTTGATAAATTAAAAGGATTATATTTTTCATCTCAGCAAGAAATGGTAAAAGATTTGGGAGTAGAATCAGTTTCTGCAGAAAGTATGCTTGCTTCTGAAATACTTGCAGCAAGTGCTATGTCTGCGAAAATATTAGCTGCCGATCCTTTAAATTATTATATTAATGCTACAATTGCTTTAGATTGGATAAAACTCCTTAATTTTTTTACTACATTACCTAATGCAAATTTCCCACATTCTTCAAATGCTAATTTGTATGTTGTTGGATATGATACATTTACTGATTATCAAAATGAAGTAAGTGCAAATCTTGCAATAGTGCTTTCCGGTGCGGTAAATAATGGGCTTGCGCAAATGGAGCAAGATCCTATAAAAAACAAAACTATCTTACAAAATATGCAAAATTATTGTGATGCTGCTGTGCAAATGTATGGATTGCAAAATACACCAGAAGCTGCCGCTCAGGCTGCTGTATTACAGCAAACAATGAAACAAATAAGTGATGGAATTGGTGCTGCAATTAATCAAGAAGCAACAATTCAACAATCTATAGCAGGCGCACGCCAACAATTACAAATTGCAGGTGCCACACTTGCTCAAATAAAAGCGGCATATGTTACTTTAGCTGCTGCAACCAGTTCATATGCAAATCTTATTACAACTTATACTGGTTTAAAAGCTTCTGCTAATGCAGCATATGGAAATCTTGTAAAACAGCAAATTTCTGGAGATAGTTATGTGGCTGTTGCGCGTATGTATTGGCAAAGTTTTTTAAATGACATGCAAATGGGTGGTGGTCTTTTAAATGCATCACCTCTTAATGTAACAAGCAATAATATCACTTCTGTGATTGCTTCTTTAAATTCTATGTGCACGAATGCAGTAAATGTAATTAATGGGACAAATAATCCTTATGCTTTATCTGCGCAAGATAAAACAAGTGTGATTTCTGCAATGTATGCGTCGGCTATTAATAGTTATAATACAGCAGCTATAGCAGTTTCCGGAGCTGGTGCTACAAGTGCTGCCTTAGCAACAGATCCTTTAGCAGATATAGGATTTTTAAATGTTATGCAAGCTTCTTTACAAGATGCACAATCATATTTTCAAAACTTTGGGCAAGCTATACAAAGCATACAGAATCTAAGTTCTGATAATGTTTCAAACTTACAGATTGCTGTGCAAAATGCTTTAGCAAGTGCTCAGCGTTTACAGAAATCTGCACAACAAACACCACAACTTGCGCTTTGGCTTGCGCCAGTAGGTGGAAATTGGAGCAAGGCGTTGATTACAACGCTTACTGCGATTGTTCAAGCTCAATCATTTGGCGCACAAAATCTTTTGCAATATCGATATTTTAGTGTTTTGCAATCATCAGCTTCATTGATGACTGTAGATCAGCAAACTGCAGTAAATAATTTGCTGCAAGCATTATCTGCGCAAGTAAATATTTCAAGCCAGGTGCAGCAATCATTTCAAACTGCACAAGCAAGTTCAGGATGGTCTCCAGCAGTTGCTGCAGCATGGGATTCTGCATTGAATTTAGCACAAAGTTATTTTTTACTAGGTGTTGGCCAACTTTCTTTGCAAGATAGCGCAACTCGTTTGCAAAATTATATTACTACGCTCCAAGCATACGTTGCATATGCGCAGCAATATACATCAGATTTTCAAACTGCTTTAACAATTTATAAGGCAGCTACAAAAGCTTATTGTGCATCACAAGCATGTGTGAATGCTAAAATTGCTTTGCCATCATCAATCACACCGGCAACATTAGGACAATTAGTGGCTCAAGCAGCAAAAAATAATAAAAAAACAGGATTGTTTGATATGCTTGCACAAAGTGTACAAGCTTTTACTACGCAGACTGATCCTACTTTGCAAATGAATGCACAGCTTCAATTGCAAAATAATGTGCAGCAATTAAATCTTTATATTCAGCATCAACAAGATGATTGGACCCCATTGAATTTGCAGGTAGGCCAAACATTTTCTGCATTATTGAGCGGGGCTGCAGAGCAAGATACTTATATTTATACTGTGACCACTCAAGAAGGTGTAACTGCAAGTTATACTATACCAACGTATAATGAATGTATGCAACCAAGCACTCTATTGAAAGCGCAAGTTGCTTTTAATAATGCGCAAGCTGCTACTGTAAAAGGTGATTTTTTAACAGGAGCACAAGATTATACTCAAGCTGCTCAACTTTTTTATAATGCAAGCACCACACTAACTGATGCTACTGCAATAAAAAATGCACAGAATCAATATTTTCTAAGTCAAACACGTTTGCAAGCTTCAGGTTCTGCTGCAATATTGCAGGGATGTAATTTTGTTACTTTAGGAAATTTTACTAATGTTCCTACGGTATATTTAGCGTCTTCTTCACAATTATCATTTAATCCAACTTTAGTTGGCGCATTGCCTTTATCTTTGGCAGTTACGCAGACAACGCCAATTGCAGGGCAACAATTTTCTGATTTTTTAAATCTTTTGCAGGTCTATATTGTTTATGCATCGTTGCAAGGACAGGGGCTTGTACCAAGTTCATATTATAAGCTGGGCACTTTGCAACGAGCTGCAGGATTAAGTGCTTCGCAAATTGCACTTATTACGCCTTTTGAACAGACCGCTCAAGATTATGCAAGTCAAGTACAACAGGCATTTTCTACAGGATTTAATAATGGCACACAGCAGCTTAAATTAACTATTGCAACTCAGTTGCAACCCGATGGTTCTTTAGTTGCAAAATGCAGTAATTTGCCAGTTCCTTTATTAATCCCAGTTACTCCTAATGGAGTAACTGCAAGCTCTTATTATAGTGGGGCATACCTTTTATTTAAGCCTGGCACTCAATTATTACATTTTGGATCAACAGTGTATGTTCCTGGGCAAGATGCAGTAGCTGCTGGGGTAATTTTGCAAAATATTACTAAATTATATTTGGCATGTGCTTATAATTATGGGCAAAGTGCAACTGCAGTTTATAATAAGTTAGCTCCTCAACTGGCAACTGCTACGGATATTGGTGTATATTCAACTCAAGTGAATGCGGTAAACAATGCTTATCAAAATGCACTTGCGTATATTCAATCAAGTAATACTTCTACAAATACTGCTTATGGATATGCAACTGCTCTTGCAGGATCATATCCTGCAAATGTGAATCAATATGTGGTTACGTTATATAATCAGTGGGCATCTCAATTGCAAACATGTCTTGTTGGAAATCCAGTATCAAGTGGCTATCAAAGCGCTTTATATACCTTAAATGCTTTATATTTACAGCAATCAGGAGTGATACCAAGTTTGCTGGTGCAATCTGAGCAAAATATAGCATTGGCTTTTAAAAAGGCTGGTGATGCATGTAGGAATTTTGCTACGCCAGATCCAATTAATGGGCGTGTGAATTTATATCCTTATCAAACGGGAAGTGGATATTATAATGCGGCATTGCAGGAATATCAAAAGGCTAATGATTCTTCTAATCAGCAAGTTACAAGTCAATTGATTTTTTTAACAAGTGCTTTAGAAATTGTGCAAAATGCAAACTTATATTTTGATATTAAAACAAATGGTACCATGTATGTTGATAGCAAAGGAACGCCAAAAACAGTATCATGGAAAACTTTGCAGTCAGATTATTATACTTTTCAAAATCAAAATAGTTTAACTACGAGCAAATCAATGGATTATGGTGAACTTACAGAATATAATAGAGTAAAAAATCTTTTACTTGATGCTGCAATTAATATTACGTATCTGCAAAATTCTGTCACAACTGGTTCTACAGGTTCAACTGAAGGAGATAAATCTGCAGTGCTTTCAGCATTGGTAAGCAAAGGTGTGATAGATGGCTCTATAGGAATAGATCAATCTAATCAGACTGTTCGAATTAATTTATTACAATTTGCAGCGCAAGGATATCAACTTTTTGTTGCAACACCATCTCAGCTTTCAGTATTTTTAGCTGATCTTTCTTCTGCATTAGCATATCAATATATTTATGATTATTTAGGTGGGCTGCCGGCATCTACAGATCCTAATTTTGCAACAACATTCCAAAATCAATGGTCTCAGTTTTTCTCTGCATTGCAAAATGAATCAATTTCTTTAGAAAATCCATCAAGTGCTTATTTAGGATAAAAATAAAGGGCAGTTTCTAGAAACTGCCCTTTATTACGTTTTATAATTTATTAAATACGCTGATATCATAACTTGCAATCTGTTGTACCATAAGTGAGAATAAAGAATGTATTGGGGCAATACATTGTAAGGCTAAAATACCCCATTGTTTAGTTGTTGGAGCAACCTTACTCCATACTGATGGATCTAAACTATTTGTATTAGTAAGCCCTTTAAAGATTTTGATTATAGCTCCTTCATAAGCTTGCAATGCATTTATACGAGCTGTACGCATTTTTTGCAATGCTGGGAGTATATCGCTTGGAAAGTTTTTAGGCGCAAAAACTGTCGCATATTGAGTATAAAGATAGCTATCTACGGCATGAATATCTGCTGAATACATATAATCTCTAATTGCATCGTGTAAGGTTTGTGGAAAAACAGGAGCTTTTCTTTGTGGGAATGCAAAAATAGCTTGAGGCACTTGTGGGAATTGTGCTGCAGGATATGGATCTAATACTTGAGAAGGAGAAATGCCACCAATTGGATTTGTGCTTAATAAACCTCCAGCAAAAGAGAAGCCAAGGCCTGAATCAAAAGCAGGAGTTGGAGAAGTAGGTACGCTTTCAGGAGATGCATAACAGTAAGTACCACGCATTGGGTCTGTTTTTTTGGGTTGAAGTGATCCTACAGTTGGGCATGCATGTGAAAGTAATCCTACGGTTTGGCATGCATTTGTGTGGGCATTACATCCATTTAAGCTTTCTCCTAAAATTTTTTGGCCTGGTGTTCCGTAATAATTCATCATTTCTATGTTATCACTATCAGGACCAAAATAAAGAAAAGATCGGGCTGATACAGCGTCTTTAGTAAATAGACTCTGACATAAAATATCAATATTCTTTTTATTTTTATAAGAACAATTTGATGGCATATCCTGGCCTGGTAATTGTAAAGGATACCATCCCCAAAGATTGCAATCACTTGGGGATGGTATCAAGATAGCTGCACCACCTGTATTTGCATTAAGTGTATTTACAAGATTTTGCTGTGTAGAGATGATACTTTGTAAATTTACTAAGAATTGGCTAAGCATAAATTTAGCGCGAAGCCTTACATTTTTATCAGTTGAATTTCCCATGACCATTTGCAGATAAGCGCCAAATGCTCTATCAAAATCTTGCAGAGCGCTCGCACGGCCACCTTGAAGTAAGCCAATATCAGGAGAGTTATCTAAAAGTGTATTGCAATAATAAATATAAGCAGTTGCAGCTTGAGAATATAAATCGCCTATTATTTTTGGATCTGTTGCTGAGGCAGCTAAATTTTCATATTTTTGCGCACCTTGCACAATATAATCTAAAGCTGTTTGCAGATTAATTTTTTCAAAAGTAACAGGATCTTGTTGATGCATCCCCTTCATAATTAAAGTATCTGCATCGGGGGAATAGCATAATAAATAAGAAGCTATTGTTCCATCAGGATTTAATGGCTCTGTTGGGCATATAGCACTGGCATTTATATGATAGGAATCGCATGCTGCTAATAATAATATGCTGAATAATAATTTTTTCATAAACAACCTTTAAATTTTATCAAATATAGTAAGTTCAAAATCTATTAAGTGCTTATTGAGGATAAAACTGTCCTTTATTACGTTTTATAATTTATTAAATATGTTGATATCATAACTTGCAATCTGCTGTACCATAAGTGAGAATAAAGAAAGTATTGGGGCAATGCATTGTAAGGCTAAAGCACCCCATTGTTTAGTTGCTGGAGCAGGATTGCTCCATACTGATGGGCTTAAACTATTTGTATTAGTAAGTCCTTTAAAAATTTTGATCATAGCGCCTTCATAAGCTTGCAATGCATTTATACGAGCTGTACGCATTTTTTGCAATGCTGGGAGTACATCACTTGGAAAGTTTTTAGGTGCAATAGTTGTAGCATATTGATTATAAAGATAGCTATCTACAGCATGAATATCTGCTGAATACATATAATCTCTAATTGCATCGTGTAAGGTTTGTGGAAAAATAGGAGTAGTATTTTGTGGGAATGCAAAAATAGCTTGAGGCACTTGTGGGAATTGCGCTGCAGGATATGGATCTAATACTTGAGAAGGAGAAATACCACCAATTTGATTTGTGCTTAATAGACCTCCAGCAAAAGAGAAGCCATAGCCAGCATCAAAAGCAGGAGTTGGAGATGCGGATACGGTTCCAGAAGGCGCATAACAGTAAGTGCCGCCTAGTGAGCTTGTTGTTAGATCACGGGGATGTGAAAGTAATCTCGTGAGCCCTCCTACGGCTGGGCATGCATTTGTGTGGGCATCACATCCATTTAAGCTTTCCCCTAAAATTTGTTGACCTGGGGTTCCTAAAAAATTCATCATTGTTATGTTACTATTAGGACCAAAATAAAGATGAGATTGGACTGATAAAGGGGTATTAGCAAGTAGATTTTTACATAAAGTATCAATATGCTTTTTATTAGAGCAATTTGATGATGTATCCTGGCCTGGTAATTGTAAAGGATACCATCCCCAAGGATTACAATCACTTGATGATGGTATCATGATAGCTGCACCTGTATTTGCACCGAGCATATTTACAAGATTTTGCTGTGTAGAAATAACACTTTGTAAGTTTACTAAGAATTGGCTGAGCATAAATTTAGCGCGAAGCCTTACATTTTTGTCAGTTAAATTTTCCATGACCATTTGCAGATAAGCGCCAAATGCTCTATCAAAATCTTGCAGAGCGCTTGTACGGCCACTTTGAAGTAAGTCAAGATCAGGGGAGTTATTTAAAAGTGTATTGCAATAATAAATATAAGCAGTTGCAGCTTGAGAATATAAATCGCCTATTATTTTTGGATCTGTTGCTAAAGCCGCTAAATTTTCATATTTTTGCGCGCCTTGCAAAATATAATCTAAAGATGTTTGTAGATCAATTGTTGCAAAAGTAACAGGATCTTGTTGATACATCCCCTTCATAATTAAGGTATCTGCATCTGGAAAATAGCATAATAAATAAGAAGCTATTGTTCCATCAGGATTTAAGGGTTCTGTTGGGCATATAGCACTGGCATTTATATGATAGGGATTACATGCTGCTAATAATAATATGTTGAATAATAATTTTTTCATAAACAACCTTTAAATTTTATCAAATTTAGGATAAAACTGCCCTTTATTACTTTTTATAATTTATTAAATATGCTGATATCATCACTTGCAATCTGTTGTACCATAAGTGAGAATAAAGAATGTATTGGGGCAATACTTTGTAATGCTAAAGCACCCCATTGTTTAATTGTTGGAGTAGGATTGCTCCATACTGATGGATCTAAACTATTTGTATTAGTAAGCCCTTTAAAAATTTTGATTATAGCTCCTTCATAAGCTTGCAATGCATTTATACGAGCTGTACGCATTTTTTGCAATGCTGGGAGTACATCACTTGGAAAGTTTTTAGGTGCAATAGCTGTAGCATATTGATGATAAATATAGCTATCTACAGCATGAATGTCTGCTGAATACATATAATCTCTAATTGCATCGTGTAAGGTTTGTGGGAAAATAGGAGTAGTATTTTGTGGGAATGCAAAAATAGCTTGAGGCACTTGTGGGAATTGCGCTGCAGGATATGGATCTAATACTTGAGAAGGAGAAATGCCACCAATTGGATTTGTGCTTAATAAACCTCCAGCAAAAGAGAAACCAAAGCCAGAATCAAAAAAAGAAGTTGGAGAAGCAAATGCGCTTCCAGAAGGTGCATAACTGTAAATGCTGCCACGGGGATCTGAAAGTAATCCTACGGTTTGGCATGCATTTGTATGGGCATTACATCCATTTAAGCTTTCTCTTAAAACTTGTTGACCTGGAGTTCCGTAATAATTCATTTTTCTTAAATAATCCATGAGACCTATGTTAGTACTATCAGTATTTAAATAAATATAAGTTCGGGTTAATAAAGGGACATCGTTAAGTAAATATCTACATAAAGTATCAATATGCATTTTATTAGAGCAATTTGATGATGTATCCTGTCCTGGAAATTGTAAAGGATACCATCCCCGAGGATTGCAATCACTTGATGATGGTATCAAGGTAGCTGTACCACCTGTATTTGCACTAAGCGTATTTACAAGATTTTGCTGTGTAGAAATGATACTTTGTAAATTTATTAAGAATTGGCTGAGCATAAATTTAGCGCGAAGTCTTACATTTTTATCAGTTAAATTTTCCATGACCATTTGAAGATAAGCGCCAAATGCTCTATCAAAATCTTGCAGAGCGCTCGCACGGCCACCTTGAAGTAAGCCAATATCAGGGGAGTTATTTAAAAGTGTATTGCAATAATAAATATAAGCAGTTGCAGCTTGAGAATATAAATCACCTATTATTTTTGGATCTGTTGCTGAGGCAGCTAAATTTTCATATTTTTGCGCGCCTTGCAAAATATAATTTAAGGCTGTTTGTAGATCAATTTTTTCAAAAGTAACAGGATCTTGTTGATGCACTCCCTTCATAATTAAAGTATCTGCATCGGGGGAATAGCATAATAAATAAGAAGCTATTGTTCCATCAGGATTTAAGGGCTCTGTTGGGCATATACCAACGGGTATTGTTTCATCAGGTTTTTCTGTTTGTATTATACCACTGGCATGTATATGATAGGGATCGCATGCTGCTAATAATAATATGCTGAATAATAATTTTTTCATAAATAACCTTTAAATTTTATCAAATATAGTAAGTTCAAAGCTCATATAATCTTTGACAGTTAATATGATCTGTTTAAGTATAGCTTGGATGCGTGGTAGCACAGTTTGTGCTGGGCATGCTGAAAATTTAGTAAAAGAGGCTGCTGTGATAGGGGTTGTACTTGTTAGTGCAGTTAAAACTTTTAAGATTGCATCATCATAATATGTTAAAGCATTGGTGCGTGCTTGACGTCCTCTTTGAAGAGCAAATACAATATCTTGCGGGAAATATTGAGATCCAATGGTAATAATATAATTGGTTTGCGCGTATGCATCCATAAGATTTATATCTGCATAAATCAGACATTCTTTAAATCCATTATATAATGTTGGAGAAAGGCCAGGTATTGCAGGGCCAGAAGTTGGGAATGGATCTTGAATAGAAGAACTTTTAAAAGTGTTTATAAGAATATCTGTGTCAAAATTTTGATATTGACCATAAGAAGCAGTGAGCCATCCTTGAGGCGTTTCGCCTAATATTTGTTGTCCAATTGAGTAAGGCTGCATAGCAATTAAATTTGTAACATCCTGTTGGTTCATAAAATCTAAAGGATGGAATACAAAAACTTCACGAGTTCCAAAATAATTAGAAGGATATACTTTATTTTTCATAAAATTGCTGTATTCAGTTTGCATATTAAAAGTGGCTGTGTTTGTAAATTGTAACGGAACCCACCATGTCATATTATTCACAAAACCCATACCGCCGATGCTTTGAAGAGTGCCCATTTCAGCCTGAAGAAAGGTTTGCAGTTGCGTTAAAAATTGAGTAAGTACAGCTTTAGCACGAGTTCTAAATATTGTATCTTTTTGATGTGCTTGAATATATTTTATATATTCATTAAAAGCCGCATCATAATCTTGCAGAGCATTTGAAAACATACTTTGTTGATTGATGGTGATTCCTGCAGGACTTGGATTCATAGTTTTGCTTGCGCCTTGTAAACGTATAAGAGCTGCTTGTAAATATAAATCTCCACGAGCCCTATAATCTACAGGCCCACATAAAGGCACTAAATTTTCATAAGATTGTGCAGCTTCTAGGTATTGTCCCTTGCTACCTAATGTTAAAGAGCAAATATCATAGCAAAGCATATAATTAATGCTGCCATCAGCGTTTGCATATTCTGGTGAGCAAACAATATTGGAAGTACATGAGCTTTTGATTATTAGATTAAGGTTCAGAGTAAAGAGTCCGATACTAAGATATAGTAATTTTTTCATAAAACGTTTCTCCTTTTATATTTATTGATGCAAAATATATTGTTTTTTGGGCAGATACTTTGTGATATGAAGAGTTATTAAAAAAAGACCCCTCATGATTTGAGTATTTCATATTATTTGATTAATAAGCAATATTCAAAATGAGGAGTCTTGAAAGAATTTATACGGCTAAGAATTTATGCATGAGTTATTTGATGCATAAATGCAATGAATTCTTGAGGTGTAAGATTATATAAATCGCCAGTCCATTGATGAAGTATAGTTTCATGTGCAGGATCTAAAACTAAAATAGTAGGGAAACCATGCACTGTATATTTATGAAGTAACTGGTGATTTTCAGATTGGTTTCCATTGATTTTTATAAAAACAACTTCATTTTCAAGCGCTTGTGCAACGGAAGATTGTTTAAAAATCTTTTTATCAATAGCTTTGCACATTGAGCATGCTTTACCATAGAAATCTACGAGCAATAATTTATTACTTTGTATCGCAGTATTTCTTGCAAGATCATAATCTGTGCTCCAGTTGATAAATTCATCTTCAGTTACCATTTTATAAAATGTTTTTTCATAAGCGCTCATGCCAAGAACTATAGTGAGGGCAATACAACTTATGCCAATAACATTTTTTAATTGTTTGGTGGTGCCGGTATTATAACTTCCATCAATAATGAAAAATAGCCCTGCAAAAAGTACATAGATTACAGCAAGCCACGCTGATAATGAATCCGGAAGAATTGCATTTAGGAAATAAAGGCACATGCCAAGCATAAGTATGCCGATGCATTTTTTAATTTCTTCCATCCATTGTCCTGATTGTGGGAGGAAATATAAAGAAGAAGAAAATGTTCCAATAATAACTAAGGGGATACTAAGTCCAATTCCAAAACAAAATAAGAGTAAGAAACCTAAAAGTTTGTTACCAAGTGTTGCCACAATGCCTAAAATTAAAGCAAGCCCTGGGGATACGCATGGGGAAGCCACTGTTCCGCTTATTGCGCCAAATAAAAATGCAGTTACAAAAGGTCCAAATTTGCTTTTAACATTAATTTGGCGTTGCATAAATGAAGGAATATATAAATTAATAATACCAAGCATAGAAAGAGCCATATATCCTAAAAAGCCTACAAAAACGAGAACAAAAATAGGATTAGAAAGCAAAGAACCAAATTGTGCGCCAGCATAAGCAGTAAAGAGCCCAAGGCATGCAAAGGTTGTAGCAATTCCCATGGCATAGGATAAGGATCCTAAAAAATTAAATAATAAAGATTTTTTACCATGACTATGTAAGATGCCAATAGTAATAGGAATCATTGGGTAAATACAAGGGGTAAGGCTGAGTAAAAGACCTAAAAGAACAGCAAGTAATAATTGCAGCCATAAGGTATCAGCTTTTTGGACAAATTCTTGAATTTTTTCAGTAAAGCTTTTTTTAGTTTTATTTTGTAAATCATCTTGGAAGTTTACAGGAACTATTTGTTTATTTTCTTCATGATGGGTAGGGCCTTGATGTGTCACTCTGCCTTTAAAATGAAGAGGAATTATGTGCTCTTGCATACCAGAATGTATACTTGAAAGATAACTAAAATGCAGATGAGCTGCAAGGCTATATTCAATATTTGAATGTAATTGTAAGGTAGCTACAAAAGACGTATTAAAACCAGATTTATTAGTTTTAAATTCCTTACTATATTGCGTAGTAGCTTGATGGCTATAAGTACTATTATTAAGAGTTACATGCGGATTATCTACTGAGAAATGTAAATGATCTTCATAGATAAATTCTTCAGGAGAGCTAGGAGTAATATCAAGCTTAATCTCAAGATCATAAGGCCCCATAATGCGAGTATTAGATCGCACATGCACTGCCTGTAAAGAATTGGTAGAGACTGGAAGAAAAAGTGCCAGAAGCATAAGATACAATTGATAACTAATCATGAGTGCATCCTTTTAAACATGTAAGGGTAAAATTTTTATATTTCCGTAATTAGTTTTTAGAAGAACTTTGGCTTTAGTTTGTGAACCTATATAGCCACAGACTTCTTTTTTTTGTTCACTCCAAGTTTGGGAGTTAAGTTTAGTAGTTTTTGGAAAAAGAGTAATAAAAAGTTCTGCAGTTACTTTTCCTTGTAATGTTTTTGCAGTGATACAGGCCTGTGTTGATTGATGGGTTTTGAAAATAATATCTCCTTTTAAAGTAAGAGCTTGAATAATTGTTTCATCAGGAATCATAGTGCGCTCTATGATGATATTTCCATTATCGGTTTTTGCAGAAATATCTTTTTGCCCACCATAAATTTCAATAGCGCCATTTAAAGTGGAAGTTTTAATATCTTGTGATACTTGTTTAACAACGATCTTCCCGAGATTGGTGCTTAATGTTACTGTTGTATTTTCTGGCACAATAATATTGTATTCTACGGTGGTTTTTATTTGTAGATCAATAATTTTTGTTTCTAAGGTTAAAGTGCCATCTTCTATAGAACTTAATGTTTGAACATTACTAATATCTTTGCAAGTTTTGATAATTTCTATCATAACTGTTGGATGTTGCCAGGTATCTACAGTAATATTTCCTTGATCATTAATAATATGTAAATCAGAAACGTCGGTAAATTCTTTAGTAATTATCTCTTGTTGGCCTTTGGAAAAAAAAGAAGTAACATATTTTGTCACAGAAAATTGTGGCTTTATGGTGTAAGGGATTGTTAAGAACATACATAAAAGTAGGTATTTAAGCATATAATCTCCTTAATTTGAGGTATGGATGATAACACAAAAACAACTTTGCGATCAAATTGCTCATGCTGTGGATAACATAATCGAAAAAGTAAAATTCGTAAAAAATATTTTTAAAGATATTCATGATGCTCGTGGCAAGGTGCTCCTTGTTGGTGGTGCTGTACGAGATATTGTTTTAGAAAAATCTTTTCATGAATCACAAGATCTTGATTTTGAAGTGTATAGAATTTCTTTAGAGGAGCTTACTGTTATTTTAGAAAAATATGGGAAAGTAGATTTTGTTGGGCGATCTTTTGGAGTATTGCGCTTGTCAGGATTAGATATTGATTGGTCTTTGCCACGAAAAGATAGTGTTGGCAGAAAGCCACAAGTGAATTTTGATCCTTTTATGGCATATCAAGATGCATTTGCGCGGAGAGATCTTACTATTAATGCTATGGGTATTGATATGCAAACGAAAGAATTTATTGATCCTTATCATGGGTTTGATGATATTCAAAATAAGATTTTAAAATCGCCTAATCTTAATTTTTTTCCTCAAGATCCTTTACGTTTGTTGCGGGTTATGCAATTTGCAGGAAGATTTGATATGCAGATAGATGCCCAGCTTTCAAAAGTTTGTAGCGCTATGGATGTTGCAAGTTTAGCGCAAGAACGGGTTGAACAAGAATTTGAAAAACTTTTTACAAAATCAAAATATCCTTCAAAAGGCCTTATGTGGCTTTTTAGCATTAAAAAATGGCAGCAATTTTTACCTGTAGAGCTTGAAATGCAAAAGGTATATGATGCAGTAGATTTTATAGCACAGACAAGTTTGAAAGATGCAGAAAAAATTATATTAATGTGGAGTGCTTGTTTATTATTGAGTGCGCCTTGTCAAGATAAAAATATTACTATGCAGTATAAGGAGGCCGTAAAAAAGCTTTCTTTAAAAGGTATTTATCAACGTCATATTATTGCGTATTGTATGCAATTTTCTTATGCAGTAAAAATTAAAAATGAAATTCAGGTAAAATGGCTTGCTTATTATCTTGCTTCACATGGCACCGTGCATGAAATGTGTATTCTATTGCAAAGTGTGGGAGAGGGTGCGCAAGCGAAAAAAATTAATGAATTAGCAAAAAAATCTCAGGTTTTATTCAAGCCTATTCAGGCATTGCTGCACGGCAAAGATTTGCAATCTCATGCGCAAGGAAAAGCTTTAGGAGTGCTGCTTGAAAAGGCTTATCAAATGCAGCTTGAGCATGAGTATATTTCTAAAAAAAATTTGTTAGATTTGCTACTAAAATAAGATCTTTTTCAAGAGTATTAAAAATATCTGGTATTTGAGAAATAAGAGAAGTTTGTATGAGGCGTTTTTCTACAAGAATTTCTAATTCTTTTTTAATTTCTTCATCAAAATTTTCTTCTATTTTTCTTTGAGATGTATAATTTTTATTTCAATAATTTCTAAATTTTCAAGTTCATTTTGTGTGATTTGTGCATGCACTATTCCATGAGATTGTAAGTCTATTATAAATTTTTTTATAATGATTATAATCTCTGGATCGGGAATATAAGAAAATTGTTTTGCATGTATAACATAAAGCATAAATTTTTTGATGCACCATGCATAAATTTTTATATCTTCTATATCAAATAAATTTTTATGATGCATGATGATATTATTTTGTAATATTTCAAGCATATAAAAAATATCGAGCTTATTTTGATGGGCGTTAGAAAAACATGGCGGGGTACGGGTTAACAAGAAATATGAATCTAAGATAGCAATTGTTTTTATGAGAAATTTTTTATCTGTAGAATTATAAGAGTTAGAGAGCATATGCAAAAAACTGAGTAAAATTATTGTTATTTTTTTCATAAATTTTTTTGTTATAAAAAATTGTATCAGTCTGTGTGAGCATATGTTACACTACCTACGTATAAAATTATAGAGGCGCTAACTAAAGGGAATTTTAATGGAACATAATGTTTTTGATACCAGTATGTGGGGGCTTATTTGGCAATCAGATGCAATAACAAAAAGTGTCCTGCTTGCATTATTTATACTTTCAATTTTTTGTTGGGCAATAGCTTTATATAAATTTATTTTATTGCGAATAAAAAAAGCTCAATGTAATGTAATGCTACAAAGTTTACAATCTATAGAAAACTTTCAAGAATTGCATGATCTTGCTCGAGGGCAAGCTCATACTTTGCCAGGATATTTTTTAGCACAGCTTTTAGTAGCAGTAAAAAAATTGCTTACTCATCAAAAACAATATAAGGCAAATGTAGAAAATTATACTCATTTATTGCAAGAGCAAGCAGCTTATATATTTGAAGAAATTATCGCGGTGGAAGAATCTTATATTTCATTTTTATCAATGAGTGCTGCAGTTGCACCTTTGCTTGGATTGTTTGGTACGGTATGGGGATTGATACATTCTTTCCTGCAAATTGCGCAAAAACAATCAGCTGATATCGTTACCGTTGCTCCAGGTATTTCTGAGGCGCTTATTACTACGGTTGTAGGGCTTATGGTTGCGATTCCAGCATTAATGTTATTTTATTATTTAACGCTTCAAGTTCGCAAAATTGAGCAACAATTAATGTATATTGTTGATAAAAGTGTTTTTATCACGCAATTATTTTTATCTGAGCAGCGGAATGCTTCTTCAGCAGCAAATTTGCATGATATTTCTGAGCAATCAGGAGAGATGCTATGAGACGTTTAAGTTTTCGTCGTAAAGAAACTCGTGTTCCTGAAATTTCTTTAACACCTTTGATCGACGTAGCTTTGACGCTTCTTATTATTTTTATTATTACAACGCCTATGATGAATAATATTATTAAAATTGAATTACCAGCTACCAAAACTAATGAAGCTCCTTCAGAGGTTTTGCAACGAGAAATGATAGTATTTATTGATAAGCATGAACAACTTTATCTTAATAATAAGAAAATGACATTTGATTCATTATTACAAGAACTACAAGTTTTTAGTAAACATCATGAACAAAGTATGATATTTGTGCGTGCTGATAAGGCCGTATCATATGGATTTGTTATGCATGTTATTGATACTATTAAAGTTGCTGGGGGCATCAAGTATGTTGCGTTGGATACAAAACGAGCTCTCTAAAAGCCAACGATTTTTTTTAGACATTGTTTTTCTGGTAGCAGGAACTCATATTTTGCTTTTGATAGGTGCGATTTTATATCAAATTAAACCAGGTTTAGAGCAAATTACTTTATCAGCCCCAGATCTAAGGGGAAGTACTTTAGTTTTTGTGCCACTTCATAAAAAAATTGAGCAGCCTACTAAAAAATCAACTTCTTCATCTTTGCAAAAACCGCAACATATGATGACGTATGATGAATTTACACAGCGTCAGAAAAAAGCAAAATCTGTACTAAAAAAAGCGCCGGCAAAGAAAAAAACTGTACAGAAAAAATCATCTGGGGCGCAAATAAAAGAAAAAAAACAAGCTGAGTTATCTGTATCAAAAAAACAAAAAGCTATGAAAAGTGCAGCGGCTACAACGTTTGATAATGCAGTATCAGTTAAAACAAAAAAAGCAGAACCTGCAAAAGCTAAAGTTGAGAAATCTTCTATAGAAAAAATAGAGATGAAAGCTGAAAAGGTGATACAAGAAAAAATTGAAGAGATTCAGGCTGAGCAAGAGCCAATGCAAGAAAAGCAAGAAGAGGTTAGTGCTTTAAAAATGCCTCAAGAAAAGACAAATGATTCAGCTCATGAGCTAGAAGAACTCCTAGAACCTATAGATTTGAATGATGTAACGTTTGTTGGGATCCAAGATTTACAGCATTTAGAATTGCAACAATTAGTGGCAACTGAACTTGCAAAGCATTGGAAACGGCCTTTAGGCATGGATCAGAAAGCTTGTATAGTTAAAGTAGAAATTAATAAAGCTGGAAATGTGACAACTGTTGTTATAGAAAAAAGTTCTGGTGTGCCAGTTTTTGATTTGAGTGCAAAAGCTGCTGCATTAAAAGCATCATATCCAAAAGAAATTTGGAATAAAAAACTTGCAATACAATTTTAGGGTACTTATGAAAAAATTTATTGTGTATGCAGCATTATTAATTAATACCACTTTCTTGAATGCTTCAGATGAATTGCAGGTTCAAGTTAAAAATGTGCAAGCTGAGGCATTGCATATTATGATTGGAATTTTGCCACCAGTTTCCTTGGAGCTGCAAGAAATTGCTACCACTTTGCAAAAAGATTTGCAGATGAGTCAGCAATGCATAGTTTCTATTCAAAATTTTCAAGAACTTGCGCAAACAGAACAGATTAAACAACTTGCACAGCAAAATATTTATATGGCGATTTTTTTGCAAACATCTGAACAAGATGATGCTGTAGAGTGGCGTTTATATGATACTCAGCAAGCATTAATGCTTCAAGGAGAACGTCATTATAAGCAAAAGGGTATGCCAGCTTGGATGAATGGGCATGAACTTGCAAATAAATTATGGCCTTTAATGATGGGCCAGCAAGGATGTTTTATTTCTAAAATTGCTTATTGCAAGCACGTGGAAAACAAAAAACGTTCTTATCGCCATCTTTATATTGCAGATGTGCATGGAGATCATAGTTATGCTTTAGTGCAAAGGCCTTCAATTGTTATTGCACCGCGATGGAATTCTAGCTTAGGATCGCCGCTGCTATTCTATTCTGAATGTGCACTTTCTAATGTGCGTTTATGCATGGTAAATATGCATGGAATAAGCAAAATAATTTGCAATTGTAATGGGATTAATATGCTTCCTGCATTTAGCGCAGATGATCAGCAAATTGTATTTTGTTTAACTAAAGAAGGATCAAGTCAGCTTTATCATTATGCATATGATAAAACTGCTCGTAAAAAAGTATGTAAACGAATCACTTTTAATAATGGAAATAATATTTCACCATGTTTTATTAATGATCATACGCTTATTTTTGCTTCAGATTATGCAAGTAAGCATCCTCATTTATATACTTTAAATCTTCTGACAAAAGAAATTGCACCTTTTATCACTCAAGGATATTGTGCATGTCCTGCGTATTGTGCAGTGAATAATAAGCTTGCTTATGGAAAAATGATGCAAGGAGCTATGCAAATTTTTGTATATGATTTTGCAACAAAAACTCATACACAAATTACAAAAGGACCTGAAAATAAAGAAGAGCCGGCATGGTCTCCTTGTGGAAACTATATTGCATTTGCAGCAGAAAAAAATAATAAAAGTAAAATCTGTATAGTGAATTTGATGAATAAAAAAGTATATTCTATTACTCCAGAGCATGAAGATTGCACGTATCCTGCATGGTCTCCTGAATATAAGGTTATGATTCCTTAAAATAAAGAAGTATGGTGCATGTATTCTGGAAATTCTTATAGGTTTTAGATATCGACATATCTTGAGGCATATAGTATACTTTCAGAAAAGATCTATTCTGGTTTATAAATAAAAATCTCACTAAAATCTTGATTAAAGGTTAAAATTGCATGAAATTTAAGAATTCATTTAAGGGTGGGCCTAAAGGCGTCATTATCGGGGTAATTGTTACGGCATTTTTGCTTGGTATTTTAGTTGCACTTACAAATGAAGCTCGTAATATTGATAATATTTCTTATACGAAATTTTTAGAAACAGTACGTGCTGATAAAGTTAAAAGCGTGTTTATCGCAGGCCAAGAAGTAGAAGGTGTTACTGTTGATAATAAACGCTTCCAAGTGGTTATTGCCAATCGTTCTGCAGACTATGATGTTTTAGAGCAGCATAAAGTAGATATGAATCTCAATCTTCCATCTATGCCGCTTGGTAATTGGAACTTGATTATGTTTATGATCATGGGGCTTGTTGGAGTTGGTGCTATTTGGTTCATGATTAGACAAAATAAAAATGGAGCAAATCGTGGCAATGGCGGCGGTGGCATTTTTGGCATAGGTAAAAGCCGTGCAAAAATGTTTTTACCTTCAATGATTAAAGAAAAATTCACTTCAGTTGCTGGAGCTCAAGAAGCAAAAGAAGATCTTCAGGATCTTGTTGATTTTCTTAAAAATCCAGATAAATATCGTAAACTTGGCGCGCAAATTAATCGCGGCGTGTTGCTAGTGGGTGAACCAGGAACTGGTAAAACCTTACTTGCGCGTGCTGTGGCTGGTGAAGCGAGTTGTCCATTTTTCAGCGTAAGCGGATCAGATTTTATTGAAGTTTTTGTGGGCGTTGGAGCTGCACGTGTTCGTGATTTATTTGCTCAAGCTAAGAAAAATGCGCCATGTATAGTTTTTATTGATGAAATTGATGCTGTAGGGCGTCAGCGTGGATCTGGACTTGGTGGCGGCAATGATGAGCGCGAGCAGACTTTAAACCAGCTTTTAACGGAGATGGATGGCTTTGAAGTGAATGAAGAGCCTATAATTGTTTTAGCAGCTACTAACAGAGCAGATGTTCTTGATAAGGCTTTATTAAGACCTGGCCGTTTTGATCGTAGAATTGAAGTTCCTATGCCAGATTTGAAAAGCAGAGAAGAAATTTTACAAGTGCATTTGAAAAAAATTAAAGCTGCAAGTTCAATTGATGTTGCAAAACTTGCGCGAGGAATCCCAGGATTTACCGGTGCAGATATTGGTAACTTAGTGAATGAAGCTGCTTTAATTGCTTCTAAAAAAGATTTAACAGAAGTTACTATGCAAGAATTTGAAGATGCTCGCGATAAAATTATGCTTGGTAAAGAAATTCGCACTATGGTGCAAACCGATCAAGATCGTAAAATTACCGCGTATCATGAAGGCGGCCATGCTTTAGTTCGTTTATTAATGCCTGATAATACAGATCCTTTACATAAAGTGACTATTGTGCCTCGTGGAAGAGCTTTAGGGGTTACTCATTTCTTGCCAGAGCGAGAAAAATATACTCGCACGAAAGCCGAATTGCTTGCAAATATTGCGGCATCTTTAGGTGGCCATGCAGCAGAAGAACTAATCTTTCATGAAGTAACCACTGGTGCTTATAGTGATTTTAAAAATGCAACTTCTATTGCACGTGCTATGGTGCGTTTATATGGGATGAATGATACACTTGGCAAAGTTGTATATGAAGATGATGGTTATGAAAAAGGATTTTCAGAGACTACTTTTGAACGTATCGATGCTGAAGTACAAAAAATTATAGATACTCAATATCAGCATGCTTTCCAGTTACTTCGTGATAGTAAAGATAAGCTTGATAAACTTGCTCATGCATTGCTTGAAAAAGAAACTATGTATGCTTCAGAAATTTATGAACTTTTAGGCATCACTCCTCGTGAAAATTTGAAATTAGTAGATTAAGATTTTAGGAGAATTTTGAATGTGGGCACTGCAAGTTGAACCGATTGTGCGTAAAGCCGGGGCATTAGCACATTCATATTTTCGTAAAAATGTACAAGGATATGATAAAGGTGGCGGCAGTATTGTTACTCAGGCTGATATAGAGGTAGAAAACTATCTTAAAAAAGCCTTAGGCCAGCTTATCCCAGGATCTGGTTTTATTGCAGAAGAATCTTTAAGAGCTCCTGCAGAATATACGTGGGTGATTGATCCTATAGATGGCACTAGAAATTTTGCTCATGGGCTTCCTTATTATGCTATTAGTGTTGCTTTAGTGTATAAAGAAGAACTTATTTTTGGGATGGTTTATGATCCAAGTCAAAATGAGCTTTTTTGGGGAGAAAAGGGAAAGGGAGCGTTTTGCAATGCCCAGCCTTTAGGATTAAAAGATAGGGAGCGCAGGCCAGTAGAAGGACTTTTAATTGCTACTAATTCTTTTATTAAAAAGACTCGGCTAGAAAGAATTATGCAAGTATATGAAGCTTTGAAAGAATATAATCCTTCTTTAAGATGTACGGGAAGTGCAGCTTTAGATATAACGTATGCAGCTGCTGGTTATATAGATATAGCGATTTTTAAAGGTCTGGCATGGTGGGATATTGCTGCTGCAGCTTGTATAGCTGAGCAAGCAGGCCTTAAAGTAACAGATTTTCAAGGTAATAAAATTCAAGAAAAAAATGACACTTTTTTAGCAGCACCGGTATATTTATATGAAAATGTTCGTAAAGTGCTCTGAAATTTGAAAAAATTTATAGGTATAGTAAGATTATTATAATAACGTAAAGTATTGAACAAAAGGTTTTCTATGGCAAGAATTTGTGCAGTTTGTGATAAACGCCCTCAAGTGGCAAATCTAGTGAGTCACGCAAATAATAAAACAAAACGTTGGGTATATCCAAACGTTCATGCAATGCATTTTACCAGAGTTGGTGCGGTTAGCAAAAAAGTAGAACGTGGTGCTGTATGCACTCGTTGTGTAAAAGCTGGTAAAGTAACAAAAGTAATTTAAAGATATATAAAAGGTTAAGATTTTATGGCAAATTCGAAATCAGCAAAAAAAAGAGCTGTGCAAAATGATAAACGTTTCCAATTAAATTTGGCTCGTAGATCAGCTATCAAAACCATGGTAAAAAAAGTTGTGCTTGCATTAGATGCTGGTAAAAATAAAGAAGAAGTAAATACTTTATTTGTTCAAGCTCAATCTAAAATTCGTAGAGCCGCAGGTAAAGGTATCATCCATCTTAATACTGCTTCTCGAAAAATTTCTCGTCTTGCTCATAAAATAGATCAGCAATTTGCACAAAAATAATTTTTTGTTTATTTAGTAAGAATTTTAAAGGGCTCCTTTTAGGAGCCCTTTCCTTTTTATTGAGTTTATTTTTTAGTTTGTTATATATTGCTTCATCTTGCTGTGAAATGATATAAGAGTTTTGAGGAGAAATAATGAAGAAGCAAATTTATGTATTTTTATATTTATTTATCTGTTTTTCATCTGAAATATACAGCGCTGCTGTTGCACAGGGAAAGATATATGAATATTATATTTGGCCTAATCTTGAAATAAAAGGGATAAAGCGTGATATTATTGCAAGCGCTAGAACAGTAATAAGTTATTATGCATGTATGCTTATACCGGAGGTTGCAACTGTTTATCCAATAGAATCTGGATATTATAAACCTTATTATGATGGGAAAATACAATCATTTGCATCAGGTGATGCGGCTCTTTTATTAAATTTTGCAGTAGCGCAAAGATCTGCTGGAGCTAATAAAAAAAATCCTCAATATTATGTGTATTATGTTTTAGATAATCAAAAAGGTGTGGTTGGCAGTTTTGATAAATGTGGCGAAGATCTTTTAGATTATTTTAAAAAGCTAGAGATTCCTGCAGATAAAGATCAGATAAAAATGTTTGTGGAGGCAATGGTATTAAATTTTGATTTTGATAAATTGCAAGATGTTCATGGTGCACGAATTCCCACTTTAATGCAAACATGTGATTATTTATTTGAGGGTTTAAAAGCTGCAGAAGAAGTAAAAAGAGTAGCTGCTGAGGCTGAAAAATCTGAAAAAGTAGAGGGTGCTAAGGCTGGGGAGCCGAAGAAACCTTTAACTTTATTAGAACAAATACAAGCTCAAAAAAAATTAAGGCCTGCAGCATTAAAAATGAATTACCCGCATGCAAAATTTGAGGCAGAAGATTTTGCTGCAAAGAAAGATCAATTTGCAACTCGTATTGTAGATGGTTTAATAAGCCATAATCCTGGTATAAATACGAGGAAATTAATTAAATATGCAGCTTTAGAGGTGGTTACTTATCGTGAAAATGAAGTTGGATTTGCAAATTATGAACAAAGAGTTGAAACAGTAGCCGGTGTAGTTGAAAAATTATTAGCTTTAGGTGGGGATGGGCTTGCTGTAGAGGAAGAAGAACCTGTAGCAGCTGGAGGTGCAGGAGCTGAGCCTGCTGTAAAAGCGGAAGAAACATTGCCTTCTGGAATATTATCTTATGAGGAAGCATTGCCTTATTTAGTGAAAATTGCTCAAAAAGAACTTGGTAAAGCACCTTCTCTGATGCAAGAAATGTCTGTTAAACGCTCATTTGCGGGCACTTTTATGCATGGTTTGCAATTATCAATGGAATTAACATCAGCTCAGAAAAGTCAAATTGTAGATATTGCTTTGGGTAAAAAGCCTATGCCAGAATTAGTAACTGCTGGAGCTGTACCGGCTACAAAACCAGGAGCGCCTGGTGCTATGCCGTCAACTTTGGCTCAGCTTGCAAATCAAAGAACAGCGCTTGAGCAAGCTTGCCAATGCGCAGATGTTTTAGTAGAAAGAATAAAAATTGCTGCTTAAATTTATAAAATAAAAAGGAAAGTATGAAAAAAATAATTTTATTTTTAGTTTTGAGCGCAGCATCATTTTATAATGTTGTTGCTGGAGATATTGTTTCCAGATTTAATGCTCAATTGAAGTCTGGGCAGAGTATTGAAGAATTAGGTAAAACTAGCGGCGGAATAGATATTTTGCTTGGTTATGTTAAAAAACTTCCTCCAATGACTGAAGCAGAATTCAAAGAATTGAAAACTGCACTTGCTTTGCAGATGTCTAAAAAAATTACGGTAGCTCCTTATACTTCTGCATGGTCATATTTTAAAAGATTTGATGATTTGCATGATTCAGTGGTTTCCACTGGAACCGGCGCCTCAGGTGGTGCAGGTACAGGAGCTTCAGGTGGTGCAGGTACAGGAGCTTCAGGTTGTGCAGGAACAGGATCTTATGTTTCTTTTACACAAGAGCTTCTTAAAGACCCTGCAATACAAGCTACTATGAAAATGTTGAATGATAATGTTCTTGATCCAAGTGCTTTGAGTAAAGCGCCAGAAGGAAGAACAGGATTTAATTTACAGTGGGTGAGTAAAGATAATAGTTTTAAAGAGGCTGATCTTAGAACAGGAAAAGAGCTCGATGCAGTATTTGAATTATTAGTGAATGCTTTGAATGCAAATATTAGTATTAATAAAACATTAGGGAAAATTGCTCAATATAAAGTGGTACTCATAAGTGCATCCATAGCTCAACGTATAGCAAAGTTGAAAGTTTCAAAATCAATTACTTCTATTGCTCCTTGCCCCTTTTATTATTTGAAGCTTGCATTTGCTTATTTATATCCACAAGTAGCAGTTACTCAAGCTGATGGTTCTATTAAAATGGAGCAAAAAGCTCGTTTTGGACTTAAAGATGGAGGCGAGCTTGTTACTATTCAAGATCCTGAAAATGTTATGAAATTATGGCAAGAGCTTGTTACATCAGGAATTGCTTGTGAATATAATGCAACAAGCAGTGGAGGTGCAGCTGGACCTACAACTCCTTTGGTGCCAGCAGGTGGTGTTGATATGGAAAAAGTTAAAAATTTAGTAGACGCTTGGAAAGGGAGTAATCCAGAAGCTAAATCTATCAAAGACTATGAATTGCGAGGGTTAATCGGAAGAGCATTTTCAGCAGATGCATCTGCTAGAATTGAACTAAATGCTAATTTTAATAGTTATCTAGCAGCTGTAAAAGATGCGCTAAGTGGAAAAGGAATGCCTTCAACGGGAGGAACTTCAGGTTCTGTATCTCAAGATCCTCATCTTGTGCAAGCTGTGATAGTTGCAGATAAACTTTTAAACAATCTTGGAATAAGTTCTGCGACTTCATCATCAGGAGGTGGTGATGTTGCGGTAACATTGCCTGCTACAGTTGATGCAGCGCTTATAAAATATTTAAGACAACTTGCAGCGAGCGCCCCTTTAGAGCGTGTGAAAATGCAAATGGGAAGCGATGGGAAAAATGCCGAAGCTATTGCTCTTGTTAGTCAATTTGCTCATGCCACAGTTGATGCTATAAAAGCAGTTATAGCAGCTTCAGCGAGTGCTGATTCAGGGGGTGCTGGTTCTGCAACTCCTCCCTCAGGAACTGGTACTTCTAGTGGAACTGGAGATTCTGAAGTGAATGATGTTGTAGCAGCATATCGAAAAGCACAAGTTGCGCCTCCTATGATGAAAGCGCTTGTTATAGGGAAAGTAAAAAAAGATTATGATGCTTTAACTGATTCTCAGAAAGCTCTGGTTGTGGCTCAAATAGGAGCAGCTCCTATTTGGAAATGATTATAATTAAATCATGATTTTTTAAGAAAGGGAGTATCATGCTCCCTTTCTTATTTGCATTTATGCTATGAGTTTGGTATATCCTACCTGATAGATTAAGGAGAAATAATAATGAAAAAGTATATTCAATTAGCTTCAGTTTTTATGCTTTTGTTGATAGGTACATCAGCTTTACAAGGTTTTGATGTACTGCGTAACAAGAGTTTTGCAACCACCACTAAAGGAACAAAGCTTTTCAAGCCAGCAACAAATTTTGTAAAAGGTCAGCAGATTATTGATTTTTTTTCCACAGGAGAACTTAAAGATCTTTCTAATGATGATCTGAGCGATCTTGGTTATATAACAGATTATTTTGCATTAACCCCTGAAAATGCAAAAAATATTCGAGATTTGATATTTGCACAACGTGCAGAGCTTGCATCAGAGGAAGGTGCTGCCACCACCACAGTAACTCCTTCTTCTGGAGCCAGTGGAATTTGGCTTGCAGATTCGCTATTTGCCGCAGCTAAAGATGGAATTATTGCTACTATACAGCAAAATATTTTAGATCAAATGGCTGCAAATAAATCTTTAGTTCCTGAGAAAATAGCAAATGCTGAATTATTGCGATTAACAGTTTCTGGTAAAAAATTAAGTACTGCTCAAAAACAAGAAGTTATAGATGCATTGCGCAGTAGAGGAGTTTTTGGTACTGGTGCTTCTGGAACAACAAAAACAAATGAGCAAATTACTGCTGCTCAAAGAACTGCTCTTGAACAAGCATGCCAAAGTGCTGATTTTTTACTTGAAATGGTATTAGCTATCCCTGGAGATACGGGAAGTATGATTTTGCCAGGAGTGGATATTATAAAGCTTGCAACAGAATATATTGCAGCAAAAAAACTTCCGCCGCCACATTCTCAAAAGGTTCCAGAATTAGTACGAATTAAAGCAATATTTGATGGATTGTCTGCAGCAGAAAAAGATGCACTTACTAAAGAAATTGCCAAACAAGGATATAAAGCTTTGCCTTTATCTATGCCGAGCGCATGGGCATAATTTCTTTTCATAATTCTTGATACTTAGTAGAAAACAGGAAGCTTTAAAGCTTCCTGTTTTTTGTAAATATGGTTTTAGGTTTTTGTATTTTTATATACTAGATGTAAGAGGTTTTATGGGGAGAAAGATATGGTATCAATATATAAATATGTGCGTTTTATTATGCTTGCTAGTTCTATAGTTGTATATTCTTGTTATTTATATGCGCAAGAAGCAGAATTTAATGGTGATTTTGGAATGCAAAATATTTCAGATGATACTAAAACAATATATTATGTGGCGCGGGTTTATGCAGAAATGTTGCATCATGGCATGAGTGAGAAACAAGTTCAAATATTGATCCAAGAAAAATATAAAGAAAGACCTAGGATAGGCGATAAAATATGGGAAAAGGTAAAAGAGATTTCAGCGGCAATTCCTCAAGAAAGTTCGCATGCTTTTTAAAGAAAAACTGCTTGAAATTATTTAAGTAGCTTCTTTTTTAAGTTTTAAATATTTTAAAAGGAACTGTTTAGCAATTCCTGTGGCATATTTAGAGCTTCCTGCATGTTCTATTAAAATAATCATCACTAAAGGTTCTTCATCTTTATATGAAAAATAGCTTACAAACCAAGCGTGTTCCTTATGAAGTCGTTCTTGAATTTCTTGATCTTTATCACCGTCTTTTAAAGCTACAGTTTGCGCAGTACCGGTTTTTGCATAAATTTTTAAATGTTTTAGATTACTGATTCTTTTTCCGGTTCCTGTGGTGATTACCGATCTCATAAATTCTTGTAATATAGTACGCGTTTCTGGTTTGACGTGTATTGGTTTTTTAATAATAGGCTCTTGATCAGAAATGCGAGGTTGCACTAAATATCCTTCAAAGATACCTGCAATCATGCAGGCAATTTGAATAGGGGTAACCAGTAAAAAGCTTTGGCCAATTGCTGCGGAAAGAGTTTCTCCTTGCCACCATCTTTCGCCTTTATTAATAATTTTCCATTCATTAGAAGGTACTAATCCTTGTTTATCTCCAAAAATAACTTGCGTGCTTTCTCCAAGGCCGAATCTATTTGCATAATCTGCGAGTGTATCAATATGAACATGTTTTGCGATTTCATAAAATAAAATATTACAAGAATGTGCAATACTATCTTGAATGCCCACTTTGCCATGTCCATGCCTATTATTGCAGTGATATTTTCTATTGGCAAACGTGGTGTATCCACTACAAAATACTTTGGTATCAGGATGAACTATATGTGTTTCAAGAGCAGCGCTCAGCGTTATTAATTTAAAAGTAGAAGCTGGTGGATACATTGCATGAAATGCACGATTTAAAAAAGGCTTAGATTTTTCTTGTAATTCCTGCCATGTCTCAGAAGAAATAGGTTTTAAAAAAAGCGTTGGATCAAAACCTGGACGCGATACTAAAGCGCGAAGTGCACCTGTTCTAGGATCAAGAAGAATGAAAGTGCCGGAATCAATTTCTGGAAAACATTGTTCTGCAAGTTGTTGTAATTTAATATCTAATGTAGTTTGCAGACTGCCGCCTTTTTGTACGCGCTGTAATTGTTCTTGTGCAAGTTGCCGGCCAAAGGAATTTATAGTAGTTTGCACTAAACCATGCTGTCCTTGCAAAGTTGGTTCAAAAAGCTTTTCAAGCCCCATTTTCCCTTGTGATTGAATATGGATATCGCCTAAATATCCTAAAATATGGCAAGCCAAAGAGCCATAAGGATAATATCGTTTAAAATGAGTGGTTATAACTAAATTTTGGCTTTGCATACATTGTTCAGAAATTTGACTTAATTGTTCATATGTAAGTTCATCTGCAATTTTTACGCGCGTGCCAAATCTTTCTGCGAATTTTATTTGCTGTAAAGGAATAGTAAACTGTGTATCCGCAGAAGATAAAATAATTTGTGCCAGTTCTAAAATATGATGTTGATCAGGCGCAATCTCTTTATTGCCAGTTCCTTGCCAATAAAGATGCGTGATAGGCATATTGGTAGCAAGTAAATTGCCATGAATATCTATAATATCACCACGTGGAGAAGGAACTGTTTGTATGCGTAAGAAATTTTTTTTACCAAGTTTTGCAAAAGTCTCATGCTCATAAACTTGCAGATGATATAAACGCGTGATAATTGCAATGCCGCATAAAAAACTGATGACCTGCAAAATGTGTAATTTCCAGTTTGAAACTTCATCAGTATATCTCATAGGTTTTATTTTTTCATTTCATGAAATGGATGTATAGTATCATACATTTCTTGTAAATCTTTGGTGGTCACGTGCGTATATTTTTCTGTGCTTGCTAAAGATGTATGGCCTAAAAGTTCTTGCAAAGCACGCAAATCCATGCCCGCGTTTAAAAGATGCGTTGCAAAAGAGTGGCGGATTTTATGAGGAGAAAGTTGTTTATTTGTTTTTAAAAATGCGCTGAACATTTTTAAAATGCGCTGAATAGATCTGCTGGTAAGTTTTTCGCCTCGATGGTTTAAAAAAAATGCAGTATCATTTTTTTTATCAAAACTGCGTTCGATTTCTAAATAATCCATCATTTTTTCTTTTGCTTTTTGTCCAAATAATACGATGCGCTGTTTATTACCTTTACCAACTTTAATGAGTATTGTTTTTTCAGTAAAATTAATATCTTGCATGTGAATATTTACTAATTCTGAACAGCGAATTCCTGTTGCATAAAACACTTCAAGAATAGCTTTATCCCTGATGGGGCGCTGTGTGGGAAGTGAAGTATCTGGGAGTTGATCAAGCAAATAAAAAAGTTCATCCACGCTTAAATAGGTGGGCAATTTTTGTTCAAGCTTGGGGCGCGTTAAATGAATGTTGAGTTCTATGCCATTACTTTTTAAATAGCGCGTAAAGGACATGAAACAAGACATTTTGCGGGCAATAGAAGATTTCTTAGTGTTTTTATGATATAGAAACATTAAGAAGCGTTGGAGCGCTTGTTGCAAGGCAATTTCTTGTTCTTCTTTCGCATTAATTTCATGCCAGAAATGAAAAAATTGCTGCAAATCAGAATTATAAGATTTATATGTATTTAATGATAAATTTCTTTCCACATCAAGATGTAGTAAAAAATCTTCTTTTTTGGCAATAAGCAATTGATAGTTCATAGTTATATCAGGTTATATTCTTTACAACGTCTGTTTATAGATGATCTATTTACTCCAAGGAACATACCAATTTTATTTTGATTTTTGAACTTATTCCATAACATTGCCATAATTTTGGCATCTTTTAAGCAATCTTTGCCAAGTTGGGCAGCTTTTATTAGTTCAGGATCATTAATTTCAAGAGCTGGATCAAAATGCATTTCATATGACATATTGTTTTCTTTTGATTTTTGCATAACAATTTGCTGCACTTTAGATTTAAATTCATGCAAACTTGTGGGTCTGCGATCAAGTAACGATACTTTTTCTTTTTCAGTTAATTGTAAAAATTTAGTTAAATCTTTTGCTGCAACAACTTGCTTGGTATAACCTTCAATTAATTCTGTGAGCTCTTGTGAATCTATTGTTAGCAATGATGGAGAAGATAATTCTGTAGTTTCAAGTTCTGCATATAAAGCTGGAATGATTTTTCCTTCATCTACCAAAATTTTAAGACTTTGATTCACTGAACAAATAATTCGAACATCGCTGGTAAAGGTTTGCTCACCTTTTACAAACGTATATAAGCCATATTTAATAAAATAGGCGAGTTTATTTTGTGTTTCATGATCAAGGTATTCAATGTTTTTAATAAAAAATGTGCCTTTGTCATCGAGTTTTTTCAGGATTGATTCTTCAAGAGAATTTGTTTGTAAAATTGGGTTTATGCCAAATATTTTAATAGCAAGATCATGATTATGGCTGGGGCCTTGTAGTTCTAAAACATGTAAATTTTCACGCAAACTAATAGTATGAATAATTTCTACTAAGCTTACTAAATCTTCTTCTGCAGATTGAAGCACAATAGCTTTGCGTGTAAGTGCTGCTTGTAAAATTTTTATTTTAAAATTTAAAAGCATTTCGCCATTTCCTGGAATTAATTGATTAATAAGTTTTCCAGATTTGGTTGTTTCTAAATATAAAGTATAATCCCATGATGATGGATCATGCAATCGATCAATCTGATGCTTAATAATATCTGAAGTATCAGGTTGATAGATGGTGAGAATCACCCCAGAGCTTTGATTTAAATGAGGCACTGCGGCAACAACTAATTTCTGGCCATAAATATCTGTAATATAGCGTTTGCGTGCTGTGCGATATTGATCAACTTGTTGAGCAAGCTCTTTAATTTGGAGAGTGAAAGGATGGGCTTTTTGTTGATTTAAATTTATTTTTACCAGATGCTGAGCGACTTCATTTGCAGTAATGAAATGATCATTTTTATAAAATAAGATTCCTACATGTTGTTCTGGTTTATTTTTAAATAAATGTTTTAAGCTTTCTTTATATTGATTGATCTCTTGATGCTTTGCATAAAGTTCTTCCTTAAATTTTTTATTTTCTATCACAAGATGAGAGATTTCTTTATTTTGAAGTAAGCTAATAGAGCGGGCAAGATAGTTTGCAAAGATAAATATTCTATCTTGGCTTTTTTCATCATATAAATGATGATCTTCTTGATTTTTAAGAATACAGATATAGGCAATAAGCGTTTGTTTATCAAATAAAGGTATGAAAACTTCAGCATGGATTTTTTGCAGTAAATTATGCAATAAAGATGCTTCTGGACGCAATTGATAAAAATCTTCAAATTCGATCTCATCAGTAATAAATATTTTATATCGTTTACATAATTCAATGGTATCTATTGCAGGATCAGCAAGAAAATTTTCTATATTAGCATGGAGCTCTTTGCATCCAGCTTTTAGATCGGTACAAGGATGAGGCATGCTGCGAAAATGCAAATAACTATGATGAAAGGGGATTTTAAATTGATCTTTAAAAAAGTTTTGAGTTATATAATTAATTTCATTAAAAGAGCCTGCGGAGCTTAATTGTTCAATGCTTTCTTTTAAAGATTGCTGCAATTCGATGCGAGGAATTGCCAAAACATGATTCGATAAATTTAAAAATCTAAAACGAACAATTTTTCGCATACAAAAATAAAGACCGTATAAAATGAAAATAGTAGAAATTGTTACAAAATTAGCACTTGCTGTAGCTTTTAATTCATGTAAATAAGGAAAAAATTGAATCACATCAAAAAAGAAGTGCGGCAAGATAATATAAGAAAGTAAAATCTGTAACTGGATTTTTAAAATTCTGGGAATATCATGTTTGCGCAATGCCACGATCATAATAATAAATGATGGGATCATGATGAGTAATAAAAATCCTGGAATATAAATCATGCCTGGATAAGAGAAAAGTGGCTTTTGTATATTATGAAATTGAGTAACGGTCAGATAGCCTATATATGATAATATTATAATATTGATAAAAGTAATAAGCTTTTGATGAGATCTATACATGAAATGGCGGGCTATCACATTTTCCATGAGCATGCCGAATGCTTGATAGCGTAATAAAGAAGCCATCCATGCACAAGATATAAAAGTTCTAAATATTTTGTAATCAATAGTGGTGATCTGTAAATCTTGTAACATTTGCACAATCCACGATAGATTTTCTATAGCTATCGAAGCGTTAAGTATAAGCAGCAATAGCATGATATTTGAATAATGATGATGGCGTGAGACATTTCTAAAAAGATAAGCGCCAATCGTGATTTGCATAATAAGGGAAATGGTCTGAACAGTAAGTATTACTGCACTATGCCCGAGTAGATCGTAACTGATTTGTAATAAAGATAAGATATTCATTTTTGCTTGACCTTCTTGTGCCGTATCATTATACTCATTGTAAATCTTTGTAGCAAGCATTTAAATTTAAGTTACCAAGGAGTAATCATGACAAATGTGTCCCTTATGTATAAGTTACTTATTGCAACAAAATCTGCAAGTTTTGTTTTCCTTCTTCTTTCGTTTCCACCATTTCATTAATCGATTCGCAAGTAACGTATTTATCTGAGGTGGAAAAAAGCAGTGAGTAAAAAGCCTTCCTTGGGTAGTTTAGAAGATCTTATTGATCATTTAAAAAGTGCTACTCAGGGAAATCAGTTGCCAATGTCTGTTCAGATCGCACAAATCTATCCAAATAATCCGTACACAGTTCTTATCAGTTGTTTATTAAGTTTGCGTTGTAAGGATACAATAACTCATCCAATTGCTTTGCAACTTTTCAAAAAAGCGGTAACTCCGCATCAAATGCTCCAAATTCCTTTAGTAGATCTTGAAAAAATTATTTATTCTATAAATTTTTATAAAACAAAGGCTGCATTATTGCATGAAATAAGCGCAGTTTTACTTGAAAAATTTGAAGGCCAAGTGCCCTCTTCTTTGCAGGATCTTTTATCTATAAAAGGTGTTGGCTTAAAAACTGCAAATTTAGTGCGGGCAGAAGCTTTTGGCATTCCAGCAATTTGTGTGGATGTGCATGTTCATCGAATTTCAAATCGATTAAAATTAGTGCAAACAAAAACGCCAGAACAAACTGAAGCTGCTTTGCAAAAAGTGTTGCCAAAAAAATATTGGATAGCATGGAATCGTTGGCTTGTTATACTTGGACAAACAATATGCACTGCGCGATGCAAAGGTTGCATCATCTGCGGTGCGCATTATAGTTTTTAATTTTAGCAGGATATATATGCATATTTTATTTTTCTTCTTATTATTGTGTTCTTCTTCTCATTCATTATTTTCATGGAGCTGGAATCCTTTAAGTTCGCCTCAAAAGCAAGAAGTTCAAATTCCTTTGTCGGTGGCATGTAAAAATCCTGAACGTCTAGAAAAAAATCAACGCATTCTTGAGCAAGAGTTTATTCAGATCGATCATGCGTTAGTAATTGCTATGCAACAATATATTGCATATCGATCTGAAGGTGGTATAAAAAAACCTGTTGTTATATCAGATCTTCCTGAAGGCAGTTTGTTACGCGGAACTATAGAAAAAATTAATGAGGGATTTTTACAATCTAATGAGGCATTTTTAAATTTCCCTCGCGAATCGAATTTTAGTTTTTTGCTGCAAGTAAATAGAGTGAATTCCCAATATCAACCAGAATATGCTGATTTACAAATATGCGTATGCAAAGATTGTGAGTTGCATATGCAAGAAAGAGTTTCTATTCAAGATTTCTATGCAGCTATAAATGATGCTATATTGCGTTATGATTCTGAAAAAGCCTTATTTATTATTACAGAATTAGAGTGTTATTTGCCAGTAGATAATCCATGGAAGCAGCGATTTGCAGAATATAAGCAAGTGTTGCAAGAGAGCAAAAGATCTCCAGCGTCAGATCCATCCCCAAAGCGCTTAGAATCTATTAAAGATTTTGTTGCACAGCGTATTGTACGAGGCGGACTTGATGATCCCTTTGCAAAAAAAGATTGAGACCGTCGAAAAGCTTGTAAAATTGACAAATAGAAAATCACTTATAAACTTAAAGATATAGATTTTATTATATTAAAGGGACGTTTCTATGAATAAACGCTTATTGCAATTATTTGCCATAAGCATGTTATTTGTTTCTTTAGTTCGAGCTGATGAAGAAAATAATCAATCAAATAATAATGAACAAAAGCAAGAACAAATGCAAAAAAATGAAAAAGAATCCGGAAACCTGGTGACGAATTATATCAAGTATTGTGTACTTCCTATGGCCGTGCTTGGTGCAGTATCTTTTACTATTTATGCTATAAATCATCCCACAGATATGAATCCTATTGAGAGCCTGTTTGCGGGATTTTTGTTTATGGGATATCAAACGTTGACAGCCCCTTATGAGCTTTTGAAGCTTGCAATAATTAGTCCATCAATGCCGAGAATTGATATTTATAACGACCCAAAAATTTCTTCGATGCCCATTAAAGATTTTATGGAAAAATATGGAAGATTTTCTTAATTATTGAATAATTTTTTACAAAATTTAAAGGGACGTTTCTATGACAAACAAATTATCTTTTTTTACTCTTGTATTAGGATTCTCACTTGCTAGTGATGCTTTAGCGCAAGAGCAAAATTCTTCAATTTCACAAACCACAGAATATGGGGTTAAAATATTAACTGATTATATGTATACCAATTTTGATCAGGGTAACAAATTAGATGAAAAATTTATTAACCATATTATAGCTGTTTATAATATTGATATTAATGCACCAATTTTTCCTACTAATATATCAGATCCATATAATCCAGAAACTCCAAATACATTTTCTTTGTTAGCAGCATTTATAGATAGAAATGGATTGGGGCGAGTCCATAATTTAAGAGTGCTTACGTTTGATTATATTCAAGATATAGTAAAAGCTGGGGCGCAAGTTCCGACTGATTGTATTGATACATTTCTTATAGATAAAAATGATGCTCATTGGAATGTAAAAGAATCATTGTATACTAACGAAACTTTGCTTATCAAATTTAAGCAGACTATGGAATTTTTAATAGAGCAGGGTGCAGATTGTACTTCATATGACATTTTTATGGAAAAATTTGAAAAATATAAAAATGATCAAATGATAAAAAGGATTCAAGAACTCTCTACTCTTTCTATAGTAAATAAAAATCTTAAAAAAGCAGCAAATGTAGGGGGATATACTTTTGTTGGGGCTCTAATAGGAATTGCAGCAGCGGGCGCAGCGACTGCTTTTCTTACAACCGAGTTTAAGATATCATCTTTCATTGGATTATGTGATAAAGAAGATGAATTAGAAAAAATTTTTACATCTCATGAAGGTATAGGAAGTTTCTTAATTACTGCAGCAACAATGTATGGCATTTTAGGGAGTCTAGCAGGCTTTGCAGTAGGAGTTAACGATAATTTTATTAAGTAAATATAATATTGCATAAAGAAAGAGGCGGCTTTTAATCCGCCTCTTTCTTTATGCAATATTATATTCTAGTAAGACATTTGCGATATAAATTTAGTATTTTTCTAGATTGGCTGAAAATAGCCAAAATTGACAAATAGAAAATCACTTATAAACTTAAAGATATAGATTTTATTATATTAAAGGGATGTTCCTATGAAAAATATGGCATTTTTTCTTGCTTTGGCATTAGGGTTTTCACTTCATGGTGGCGATACACAGGCGCAAGAGCAAAATTCTTCACTTGTTACTATTTGCAGCAAGCAACTTCAAAATATAGGCACAGTGGGAGTTGAAACTGTTAAAGGGGCTGCAATAGGAATTGCAGTAGGCTATGCAGTGGGTACTGTTTATGTAGCTGGAATCAGTCTTTTGATGTTCGTTATTGATAGAGAAGAAGCGATGAGAGTTTTCTCTAAAAGAGGGGCATTTGAAGGGATAGGAACAATAGCAGTTAATTTGGGAACTTATGGAGCGTTGTTTGGATTTATCGATGGTCTTGCAAAAATCAAATAAATTAATGAAAATTTTGATATTAAGAAATTAATACTTATAAATAAAATAGGCGGATTAAAATCCGCCTATTTTTGTGTATTAAACTTTTTCTATTTTATTAATTAGATCTTGCAAAGAAAGTCCGAATTCTTGTCTTCCTGAAGCATGGCGCAAAGTGACTGTTTGATTATCTTGTTCTTTTTGGCCAACCACCAGCATCCAAGGAATTCTATCAAGTTGTGCTGTTTTAATTTTTGCATTTAAAGGTTCATGAGATTCATCAAGCTCTATGCGCATGCCATGAGCTTGTAATGCTTGATACACTTGCTGTGCATAGGGCTTTTGATCATCAGTGATGAAAAGCACACGGGCTTGTATCGGAGCAAGCCAGAATGGCAAATGCCCTTTATAATGTTCAAGTAAAATCCCCAGGAATCTTTCTAAAGATCCATAAATTGCTTGATGTAGCATAATTGGTTGTTCTTTATGCCCACCAGATGCCACATAACTTATATTAAAGTTTTGTGGTTGGAAAGGATCCACTTGCACCGTGGAAACTTGCCATGCGCGATCCATATTATCATGAATAGTCACTTCAATTTTTGGACCATAAAATGCGCCTTCACCTTCTTGAATTTTGAAAGTTTCGCCTTCAGCTTCTAAGCCATTTATAAGCGCCTGCGTAGCTTTTTGCCACCATTCATCAGTTCCCATAGAATTTTCTGGTCTTGTAGAAACAGCAAATTGTACTTTTTCAAAACCAAATTTTTGCATAATTCGTTTGATCATTTTAATAACGCTTCTTACTTCAGGCTCTATCTGATCTGGCATACAGAAAAGATGAGCATCATCTTGAGTGAAAGCGCGAACTCTGAATAATCCATGAAGCACGCCAGAGATTTCATAGCGATGCACATGCCCAAATTCAGAAAGTTTTAAAGGCAATTCTTTATAAGAGCGTGGTTTGTTTTTATAAATTAAAATTGCGCCGGGGCAATTCATGGGTTTTACTGCATATTCACGATCTTCAATTTCACAAAAATACATATTGGGGCGATAATGGTCTGCATGTCCAGATTGTTCCCAAAGTTGTTCATCTAAAATAGTAGGCGTTTCAACTTCTTGATAATTATTTGCTTCCCATTCTTTACGCATCACTGCATACATAATGTTTAAGATAGTTTTGCCTTTAGGATGGAAAAATGGAAATCCAACGCCTTCTTCTTGGAAAGAAAATAAATCCATTTCTTTGCCAAGTTTTCTGTGATCATATTTTGCAGCATCTTCTTGTTTTTGAAGATACACGCGCAAATCTTTTGCAGTCAAAAATGCAGTTCCGCTAATTCTTTGTAAAGGTGCATTTTTTCTATCTGCGCGCCAATATGATCCTGAAATTCCTGTTAAGATAAAATGTTTTAAAAGGCCTGTGGAAGCCACATGTCCGCCTCTGCAAAGATCATAAAAATCTCCTTGGCGAGCAAGCCCCACAGTATCGCCAGGAATATTATTAATAAGCTCAAGTTTGAAAGGATTATCTTTATACATTTCGCGAGCGATAGTTTTTGAAATATCTTCATGCGTTAAAGGAAGATTGCGATCTGCAATTTCAAGCATACGTTTTGAAATCGCTTCTAAATCAGCTTCTTTGAAAACGTGTGAGGTAGGCTGGCAATCATAAAAAAAACCATGGCTTGTTGCAGGGCCAATGGTAAGTTTAGTGTCAGGAAATAATTCCAAAACAGCATGCGCAAGTAAATGTGCAGCAGAGTGCCGTAAGATTTGCAAATCTTTTTCTTCCATAATCTACCTTTATTAGGAAACAAGATACTATAGTTGTTCATCATATCATAGATGCTTTGTTTGTAAACGTGAAGGAGCTTGCTGAGCATATAATTTTTAGTAAACTCTTGTAAAAATAAGTTGCTTAGTTATTTACTTCTAGTATTGTGTTACAACGATGAGATAGAAAATAAATTTGAGAGTAATTATCGATCTAAAGGGTGTGCATGCAAGATAAGAAAATATACGTTCTTGATACTAATGTTCTGGTAGAAGATCCAGAAGTAATTTATCGGTTTGAAAACGCTTGTCTTGGAATTCCTATCATTGTTTTAGAAGAGCTTGATAGATTAAAAGTTGAATCAAGTGGACGAGGCGCAAATGCTCGTTTAATCACCAGAATGCTTGATCAATTGCGAGATAAAGGATCCTTAAGAGATGGCGTTACGTTAGAAAATGGCGGACAAGTCCGCGTTTTATTTGATGATGATTGCATACAAAAAAATCTTTTATCTGGTCATGTTGCAGATAATAAAATTCTCATGAATGCTATTTGCTTAAAAGAAGCTGGCAATGATGTTGTTTTCGTATCAAAAGATATAAATGCGCGCGTGAAAGCTGATGCGCTTGGTATTGTTTCTCAAGATTATTTGCGTGGGCTTGTAGAAAAAGATAATTATTATAAAGGCTGGAAAGAGCTCACTGTTCCTGGCGAAGTTTTATATAAATTAGATGAAACAGTTTTAGCAAAATATTTAGATGAAACGCCGCTGGAAGTAAATGAATTTTTAGTTTTATATGGCCAAGGCAATCAGCATAAGCATAAAATCTTGCGTTATCATGGTGCTGGACAATTTACTGAAGTGCAGCCGCCTGTTTGCAAATGGCCTATACTTTCTAAAAATATTTATCAAACCATGGCATTAGATTTATTATTTGATGATAATATCAAAATGGTAACTTTAACGGGACCTGCAGGAACTGGAAAAACATTTTTAGCATTGCTTGCCGGGTTATATAAAGTTTTAATGACCAATGATTATACTAAAATGATGGTTGCGCGTTCTGTGGTTCCTTTGGGAAATGATATTGGTTATCTGCCTGGAGATATTCAAGAAAAATTGCATGGATGGATGCAGCCTATTTATGATAACGTTGATATGATTACTCATTCTATTGCTCAGATGAAAAACTTTGTGCAATCTGGATACTTTGAAGAAGAAGCTGATTTTGAAGGTGGCAGTAGGAGTAGAAGAAATAGAAGACGTCGTATGCATCGCCCTGGTGGGAGAGATCAATATTATCAAAAAGAACGTGAATTTCGTTCTTTAGATGATTTAGTGGAACAAAGAAAAGTAAGCTTAGAAGCAATCACGTATATGCGCGGAAGATCTATTCCAAATCAATTCATTTTAATTGATGAGGTGCAAAACTTAACCACTCATGAAGTGAAAACGCTTTTAAGCAGGGTGGGAGAAGGAACTAAAATTGTGATTGCTGGAGATCCTTATCAGATTGATGTGCCTTATTTAGATTTTTCTACCAATGGCTTAGTGGTGGCCACAGATCGATTCAAAGGCCAATCTTTATTTGGAAGTGTGTTCTTGCCAACAAGTGAACGTAGTGAACTTTCACGATTAGTACAAGAATTACTATAAATATATATTGTATAGAAACAAAAAGCGTGTATTAAAGATGCACGCTTTTTTACATTTTATGGATGATATAATCTTCGAAATAATCCTGAAATAGGATTGCAAAGTAATAATCGATGTAAAATATGAAATAAAGCTTTGTGGATAGGAAGCGTTGAAAGTTGTAAAAGCGCATATTCTGTGCAGCCAATAGTGAATGGGCATACCCCCATAGGCCCAATGAAAGGGCGTAGGCCTGAAATAAGGAGCCTGAATATCAGTTTAATGCCGAAATCAATTTTTTTTAGGGGCTGCATGAGTTTCTTTAAGAGCCTTAATAAGAATGGTTTCTAATTTTTCAAAGGAATAAATATCTATTCCAGGCTTTGGAATAAAAGCTAAATCTTTCGAGAATGCATAAAGTTTGTGCTCATAAAAGATTGATTTAACGCGGCGGCGAAGTTTATTTCTTACCGGAGCGCCTCCAATTTTTTTAGGGGTAATAATGAGGATTCTGCCGTGTGGCAATAAAGAAGGAGCCACGAGAATCGTAAGCTCCTTAGATTTATATGCCGTACTAGCGTTATCAAAAAGATTTTGGATTTCTTGTTGATTCCATTGAGAAAGAGTACGTATAAAAGAAGACATAAATATTATTCTTTTATGCGCGTACTGCTAAACGTTTACGACCTTTAGCTCTGCGACGGTTAATGATTTTACGACCATCATGAGAAGCCATACGTTTCATAAAACCGTGTTTTCTATTACGTTTTACTCTGCTTTTTTTGAAAAAAGTTACTGACATGAATATCACCTATGAATGAACTATAATTCGTATTTCTACTTAGATTTATCATTAAATATACAAAAATATGAGAAATTTACAAGAAATACCCCCTCAAGATTGCTATTTTTCACGAAATAGCATTAATTTTATAAAAATTCATCTCATGTTTTGCACTTTTTTTAGATATAGATTACACTTAGATGAAGGGATATTAGAGAAAGTGGGGAAAATTTATTAATACTACTTTAAAAAGCCTTCGGGCTCTTTGGTTACGTTCATAAAGGTTCAATATTATCTACTAATCTCCTTAAATGTAATTTTCAAATTAGTGGCTTTTAAAGCCGCATGCCGTTTCTAGAAAGGATTTCTATGGCAATTGGAACTATTAAATGGTTCAATACAACTAAAGGTTATGGCTTCATTCAACCAGACCAAGCAGGAATGGAAGATGTTTTCATACACATTTCAGCACTTGCTAAATCAGGTATCAACAGCGTAAAAGACGGACAAAAAGTCAGCTACGAAGTTGTTACTTTCAAAGGAAAAACATCAGCTTCTAACATAAAATTAATTGACTAATTTTATAGTAGACATGTGCTCAGAATTCATGGGTACATATTATTTTTTAACAGATAAGAGTACCCAATGAATATTTTTGAAACACTAGGTGTAGCACCTCAAATTAGTGCTGCACTCGCTCATCTCAATATTACAGCACCCACGCCGGTGCAAGAACAAGCTATTCCTCAAGCTTTACAAGGACATGATCTTTTAGTATCTGCGGAAACTGGAACTGGCAAAACATTAGCATATTTATTGCCTGTGTTTACACGTTTACTTGCTATGCCTCAAGCGAAAGCTTTGATTATAGCTCCTACTCGTGAGCTTGCCCTGCAAATCCAGCAGAACCTTAATACCTTGAACACCAAAACTTTGCATATAAAAACTGCAATGCTTATTGGTGGTCAATCTATGGGGCCTCAATTTTCTGATCTTCGTAAAAATCCACGTGTGATTATTGGTACGCCTGGTCGTATTAATGATCATTTAGAACGTGGAAGTTTGCTTTTGGATCAAGCTTCTATTCTTGTTATTGATGAATTTGATAGAATGCTTGATATGGGATTTGAACGTCAACTCGAAACTATTAGAATGGAATTGCCGAAAGAACGTCAAACTTTGATGTTCTCAGCTACAGTTCCTGATAATGTTGCGCATATGATTAAAAAATACTCAGAAAGCCCTGTTCGCATTTCAATTGGACAAACTAATACTGCTACTGCAAATGTTAAACAAGAAATTGTTAAAACATCGATTTCAGATAAATTTTCTAATCTTTTAAAAGAACTTGAGATTCGTGAAGGTTCTACAATTATTTTTGTAAGAACACAAAGAAAAACTGAAGAACTTTCAGAAAGATTAAAAGATGAAAATCATCAAGCAGAAGCTATGCATGGCGGTTTACGTCAACAAAAACGTGAACGCGTATTGCAAGCTTTCAGAAATCGCAGAAGCAGAATTATTGTTGCAACTGATGTGGCAGCTCGAGGCATTGATGTTCCTCATATTCAACATGTTATCAATTATGATCTTCCAGAATGTCCTGAAGATTATATACATCGTATTGGAAGAACTGGTCGTGCAGGAGCTCAAGGATCTGCTTTATCATTTGTATCTCCACAGGATAATCACAAATGGCGAAGCATCTATAAGCTTATGAACATGCAAAAAAATCCAGATTTTGCGCATTTAGCTCCTCAAGGTAAAGATACCCCGGGTGATGCAAACGCGCGTTCTGGCTATAATGGGTCTCGTAATAGAAATAGATCAGGGCAATCTAGATTTGGAAGATCTGCAAGCGATCGTTTTGATTCACCACGCTTTTCTAAAGATCGTGCTGAATCAGGTGAACGCTCTACAAGTTCATTTTCTGAAGATAGACAAAGCCGCTTCAAATCTCGCCATTCTACCGGAAATGGTGGAAGTAGATTTGGTAGCCGTTTTGGCCGATCAAAACAAAGATCTGATAGATTTAATTAGATTTAGTTCATAAAAAAGAGCGCTGTAAAAGGCGCTCTTTTTTGTTTTATTATACCCCTTTTGCTTTATAAAATAAGATGATTTAGGCTTAAAGTAAGGGGATTTATACATTTTTAGAGTTAAAAGGGGATACTAATGACTTATAAAAAATTATGCATGATGGCATTAATGATTTTTACTGCAAGTACAAGTCAGCCTGTAGAAAAATACAAAAAAAAATACGCGGCAAGATACCAATGCCAAGGAGGGGAAGCTTTTGGAGAATCTTTTGCTTCTTATAATTTTTTAGTTATTGCAAGTATGGCTGAAAAAACAGGTATGGATTTTGTGGAATTTATATTGAAATGGAATCATGTAGCGCCTCATTTTCTTGACCAGGCTTTAGGAATTGCATCTCGATACGCACTGAATGAAGAACTGATTAAACTATTAATACAATATGAAGCAAATGTAAATGTTCTTAGTGATATGCAAACAACCCCATTATCAGACGCTATCTTTTATTGTAGGGTAGATTTGGTTCGCATGTTGATTGCATATGGAGCAGATACAAATGCTTGTGATTGGTCTGGTAGAACTGCGTTATCTATGGCTTTACATTATAAAGAAACTACGCCATTTTGTTATGAGAGATATGATGAAATAATAGAAATACTTCGCAATGCTGGGGCACAAGAATAAAAATTTTAAGGTAATAAATAAAAAAGAGCGCTGTAAAAGGCGCTCTTTTTTGTTTTCTATTAATCTTGTAAAGATGCTAGATATCTTTCAGCCTCTAAGGCTGCCATACATCCAAATGCAGCAGAAACAATTGCTTGTTTATAATGAATATCATGCACATCTCCGGCAGCAAAAACCCCAGGAATTGATGTTTTTACATGATGATCAGTTTGGATATGGCCATAAGGAGTTGTGGCTATTTGCCCATGAATAATGCTGCTATTGGGGCGTGCGCCAATAGCTAAAAATAATCCATCAGCAGGCAGTTTTGTTACTTGTTTAGTTGCAGTATTTGTTACTAAAACATGAGTAATATTAGTGCCATCGCCTATGATTTCTGTCACAGTGCTATTAAAAATAGTTTTAATATGAGGCAAGTTTGCAATTCTTTGTTGCATTGCATGAGAAGCTGTAAAAGAATCTTTGATGTGAATAATAGTGATATCATTATTATATTTATTTAAAAATGAAGAAGATTCCATAGCAGAATCTCCGCCACCAACCACAATCACTTTTTTGCCATGATAAAAAGCTCCATCGCATACTGCGCAGGTTGAAACGCTTTTGCCCCAGTAAGTTGCTTCTCCAGTGCATTCAAGCCTATTAGGAGTAACTCCTGTGCCAATAATGATTGATTCTGCAAGCAAAGTGTTACCTTCATTAGTCACGATTTTAAAAGGGCGTGAAGTGACATCAACTTCCACAGCAGTTTCATCAATCATTTGCGTACCAAGGCCTTCTGCTTGTTCAAGCATCGTGATCATGAGCTCTGGACCAGAGAGGTTTTTACTTCCTGGCCAGTTTTCAATTAACGTGGTTCCCATTAATTGGCCACCAGGCTTTGGTCCTTTAAGAACAATTGGATGTAAGTTTGCGCGTGCTGCATAAATGGCTGCAGTAAGACCTGCAGGACCAGAACCTAAAATAATAAGTTTATGCGTAATGCTGAGCATGAAATTGCCTTATTGTTTGGTTAAATGATGAATAATATGGTTTAAAGATTTTTCTCGCAATGCTGCCTTTTTTAAAATTTCAGTATGCATGGGCACTTCTTGTCCATCAAGTCTAGTAGAAGGGTGCACAAAATACAAAAAGTCTTTTGTTCGAGCGCGTTGCATTAAATTTAAAAATGCTTTGATATCATCATGCCCGATTTGTAAATTCTCTTGATAAGCAATATGATCTGCAGCAATAATTTCATGAATTTGCTTGCGCGCTAAATTATAAATTTGATCTGCAAAATCGCTTTGCATTTTATACACAACATAATCAGCTTTATTTTGCAATGTCGCTAAAATAATACGTTTTTGTTCCTCAATGCAATGCACTGGTGCACGAATATGATTTTTATTGATGATAACTTGCAAAGCATTATGAGCAATTGATCTTCTTTGAGAAATATCTGCGCTAAAAGAAAAAACTTCAATAAGCTTATTATGAAGATCTTTTCTAGATTTTAATTTGAAATGATGTTTGAAATATTCAACAGAAAAATAATGATAAGGTAAAATATCTTTGATTTCAATAGCATAACTATATGCAGAATTATAAAGATCACAGAAGTGATTTTGAATGTTTGAATTGTTGGTAACAAATTTTTCACCAATGTGTTTGCCAAGAAAAATTTCTTGAAAAATTAAATCTGGTTCTTCATCACCAATTTTAAGCCATAGGTTTGATTGAAGCGTATCAAATACTGGCTTTTGATTTTTATCAACAAGCCAGGTATCAAAACAAACCCAATCTCCAATAGCAGTTCCATTATGTGAACTATATTCTTTTTCTAAAATTTCTTCAGCTTCAAGGAAATGTTTTACTTGATTATCAATATCACGATATTTTTTACGCTGTGTTGCTTTGAAAGGTAAATTTTTCCAGCTTTGAATATAAACTTCTTGTGGCATTGTTCCTTCAAATACATAAACTGCATCATGATTGCGATCAACTTTTACATCAACCAAATTGGGTTTGCCAATGAGCAAAATTTTATGTTCACGCATTTTATGCATTAAAGCATTAATCACAAAATGTTTGAGTGCGATTTCTTGGAAGTGATTAATGATATTTTTGTTGTAGTGCGTAAAAATATATTCTAAAGGTGCTTGCCCGAGCTTGAACCCTGGAGGTGCAACATACTCTTTTTGTACATTTGCCGCAAATACAAAAAAGTTTTCAACTAAAGATTGAGGAATAGTCAGCGTTAAAAGGCAAGTATGTGGTGAAGTTTGTGTGCAGCTGAACGTAAAATCATAGTTCGAACGCTCGTCCTTCATAGTACTCCCTTTTTATTTGGTGCAAGAGGAGGGACTTGAACCCACACTCCGATTAAAGAACTGGATCCTAAGTCCAGCGCGTCTGCCAATTCCGCCACTCTTGCAATGCTTCTTATTTACTTACTCAGGGTATTGTATCAGGAAGATCGTGAAAAATAAAGAGATTTAAACTGATGTAATTTCCGTTTTCTTTTTTGTTGCTGTAGCATCTATAAGATTGATGTAATTATCAGTAATATCTTGTAAAGATTTACTCAAACGTTTTACAAAATCTTCAGAAATAGCTTTATTTTTTTCTTTTTCGCGAATTACGTTATGAATATCTTTACGAATATTGCGAACACTTACTTTAGCAACTTCTAGTTTTTTGCCAAGTAATTTAACAAGTTCTTCTCTGCGTTCAATACTCATTTTAGGTAATTCAATGCGTATAAGATTTTCATCAGTTTGAGGAGTTACACCCAAATGAGAGTTGAGCAATGCTTTTTCAATAGCAGGCATCACGCTTAAATCCCAGGGCTGAATAGTAATCAAGTTTGTGCTTGGAGTTGCAATAGAAGCAAGCTCTTTTAAACTCATATTACTATTGCCATAACAATCTACTTTTAAATCTTCTACTAAATTTGTATGCGCTTTGCCAGCACGAATAGAGGTAATATCTTTTTCAAAATGCTTAAGCGCTTTTTCCATCTCAGGCTTTATAGAAATTTCAAAGCCTTTAAGGTTATTTTCTTCAATAGTCAGAATCATAAAAATCTCCAAAAATTATAAAGAAAGCAAAAGGATTATTATAATCCTTTAAGCTCCAACTTCAAATCGTGCAAAACGTCTGATTTTAATATTTTCACCAGTTTTTGCTACAAGTTCTTTTGTAAGATCTTCGATGGTTATTTTATCATTTTTTACATAAGGTTGTTTTAATAAACAAACATCTGAATAAAGTTTTTCTACTTTTCCAGTTAAGATTTTATTAATAACAGCTTCAGGCTTGCCTTCATTGCGAAGTTGTTCTTGCATGATTTGTTTTTCTGTTTCTAAGAAAGCAGCATCAACATCTTCTGGTGCAAGATAACGAGGTTTCATTGCAGCAATATGAAGACATACATCTGCAGCAAATTGTTGAATTGCTGGTGTGCGAGCAACAAAATCAGTTTCGCAATTTACTTCAAGCAAAACGCCCATTTGGCTTCCAGGATGGATGTAAGCGTGTACAACGCCTTCTGCGGTATCTTTATCAGCGCGTTTTGATGCAACGGCTGCGCCTTTTTTGCGTAAAATTTCAATAGCAACATCAATATCGCCATTAGCTTCTTCAAGAGCTTTTTTACAATCAAGCATACCAAGGCTGGTTATGTTACGTAATTTTTGAATGAGTTCAAGACTTACTTTTGACATTCTTTTTATATCCTTCTTTTGCAATTAAGGAATGGGAAACTTAAGTATCTCTTATTATTGTGCCAGAAATTTGCATATTAGAAAAGTACCAAATTACTTTCATAATTTATAGTTGCTAAGCATATAGGTGATGTTAGAATAAACAAGGGAAAAATTAGAAAAATAAAAGGGCATAAAGGGGACTTGCGTGATTCTTTCTTCATTAGGAGCTTTAGAGCAACATTTTATTGCCTTAAGCGAAAGAAAATCTTCGTATCCGCATGAGCGTATTCAAGTTATAGAAGTGCAAAATATTCAGATGCTGGGCAAATTAACAGCATTAAAATTTATTGCATGGGTACTTAAAAATCCTACGGGCGTTATTTCCTTGCCAACTGGCAAAACATCACGAGCTTTTATTGCAGCACTGCAGTATATCAAGCATCATTGGAACACGCTTAAAGTGCAGCAAGAACTAGCTTTGTATGGGATTGTAGAACAGAAGTTTCCAGAAACTTCAGGGTTACGTTTTGTGCAAATGGATGAATTCTTTTTAATGTATCCAGGCCAAAATAATAGCTTTTCTTCGTATATTAAAACGAATTATCTTAATTTTTTAGAAATTCCTATGGAGCAATGTTTGCTTATGGATTTTTCTGCCATGGGATTTGAGCTTGATGAGAAAGTGCGCAGAATTTTTGTATATGAGCGTCCTTTTAAATTATCTTTAGAAGAACAAGAATTGCAAGATCAGGTTTTTGCCTGTGTGCATAGATTTTGCTTACGGTATGAAGAGCAGATTTATGCATGGGGAGGTATAGGATTTTTTCTGGGCGGCATTGGACCTGATGGGCATGTAGCGTTTAATATTGCAGGATCTGATTATACAAGTACAACGCGTTTAGTGGTGCTTAATTATCCAAGTGCAGCAGCTGCGGCAATTAGCCTTGGCGGCATTGAATATGCGCGTAATAAATTGGTGATGACAATAGGCATCAAAACAATTTTATATAATCCTGATGTACAGATTATTATTATGGCTGCAGGCGATGCTAAAGCGCAGGTTGTGGCGCAGGCTGTGCAAGGCTCTGTTTCAAAGCAAGCTCCTTGTTCATTTTTTCAAGCACATGCACAAACCACATTTATTGTAACTCAAGGCGCTGCAGCGCAATTATATGATCGAGCTTATGAAAGATTGCAAACTTGTATTGCGCAAAATTGCCAGGAAAGCATAGATCAGATTTGTATTCAAATGAGCTTGGATTATAAAGTAGAATTATTGCAACTTACGCCGCAGCATGCTCAGGCTCATAAATTTGGTAATTTGTTAATGCCTTATCATGATGTGCCTTTAATGGCTCAAAAAGTGTATGATCGGCTTTTGCAAAAATTATATGATGGCATGCAATGCGCTCATCATAAAACCATTTTGCATACAGCGCCGCATCATGATGATATTATGCTTTCTTATTATACCTATATTCAGCGCATGCTTCATTGCACCACGAACCTTTTTTTATTTGTTACCAGTGGGTTTAATTCAGTTACCAATCGCTATATGCTGGGGATTTTAAAGGGTATAGATGCGCTTTTTATTGCTAAATATGAAGATGCTATTTTCAAAGAGAGCTATGAAACTATTCTGCAAAGATTTGCGCAGGCTTTTGTTGCTCAAAATGCAGTTGAACAAAAAGTGCTTGAGCGAATCATTATGGCTCGAAATATTAAAGATATTTATGAGGCCTATAGTCCTCAAGTTTTAGAAGATACGATCCAGTGGCTTTGGTATGGCTATTTTCCGCATGTTTATCCGGGGAAAAAGGATATGGCTCAGGTACAAATGCTTAAAGGCGCTATGCGTGAATCTGAGGAAGATCGCACGTGGACACTTTCAGGAATACCGCTTTCCAGAATTGTGCATTTAAGATCTCGGTTTTATACAGGAGATTATTTTACTCCTAAGCCCACCATTCATGCTGATGCCCGGCCAATAGCTTCATTCTTGGAGGCATATAAGCCTGATATAATCACGGTGGCGCTTGATCCAGAAGGCACAGGTCCTGATACGCATTATAAAGTGATGCAAGTAGTGGCTGAGGCTTTGCGGATGTATAAAGGAGATAAAGAAACTATGAAAATTTGGGGTTATAGAAACGTTTGGTATCGCTTTATGCCTTATGAGGCAACCCATATGATTGTGGTCAATGAGGAAGAAATTAAGGCCATGGAGCAGGTATTTTTGGCTTGCTTTTCTACTCAGAAAGCAGCTTCATTTCCAGCATTGAATTTTGATGGGCCATTTTCTGAACTTATGCGCAACCAGCTGCAAGAGCAATATCTTATGCTTGAGCAGCTTTTAGGCAAAAATCAGCCATTTTTACAAAAAGGCGTGGGCTGTATATTTTTAAAATCCATGAATTCTGATGAATTTTTAAGCATAGCACAACGTTTATCAATCGGGCACATTGATTAAATAGGGCTATGAAGTTTTTCTCATTCTTCTCTATTCATTGAAAAACGAGCATCCCATTCTTTTAGATATCTTTAGTTGTGCTTGGCACAGCTTTCCAATTACTTTCTTTTTCTTCTTGCGTAGGATGATATTCTTTACAGTGAACTTTTCCTAAATTGTCTTCATATAAAATGATATAAGGAACTTTTGCCTCATAAAAATCTAGAAACGTTTTTAAAATTTCTAAGTAATTATCAATACTCATTCTATACTCATGTTCTTTAAGCTGTTCCTTTGTATATTCAGGAAAATATTCCATCAATTTTGGGATGTTTTTATTTTCCCACGTATATTGTGAAGCAATTCTTATATTGTGAAACTCTGGATCTATTTCTGTAGTTGTAGAATATTCATATTGATCTTGCTTTTCAGCCGAAAGATATCCATCAGGCTCAAATAATTGTTTTTTATATTTTTCAAATGTGTAAGGACCATTTTCAGGATTTTCATATAAGAATGTTAGTCCTAAAAATAATACAAGCATATCAATATGGTTGTACTGTAAAATATTATAATAAACACGATCTGTTCTGACGCCTATAATATATTTTTTAATATGCATGATATTAAATAAGATCGCGATTATTGAGTTCTTCTTGCGTAGGGAAATATTCTTCGCAATGAACTTTGCTTTTATCATCTTCATATAAAATGATATAAGACATTTTAGATTCATGAAAGTTTAAGAATTTTTGTAAAATTTCTAAATAATTATCAACACTTATTCTATACTCATGCTCTTTAAGCTGCTCTTTTGTATATTCTGGAAAGCGTTTTTGCAAATCAGGAATATTTTCATCAGTCCATGTATATGAAGAAGCAATTCTTATATTATGAAGCTCAGGATCTAATTCTGTAGTGGTAGAAAATTCAAAATTTTCATCTATTTGACTTAACAAATAGGTATGAGGGGTAAATAATATTTCTTTATATCGTTCAAATGTATAAGGATGATAATAAGGCATTTGATGCAAAGAATTAAAGCTTAAATATAAAACAAGCATATTTATATTATTATATTGTATTATATGATAATACATCGAAAAATCACGTTTACTATATGAACAGGTAGCATACTTATTAAAGTGATCATTTGAGATTATTTTTTGTAGGGTCATAATCTTCCTATTTCTTAAAGACGCCGTATACGGTATCAAGGGTGCTATTAAATTTATATTCTAAATCAAGACCATCGGCAATTGGAACTATGAACTTTGTTTTTTTCCCAAGCGTCTCGACTTTTTGTATATCTTTTAGCTTATCTAAAATGTATTCTATTATTTCTATCGGAGTCCAATGATCTGGAAAATAGGTTTTATAAGATATAAACCTACCAAAAGGGATTTTTAAATATAATTCTCTTTTGGTAAATCCATCAATCATTTTAGTTATAGGCCCAAATTCTAAAATTTCTGAGCTTTGTAACAAGCCTTTAAAATTTACATGTCCACCATACATCTTTAATAAAGTTTTATCCCTGTCTCTTTTAGCAACAATATTAAAAATATGATCTAAAAAAGCTCTTATTTCTTCATCACTAAGCCCATTTGGGCAATATTTTTTTAAAAGAAGTTTTACTTTGTCGGTTTTAAACATTTTAATCATTTCTGGATATTGTGATTTGATATGTGTCCAATATTCTTTATACGTCTCTTGCAATATTTGTGTTGTTTCTGCAGCTACAGTATCAACAAAAGCTTCATTTTTTAATAAAGTTTTTAAAGAAGCATTTGTTAAAGTTGGCAATTTTTCATTAATGGTTTTCCATTGGGTTTTTAATGTTTGTGCAATATCTTTTACTTCTTGTGCAGTTTTTACTACAAAATTTCTTGCAATAAGTTGCCCAGCTTCTATTTCAAATTTATAAGTTTCAGCTGCTTTTGTAATACCGGTTTTTATTTTTTCACCAGCTTCAAAAGCAAGTTCTGTATAAGGTTCTATGCCTTTGGCCAAGTTGTTTTTGAATGCCCCTATAAGTTCAGATTCTGAAATAATCAGAGGTATATTTTTGGTATGCTGCAAAAGCGTAGAAGTGGCATCAAGAAGGGCTCCAGGGGCTTTTAAAAATAGATATTGCTGAGCAGCTATTCTGGCATAATCTTGAGCAGATGCCTCTTGTGCACTATAATATGTATAATTTCCTATGCCTTCTAAAAATATAGATGCATTTTTATAAGTTTCTTGCGCGCGTTCTTGATCAAAATATCTATCAAATGTGCAATAGCGTGCAGTTTGGCCTAAAACCAATGCTATATCTTTTGTAAAATGCGCAATGCTTACAGTTCGATATTAGAGATATATACATTTTGTTTACCTATATCAAAAGAGAAACTTCTTATTCTCCCCATTTTTCAAGCTGCTCTTTTGTGGGCTTATATTCTTCACAATAAAACTCATCTTTATCTTCTCGATACATAATAATAAATTCAATTTTAAGGTCATAGAAGGCTAAATATTTTTTAAGAATTCTTAAAAAATTTTCTAAATGCATATGATAAGAATATCCTTGTATTTTTTCTTTATTCATATCTAGATAGGATTCTGAATAATATAAAGGATGTGTAGAATCTGCAGTGAAGTCTGAGTTTCCAGATACAGTATTATTTTTTTTATTTAATTGTATTTGTGTAGAAAACCAACTAGAATCTCCCGCATCTAATGAGCATGTATTTATTAAAACTTTTCTATAATCTTCAAATGTTGGATTATTTAGATCTTGCATTTCTATTTCAATATTATTTTTTAAATACATCAAAGAATCCGCTAATAAACGAAGATCTAGTGAATTAGCCTCTTTAGCATAATAATATCCTATTGAAGAATGATTATATTGACATATTACATATTGCTTGTTCATGAAAATACCTTTACTTTACTTCTTAAGCTTGGGGAATATTGTTTCAAAATTATGAGTTAATCTATTAAAAACATAAAAAAGAGAAAGATTAGAATCAATTTCTACTTCTAATTTTATAATTTCGGGACCTACTTCTTTAATTTTTGCATTTTTTAGATGCTTGAAACAAAAATCAAAAGTTTCATAAGGAGTCCATGTTTTAGGAAAAAAAGTTTTTAAATTTGTAAAATCACCCAAAGATGTTTGAATTGTAACAAGTACATTGCGAAATTCATGAATCTGTTCATATAGATAACTATTTTTTACTTTAAATTTAAATGTGCTACAAGCTTCAAAGCTATCTTTATAATCAAAATGTAAGCCACGCATTTTGAGTTTTTTTACAATATTGTTAATGTCTAAAAAATTTTCTACTCTTATTTCAGCTTTACATAAATGATTAATGATTTGTTCTGGATTTTTTATATTTTTAAAATTTGGTACTAATTTTAAAAAATCTTGTGGGAAAACATCCCTTGTGTATTTTTGAGAGATATAATTAGCTAAATCACTTTCAAGTGCATACCATTCTGCATCTAATACTTGTTTCTGGCAAAATTCAGTTAATACTTGAGCATATTCTTCTAAAGTCTCAGGGATTTTCGAGTATATTTTTTTAAGATATTGCAATTCTGGAACATGTAATTCAGCTACTTCTGAAATTCCTAATTTTATTTTGTCACTTACCTCTGAGGCGAGTTCTAGATAGGGCTGCGCAGCAGTATTAACGATTCTTTTAGCCTTGTTTGCAATATTGCCAGCATGTTCAAGCATATTGGTATGCTGTAAAAGCGCAGAAGTGGCATCAAGCAAGGCTCCAGGGGCTTTTAAAAATAGATATTGCTGAGCAGCTATTCTGGCATAATCCTGTGCAGATGCCTCTTGTGCACTATAATATGTATAATTTCCTATGCCTTCTAAAAATAAAGATGCGTTTTTATAAGCTTCTTGCGCGCGTTCTGGATTAAAATATCTATCAAATGCGCAATAGCGTGCAGTTTGGCCTAAAACCAATGTTACATCTTTTGTAAAATGCGCAATGCTTACTGCAGTATCTATGGGATGTTCGCACATATATGCAATATCTTGCGCTAATAAAGGTACACTTTGAATG
>Ga0172380_10000235_pt1 | contig 117055 bp, 96 predicted proteins | sample Leawe162metaG_FD_119747 | JGI IMG/M metagenome (GOLD analysis project Ga0172380, IMG submission 119747) | Leachate microbial communities from a municipal landfill in Southern Ontario, Canada - Leachate well 162 metaG | ecosystem: Engineered > Solid waste > Landfill > Unclassified | place... | reverse complement strand
CCTTGCAGCTAGCGCACTTTCAAGATGTGGGCCCGCGCTCTCAACGACAAAGTCGCCGGCTAGTTCTGCTAGGTGTGCACTAACTTCTTCGGCGTTGCGAGCGCGAGCCGATTGTCCGGTGATGATCAAGGCCCCGGTGTCGATGTCGCTCTTCTTTAGACCAATCGTCTGATAGGCCTTTTCAATCAACTCGGCTGTTTGCTTGGCAGCAATCTCGCCAGTGGCGGTGAGAGGGGTGAGAAATACATCGCTTTCAAAAATTATTTCGCGATTAGTAATCGCTAGATTGGGAGCGGCATTGACCAGGGATGCATTGGCGAAGGTCAGCTTCGTTACTACTAAATGCGAAGTGGTGGTGCCGATGTCGATGCCAACACTTATAAGTGCGTTGCTCATTGCTTTGTTAGCCTAGCTGCTGCAATTTTACGCCTGATACTTTTTTGTCGAGAATGCGCTCGATTGTTTTCACTATAAAAGCTCCTGCCTCAGTTGGCGGTGTGCCGCCTTTGTGAATGTTAGAGACTACTGTGCGATCTGAGCTAACTGTCTGAGGGCCAGGGTTGTAGGTTATGTATGCCGATAGACCGCTGGCGCAAGAGAGGCCAGGCCGTTCGCCAATTAAGTTGAGGGCAATCTTGGCATTGAGGCTATGGCCAATTTGGTCGGCAATAGCAACTCGGGCATATTTGGCAATGACAATTTGACCAACAGTAATATTGCTCAAGGAAAAACCGTATTCAAGCATGGGTAATAGGTCTAGTAGATTTTCTTCCACTGCTAAAGCTGAGAGACCATCGCTTACTACTATCTGCACATCTATGTCGCTAGGGCAGACCTTCTTCAGTTCTTCTAAGACACTTTGAGCCGCTCTTTTTCCTTTGGGTGGATAGAGAATAAAATCGTGGCGATCTTCGGCTGTGCTTTTGATCAGCGGAAATTGTCTTGGCGTCGTGAACTGTTGTAAAAAGCTTTCGCTAATTTCGCTGTGCACGGCGTCACGAGCGAGGGCATGGTCGGCCCGGAAGCTAAGCCAGGTAGACGTAAGGGGGCGAGAGCCCGTGCGAGATACACCGATTCGTGCGGGAGTAAGAGTCTTGAGCTGTTCTGTTCTAGCCTGCATATGCCATAGGGTACACTATTTGTTTTGTCGCTATTTTAAGACTGGTGAAAAATTGCTCAAGCTCGATACTAAGATTGGCGGTCGCCACTATCAGTTTGCTGAGATCAAGGGCGTACTAGCCCAGGCTAATGAAGAGAAATCGGGCGATCAACTAGCGCAAATTGGCAGCCGGAGCGAGATAGAGCGCATAGCTGCCAAGTGTGTCTTGAGTCAACTACCTCTTTCTGTTTTGCGTGAGCAGCCGGTTGTACCTTACGACCTCGATGAAGTGACGCGACTGATTGACGATAGTCTTGATCCTGTTGCCTATGATCATATTAAAGAATGGACAGTCGCTGAGCTACGAGAATTTTTGCTTGATAGCGACACAGATCTCAAGATGATTGAGCAAATTCGCTGGGGTCTGAGCGGTGAGATGGTCGCTGCAGTTACTAAGCTGATGTCGAACATTGATTTGATACTGGCGGGTAAAAAATGCCAGGTTGTCGTCAAAGCAAAAACAACACTAGGGTTAAGCGGAAGACTTGCATCAAGGTTGCAGCCTAATCATCCAAGCGATTCTATAGATGGCATCAAAGCTTCTATTTTCGAAGGCCTGTCTTATGGAGTGGGCGATGCAGTTATTGGTATCAATCCTGTTTATGACAGTGCTGACACCGTCGGGCGACTACTTGAAGAAACCCACAAAATTATCGAGCTGCTCAATATTCCCACCCAAAATTGTATTCTTTCTCATATCACCACTCAGATTAAGGCTATTGAGCGAGGAGCGCCGGCTGGACTGATTTTTCAAAGTATTGCTGGTAGTGAAAAGGGTAACAAAGCTTTTGGCATCGATATTGACTTGATAAAAGAAGCTTGCGCACTGGGGAAAAAAGAAATTTCGAAGGAATTGCCCTTCATGTATTTTGAAACAGGACAAGGCTCTGAACTCTCATCACTCTCTCACTTTGGCGCCGATCAACTGACAATGGAAGCTCGCTGTTATGCACTAGCCCGCTGTTTCAATCCTTTTTTGGTGAACGATGTCGTCGGCTTTATTGGTCCAGAATATCTTGCTGATGGCAGGCAAATGATTCGGGCTGGTCTCGAAGATCATTTTATGGCTAAGCTGTTGGGCTTGCCGATGGGCGTAGATGCTTGCTACACGAATCATATGGAGGCTGATCAAAACGATCTTGAGAATTTGACGATTTTGCTTACCGCCGCTGGAGTAAATTACTTTATGGGCGTACCCATGGGTGATGATGTGATGCTCTCCTATCAGAGCACAAGTTTTCACGACATTGCTGCTCTGCGGGAAATTCATCAGTTGCTACCAGCTCCAGAGTTTGAAGTCTGGCTCGAGTCTGTGGATTTACTCAAAGATGGCAAGTTAACCAAGAATGCTGGGGATCCCAGCTATTTGCCTAAGCGATTCTCTATTTAAAAGCCGCTGATTATTTAAAAGCCGCTTTCGCCGGTGGCTTCTTTGTTCTCACCCGATGCCGCCGTTGGTGTGGCTGGTCGTTCGCTTGGTTCTTGGTTGGCTGCTCTCTGTGCCTGACCACCGGCGATTTGGGCCGAGATGATACGGTCACCAGGGCTTATGCGATAGATGTTGTTGAGGCCGTCTACAACACCCCCAAATACAGCATATTTGCCGTTTAGCTGCGACATTGGTTTCTTCAAAATATAGAATTGGCAGCTGGCAGAATCTGGATTCCCTCCCCGCGCCATCGCTACTACTCCGGCCGAGTTATGGTTGAGGTTGCGGTTGATTTCAAGGCGGAGGAAACGCTCTCTGCCCGTATCAGGGTCTGTGTAATTGCCCTGACCATTGCCATAGGGGCAGCCACCTTGCACGACCCAACCTTCTACTCGGTGAAAAGACTTGCCGTCGTAATATCCTCTTGAAACAAGGTCAAGAAAATTATTGGCAGTATAGGGAACCATGTTGCGAAAAACTCTTATGACAATTCGCCCCTTGGTGGTTTGCATGATCACGATTGGATCGTTTTGGGCGTAAGCTGGCGCCAGGCTTGCTGCCCCTATGGCCAGGATAACTAGGGCTTTAGATGAGCTAATGATTTGTCTAGCAAATAGTTGGGTAAAAGATTTCATTAGTTTTGCTGGTATTTTCTTTGTGTTTGAAATTCTATATATAAGGTATGGAATAAGCAATTAATCGCTCAACTGATATTTACCCAGCTGAACAAGATTCAAAAATTAGGCATCAGAAATCGAAAGGTGGCTCACAAATGGCTTTATATGCGGATCTTCACAGGCACCTTGGTGGAGCCCTGCATCCTCGGATCATCTATAAGTTCTTGCGCCGGACAGATCATCCGATTCTCAATTACTTTCCTGACTATGATGGCTTTTACAATTGGTTTACTCGGCCTTGTCGCACCCTAGAAGAGTTCGTCAAAATTCACTCGCTGGTTGAAGAACTACAAAGTCTTGAGCATCTTCCATATTTTTGTTTGCGCCTGTGCCGAGGTGCTTATACTTTTGAAAATCTCCAATATCTTGAATTGCGCTACAACCCTTATTTCAGAACAGACCACAAGCTAACTCCGGCGAAAAGGCTTAGTCAGATGCATCTCATTGTCGAGGTGATCACTTTGAACTTAAGACCTGCCGACTATCCGATTACTGTTAAGCAGATTCTATGTTTCGATAGAAGGCTGCCGCTCAAAATCAACGAGGCCATTCTCAAAGTTGCCCAAGACAATCTTGGACCTGTGGTCGGTGTCGATCTTGCTGGTCCTGAAATCAATACTGAAAAGACCGAAGAGTGGATCAAGCTTATGGCTCGGGCACGAGCCTCTGGCTTGAAGACAACCTGCCACCTTGGCGAGACCGGTATCGACAATGTCGATCCTCGTTATTTCGCTACCCTTGATCGCATTGGTCACGGCATACACATTCCTTTGCAAAAACCGAGCATGCTCAAGGAGCTTTCGAAGCGACAGATCACTTTAGAGGTTTGTCCGACTAGCTACAAACAGACCGGAGTGCTCAAAGATTTTTCTGAATTGAAGACGGTGTTCAATCGCTGTAGGGAAGCTGGGGTAGCGATTGCGGTGTGTACCGACAATCCAGGTAGGAATCCTTCGCCGTGCACTTTGCCCGGTGAGTATGAACGCTTGATAGACAATGATGTAATTGATTTTCGGCAATTGAAAGAGATTCAGGGTGAAGCATTTAGATCTGCTTTCGGTTTCGTCGGCACTTCGCGTTTTCTCTAGCCTAGATCTTTCAAACCTATAGTTGTTGATCAGCGGTCAGATTTGTTTGTGTCCATTCATTTTGTTCGTTCCCTTTTGTCTATTCACTTGTCCACTCCGGGCCGACATTTCAGGGCTAGAATCAAGCCCCTGTGCGGGCTTTTGTCCGAATAGTGAAATCGCTCTCACGCTTGATAACTGCTGGCCACCGGGAGTGGTATCGAAGAAACTTTTCGCTAATTTGGTAGATCTGTTTTGTGGCTGTTTTGATCGGCTTAGGAAAAAAATTGCGGTTTTCTAGTGCTCAATACTTTTTTTGTGACAGTTCCGAAAAATATTTTTTCAATCAAATCGACTGCTTTGAAGTGGTACCACTTACCTTCTCAATACTTCTGAAACTGGCTTGTGTAGACAGTTTTGTCTGGTGCTGCTTCTGGTGACTTTGTCTTTTTCTCTGCTCTGTGTACTTGATGGTTAGCAACTCAGGGGAGATCTATATGTTGCAATTTATTCCATTCGAATGTAATCTATGACGCGTGTGGTGTGAAAGTAAATGAGTGTCATTTTTTTTAAATGATGTCTCTACAAAAAAAAGACGGTGGTAGTTAGCGTTTAGTCAAAGCGATAAATGAGCAATCAAATTTGATATGCGATTGATACATCAAGTTGATACATCAATATGAAGTAGCAGTTTCGAGTCACTTTAGTAGTTCATTAGATATCGCCGAGAGCAAGCGTTCAATATTAGGGATTCTTTTCCAGCTTGTGTCTGCGAAAGTTCCTGCCCACCAGATTGATTTCCAAGGGAGGAAAACTAAATGGCAACCAAGCCAACCAAGAAGAAGTCCACTAAGAGAGCAAAGATCTCTCCTGCTGCCGCTATGGCTGAAGAGTCAACCGGTACTGCAGCTAAGCCTAAGAAAGCCGCTGCTAAAAAAGTAACAAAGAAAGCTGCTCCTAAGAAAGCCGCTGCTAAAAAAGCTGCTCCTAAGAAAGCCGCTGTTAAGAAAGCTGTAGCTAAGAAAGCTGCTCCTAAGAAAGCTGTAGCTAAGAAAGCTGCTCCTAAAAAAGCCGCTGTTAAGAAAGCTGCTCCTAAGAAAGCTGCTGCTAAGAAAACTGTAGCTAAGAAAGCTGCTCCTAAGAAAGCTGCTGCTAAGAAGACAGTTGCTAAAAAAGCCGTAGCTAAAAAAGCTCCAGCTAAGAAAGCCGCTCCTAAGAAAGCTGCTGCTAAGAAAACAGTAGCTAAGAAAGCTGCTCCTAAAAAGACTGTAGCTAAGAAAGCTGCTCCTAAGAAAGCCGCTGCTAAGAAAACAGTTGCAAAGAAAGCTGCTCCTAAAAAGACCGTAGCTAAGAAAGCCGCTCCTAAGAAAGCCGTAGCTAAAAAAGCTCCAGCTAAGAAAGCTGCTGCTAAAAAGCCAGCCAAGAAAGCTGCTCCTAAGCGCACCAAAGCCGCTGTTGCTCCAGCAACAACTGGCGACATGGGTGGCGCTTCCGCCTAAGCTCTTCTAGTAATAACTGGAAAAGTAGTTAAGAAAGGGTCTCGGTTCTCCGAGGCCCTTTCTGTTTATCTTTTAGATAGTGGATATAGTCTGATAAAGCCAAGTGAGAACAGCCGGAAGCTAGTTAACGGGGCTAGTATCGCTGGCAGTGCAAAGCCTTTGTGAACTGGTATGACTGCAACCAAATTGTATCAAGGCTATTTGCTAGCTCGTGCCCATCATTTAGTTCGACTAATTGGACAAGCTTGCTCGATTGATTGAGCTGGGCGAATTGCCTTGCGTGCTCGATGGGTACTGTTTGATCGTCAATACCATGGAAGACTATGGTGGGAATATCAGTTTTGAAATTGTCTGTTTGGTAGTGTTCAAGGTCTCTGGCAAAGGCAAAATGCAACGGCAGTTCTTGGTTCGCGCAGTAATGAAAGAAAGGTCTGAATCCAGTTCTCTTCCAGTTATCCATTCCTTCTTGACCGATGATTTGCGGCCAGCGTTTTGTTATTCCGAAACCGGGAGCTAAGAGAATTATTGCTTTAAGGTTGGCCCGCGACCCTTTAGCTCTTAGGCTTTGCTCGAGTAGCGCCGCTAATAGTCCACCCATGCTTGAGCCGATGAGCACAAATGGTTTACCGTTTAGTTGCGATATCAGCTCGCTGCTTAAATCAATTTGGGCAGCCAGCGAAAGTTCCTCAAAGCTTGGCACATTAAGATCAGGCACAGAACAATGCCAGCCGTTTAGCTCAATCTTTTCTTTGAAGAAACGAGCTTTTCTGGATTGCGGAGAGGAGGCAAAGCCATGGAGGTAAAGAAAATTCAAATTCAATTTTGACTTTATGGGGCTGGCTTGACGAAGCCGTACCAAGGGTTTGAATTGATCAATGAAATCAATTGAGTCTCTAACAGACCTTTGTCTGAAGCATCTGCCTTTGTGATCAGAATTTTGTCTTCGGTCGAGTAAACGGCAAATACCCAGACCCGTTGATCTTTTTCTAGGCAGCAAATCCATTGATGAAATGCTGGAGGTTGAATCAGATAGTAGACAAAGGCACTGACTTCACCTTGCTCGAAAAATTTGCTCAGGTCATTGCGCCAGGTACTTTTGTCTAAGAGATAAATTGTCTGCCGCACTGAACCGTTGTCAGAAACTTGAATGGCATTTTCTAGTTTTTCAAAGTCAGACCATTGAGTTGGCAGATAAATAAAGAGAGTACTGTCTAACTGACTGCCGAAATCTACTGGCTTAAGTGTCCACTCGGGGGTTTGGCTTGAGTGCACAAACGAATCGAAAGTGAATTTCTCGGAGGGAACGCCAAGCTTGCTGGCCATGGCCGGGGTGCAGGCTTCTACTGTAGATTCGGGGAATCGCCCATTTTCTACCCAATCTTCAAAAATCTGCTGAAAATATGAGTGGATGGTTGTTTGAGTCATCACTTTTACGCTGTTGAATACTACCGCGACTATTGTCGAATGCTATTAAGCTTACTAGATATAACAGATCAGATGAATAATAAGTTGATGATGCCAAGGTTTTCTCCTGCCAGAGCGAGAGTGACCATTTTTGTGAGAGGCTTTGGTGAATATTTGGCGTTTCCAAGCAGTGGCTGCCGTTAAGAATCGTTACAGCTTGAGAGTCAAGCTGAGCTGGGCTGTAAAGACTTTTACACAGTCATAACCTAGCAGTTCGTCGCATTTAATGAATGTGGGTTAGCATGGCCCACATGTTGATGTACTTGCCCAGACAGTGTTTTGGGAAGTCTCAATGGTCAGTATCCCACTTCTGGAGGTCTAAATGCAGAAGACTCAATTAGCCGTAGCTCTCGTAGCTGTCCTCGGCCTTTCCTTGAACACAGCAGTTCGCGCTGCTGAAACTGAATCTACTGAAAAGAAAGAAACAGTAAAAACAGAAAAGAAAATCAAAGTAGCTAAGAAAGATAAAGAGTGCAAGAAAGAGTGCAAAGAAAAAGGCAAAGATGCTTCTTGCAAAGCCAAAGAAGAAGCTAAAGGCAAAGAAGGTTCATGCAAGGGCAAAGAAGGTTCTTGCAAAACCACTAAAGAAACTAAAGAAACCAAAGAAGTAAAAGAGACCAAAGAAACCAAATAGTTCTTTTTCATAGAACTCTGATTTCTTCTCCTTCTTTAGGATGCCATTAAATGTCCAGCGGCTTTCTCGCAGCTAAAAAACAAATGCCCAACCTTGGTGTTGGCCTTGGTCTAAGGCGCGAGTTAGCCGCTGAAACATTTGCCAATGCCGAACGAATTGATTTTCTCGAACTAGTGCCCGAAAATTATATGGAGCTGGGTGGGAGAATCCGCGAGCGCCTGGATAAGGCCTTAGAAAAATTTCCCCTAGTGACACACGGTGTCAACCTGTCAATCGGCAGTACAGATCCTCTAAGCGCAGAATATCTCGCTTCAATCGCAAAACTACTGAACCGAATCAATGCTCCTTGGTGGAGTGACCATCTTTGTTTTACATCGATAGAAAATTTGTATCTCCATGATTTGTTACCGCTGCCCTTATCGGCTGAAGCTCTCAAGCATGTGGTAAAGCGTGTCAAGGTTGCTCAAGAAACAGTCAAGCGGCCGCTTTTGCTTGAGAACATTTCGTACTACATGCAAATGCCAGGCTCGCAGATGGATGAAGTAGATTTTCTCTCAGAAGTTTTAGAGAAAGCCGACTGCGGCTTGCTGCTTGATGTCAATAATGTCTATGTCAATTCAGTCAATCATAATTTTGACCCTTATGCTTATCTTGATCGGCTGCCCTTAGAGAGAACAGTGCAGATTCACATCGCCGGCCATGGCTATGGCGATGAACTTTTGATTGATACCCATGGGGCCGCTGTGATTGAACCTGTGTTTGAGCTGCTTGAATACGTGCTCAAGCGCAGCGAAGTAAAAGCCGTCATGTTAGAGCGCGATCAAAACTATCCAGAGTTTAGTGAAATATTGGCTGAGTTAGGTCAAATACGCGAAATTATCGAAAGGGTTCAGCCAGCTCTATTGCCAGCCCTCATTTCGAACTAAGTGGCCAATTGAAAGTGGATGCCCCCAGCCTACGTGATATAGAACATGCAATGACTCTGCTCTGGACTCGCAGGGATAAGCGCGAACAATTTTTTTCTGGCGAATCAGATATTCATCCGTCCCTAATCAAGCACATTGATCATCGTGGCGTTAAGCTCTACGCCTCGCTAATTAATTTGGGCCGACTTGATTTGATGGCTTCGGTCTACCCGCTCTGTAAGAAAGTACTAGGTAAACACTTTAGTACTTTAGTGCATGAGTATTTTGAGGTCATGCCACCAGACCACTTCAACCTCAACCAGTCAGCTCGAAAATTTCCGCTCTTTTTGGCGAACCATGCCGAACTTCATTTGAAGCGCCATCCCTTTTTGGCTGAATTAGCAGACTATGAATGGATTGAACTGGCCGTTCTTGAAGCTGATGTGCTTGTTGATCTAAGTTGTGAAGCTAGTACGCAATCGATTTTGCAAAGCAATAGCTGTGAAGAACTAGATCTCAAAGCATTTGCTGCCAGTGTGCCGCGTGTGAATCCGACTGTGATTACTCGCTGCTATAAGTACCCGATATCTGAGATTGCCAATTTGCTGGAACAAGGCGAGAAGTTACCTCGGCGACAGAAAGCTCAAGCATCGTGGCTATTGGCTTACCGCGCAGCAGATCACAACTGCCATTATTTAGACATGAGCGAATTGACCTGTGAAATAGTTGAGGCTATGTTAGCGAAATCTGATAGCTCATATGGCGAGCTGATTGCACTGGCTTGCCGCCATTCAAGTAATGTCGAAGAAACAGTTGCCGATTTTCTTTCTATGGTAGAAGAGTTCAAATCTTTGGGCGTTACTCTTTAGCCAAACAGCAATACTAGAGCGAAGCGAAAGCCTCTTTTACAACTGTTTCTGGGTCAACTCGCTGAGAGCAGCTCAGTGGCACCGCTGCTTTTTGCTGCTGTAACCAGAGCAAATATTCGATGTTGCCTGACGGCCCTTTCAGCGGTGAATAAGTGAGGCCACGCACTTCGAGCTTCTGTGTTTGAGCAAAATTGATGACAAATTTCAAAACCTCTACGTGGCTGGCTGGTTCTCTAACGACACCACCTTTGCCTACTTTTTCGCGACCTGCTTCAAATTGTGGTTTTACTAAAATTACTAATTCGCGCTCGTTTTCGCTCATAAGGTTGAGCACCGCTTCTAAAACCTTAGTAACTGAAATAAAAGAAAGGTCGGCAACGGCTAGGGTGGCTTTATCATGGAGCCCTTCACCATAGAGTTTTTCGGCCGTAAGGAAGCGAATGTTTGTGCGCTCTAGAGTGTGCACTCGGCTATCACTTCGCAGTGACCAATCGAGTTGGCCATAGCCTACATCAATGGCATATACGAAAGCGGCACCGGCTTTTAATAGACAGTCGGTAAAGCCACCAGTAGAGGCGCCAGCATCGATGCAAATGCGGCCTTCAGTGGTTATCGCGAAAGTGCTCAGGGCTTTTTCTAATTTTAGGCCGCCGCGGCTAACATAAGCACAGCGGTTGTAGCTAGAAATAAGTTCAATATTTGCCTCTACACTGACAGCTTGTCCTGGTTTTGTTAGTTTCTCTCCGTTGACAATTATGCCACCATCCATGATGGCAGTTCTGGCGCTTTCGCGAGAAGGGAAGAGTTGCCGTGCAACTAGTAGTTGATCTAAGCGTTCTTTGGCTTTCATTTAGATTTGAAGTTTCACTTGGTAACTTTGTTCTTTAAGCAATTGTTGGCGCTAGCAACTATTAGCTCAGACCTAATGTAGAATAACAAGTATCAGCTAAACCGTCATACGTGGAGTAGACCTGGCTGGATGAAGACACCGCCTTGAAAGCGGCTGCCCCGTAAGGGGTTGGGGGTTCGAGTCCCTCCTGCTCCGCCATCTTTTACCCTGTTCTTGGCTTCAAAAGCGAGAAATGCAAATCTGGGTAGCCATCTCGAATAACGATCTGACTTCGCTTGACCATAAAGAAGTGTTGTTGGAAGGCGTCTCTCTTTCTGATAAAGAAGGAAGAGTCCGGGGGGCTAATCGCCTGCGCTTTAGCCTAGAGAATAATCAACTGCGTGTTACCCTGCCTAGCCAAGCGGTGCAAAAGCTGGTTGGCAATCAAATTGTAGTTGCGGCCAAGGGCCCAATTACAGTAGCTTCGATTAAGCGGGCTGGCGGCAAGGGAGAGCATCCAAGTTATCTTGGCGAGATTAGAGTAGCTAATCTCGGAGGAAAGCTCCGAGTTTCGTTGCGCGTTAGCCTTGATCAATACCTCAGGGGGGTTCTCACCTCTGAAATGCCGGCGAGCTATCATTTTGAAGCTCTTAAGTGTCAGGCTCTGGCTGCTCGTACCTATGCCCTGAAGCCGCGTTTGCCTCACGATAGAGATAATGCCAACGTTTGTGATTCTTACATGTGCTGCCAATATTTTGCTGGATTGGGAGAGATTGACGAGCGCATTGAACGGGCGGTTGTCTCAACAGCTGGCCAGGTTCTTACCTATCAAGGTCAGCCACTGTTAGCACTTTTTAGTTCTAACGCCGGTGGCCATACTGAAAATTACGAGAATTGTTTCTCTGACCCACTAACCAACGAATTTCCACCTCAACCATTGGCCTATTTAGCTGGCCGGCCTGAGGGCAAATTTACAGTGGCACCTGGTACCGAAGAGTTTCTTCGCTATTTGTATCAAACCTCAGCACTGAAACACGATACTCAGTTTTCGATGGATAGCTGGACGCCGAAGTTTCACTGGCGAGTGAGGTTGTCTGCTGACGCCCTTGAATCTCAGATGCACCATGTTGTAGAGAAGCTAGCTGCCGCCTCCGATACTGCACCATTCGTGATACCACCTAAGTCAGGTAAGTTTGGTCATATTGAGCGCATAGAGGTGCTTAAACGCGGGATTTCTGGTGTTGCCATTGCTATGAGTATTAAAACCAGTACCGGTGATTGGCAGATCAAAAAAGAGCTAGTAATTCGCAAGGCTTTTGCTAATAGCGAAGTAAAGCTTGCTCGGCTCAATAGCGCCCGTATTTTCTTCTCTCACGAGACTGATGATCTAAAGCTGCTCAAGAATCTCAATGTCTATGGTCTTGGCTTTGGTCATGGTGTGGGTTTGCAGCAGACCGGTGCCCAAGGATTTGCTAAGGCTGGCTACGACTATAAAAAGATCCTGGGACATTACTTCCCAGGATCTAATATCGAAGTTTTATAGAGCCTTTGCTTATAGACCTGAATCGCTTTCAGGTACTTCAACTTTGACTTTGTCGCCGGAGAGTTTAACTAAGAAAATTAGCTCAGGCTTCTTGATGTGGGGCACATCTTTGAACGGTGCAGCGGCGCTAACAGCCCGTTGCAGAGCGCTAGAAATTTTCTCGTATTCTTCTTCTTCTAGTGCTTGTTTCTCTAGCCGTTTAACGTTGCCGTCAGAATCTACTCCGACAGTAAGTCTGATTTTCCATCTCTTCCGCACCGACTTTTCTTTCTTCATCTCTTCTTGAGCGAAGTCAGGCAGCACTAGCTTTTCTTTGATGGCTTCTTTGACTTTGGCGTAAAAGGCTTTGAGTTCTACGTCGCTTGCTTCTTTGCTGTTTTCATCGTCAATATCGGGATCATCATCAGGCTCGGCATTTTTGTTGTTTGCCTGCTGGGTGCGCTCAGTAGCTAGTTGGTCAATAATGCTAACTGCTCCTTTGGCATCATAAGACTGGTTGCCGGTATCGTCTTTGAGAGATTGACCGATAACTAAGAAAGACTTTCCGGCAATGATAGATGGGAAAGATGCCACTAAAACGGACTTGTCTTTTTCATCTTTTGCCTTGCCTTTCACAACCATCCAGCTCAGAGTGCCATCACCGAGAACTTGTTTGCCCTGGTCTACGACACATCCTCTGGTATCTTCAACCACCATGTCTACATACGGTGGTTTGCCAATGAAGGCATTGAGGTTACTGACTGGAGAAAGATCTGCAAATTCTGTACAGATAATCTTTTGATTGGCGCGTTCGGAATAGACTCCAAATGAATCATTAGGTTTCGAAATTTCACTCGTGTCTTCATACCAGAAATCTGGAATAGCCAGTACTTTGAAGCCCGCTGACTTTACTGCTAAAGCAGTGGCTTTTTCTGACGAAGGATGTTGTTCTGGCACTACAGAAGTGGTACCAGTAGTTGGCGCCACTACTGCTGGGGGCTTGGGCATGCTCATCAATGTGATTAGGAAAAGCGGAAGCAGAACTGCACCAGCAATAATCAATTGCTTTTTGGTTAGGCCAGTTTTCTTCTGCATCACTTTGACAGCTTTGCTGGCCTTACCTTTAACTGAAGTGGTATCAATTTCTGGTGGCGGTGCGTCAATGATGTGTCCACAACTAGAGCATGCTCCATAATTGGCATTGCTAGAGAAGCAAACAGGGCAGACGATTCTATCGATGTCTGGTGATGCTGCGGCAACAACTTCGGCATCGAGTTTACTGCGCAGAGTACCCAAGCCACCTTCGGCATCTTCGGCTTCAGTTGATGTCCGCAACTTCTTGCTGCTCATATCGAGCAAGGCGCCCATCCACATAAATTGATAGCACTTCACTGGTGGAGCTGCTTGACCAGCTTTCACCGACTGCGGACCGCTATGCAAGCCAATTAGTTTGTAGTCTTTGCAAACCAGGGCACCGGTAATTTCTGCTGGTACCACAATTGTGTGCAGCATATTTTTAGGTTGAGCAGCGCTGGCACTGCCAAAATAATTACCTTGCAGCCAGATTGGTTTACCTGACAAAGGATCTAAATAAAAGCACTGCAAATTGTCCCAGTTATTGACTTCAAAGTCGGTGTGCGAGGTCAATGGTGGCCCAACTGTGCCGTTGCAATGGAACGGAGTTTTACGATTAATTTGCGAGCAGACACCGCGGTTGACTAGCTCACGTACTGCCACCAAAACAGTGTAGCTGTCTGAACCGACGCGCTCCGCCAGGTTCTCAAGGGTAAGGAAGCCGTCCATTGCTTCCCACAAACGGCCGGCCATCCAGCGAATTTCTTCAGATGAACTAGCCGGATCGTAAGATTGCACTACTCTCTGGTAACGGGCGTCTTTGCCGCCCAGTTGAGCGTAAACACTGCTTAGCTCGTTGGCGCGCCGCATCCCTTCCCATACCAGGCGGTCGGCTGGGGCGCTGATTGGCACGGCATCTGGCCAGGGGAATTGCCCTTCTGGTTCAAATGTAAATCCATGAGCGGGCTGCTTGATAACTAATTCAAAGAAAGCATAAGCTGGCAATAACTCTGGTTGACGGTAATAGACCAAAGGAATTGTGCCTTCGGCTAAAAGCATACGGGCTACAGGAATGTTGTGAGTATCAATTAGGGTGAGCAGGCCTGAGCGCTTCTGCTCTAAAAGAGTATTGATAACTTGCAAAAATTCTTTGCCGTGAATGTTTCCTGATGACTCGACGCCATCCTTCTTGAAAGGAATGGACATGGCTCTGGTCAACTCAGCTACTTTTTCGGCCTGAAGGTCAGGCAGTGAGCTGTCTACTACAAGGAGGGCCATATCGTTGGGTAGACATGGCAGCATTTCGCCGGGATAGCCGCTTTGTTGCAAATATTGGCTGCGAGCTTGCACTTTATCAAATTCGTTGTGCAAAGACAGTGTCTTCACGCCCATGGTGATATCGGCATGGGGGAAGTAAATGCTCAGAGCCCACGGCGCATCTGGGTAGTGGAAGACGTTACCGGCAGTGGTAACAAATCTACTCTTAGATATCAAAAATCCTTGGGCCAAGAATTTTGGTGGGCTTACTGTGCGGTCATAGACAAAACCAATTGCATTGGCCATGTCCTGTTCCAGAATTTGAAAAGTCATAGGTATAGCTCGTTAGTAACCGTCCCTCAAAGTCGTTTATACCACAGACCAGCGCCACCTTTTACTGCTCATCAGTCTGATATCACAGGTTGTCTCATCTTGAAATGTCGATGTTAATCTGTTTGGCTGAGCAGTTTGGCCTGAACTGTTCGAGTAGAGGCGGCTAGGCAGAAGCGGCAGGCTTTATAGCCTTCGGCCAAAGCTTGTTTTTTCGTATCGAACTTGATCTTCCTGAACCGGGCCATAACTAGGCTATAGGGGCAATTAGGCTGGTGAAATTTGCGCGAAATCAAATTGCCTTCATATTTATAGGTCGCCGAAACCGAGCCAAAGGTTTCGTTAGCCACTGCTGGGCTTAAATTTGGCACTATTACAGGAATCAAAAGTAGGGCTATTGCGGGCCAAAGGGTGGCAATTTTAGAGATTTTCATTAGTTAGCCTGTTGAAGGAGTAAACTTTGTCATTTATATGTAAAAACGTCTTGGCGCCAGTTTTAGTTCAAAAGCACGAAGGTTCAAAAGCACGAAGATTCAAAAAATAGGAAGCATTGTCATTAATGGAAATCGAAAGTACCCCTCGGCAAAATGCTATATCTGGTGCGCCTAGTAATGTCTATCAACCAAGTCTTGCCACTTTGACTGATCTTTACCAGCTGACCATGGCCTATGGATACTTCGCTTCAGGAACCCTGAACAAAGAAGCAGTTTTTCACATGTCTTTTCGCAAGAACCCGTTTGCTGGTGGTTTCGCCATCGCTGCCGGTTTAGAGGCCCTGGTGGATTTTGTCCAAAATTTTCACTTCTCACAGGCCGATCTTGAATATCTGGCTACCTTGGTAGGCAGTGACCGACTCCCTCTTTTTAGTGCTGAATTTCTCACTTACTTAAGTGAGCTAAAACTTGCTGTTGATATTGATGCAGTGCAAGAAGGCGAGGTAGTTTTCGCCCACGAGCCTCTAGTGAGAGTGCAAGGCCCGATCATTCAATGTCAGCTTTTAGAGACTGCTTTGCTCAATATCGTCAATTTCCAGACATTGATAGCGACCAAAGCTTCAAGGCTAAAACTAGCGGCTCAGGGTGGGTCGATACTAGAGTTCGGATTGCGCCGCGCCCAAGGTATCGATGGTGGTCTTTCTGCCAGTCGTGCTGCTTATTTGGGTGGATGCGACGCTACTTCAAACGTGTTGGCTGGAAGGCTTTACGGCATTCCGGTTAAGGGCACTCACGCCCATAGCTGGGTGATGTCTTACGACAGCGAACTGACAGCCTTTCGTGAATATGCCCGCATCATGCCGAACAATTGTATTTTTTTGGTAGACACTTATGACACTCTGCAAGGGGTGGCTCACGCTATTGAAGCTGGGCTTGAGTTGCGGGCCCATGGTCATGATTTAGCCGGAGTCAGACTTGACTCTGGTGACTTGGCTTACCTCAGTACTGAGGCACGCAAAATGCTTGATGCTGCAGGCTTTCTTCAAGCAAAAATTGTTGCATCTAATGATTTAGATGAGTTTTTGATTGCTTCTTTGATTGACCAAGGCGCAGCAATTGATGTCTGGGGAGTGGGTACTAAGCTTGTCACCGCAGGCGATCAGTCGTCTCTCGGTGGTGTCTACAAATTGTCTTGTGTGCGCGATGATAAGCAACAAGATTGGCAGTATCGCCTCAAGCTCTCTGAGCAAGTAATCAAAATATCTACCCCAGGTATCCATCAGGTTAGGCGTTTTTACTTGAGCGGAGAGGACCACAGCGATGGCCGCCCAGGCGATAAGCGCTTCATTGCTGACATGATTTTCGATTGTCAAAATCGCGGGATAGCAGAAGATCTTGAAGCGCCCGTGATTGTCGACCCGATTGATTTCACTCGCCGTAAGAGCATTCCGCCTCAAGCTGTTTTTGAAGATTTGCTCGTGCCCATTTTTAGAGAGGGAAAGCTAGTTTATAAGCTGCCCACCCTTGACCAGGCAAGAGAACGGCGCCATAAACGTCTTCAAGCTTTTCATCCATCAATAATGCGCCTACTCAATCCCCACCAATATCCGGTTGGTTTAGAATCAGGCTTGCACAAAATGAAGCTCGACATAGTAATGAGAGAGCGCGGTTTCGCTGAACCGAAGATAACTTTTTGAATAGTCTTTACTTTAAGACAGGCGTGGGCGGCGGGAGGACAAGCTAACCAAGTTGCTTTCTCTCGAGCGTAAGTTGGACGCAGCAGCGCCTCCAGACATGCGCTTCTCGATACCTTCCATCCACTTGCTCAATATTTCTAGGTGATTGATTCCTTTTTCGCCTAATTTTTCTTTGTGTGCTTTTAGTTGACGGTAATATTTCAACAATGCTGTGAAAAGGCGAAAGGATGCCTCGGTATCTGATTCACCGTAGCAGCTCAAGCCCAGCTCTGGCACTGATGCTACAAAACGGTTTTTGACTTTCCACAATTTTGCTGAAAGAAGGCCATCACTGAAGGGAAGAGGAACTTCTCTTACTTCCTGATTTTTAGTTAGCTTCATTCAAAAATGCCTATCCAAGAATAATCTTAGTATAGCTCTAATTGCGATGGCGTCTAGTCTTAGTTATGTTGCTGCGATACCTTTTTCGTACTACATGCTCTTTATTTTGCTAATACATTGATCAAAAATTGTTTTACTGTCTAGTTCATCGATGGCAAACCAGTTCATTTCGCTGTTTGATCTGAACCAAATTAATTGCCGCCGAGCCAGCGCCACTGAGTGTTTGATGGTTTCATCGCGGGCTTGCTCTAAGCTCAAGGTACCATCAATATGTTGTATAAATTCAGCGTATGCCACAGTATTTTTCAATGCTTGAGTGGCACCAAATTTAGTATAAATAGATTGCACTTCAGCCAATAAGCCATCTTGCAATTGGCCATCAATTCGCTCAATAATGCGCTCTTTTAATAGCTCGCGACGGGCGGCTGTGAGACCAATCCAGGCGATATTGTAGGGCACAGGCTCTCGGCTAGCTGCTTGCGAAAAAGGAACTTCTAAAACCCGTGAAACTTCTATTGCTCGAATAAGTCTAAAGCGATCGTTGACACCAATTTTTTGCGCAGAAATAGGATCTAACTGGCGCAAAATTTCACGTAAATGCTCTACTCCGCGCTCTTCGGCTACTTTTGCCAACTCGTCTCGAATCTCTTGCTGGGGTTCGACCTCCGGCATTTTAAGACCTTCAAGCAAAGCCCTGATATAGAAGCCTGTACCGCCGCAAACCACAGGTATTTTTCTTGCCTCAGTTAGTTGCCTAAGAATTTCGCCAGCTTCGCGCTTAAACTGAGAAGCTGTGTAAACCTGGTCAGGCTCAATAATATCGAGCATATGGTGTGGCACTTGAGCTTGCTCGGTAGCCGTGGGTTTGGCTGTGCCGATGTTCATATACTTGTAGATTGTTCTTGAGTCGCTGGCTACAATCTCTCCGCCTAGAGCTTTTGCTAACTCAATAGCCAGGCTGGTTTTACCCGAGCAGGTTGGACCGACTACAGCAATGACCAGCGGTAATTGAGGCTGCATACTTTTAGAAGGCAGCTAGCAGCTGTGAAATAAGCGAAAAGCTCGCTAGCCCGATCCAGAAGATATAGACCAATGCCAGCACCGGGGGGACAACCAGTAGAATCAATGCCAGCTTGATTGTTGAGGTGCGAAGAGAAGTTTGAAAAGCAATCCATTCAAGGGCAATAAACCAGAATGCTGGTACGGCCGCTAGCACAAAAAACAACGGTGTATGTCGCATGCAGGCTATCGGTGCAAAGAAGGCAAAGGGCAGAAAGGCCCAGCCTGTGGCAATAAAAGCATTGCCGAAAGTAAGCCTGTGCCCTCTAAGCCAAATGCTCAAATAATAGAGAATACAAGACAGTGTCACCCAATAGCCGAGACCAGAGAAAATGAAGAGTGAGCAGTTGAGAAGGCTCGCGGCCGTATTATCAGGTTTGATTTTGAGAAAAGCTGTAATCGAAAGAGTCAGCACCACAAGCATTGCCGCTGAGCTAAAGTTGGCGAAATTTGTTGGAAAGCGGCTAGAGTCGCTCAAAATCATCATTGTTTGACGCGGAGCTACAAGGACGCCATAAAAAATATCGGCCCAAAGCGTGAAACCATTTTTGTAGATGTCTCTACTTTTGCCCTCACTTGTCTCTTCGGCTGGCACAGCCTCGACTAGAGGATCAGCCTGGGAGCTTTCGCCAGCTTTGGGAGTTTGAATCAATACTTGTCTAAACGCCAGTTCAAGTTCACGCGGATCGCTCTCTGAAATACGCTTATCAGGAGCGATTGAATCTTCATTGAGTGAGCTGTCGTCTGCCATGACTTATTGCATCAACCATAGAGGTTGTTTGTTGAGCTCAGGGTTGAACTGCGAAGGAATTAGTTTGTCTAGGGGTGAACTTGCCCCTGGGGGAGCAAGCTGGGCGCGGCCTTCCATCAAAGAAGCTAAAATGCCGCTATCATCGTCTTCATCAACGGCTAAGTCAGCTTTTAACTTATAGCGCTCTTTGGTCATGGTCTGCAAAAGTGTTAGAGCATCACTATATGAACCTAGTTCATCGACTAGGCCAAGCTTTTGAGCTTGGCGACCAGAGTAAATGCGACCATCGGCAATGGTCTTTACTTTTTCAATAGGAAGCTTGCGCCCTTCGGCAATGGCGGTTGTGAACTGCTCGTATGAATCCATAATCAGAGCGAGCAAGATGTCGTGCTCTTCTCTGGTCATCTTTTTATAGGGCGATGCAATGTCTTTAAATAGACCAGACTTAATTACTTCTGGCTCGACGCCAACTTTGTCAGCTAAGGCTTTGAAGTTCATCAAATTGATGATTACACCAATTGAACCAGTGAGGGTGCCAGGATTAGCGACAATTTTGTCGGCAGCGCAAGAAATGTAGTAACCGCCTGATGCGGCCACATCACCCATTGATACCACCACTGGTTTACCAGCGGCTTTTAGTTGCACCACGGCTTCGTGAATTTCTTGCGACATTGGCACTGTGCCACCAGGAGAGTTAACTCGCAGTAGCACTGCTTTTACTTTTTTCGACTTTAAAGCTTTGCGCAGCTCTTTGAGAGCATTGTTCGACGAACCGACCGATGAAGTAAAAAGTGAATGGTCAGCCTTGTCGATTATCATGCCTGAAAGACGCACCACTTGAATGTGATCTTTGAAGCGCGTCATCATGCTATCTGAGCTGCCAGATGAGTCTTTACTACTGTCAGCATTTTGGCCGCCAGCGCTTTGAGTGAGAACTGCCGCAGGTACAGCCATTACGCAGAGGCCTAGAATTAGCCAGACGAATCCACGTTGATTTATGCGCATCAGATTATGTCACTCGACTTTCAATTATAGGGTTTTGTCTTTGGGCTCTATCTTCTTACTGCTGCCAATGGCAGTACTAGAAGAGCTTTCACCAAGATTTTGCAGTTCTTCTTGTATAGCTTGATCTAGCTTGTCGACGGCATCAGCACCAGACATATCAATCAAGCCTTGGCGGAAGCGGTGAATATCATCGCTGATAGCAATAACATCGCGTTGAGCTTTGCGCACTGTGTATTCCATATCAAGTTGCTTAGCAGCATCTTGACCCGCACGGGCATCTTTCATCATATTGTTGAGGTCTTCAAAATCAGTGGTGGCACGATTGAGACCAACAACATGTTTCTTGTACTGACGATAGTTGTCGACTAGTTTGTCTGAAGTACTGCGCACCATTTGATAGAGCGAAATTAACTCGGCTTGGCCAAGTTGAGCTTTACGCTTGGCTTTGTCATCAACAGCACCCATAAGCTGACCGAGAGCTTGGTAGGCAAAATTTTGTCCGGTGTATATGGCTGCGTTTCCCGGCGCCATCATTCCTGCTACACCGATCGAACCAGCTAGAACACCACCAAGCATGCGGGTCATAACCGTGGCGGCATGACCGCTATCGCTGGTTGGTACAAGTTTTTGCACAACAAATTGAATATCTGGTGAGCGGTTAAGAGTAGCGTCCCAGAGAGCAGCGATTTGTTTTTGCTCACTAGTTTCGAGAAACTCAGCTTTTTGCTGGGTTTCGTCTTCGCTAGTGATCAACGCTAAAGGCATTGAGTTGGTGGCTTTAGCAGCGTCCATTGGTGTCTTGATCAAATCTTTGGCATGTTTTTTGCCTAAGCCCAAGAAGCCTCTTTCTGATTTCTCAGATTTTTCAGCCTTCATGCTCTTTGCCGGAAGACCTTCGTTGGCAGTGGTGCCATTGGGCAAAAGATTTGATTCGCTAGCTTGAATTTTAAAAGTAGGTGTATCACCACTAGTCTCTTCTACTGGCTTAGCAGCAGTGTCGCTGTCGTTCAGGCCAAAGGGCTTGAGGTCGATACTTTTAGTAGTTTCAACTTTGAGCCCTTCTATAGCAGAGGCTGGTGTCGCTGTTGTATTTTGAGTAGCACTAGTCGTGATACCAGAATCGAGACCATCCTCTAGTCTGCTATTTAGAGGTAGTTGGAAGTTGCCTTTCTTTTGCCCCTTAGGCATAGAGAGAGCCATGGCCTGAGAGCTTAGAGCTGCTGAGCCCAAGAGCATGATCGAGCAGGCCATGCTAAAAACTCTACGGGAGAAATGTAAATGTGATCTGCTGGAGCAGGTACTGACACCTAAGCTGGCAAGCTTTTCTAAGAACATTAAGTGGGTCCTTTTCTCTTTCACTAATTTTCTCTCGCACTCGTATTTTTTTTCTTTATGTAATACGAAGACGTCGAAGTAGTTAGGAAGTTTCGGTGGCGAACTGGCAAATTCAAACTATTTGGACAAGATTCAATCTACCTGTGCAAGCGTCAATATACCATGCGGCTATCTCTTTGAAAGTTACCTTTTGTCAATCTCAGTTGGCATCTTGAGATAATCTTGATATTGGCAATAGGCCCTTGGCAACCGCGTCTATGGTTTCTGTGAGGCTTTCATTGCGTACATTATTAGAGAAAGTAAAACTGCCATGGTCGAAACTTGCTCTAAGACGTATGGCATGTTTTTCGTAAACAAATCTGGATTGCCCAATAGCGGTATGAACACATATGCTTTGATTATTAAGGCAAATGCCGCTGCTGCCATTAATAGTGGTGCCATGGGGTTGGCACCGCCGCCAGCACCAGAGCTTCCACGTCTAATTGATGGCGCCAAAACATCGTCATCATCATCTATATCTATAGATGATGAACTGCGTCTATCAGGTCTCGACATCCGCCTCTCTCTAGACTTGTTGCGGCGGTCTTGTGGTCCCAATAATTCATCGTCATCATCGTCTCCATTACCACTGCTACCAAGCAGCTTAGAGCCGCGCAAACCTTTTTTAACCCCGCTGTCACTGTCCGAAACAGAACTAGGGCTAGGACCAGGGCTTGGTGCAGGCTGGACTATTTGGGGAGCAGGAACCGGCATTGGCGCAGGCTTGGGGGATGGAGTAGCACTGTTATTAGGAACCCCGTAGTCATAATGACTAGGATTTTGAGCGGCCATGCCGAACTGTGAATTGCTAGGGCTTGGTGCTGGTTTGGGTTCATACTGTGGTGCCGAAGTTGGTGCCGCCGGTGGGGACGAAGGAGAGTTCGGGGCAAACGCTTGGGGCGCAGCGGGATAGGGTGCTGGGGCTTGCTGTAAAGGTGTTGGCGCCGGCATAGTTTGTACTGGCATTGGCGCTGGAACTGGAGCCGGTGCTGGAGCAGGCGCTGGGGCTTGGGCCTGCACTGGTTTGGCCCTTGGCGTTTTGACTGCTAGCAATGGAGAACGCAAAACATTTGGGTCGTCAACATCATCTGCTTCTTCATCAAAGATTTCATCTTCATAGCCGTCATCAGTAGCGCCAAGAATGGGCGAGCGCAAGCGATGATGAGCCTTAACTTGGCCCCCAGCTTTGCTATGCATGCCGGGCTCTTCTGCTAGACCGGCTTCGGGGTCAAAGTCGTCGCCACCTAATAAAGGTGAGCGCAGGCCTTTGCTTTGGTGCCTACCTGGTTCAAGTTTTGCCGCTGGGCTTGGTTCCTGTTCGGCCTCGACGTCATGGCTGCGATGCGGGAACGTTGACTTGTGCTCTTTGTTCTTGCCACTATCGGCACCGCCTCCGCCACCACCACCTAGCATTGGTGAGCGCAGTGCTCCGCGAGACTTTGCATCTCTTGGTTTGGGGTCGAAGGCTGGCTCTTCATCTTCATCAACACCACCAAGCAGTGGTGAGCGTAGCCCCTTACCCTTAGCTTTATTTAATGAGGGCTTGACCTCTTCATCATCATCAAAATTATTATCGGCGTCAGAACCGCCACCAAATAGTGGTGAGCGCAATTTTGGCTTAGGCTGAGCATGGCTCTCTACTGGTGCTGGGGCCTGCTGAACTGGAGCCTGTTGAAGTGGAGATGAGTTAGTAATGAGGGGCTTGGCTGGGGTTAAGCGACCGCCGCATTCTTTGCAAAACTGTGCAATGTCTTCGTTTGCGACCTGGCATATCTGGCATTGAATCACTGACGTTTCCTCATCGAGTCCTAGATGCCACTTTATACTGAGTGGCTCCGGTCCCAGTTTAATTCATCTATATATAGAAAGTTAAGTACTTTTTTCATTCAGCGTAATCTTGTTGTAATGCGGTTGTCATGGCCTCTCGCCAATTTTACCTGTTGATTTCTTGGAAGACGCTAATTATTTGAGGCTGCGCAAGTGTTAGACTGCGATGAATTACCGCTTGACTGCTGAAGCCAATGTGAATTGGCGAATAAGGTCCAAGATCGTTATGATGCCTGTAATTATGAATACCTGTCAGTAAGTTAGTAAGTGCACTCGGTAGTTCGTTAACAGATTGACGATTCTCTCAAACAAAGGGATAGAAAATAGATGTTCAGTTCTAAGGCTATATGTTTGGCAGCTAGTTTAATGCTGGCCGTTTCACCTGCCACCACGTGTGCGGTTTTGGCCGCTGACCCGCAACTCAACTTTAAAATCTATAGCCCTCAAGACCCACCAGCTGAGAGTCCTTCTGCTGATGCTGACGCACCTAAGAGTGATATGCCTGATAGCTCTAGTGCCGCAACCAGCACTGCCAGCTCTCCTGCTGATCCATCGATTTTCGAAGAAGAATCGGCTAAGGCTACTCCTGTAGCAGCGCCTGTAAAAGAGACGCCAGTCGTCGACACAACACCTACCAGCGCTAGCGCTCCAGCTGAGTCATTAGCTGAACCTTCTGCAGTACCAGTCGCAGAGCCAGTAGCCGAAACTGCAAGCCCTGCCGCTACCGAGACCACTGCTGAGACTGCGGCTCAGACTACGTCTGAAGCTAAAGTTGAAACTAGTGCTGAAAGCGAAACTAAAGCGACAACTACAACAAGTGTCGCCACCAAAGACTCCAAAGTTTTGCAGGGTTACATCCGCGTTGTTCCTACCGGCACAAAGATTCCAATTGTGATGGATACAGCCGTTGACTCTGATACCAGTCAGGAAGGCGATGAGTTCTCTGCCCGTACATCGGAAGATTTGACCATTGATGGCAGCACAGTGGTGCCTGCTGGTTCGATCATTAAAGGTCGTATTGCTACTTTGAATTCACCGCGCGCTCTAAATAGATCTGGTTCGGTAGCCCTTAAGTTTGATAACATCACCACTCCTGATAATCGTCAAATCCCTCTCGTAGCCACCATTGTTGCCCGTGGTGGGGTTGTTCATGCCCGTCGCGGTATGAAAGATATTGCCATCGATACTGGTACTGTCGCCCTGCCCTTTGTCGCTGGTTTGGCTATCGGTGCTCTCGCTGGAAATAGCAGCAATAGCAGCTCTACGACTAGCAGCAGCAGCAGTGGTATGAGCAAAGGCGCTGCCGCAGCTCTTGGTGCTGGCATCGGTTTAGCGGTTGGTATTGCTGTTCTTTGTGCCAAGAAAGGTAAGAAGATTGAGGTTCGTCCTGGTGATGAACTAAAGATTGAACTTGCTGAAGAACTGCGCATGCCCACTATGTAGTTTGATAAATAGCCTTAAAAGCCAAATGGCCCCTCATGACAGATAGCATGCAAAACAGGTTCCTTATGGGAGCCTGTTTTTGTCTTGAGAATAAATAGAGGGAAAACCCGGTACTAAGCTCAGTCAAAACGGGCTTAAGTTAGCGCACTTTGAAGTTATAGAGTAGAGAAGGTCCGAAACCAAATTCTCAAAATTGAAATTTGTGTTCGTTATTGGTTTTCCAACAGCGCAGGACTAATCATGCCTATATACACACCTTATGCAAATGCGGCAGAACCACAGCGCGACGCCAATTTGGCTTGCGGCATGTCGATGCTGTTACCGGGCTTAGGTCAGCTCTACAATAAAGAGAAGCGCAAAGCTCTATTCTTTATGGCTGCTGGATGTGTCAACTATCTGCTCTTGCTGGTGCTAATTATGGCACCGCAGATAATGCAGGCACTCAAGGTTTTTGGAGCAGCCAACCAAGTTAGGCTCAATCAAGCTTTGGCCATTTCTATCACTCAGTTGCAGCTTGGCTCTGGGGCTTGTTTTGCTCTCATTAGTTTGTTTATTGGTTTCTCTCTATTTGCTGCCCGCGACGCCTACGATCGGGCTCAATATTTTAAACGTGCTGCCATCTATCGCGATTATGTTGTTGGTATGCCTGAAGCCACTAGTGGCTCTTATATCTTTCATATTAGTCTATTGATGTCTTGCTTCATACTCGCTTTCTTCTTTTTGATTCCAGCACCACCGCAGTCTCAGATTACTGAAATTGAGTTCAAGCAGGCCGAAGAGAATACTAAAGAGACTCAAAAGACAAAAACTCTCGCCGAGAATAATTCTAAGGCCGGTGGCAAGCGAGATCACAGTCGTCCCTCTGCCGTGTCAGCCTCTAGTTCTAGCTCTTCTAGTTCTAGTTCTAGTTCACCGGCGCGACACGCTCCAGCCCGAACGGCCCAGTCTCAGGCCCCGGACCAACCTTTGGCCCAGGCTGCTAGCGCCCCGCCGGCTTCTCAATCTTCTCGGCCTTCTCAATCGTCTCAATCTGCGCCGCCCGCACCGCAGCCCACTCTGCAAAAGCTGGCTCAGAATTTGTTTCAACCTAAGCCGGTCTCAGCAACTCCAGCTAGTTCTGCTCCAAGTTTTACACCCAGCCAGAACTTAAAGGCTAACAATAGTGCGCCACTACCGGCAGTGCCTACTTTATTGGCTTCGTCATCACTACCGCCTTTGAATGTACCGAGGCCGTCGCTATCAATGCCACCTAGTTCAGCTGCTAGTAATTTGAATTTGCCTAAATTGCCCGTGCCTTCGCTTAGTCCGGGTAGCGGCGCCGACGTCAAGATTGCTTCTGTGCCAGGAATTGCGGCCTCGTCTGGAGCTAGCGGCGGCCCGGTGATGCCGCTTCCGGTCGGCATGCGCTCTGGTAATGGTACTCGCTCAGGTTCTAACAACAATGGTGCCTCTGGTTTAGCTCCTGCCCCAAGCCGCTCCGGCGTTGGCAATGGGCCTAATGGTTCAACTGGAACTGGTCCAGCTGTCGCGCCTTCTTTGGGCAATCAACATGGTCAAAATAAGAGCGGCAAAGGTGATTTGACAAACCCAGATGATGGTGCAGGAAAGGAAAGCATTGGCGCTAGCAAGAGCGTTGATTTCGGGCCATACATGGCGGAGCTACAGCGGCGTATCAAACGTGCTTGGTTCCCACCTAGAGACGCCCGTTCTAAACGGGTTAAGGTAATTTTCAAAGTGCACCGCAATGGTGAGATGTCTAATTTACGCTTGGCAAATTCTTCGGGTTTGACCGCTGCCGATGAAGCTGCCCTCAAGGCCATTGAAACCGCAGCCCCCTTTCATACCTTGCCAACTGGCGCACCGGCTGATGTCGATATTGAATTTACTTTCGATTACAACGTCTTCAATGGTGGCGGTAGCGGTAGCTTTAGAGCATTTTGAGATGGCAATTTTGGCTTGGCAGTCGTTGCCCTGGGGTTAACCCGGGGCAACGACTAGCAAAAAGGAGTTAGCTAGTGTCTGATGCAGAAGTTATAGTGATGTTACTGACAATAAGTTGCCAGTAGCAGGCGGTTGGAATTTTTAGACAAGCTTTGATACCCAGGCCAGGCTAGTGTCTGTTGTGCTACACTCAAGACCTCTAGTATCAATTTATAGATGCTACGGTTAAGCACCCTCTTTAAATTACCAGCTGCGCCCATACTTAGACAAAGACGGTAGAAGCGTAGGACAAATTCATGACTGCAGCATCACCTAGACAACAAGGCACACAGCGCGATCCCAACATGGCCGGGGGGATGTCTCTCTTCTTGCCTGGTTTGGGTCAGTTTTACAATGGCGAGCAGCGCAAAGGCCTGTTTTTCATGGTGGTTGGCGTAATCAACTATCTATGTTTGTTAGGGTTGATTTTTGCCGCTCCATTAATGGCCAATTTGAAGAGCTTTGGCGATGGCAACCAGATGAAGTTGAACGGCGCTCTGGCCGATTCATTAGCCCAGCTGCAAATTGGCTCTGGCGCTTCATTCATGTTGATTGGCTTGTTCTTGTCGTTTGCTGTCTTTGCTGCCCGCGATGCCTTTGATAAAGCCTCGCACCTTCAACGTAAGTCGCTTTATCACGATTACTTCTTAGAAATGCCTGAGGCCACGAGTGGCTCATATATATTCCATATAAGTATTTTTCTTACTTGTTTCTTGCTGGCTTTCTTCTTCTTGATTCCACCGCCACCAAGATCTCAGATTACTGATATCGAGTTTATTCAAAACGAAGAAAACACCAAGACTCCACCGAAAACTCAGAAGCGTGCTGCCCACAATTCACAAGCTGGTGGCAAGCACGATCCCAATAAACCGTCGGTTCAACCGTCGCCGGCTCCTAAGGCGCCAAGCAAGGCTCAAGAGCAGACTAAACCAACTGAGGCCAAGCCTAGTCAGTCTAAGCCTACTCCGACTCCTTCGCCCACTCCATCTCCGACCCCTTCGCCGCGGCCAACTCCTAGGCCTAGTCCTACTCCTTCGCCGTCGCCTAGCCCGTCGCCATCACCTTCACCAAGCCCATCTCCGAGCCCATCGCCTTCGCCAGCTCCGAAGATGCCTAATCCATTTTTCCATCCCTCGGCAGCTCCGTCTCCGAGCCCATCTCCGTCGCCTGTATCAATGCCTAAAATTGGCGGTTCCTCTATCGCCCCTATGCCTAAAGCAGGTGTAGGCGCTGGTTCTGCTACTGCCCCTGGTCCAGCTCCGACTCCAATTAACATTGCTTCTACCTCCGGTATGTCTGGTGGTGGTGGTCCACCTACTCCAGTGCCAGTCGGTGGCGGAGCGAGATCACTCGGTGGTGGTAGTGGTCCTGGACCATCTCCAGCTCCTACTCGGGCCGGTCGTGGTTCTGGTGGTGGTGGCGCAGCCGGTGGCGGTTCACCTGGTATTGCTGTGGCTCCTTCTGTTGCTCGCGCCCCTGGTGGCGGTGGTGGCAGTGGCGAAGCTGGTAACCCTGACGATGGCAAAGGTCGTCCATCAGTGGCTGCTCGGGCTGACGTAGACTTCGGACCTTACATGGCCGATTTGCAGAGAAGAATTAAGCGCGCTTGGTTCCCACCGAAAGGTAATGAATCTAAGCGAGTCAAAGTTGTTTTCAAGGTGCACAAAGATGGTCAAATGACCAACTTAAGAATGGTTACTTCATCTGGCTTAACAATAGCCGACCAGGCCGCTTTGAAAGCAGTTGAGAATGCTGCTCCCTTCAGACCGCTTCCTGCCGGAGCGCCTGATGATGTAGATATTGAGTTCACCTTCGACTACAACGTATTCAATGGTGGTGGTGTCGGGAAATTCCGCAATTTCTGATAGACTCGTCAGGATGTTGGCACGAGCAAAGTAAACTGTTGGAATGGCCAGCAAATAAGGAGATGTTGATAAACGTTTATGGAAAGTAAATTCCTCCAATACTTCCTCGAATTCATGATTCATGACTGGTTTGCTTCCATTCCGATCACGATTTGTTCGGTGTTGACAATTGCTGTAACTGTTGAGCGCTATATGTACTATCAACAGAATCGCCGCGATGTCACTCAATTTATCCATACTCTGCAAAGATATTTGGAAACCAACGACCTACAAAAGGCGCAAAAATCTTGCAGCCAATTGGGTGGTGTTATCGGCGAAGTTGCTGAAGAAGGCGTTCGTTTGATGGCAGACCAAAAAGAAGATTTCTCCAAGGCCTTTGACATTACAGTCGGCTTGGTATCACGTAAGCTAGAGAAGCACTTAGCTGTACTTGGAACCATTGGTGCGACTTGCCCGTTCATCGGTTTGTTCGGCACAGTGGTAGGGGTTGTGTTCACCCTCGACCAACTGGGCGCATCTGGTGGTGGTACTCCGGTGGTTGTTACCGGTGTGGCTAAAGCACTTATCGCAACTGGTTATGGTCTAATTGTTTCGATTATGGCTGTTATTTTCAACAACACTTACACTAATACTGTGAAGCGTTTCAACGATGACTTCTTGTTGCTCAAACTGCTCTTCTTGAGCTTTGTTGGCCACGAAGCAGCTACACACTAAGCTTCGTATTAGAAGAAGCCGACAAGAGTAAACGGGGAGGTAAGCCATGTCTATGGGAGCGGTCGGTGATCAATTCACCGATATTAACGTCACCCCGCTTACAGACGTGTTCTTAGTTTTGCTCGTAATCATGATCTTAATTGCGCCCTTGATCGACAAATCAGATTTGAAGATCAAGCCGCCTGAAACAAGGAACGCCAAGAAAGACGAAGCCACCAAGGGTATTAGTTTCGATATTGACAAAGACGGACAGCTTGCCATTAATGGCAAGTACATTCGCGATCACGATATCAATATCATTACTGCCATGATCAAAGAGATCAAAGACAAGTCGCCAAACCCAGAAGAATTGCACGTCACCCTCAATGCTGATGGTGATGCTAAGCAAAAAGACGTAGTCGAAGTTATGAGTGCTGCGGCCGCTGCCGGCATTAAAAAAATGCGCGTAGCTACCCAGCAGCAAACTAACTATTAGTGAGTGCTAGTCCCCGACTAAGTCTAGGGGCAAGTCGAGCACTAAATTTAGGACTAATAGGTAGTTCTGTTAGTCGATCGCTGTCGCCTTTCATTCATCAGGCGTTTTTCGATTGCACTGGTATTGCTGGTAGCTATCGCCTTTTTGATGTGGCTGAAAGTGCATTGGCAAATTGTCTTAAGTCGATGAGTGATGGGCCTGAGGCCATGGACGGCATCAATGTCACTATCCCTCATAAAGTAGCAGTTTTCGATTTTCTGCAAAGCTGCTCACCCCAAGCAAGAGCAGCCGGTGCCGTTAATACTGTTGTTTTTAAAGAACAGAAACTGGAGGGCCACAACACCGATATTCTGGGCCTCAAATCTAGCCTTGAGCAAAATCTATCTTCTAGTGTGCTCAATAAAATTGTCATTGCTGGCACTGGTGGTGCTGCACGCGCAGCAGTAATTGCTCTGGCTGAAATGGGTGCTAGCGAATTTCAGATACTCGGTCGCAGCAGAGAGCGAGCCGAGAGTTTTATAGCTAGTCTGGAGCAGTCTATTGCTTTGTCGCAGATAGTATTGCCGCAATTGAGTCTTAGTTCGTTTACTTTGTCAGCTCAGGAGAATTTTGCCGCTGCTGTTGAATACTGTCAGGTTTTTATCAATGCTACTTCTGTTGGACACTTAGATCGTGAGGTTCCACCGTGGCTAGAGCCGCTGCTGGTGGCTATGCCAAAGGCTGCCTTCGTTCAAGATTTAGTCTATGCAAAAAATAGAGAGCCCACAGTTTTTTGTGGACTCTCTCAAAAGTATCAATTAGAAAATGCTGACGGTAAGGCCATGCTTGTTCATCAGGCGCGTTTTGCATTCGAACTCTTTAGCGGGCAACTGCCACCCTACGAAGTGGGCTTCAACGCCCTGCTAGAGGCCTGTGCAAGAGCGAGGAACTAGTTCTTACTAATAACTAGTTCTTGCTAATTACTAGCTTTAGCCTTCGAAGAAAATTGGCACAAGTTTCATCGCCAGGCCAAGCTCGCCTTCGATGGCAAGCACGCCTGAAAGTGCTGCAGTCATGGCTGACATACGACCGCTGATGATTTGGTGTAAGTCATCAGAGTCTATGGTGATTTGGCAATCAGCTGGGCTATAACCTGATGAGCTGTGCTCAACAAATTCACATGTACCATCTGAAATTTTGGTTAGATAGGCGGCAGCTCCATCGCCTTTGATAGTGATCAAGTAAGTGGCGCTGAGATTTTTTGCGGCTTCAGGTCTGAAGCGCTTTTTCAATACTGCAATTGTCTCTTCTGCTGACACGTTCTTAACCTCTAGTTGGCTGAAACTTACTGAAGCTGCTGATTATAACCGACTGGCCTTATACTATTCTATTTTCGTATTCATGCTAACTTTACTTCAACAGTTAGGTCTTTCTCACTCTAAGGTGACAAGCTCTTGGTTGATCATGGCAAAGAAAAATCTAAAGACAAGGCTGAAGGCTCAAATAAGCCTGCCATAGAACCGTTGCGCAAAGGTAAGGGTCGCAATTTTCAGCCGATTGCTAAAGTATTGCCCAAGTTGCTGCGCCAGCTTGGCATTGATAATCGCTTGAAAGAGCATACTTTCCTTCATCTTTGGCCTCACATCGTGGGTGAGCCGTTCGCTTCGCGCACGAGACCTCTATTTATTGATAGTGAGGGCAATGTCGTTATTGCTGTAAAAGATGCCTCTACTGGTCAAGAAATTAGTTTTGCCAAAGGTGACCTACTGAAGAAGCTCAAGCAAGCAGCGCGTGGGGTCGGTATTTCAATAAATGGTATGCGTTTTGACATGAAGCGCTATTTTGAAAAGGCTACGAGCGACGAGTTTGCCTATCAGTTTCAAGTACCGCTTGCCGAACCGACCGAAGCTGACCTTTATGCTATTGAGCTTAGTGTTGACGAAGCTTTGCAAATCGCTGCTGTGGCTACCAACTTTAACATCGAGCCACAAAGCCATTCAGATGAGCATCAAGATAGCGCTGGGGCCGATTTCTCGCGCTTGGCTATTCGCATGCGCACTCTATATGAAAAAGAACTACGTTTGAAGAAATGGCGCTTGGCTCACAACTACCCAGTTTGTTCGCAATGCGGTGATGTCACTTCGCGCTTACATGGGGCGAATCTAATCTGCCCGCTCTGCTTCGCTACCGGTATGTTGGAAATGCCCCGCGGTGGCTATACCTAATGGCTGTTTTGGTGCTTTGTTAGTGCTTTATGCTCGCTTCAAAATGAAGAATCTGACACCTTGAGCGAGATCCAAGGCTTCCTCGTGACTACTGTGTTATCATCAACTATCGAAGATCCAAGCCACGCCATTTTGGCCGTATCAGAGCCTTTAACGCATGATTCGACTGCAGAACGTTAACAAAAACTACGGCGGCAGACCCGCTCTGGTCAATATAAACTTGCATATCGCCCTTGGGGAGTTTGCCTTTTTGGTGGGCCCAAGTGGTGCTGGTAAGTCGACCTTAATGCGCCTGCTTTATCGTGAAGAAACGCCAACTAATGGCAATGTCTTCATTGGTGGCGTTAACTTAAACCGCCTTCATGCTGGTCAGATTCCACTTTTGCGCAGACGCCTTGGCATTATTTTCCAAGACTTCAAATTGCTTCCCAGTCAAACAGTTTTTAACAATGTCGCTTACGTTTTGCGCGCCCTTGGTGTTGACGAAAAAGAAGTGGCTAAGCGTGTTAATAGTGCCTTAGCTGTGGTCAACCTAGAGCACAAGTCTGACGCTTACCCCACTGAGCTTTCTGGTGGTGAGCAGCAACGTGTCGGTATTGCCCGCGCCATAGTTAATGGCCCTCCTGTCTTACTTGCCGATGAACCAACCGGCAACCTTGACCCAGCAACTTCTCTAGAAATTGTGCAGCTACTTGAGCGCATTAGTCAGCGCGGCACTACAGTTTTGATTTCAACCCACGACCAACCAATAGTTAATGCCATGAGACGGCGAGTAATTGCCTTGAAAAATGGTGAACTGGTGGCCGATGTAGATAACGGCATATACGAATTGGAGATGAGTTAGCAATTATGATGCGCACTCTAAGAATTATTCGCCGAGTTTTTATTGAGACCTTCTTAGGTCTTAAGGCCAGTGGCTGGTCTAACTGGTTGGTAGTCAGTATTTTGGCTGTGGCCCTCACCATATTTGGTGGCGTATTGCAGATGACTATGAGTTTGAAAAATCTCGTTAATGCTTGGGGTAGCCAAATTGAAATGTCGGCTTATCTTAAAGATAGCTATGACCCCAAAAAAGTTGCCAACGAGATTAGTCAACTGCCCGAAGTTAGACAAGTTGAAATTGTGCCTAAAGACGTAGCCTGGCGCGATATGCAGCATACTTTCAAAATTGCCGTGATTAACAATCCACTGCCTAATACATTGCACGTCAAGCTTGCTGACCCTGAGCAAGTTGAGCTACTAGCCACCAAGCTCAAGCTTTTGCCATCAGTCGAAACTGTGCGCTCGCCTTTGAAGATTGCTAAGAAAATCACTGAAGTGCGTCACTTCTTAGAAATTGCTGGCTTCTTTATTACCGCGGTTTTGACCACTGCTACTCTCACTGTTATCGGCAATACTATCAATTTGGTCATCAAAGCTCGCCATAGAGAAATTGAGATACTTAGTTTGATGGGTGTTGGTCACTTCTATATCAAGTGTCCTTTTGTTTTTCAGGGTGCCGCATACGGTGCCATTGCCGCCATGCTTGCTACTCTGGTGTTGCTTGGTATACACCTTTATGTTGACCCCTATGTCAAAGATCAAATTTTGAGTTTAGTGCCCTTCATGCCCCAAAATCTAGAGTTCAGTTTGCTGCAAACGGCGGGCTTGATGTGTGCTCTAGGTGTGGCTGTGGGCGCTGGTGGAAGTCTCTGGACCTCGGGCCGATTTATAAAACTGTAGGCATAAGACTGTAGGCATTAAGCTTTAGGTTCGCTTTAGGTCTACTTAGCCCTTATCTAAATCGCTTAAAATCAGCTATTGTCCACGGTCTAGCCTTCTCTGGCAGAATTGAGACAAAGTAGTTCTGCAGGTCGGTCAGTGGCATGCTGAAGACACCATGATTCATTTGCTGATTTACTGTTGAATAGTTTCCTGTGGTGCCCCAAGGGTTCCAAACCGTGACAATATCGGTTGTGGGATTGTACCCAAGGATAGTGAGGCAGTGACCTGACGTGCCGGTATTAACGATGCGATGATTGCTCAGAGCATCTGTGAGTTCTTGGCGTAGTTGCTCAATGCTAGTAGTTTTGGTGGGGTAGCGGCTGCATGAATTACCGGTCATGAACATCAGCATACGCGCGCCGGAACCCCCATGAATTACTACTTCTAGGGGGTCGGTGTCGTCTTTTCGTGTCTTTCTGTTTTTGTATATGGCATAGGCTTTTTCACAAACGTGCAGCCAGACGCCATCTTCGCCAGCGTCGCTATAGCAGGCAATTTCGGCGTCGGTGGGCGCCGGGACAGCAATGGGCTGGTGCCTTGGAAAAGTGACAGCATAGCTGCCATCAGAATTTTGAGTGATCATGTCTATCACTCGCTGGGGCGTATGGTAAGCCAAGCCACCTATGGTGGCTAGAAAATAACAGTCTCCAGTTTTACCCTGTCTGATTTCTTCTATATGCGGGCGGCCATCAGAGAAGAGCAGAGGCGATTCGTTGGAAATTTTCTTTTGGTATGTATTGAAAAGACTGACGAGCTTAGGCAGAGCTGTAGCCGTGTCATTACCAGTAGTGTCAGTATTGTTTCGAGAGCAAAGGTCAGACAAGGTGAATCTCTCCAAGCTATTCACTTGCTTATTCTCTTGCTTCCAGGCCGAGCGCGAGTAAATCTTGATAGCTGCAAGCGCTGCTGCTTGGTTGCCTTTGATGGCAGGATTTTGCAAGGCTTGGTCCAGTTCGTCTTTTGTCAGCACACCGTCTTGGTTATAGTCCCAATTAGCAAAAGATTGTTTGAAAAGTAGAGCAAGCCTCAGGCCTTCGTCACTCTCAGCGGCCATAACGGTAGTGGTCTGCAGCCATAGGCAACTGCCAAGCAGTAAAGTCAGAACTCGTAGCCTTGTAACCACTAAGACTTTCCTTTTAAAATTTTCTTTGCGGTAATGCTTGAATAAATTTTCCAAACTTCGCTATATTCTAAACTCCGCTTTGATTGAGGTTTAGAATTTCATTGGCAGGCGCATAAACCCATTAGGTTTCGGAGTTGTTTTCATGAATGTCAAGTTTGGTTTGCCTTTAGCCGCCGTGGCTCTCTTTCTCGTTGCTTTTCTACCTTGTACTGCCAAGGGGGTAGCAAAAAAGGCTACGGGAGCTGAAGCATTTAAGATGTATTGTGCCAGCTGTCATGCTGGTGGTGGAAACAAAGTCGACCCTAATCATCCTCTGGCCGGTTCGACTCAACTTGCCAGCATTGTTAGATTCAAAGATTATCTCAGCTCTCCGCCTGGTCACATGCCTTACTATGAGACTTTGGTCAAGGACAAGGCTACTCTTGAAGCTTTGCATAAGTACTGCAAAACTCTAAAGAAAGCTCCAGGTGAGCGGGCTTAAGTCGATACGCTCTTGGCTCCTAGTGCCTTTATTGGTATCGAGAGCACTTGTGTGGCTAGGGCCGCAGAAGTGACGAGCAAGAGCTGGGCGCTGCTTAACGAGGCAGTGTTTAGCACACTTTGCAGTGGTGGAAGATACAGTGCCGCTGCCAGTAGCGCGAGATTGATAGCCGTGCTTACCAGCATCGGCCCGTTTTTGTACCAGGCTATATCGGTGGCGTAGCCTCTGACTGATAGCCACGACCATGATTGCATAATCAGCGCTAGCGAGAGAGCGGCGAGGGCCACGGTGGCGGCATTTGATTGGTCGAGATAGGTCTGGTTGTAGAGCACGGCTGCCAAAATAAAGCTACCAAGTAGAGCGCTACGAGTGACAATTTGAATCTGTTCGTATCTATCCATTAGTTGTTCTGTCTGCTTGCGCGGCCGCTGCTTCATTACTTCACTTGAGCCTCTTTGCAGGACTATTCCTAGGCCAGGAAAGACGTGCATAATCAAGTTGAGGTAGAGCAACTGCAAAGGCTCAAGGAAGAGGCCTGTGTTGGCCAGCAGGCCCAGCATAATGGCTACTACAGATGTTAAGCTCGCCGTCAGCAAGTAGCCCACCGCGCGACTGATGTTGGCGTAGGTAATGCGGCCTTGTTGCACGGCTTTGACGATGGTGGCGAAATTGTCATCGGTTATAACCAGGTCAGATGCTTCGCGGGCTAAGTCAGTTCCGGTTTCACCCATGGCGATACCAATGTTTGACTGACGCAAGGCCGGAGCGTCATTGACGCCGTCGCCGGTCATGGCGACGATGTGCCCGGCCCCTTGCAGACGTTTGACGATATCGAGCTTCATCTCTGGCGTTACTCTAGCCAAGACTGATACTTGCTTAAGAGTCTCTTTAAACTGTTCGTCAGTTAGCTTCTGTAGATCGCTGCCAATCAATATTTGTTGGTCTGAGTTTTCTGGAGAGAATATGCCTAATTCTTTAGCGATAGATTTTGCTGTTTCCAGTTGATCGCCAGTGAGCATAACTAGGCGAATACCCGCTTTTTGGCAGGTCTCAATTGCGGCTTGAACGTTTTCTTTGGGGCGGTCAGACATGGCTACTAAGCCAAGCAAAACCATCTTCTCTTCTAAAGTCTCAAGCTGGTCTTTGTGCGGAATACTTTCTACATAGCGGCTAGCCACAGCCAGAACTCTCAGCCCGCGTTTAGCTAGTTCTTGATTTCTGGTTCTAAACCACGAGCGCATTTCATCTACAAGGGGGATGTCACCACTGGCAGTGCGCAGACTGGTGCACAGATCTAGTACCACTCCCGGTGAACCCTTCAAGAATAGGACATGGTCATCGCGCTCAGGATGCTCGTGAACTGTAGACATGCGTTTGCGCTCTAGGTCAAATGGAACTTCTGCTATACGCGGAAACTGCTCTAATATTTGTTCGTGTTTAAGGCCGAGTTTGACAGCAGCTGTAATCAGCGCACCTTCGGTGGGGTCGCCATGAACAAGCCAGAGCTCTTCGGGCTGCTCTTTAGAAGTATCGCTAAATGGAGCGCTTGAGTCTGCCTTAGAAACCGTACTAGAAGTGGTATTAGGTTTGTGCTCAAGCTTGGCGTCGTTGCAGGCCGCTATGGCAATTAAAAAGTCGTTGACTCGGGTGGTTAGCTCGTCAATCTTGCAGACTTGGCCATTGCTTGTAAGTTCGCCGACTGGCTCGTAGCCGTGGCCTGATATTTTCAGGTCCAAGCCATCTAAAACAATGTCGGTCACCATCATCTTATTTTCAGTCAGGGTGCCGGTCTTGTCAGTGCAAATAACTGTGGTGCAACCTAGGGTTTCTACCGCCGCTAAGCGCCTTACCAGTGCTTTAGAGCGAACCATTCTTCTGATGCCCGCAGCTAGTGCTAGCGTGGCAATCACAGGCAGGCCTTCGGGTATGGCAGCAACGGCTAGGGCAATGCTAGTTTCGAGCATCCTCTCGATGCTGGTATTCTTTAAAATTCCAATTAGAGCAAAGACCACACAGAGCACAATGACAAGCAGGCTAAGTTGCTGGCCGAGGGTGTCTAGAGACTTTGTTAGTGGCGTTTCGCCCGATATCACTTCTTGCAGAATTAGGCCGAGCTTACCCATCTTTGTTTTTGCGCCAGTGGCAACAACTACGCATATGGCCCTTCCGCCTAGAACACTTGAGCCTTGATAGACGAGACGTTCTTCGAGGTCTTCGGCTTCAGCCGATTTCCATACAGGCACACTCTCACCAGTTAACTGCGATTGGTCAAGAGAAAAAGCAGCACTTTCCAAAATGCTTAAATCTGCTGGGGCGCGATTACCGGCCTCCAAAATGACAATGTCGCCGTAAACAAGCTCGGTGACGGGTAGCTCAATGTCTCCACCAGCCCGCCTAACTCGCGCTGTGGCACCAGCCAATTTGGCCAGACTATTGAGCGACACTTTGGCCCGATACTCTGTTAAAAAACCAATCACGGCATTGATTACCAGGGCTACAAGAATGCCAGCTGTTTGCAAGTACTCTTTCATGGCAAAAGAGATTATGGTTGCCACCAAGAGCAAAATAACCACACTCGACTTGAATTGGTCGAAGAGAAGGCTCCAGGGGTTAATGGCGGCCCCTTTGCTCAACTCATTGGGGCCGTCTGCTTTGAGTCTTTGTTCTGCTTGCTCTTGCGATAGGCCAGTGTTTTTGTCTGTAGCCGGTAAGGGCTCTAGAACCGCTAAATTTTCAATCATGGGCCTTATGTTAGCAGCGTTGGCCCTGACCGGGTATTAGATAGTAGTGCACTTACCTGAGAGATTAAGATGGGGTAAAGTACGTCGTGAATTCTGGTGAGCAAAGCCTGGCACCCTCTAGCGAGGGGCTGAGAGTCGGTATTACTTCATTTGCCGCCTGGATGCTTGGGGTGGGTTCAATTATTGGCTCAATGGCTTGGCTCATTCATGGGCCGATGCTGGCTCGCTCAGGGGCTCTGGCTGCCATTGTCGCTTGGCTAATTGCTGGGGTAATGTCGCTGCCTCTAGCTCTAATTTTGATGGAACTAGCTTCAATGTTCCCTCAGGCTGGTGGTCCGTATGTTTATAAATTTTATGCCCTGAAGCGCCTTGTGCCCGGTAGCGGCGAGATGCTTGGCTTCTTAACTGGTTGGTTGTTTTGGATTGCCATTATCGTTGGTCTCGCTTGTATGGCCAATGGCTTGGCCAATTTGCTCGCTGCTGCTTTCTTTGCTAGTGCCCAGGCTGCGCCAATCTGGTTTGCACCGCTGGTGATTGTCACTCTTAGTGTTGTCGCTACGGTGCTCAATTTGCAAACGGTAAGAACGGCAGCTTCGATCAATATTGTATTTACGCTGATGAAAGTAGCAATGGCGGTTGTCTTTTGTCTACTTGTTTTGATTCACCCAGGGGCTTCTTTAGACAATCTCGTCCACTGCCCTGTTGACCCTTTGCCGGGCTCTTTCTGGAGTAAAGTAGCCTCGGTCTTTATGCTGGCCATGGCTGGTTTTTCTTTCATGGAAATGACTGGTTGCATGTCAGCTGAAACTAGAGACGCCAGCAAGAGTGTTCCCCGTGCGGTATTTTTGACACTACTGACGGTGACAGCTATTTACTTAGTAATTTGTATTTCAATTGCCTCAGTGGCACCGCTCACTTTAAGTGCTGACAAAACCACTTTGGTCTTGCTAGGCAGCACTGTGCAAGCGAACTGCCCGGCACTGGCTGGAGCTATCGCTGGGCCGGTTGGCGGCAATTTGTTTACTGCAGCAGTGGTGGCATCTATTGTCGGCTGTGGCTTTACGGCCTTGCTCGGCATATCGCGTGTGAGTTATTCCATGGCCAAAACTAAGCTCTTTCCTCGCCAGTTTGGCCAACTTTGCCCTAAGACCGGTGTGCCCAAGTATGCACTTTGGTTTCAGTTTTGGTGCATGACTATTATTGCTTTAGCGGCATCATTACTTAGCCATACTTCGCTATTTCCTGATGCCTACACCTTCTTAGCTGAAGTGTTTGGCTTTATGTACGCCTTTGTCGCCATGCTTTATGGCATTTGTGTGGTCTCTTTGCGCTATAGCGACCCTGATATGGAGCGGCCTTTTCGCATTGGTAAGCGCGGGAATTTACTAGTTTGGTTCGTTGCTAGTTTGACTGTTGGCGTGTGGGGCTATGCCGCTTTCTTTTGTGTCAATTGGGTGCACCAGGCCGCTGGTATAGCGGTTTTGCTAGCAGGGTTGCCAATTTACTTTTACTACAAGCATGCTAATTCAGACATTGAAAAAGTAGGGTGAGCAAAAAAAGAGAGAAGTAAAAGGAGAGAATAAAAAGAGAGAAGAAGGCGAGCCCTCTTCTCTCTTTTGTATTGGTTTTCTAACTTTTGTACTGGTCTTCTAACTATTCGTGCGGCCTATTTAACAGCAGCTTGAACAACAGATACTTTGTTCATCTTGTCGCCTTTGCGCAGTTGCATGAAGACGCCGTCTCCTTCGATTACTTTGCCGAAGACTGCATAATCCATATCGAGAAAATTAGCTGGTCCAAGGGTAATGTAAAACTGACTGCTAGCTGAGTCCGGATCGTTAGAGCGAGCCATGGCAACCACACCAGCAGAATCATGCTTGAGGTGCGGTTTTACTTCCAGCTTGATATTGCGTTTCTTTCCGGTCGCCGGATCTGAATATCCGCCAGTACCAGAACCAGTTGGGCAACCACCCTGGATGCAGAAGCCTGGCTCGTAGCGGTGGAAATTGAGACCATTGTAGAAGCCTTTTTCCACTAGATCGAGGAAGTTATTGGCTGTGATTGGGGCTTCTGTCTGATGCACTTGAATCTTGATCGTACCTTTGTCGGTTTCGATCGCTACGATTGGATCTGTCATTCGTCTTTGCCCTCTGTAGTGAGCGATTGAAGCTCTACTGAGGGCTTCCTCCGTTTAACTAATAACTGGGTAATTTTAGCATCTGTATATAAATTAGGTTACTTGCCTGGGTCGACCACGGTCACCTTGGTCATCTTGTCGCCTTTGCGCAGGGCCATGACATTGTCTAGACCTTCGACTACTCGGCCGAATACTGCATAATCGCCGTCAAGGCCGGAGGCTGGTCCTAAAGTGATATAGAACTGACAGCTGGCTGAGTTTCTGCTGGCTGAGCGAGCCATGGCCAAAACTCCGGCGGAATCGTGCTTTAAGTTAGGTTTGATTTCTAAATTAATGCGGCGAATTTTATTCGTTTTAGGGTCAACATAGTTGCCGAAGCCGGTGCCATCGGGGTCGCCACCTTGAATGCAGAAGTCTGGTTCCCAGCGGTGGAAGCTTAAGCCGTTGTAGAAGCCCTTACCCACTAAGTCTAAGAAGTTGTAGGAAGTTTGTGGCATTTCAGTCTTGTAGACTACTAGTTTGATTGGACCTTTGGTGGTCTCCATCAAAACTATGGCATCCCCCACGTTTTTCTTTATTGCTGTTCCCTTAGCAGAAGGGGCTGCCATAGCTGGGCTAGCGGCGATGCCAATCAATAGAGGTGCCAGTAGTGATACTGCCGACAGTGCTGATATGGCTCTCTTGAGCTTAGACATTTATTCCTCCTCAGGATTCTCTTACTGTTTTAAATATTTGGTAGCGTTGCTTTAACGGGTTGTGGACCGCCGCCAGCCCCGGCAGTTTCAGCTTTGTTGTAGACAGGCTTGGCTTTAGCACTTGTTGTTGCCGTTGGATTAGATATCGGAATAGTGACCGATCCACTGCTGTTGTTATAGGGATAAGTCAATGGTACAAGTAAGCTATTCATGCCATCTGTGGCATTGTCGTAGAAGGCAAGCCAACCTTTGGTTTCGTCTTGGGGCAAAATCACGCGGCGGTTTAATCGGCTTTCTTCAATTTCGTGGCGGCCAGCATCTCTTCCCACCGCTATGCCTAGATTGCGTTTGCGGTGATCTTGAGCGGTCAGCATTTCGCTTGCTAATGGTCCGGCCAAGCCCGCCGTGCCCACACTAATGGCTCCGACGGCAATTTTGTCGGCCTTGCTGAAGATATGGTCATCGAGCTTGAGTAATTTATCTAACGGTAGCGGGGAGAGGTTGAGCCCTGGTCCGATGCCTCGTGATCCTTCGCCAATAATTACAACTGGATAGGTACCGTTATTTCTGATGGTGACTTCGACAAACTTAAGTCGTGGCCCTTCATAGCGAGTCAATGGTGGTTTAGCTGCCACTGCAGCTGCCCCTAGCAAGTTGAAGTTGCCAGACGCTGCGGTGCCGCTCAAGACTACTTTTTTATCTGCTTCAGCTTGATCCGGGGTGATAGGCAGTTCGACCATTGGTGCTGCTACCGTGTCACCAATATTTTTCACCGGCAGCGGATCTGTTTTTAGTGGAAGGGGCGTGAGTTCTTCGGCAAAAGCAGCTAGCGGGGCTAATGACAACAGAGCGGCAAAAGCCAGAAGAGCAAGGGCTCTTTTGTCATTGGTTTTCTTTTTCACTGTGATTCCTCTAAATTTCGCTTGGTCGTTCACGCTGGCTTTATTTATTTCTTGCGTGTCTGTTTTTCGTCTATTGGCGCTGACCAGAAAGCGAATAAGTTACGGTAGCTCTAGGCGGCCCTTGTTCGCCAGGTTTGCTGATTGTCATTCTCTCAACACCGGCAAAGTTTGCGCCACCATTTTGCAGTTCCATAATGATCATTTCCTGGGCCATAACGTTAAACACTGGGTGCTGGTAGCTAATTATTGCCTTGGCTCCCTGAACTTGCCTAATCTGGAGTGGGGTCTGAACGCCTTGGTCATTGCTCATTTTGTAACCTTGCTGCGGATTTCCACTTATGTTCCAAATATTTCGAGTACTGACTTGGATGTTTTGCTCAGCGTTCTGTTGAAATTGTGCAGTTTTTCCTTGCACTTTAGTCCTCTGGCCCTGTACTAGCCACGAACCCATGAAAGCTGGCGGTAAGGTTCCCGCTTGAACCGTGGCCTGCATTGGTGGTCGCTGCACTGGTGGGCGGTTCTGTTGGGCGCCGGCCTGCATTCTGCTACTGTTGGCATTGCCTTGGATAGGCGGACGCTGTTGCACTGGTTGCGCGATTGGCTGCATGGTCTGCGGTGTGAAGTAACCAGCAGATGACGCTGGAGCATAGTTCTGGCCTTGGCCGCGTTCCTCAACACCGAGTTGAAACGGGTCAGCCGACGCTGGTTGCGGCGAATATATGGCTAGTGGAGCCGTCAAAAGAGCCAGGGCAATGTACTGAGTAAGTTTCTTATTCATTGAATGCATCCCTTGCAGATTTAACGTCATTCTATATCGACCGGAGCATCCCTGCTAGTTGTTAGCCAACTTGGCATAACTTTGTTCTGCTATTTGCCGCCGGTTTTCACCACTGAAGTTGCCGCAGAGGCTGACGCAGCTTGTATCGTCGGATTGTTGGCAATATCGCTGGGCAATTCCTGTGAGAAGCCAAGATCTTGTAGGCGGTGGTAGGCGGCGACTCCAGTTGCCCCTTTAGGGTCAGCAATAACGATGTCAACCAGGGGGGTGAGAGCTTCAGGTGCCCGCTTTTGCTTGATCAGTAGATCGGCTTTGAGTAAGAGGGCTTCTCTTTTGAGCTGACCAAAACGGCTTGTCAATTGTCGCTCAGAGGCCGCTTCACGCTTGGCGTCAGCTTTAGCGAAGGCGGTAGCCATGCGGTAGTGGGCATCGGCGGCGTCTTGAAGCCATTCCACCATTTCATAAATACCGTCTTGAACGTCTTGTGGCCTTGAAACGCCTAGGGCTGCCCTCAATTCGTCCAGCTTTTGTTTGGCATCGGTTGCTGTCAGTGGCAGTTGGCGGTAGCGCGAACCTTTTGTTTGCGGGCCGTTATGACTGACGCCTGAGTTCTCAGAGTTGAAAGCAGTAGGTAAGTTGCTATTTGAGTTTGCCGATTCTTGAGCCGACCCCGTCGATTCGTCACTGGTATATCGTCCGGGTCTAGGTGCGCCACCAGGTATAGGTGATTGAGCCCAGGCAGCACTGAGAGTCAGACCGGTAAGGGCTGGAATAATCAGACCTTTGAGACTAGTTGTCAGTGTGGTCGGTCGAAAAAGACTCATGACTTCTCGCTTTTCTTGAATGTAGCTTTTAGAATGCGGATTCTAGCAAACTGTTACTATGGACATTTGTATATTGCTGAAATTGTAGTTCAACTTCTTGTGGTGCCAGTGTTTTCTAATTATATTGCCGCGCATTGCCTGCCCAGACGGCTCGTTGCTTTTGGTTCGGCATTTTTACTGCTTCTAAATTTCAATATATTGCCTGCTTTGGCTGTGGAGACGACTCACTTTAGCCCACACGACAATACATTCATAAGTAAGTACCTGAAGAAAAACGAATATATTACTTTGGCTGAAATAAAACCTGGCATGGAAGGCTATGGCCTGAGCGTGTTTCAGGGGACCAAGGTAGAAAAATTTCAGGTCAAAGTAATTGGTGTCATTAAAAAAGTTCTGAATGGCAGAGACGCTATCTTGGTGCGCTGCTCGGGTGCAGCCCTGGGCAAAAATAATGTGGTTAGAGGCATGTCGGGCTCGCCCATTTACATTGATGGTCGCCTGGCTGGAGCTCTTTCGTATGGTTTTGATTTCTCTAAAGAGCCCATTGTCGGCATCACACCTGTAGCCGATATGCTTGAAGTACTTTCGTTTGATGATCGACCTGGCGTCACTGATCGCAAGACTTCGTTTAGATCTTTCAAAGATTTTTCTAGAGATTCTTCCAGAGATTTCTCTAATTCATCAGGGGCGGTGCCGACCTCATCGGGAGCTAGCTCTGGTTTTGGGTCTGGGTTTGGGTCTGGAGCTGGTTTTGGCTCTGGCTCTTCTGCTAGCCACCTGGTTCCTTTGATGGCGCCTGTATCTTTGGCCGGTTTTTCTCCCCGGGCTCAAGAATATCTCAAAGACAAATTTAAAGATGTGGGTCTTTCTATCTCTTCTGGTGTTTCCGGCGCCTTAGACCCGACGCTGATCCAGAGCCAAGTTACTAGCCAAGCTGCTAGCCTCAGCACTCTCAACGCCAGTGCCGCCAAGACAGTAAAACACAGCGGCAAAGACAATAAACTAGAAGCAAAAGCAGAGTCTAAATCTGAAAATAATGTGGCCGCTACGGTGGCAGCGGCTGAAGTTGGCACTGTCAAGCTTGTGCCCGGTGGTGCTGTCGCGGTCATGCTTTCTACCGGTGACTTTTCTAGCTCAGCGACAGGAACTGCCACATGTATTTTCGGCAACAAAGTCATAGCTTTTGGTCACGCCTTCATGGACGCTGGACAAGTGGCTTTTCCTATGGCTACAGCCTATGTTCACGATATTTTGCCCAGCTTATCTGTATCGTTCAAACTGTCATCACCGCTGCAAGTGATTGGCACTATATTTGCTGACAGGCCCTGGTCTATAGGTGGTGAAATTGGTCGCTATAGCGAATTAATTCCACTGACTATTAGTGTCACCGATCAGAATAGGCATGTGAAAAAGCTTTATCATTGCCAACTTGTTGACCATCCAGAACTGACACCGAGTCTTGTTACTGCCACTCTAATGTCGGCTTTGGATTCTACCTATCAGTCCGAAGTACCTAACGTAGTAAAACTTGCTTCTTCTATCGAGATCCAGGGCCACGGCAAGTTAGCTCGCACCGATCGCTTTGCTGCTAATTTCCCTGCACACATGACCGGTGATGCTCTTTCTCGAATGAGGGGCTCTGTTTCAGATCCTGTTAGTGGTTATATGGGCACCTTAGTAGATAAGCTCATGGGCAACGACTTCGAGCCTGCTGCAATTACCAGTATGACTGTAGATGTCGTGGTAGAGAACGGTCGGCAGGTAGCTAAGATTGACCGCATATCAGTTGATAAGCCTGTGGTGGCACCTGGTGAGACTGTTAACGTAAATGTAGTAATGAAGCCTTTTAACAGGCCTCTCTATGTTGAGAAATTGTCGTTTGCCATACCAAGAGATTTGCCTGACGGTGATATTGCCATTGGTATCAGTGGTGGTGATGAATTTGATGCACTGCGAAAACGTCTAGGCATTGTCGACCCTCAATCTGAAACTCTCAAACAGGCAATCAGTCGTATTATGCGCAAAGAGAGAGGTGATACCCTCTGCGGCGTTATGGCTTTGCCCACTCAATCTATTTCGTTTAGTGGAGATGTCTTAAGAAATCCTCCGGCCCATTGGGTCAAGCTATTTTTCTCTGATCGCAGCACCAAAGTGCCCTCACTGGTCAAAGGTGAAGAGCGCGCCCGGGTGCTGTTAGAAGACCTGGTTGATGGCAGCCATATAATCGCCGTTACGGTCAAACGCCCCGACAAAATCTTTGCTAAGTCGTCTCCCTATTTGGTCAGCCCCAGCCAAGTGGCCCACCCTACTGATGGTATTGTCATCACAGAGCAAGCCAAGAAAGCCATTGATGCTGGTCGCAAGTCAGATTCCTCTAGCACTTCCAGTAGCGCTTCGTCTAGCTCTTCTGGTTCTAGTGCCAGTGCTTCTACTTCTAGTTCTTCTTCTAGCAGTAAAGATACGAGCGCACCGGCTTGGTCTCAGGCTCATGCCTTTCCACACATGCGAGCAATCAGCCTCTGGCGGCAAGATAGCGAACCCGATTTTCATAACGGAAAATCTGAGGGCATAGCCATCGACAGCGTCGGTCGTCTAACGCCTGGCTACCGTGAATTATCGCGCTTCTCTCTTGAGCAAGAGCAACGCATTTGGGCTTCAGTATCTAGTCGGGGCAAGTTTTATTTTGCCGCTGGCAATAAACTAATGAGCACAAATGGGGACGCTCCAAGTGTGGTTGCCACCCTGCCAGGAATGATGATTACAAGCCTGGCAGCCGATAACAAGGGCAATCTTTATGCTGCCAATGCCCCGGGTGGCGAAGTATTTGCCATTGACGCTGCTGGCAGCGCTAAGCCTTATGTCAAAGTGTCAGAGTCGATTGTTAGCTCTATGGCCTGCGATTCTAGTGGGCATTTGTTTATCGGTACAAGTGGCTCTGGCAAAGTTTATCGGGTTGATAACGGTGCTGCTACGCTTGTTTTTGATAGCAATCAAGCTCATGTTACCGCTCTCAATTTCTCCGAGAGAGAAAATAAACTTTATGTTGGCACTGCTGAGAAAGGCTGCGTGTATAGCTTAGACGCTAATTTGCAAGTAAAAGCTGAGTTTGAAACCGGCGAGCATATTGTTACAGGCATGGCCAAAGACAGGGCTGGCAATCTGTTTGTTACCACTGCTGGGGCCGGAAAGCTATTCAGAGTGCAAGCCAATGGCCAAGCTGAACCTGTGGCTATTAGTGATGCTTTTTATACCCTCTATTATGATAGCCATGACGATAGAGTCTATTCTGGCGACGCTGAAGGCGACATTACCCGGGTAGAAATTGACCCAGTTACTGATCAAGCTCAGTTCATTCCGGTCTGTCATACCGAGCAAGAAGCCGTTATGGCCCTTTGTTCTGACGGCAGCAAATTGTTTAGCGGTAGCAGTAACGTTGCTCAAGTGAGAACATTTGAAATACAGCCATCGGGCGATCCGACTTACTCTTCTATTGTGCAAGACGCTCAGCGCCCAGCTAACTGGTCAAGAGTAAGGCTTGCCAATGTCAAAGGAGAGAGCACGAATGGTCTACAGAAAACAGTAAGAGTCGCCACCAGGGGTGGTGAGACTTCTCAGCCTGATGGCTCATGGTCTGCATGGGTGGATGCTGCTCCTGACTCTAACGACGACGGCTATTTGATTAAGAGCGGCCCCTCGCGCTTCTTGCAATATAAACTGACGTGGAAATTAGGTGAGAAAAAGAGCGTAGATGATTTGATTGTTTCGCGCGTTGACGTTACCTATCAGCCCACCAATGTTGCGCCTACTGTTGCTTCTATCTCTGTCAAGGCTGATGATGCCTTCTCTGGCACTGTGCCTGTCGTTGTTTCTGGCTCTGACTTAGACCAAGACAATATGTTGATGGCTCTTGAGTTGTCTGACGATGGCGGCAAGAGTTGGAAGCCAATTGTCAGCGATCAAAGAAGCCGGGAATCTGAGTCGGAGAAGGCTAAGAAGAAAGAAAAGGCCAAAGAGGCGGCAAAAGAAGTTGTTAAAGAGTCTGCTAAAGATGCTGAGAAGAAGTCTGTAAAAGACCCTGCTAAAGATCCTGGCAAAGATCCAGGTAAAGATCCAGGTAAACAGCCAGGCGCTTCCGAGAAGAAGCCAGACGCTAAGCCAGACCTCGACAAGATAGATCCTAATAAGTCCGAGCCCAAGGAAGAAGCACCTAGAAGAGTAGAACCGAAAAAAGAAGAGCCAAAAAAAGAGGAATCTGGCAAGTCTAAGACTGGCGGAGACGAGAAGAAAGGGGAGCGCAAGTTAGAAGATCGTCCCTCTTCACCATCTTCTTCCGACTCTGGTGCCGCTAGCACTGATGATTCGAGTGCTGCAACTAGTTCTACTACTTCGTCTTCTGCTGCCGCAGCAAAACCTGCTCCTAAAGAAAAAGACAAAGATAAGGACAAAGAGAAAGAATCTGATAGCGCCAAGTCTTCAGAGGCGTATTCGGCAACAGAGAAATTCACCTATAGCTTTGAGACCAAGAAAATCAAAGACGGTCAGTATTTGATGCGCATTACTCTCAGTGATAAGCCGTCCAATCCAGGCCAAGAGAAGACTGCCGTTGTGTTGCGCTCGATAGCAATCGACAATACTCCACCAAAAATTAGCGATCTGAAAATCACAAAGAAAGGTGCAGGCCTTTCAATTCGACTGACAGCTCACGACAATCTCTCATGCATTTCTGATTCCACTTACAAAATTGATGGGTCAGATGGCTTCGCCCTTGGCTCATCTTCTGGCGCATTGTCTGACTCTTTGACTGCCACTCTGGCTGCAGATAATGTCACTCCCGCCAAAGGTGCGAAGAAGATCACAATTCAGGTATTCGATAGAGCCGGTAACTCCACCAAGACAACTGAGAACCTACCCTAAGAAATATGATTACAAAGTTATTGCGCAAGAAGTCGCCAGAAGAACTCGTTGACGAGGCCTACGATGAGGCACGCCTGATGCACAAGCATCTAACTGCTTTTGACTTACTGGCCTTTGGTGTGGGGGCCACAATTGGCTCTGGCATCTTTGCTTTGACTGGCACTGCCGCAGCCGGTCAGCTTGACTCTGCCAAAGATTGGTTCTCTACCCCGCTCCTAAACTTCATCATGGGCTCTGCTCTGGGGCGAGAAGGGGCCGGACCGGCCTTGGTTATTTCTTTTCTCATTGCGGCAATTGCATGCGGTTTTGCTGCTCTTTGCTACGCCGAGCTAGCAGCCATGATTCCTGTATCAGGCTCTGCCTATACTTTCGCCTATGCATCGCTGGGTGAGGTTGTCGCCTGGATTATCGGCTGGGATTTAATTCTTGAATATGCGGTGGGCAATATTGCCGTGGCGGTCAGTTGGTCAGAGCATATGCTGCATGTCTTCTATGGGCTGACCGGTCAAGGGCTACCGCTTTGGCTCACCTCAGACCTGCATACGGCGCTAGCTTTGCAGAAGTCGATAGTGCAAGGGAGTATGCAGTCGCACCTTTATTCTACGACTGAAATTCCAGTGATTTTGGGCCAGCAGTTTTGCATCAATTTGCCTGCCTTTGTCATTGTTGCCTTGGTTACTTGGATTTTAATTGTCGGCATTAAAGAGAGTGCTGTTGCCAATACTGTAGCTGTTGCAATCAAAGTAGTGGTGGTCATCTTCTTCATCATCTATGGCGGCGGTTTGGTCAAGCCAGCTAACTGGGTGCCCTTTGCGCCATCAGGATTTGTCGGCATTATGGGTGGTGCTGCCATTGTCTTCTTTAGTTTCATCGGCTTTGACGCGGTATCTTCCACTGCCGAAGAAACCAAGAACCCCCAGCGCGATATGCCTATTGGCATGATTGGTTCGCTCATTGTCTGCACCATTCTTTATGCTCTGGTTTCGCTAGTTTTAACGGGCATTATGCCCTATCAAAACTATGCCAATGATGCCGCCCCTGTGGCTACTGCTATTGCCGTTGGTGGCGCGCCATGGGCGCACTTGTTGGTGTCGGTCGGTGCGCTGGCCGGTATGACTTCTGTGCTACTGGTCTTTCAAATGGGCCAGCCGCGCATTTTTATGGCCATGGCTCGCGACAAGTTGCTACCGGCATTCTTCGCTAAGTTGCATCCGAAATATAGAACACCGTTTATTCCTACTATTTTGACTGGGCTCTTTGTTGGCCTGTCAGCTCTGATAGTTGATATTGGACAAGCGGCGGAACTAACAAATATAGGCACTTTGGCGGCTTTTATTATTGTCTGTGCTGGTGTGCTTTTCTTGCGCAAGAGTTCGCCTGATACCAAGCGACCATTTAGCTGCCCTTGGGTGCCGTTTGTGCCATGGGCTGGTATTATCTCGTGCTTTGTTTTGATGCTCAGTCTGCCGGTCGCTACCTGGATTCGCTTTGTCGTCTGGATGGGCGTTGGCTTTGCTCTTTATTTTGCTTACGGATATCGCAAGGCGAAATAGCTATGAAGAAAATGCTTGAGATTGATCTGAGTGTAAGTGATGATATAGCCTTTATCTCGTTTTGCAAGATAAATGCAGGCGACTCGGTAAAGCAAATTGAGGTCAACATCCCAAATGGCATAGTAATATTCGACCTTAATTTGGACGGTAAAATCATCTCAATGGAATTCATCAATGCCTTGGCTTTGCTGCCAGAGGACGTGCGTATCGCGGAACTCGAAGATTGGGATTCCAGCTTGTGATATTCCAATGTATTGCATGGCCGACGACAACAGATTTTCTAGTCAGTGGAATGCATTGTTGATACACGAAGCGGTTGTGATGATCTTGAAGTTTCGTAGATGGATTTGAGTTCACCAACAGGTTTGGGATTGAAGAGGCTGTCCTTTATTTTCCCAGAGTAAAAGCTGGCTGCCACAATATTTACTAGTAAAGCTTTTGCCTATTATTTTTTGATTCCAACGATAGAATTACTGAATTCAGTTTAGAGGTGAAAACTAGAGCATGCCCATATCTTTTAAGATGGAGGGACTTCCTGCTGGATTTGCGGTGGGTGACTATGGTTCCGGCAGAACTGCAAAACTTGTCGTTTCAGAATTTCTTTCCTCCGAAGACGGTAATCAGCTTATTAAACGCTTGGAAGGAATGTCCACACTTTTGTTGGACTCGTTACCTGAAGCATTGCGGGTCAGTCCTTCACAAATTGACTCACTTTTGGCAATTATCCAACCAGATTCGACAGTGACACTGTACATCAACGAATTGGAAGTCAGAGCTCTAATCAGCACGAACGTCGAAATCAAACCAGGCGATCCTGTTCTGCGGTCGAGCGTAACAAATATCGCTCGCATTGAGTTTGAAGGTGTGCAAATTCCCTGTGATTGCGGTTTCTTCTACTTATTCTCGATAGATTGGCGAAAGGGCCTCTTCTACGACATCAGTCCACTTCAGGGGGAGCCTCGACGATATGATTTAGGGCCTGTACTTGCTTCTATGCGCTGCTATCTACAATACCAGCACATTTTCGGTGCCTCATTCGAGGAATGGGAAACCTTGATTGAGAATTCTTGGTTTCCTTTCATTAGCTTGTCGAAGGCTACAATTGAGGCAATGTTCTGGTCTGCTAGAACAGGTGAGCACTTTGATGAATTGGCTGAAAAGGTTGCAGCTGATTTCGATCCAAAGCTTGATGAAAGGCTTAAAACATGGAAGCAAAGTCCTCACGCGCTGGGCCATCATGAGTTTCTAGATTTAGTCGTAAAGCATTATAAAAACAAAGATTTTATAAGTGCTAGTGCTGTTCTTTATCCGCGCATTGAGGGTCTACTAAGAACATTTCACATTTTCCAGGAGCTACAATCAAACTTCAGTCAAGATTCGTTGACTGAGGCATTAGTGCAGCCCCATGAGAGTACTCACCATGATTACAGCTTGCTTTTGCCCACCCAATTTAGGCGATTTTTGAAGGAAGTCTATTTTAAAAGCTTTGACCCTCGGAAGCCGAAGGGTGTTTCTCGGCACACCGTTTCGCACGGCGTGGCTGTAACTGGAGACATGGACAAAAAGGCTTCTCTGCTTGGATTGTTGACTGTCGATCAACTATTCTATCTGATGCAGTTCAATCAAGAGCCCCTAAGTGCAGCCTTGGCACCAGTCAAGATTCCAAAAGAAACACAAAAACCTTGAAAGTGCACTTGTATTTGTATGCTTGTTGCTGTTAACGTTGTAAGGAACCAGGCTTGAGATAAGCTGGACTCGTTCCCTTTGCGCTGAATCCTATAATAAACTTGGGACGCATACTTACTATGATGTCTGTTGATCATCTGTTATTGGAATTTCTTTGATGTAGGTTTGGGCATCAATTTGCTTAGCGAGTCATTCTGCAGACGGTGACCGGATGCCTATGAACAGTGATCCGCCCAGTAATTATTCCGCAGGTTGATTTGAACTGATTCAAGAGAATACAAAAAAAGAGAGAGCCTCTCGGCCCTCTCTTCTCGAATCACGTTTCTACCAGTCAGGTAATTGCTTACTTGATGGTGATTTCTTTACCGGAACGAACTTCGGTTTTTAGTGTGCGGGTTTTGGTGGAAGATACATGACCTTCGATTGAACCGTGTGACACTGGAATGCGGATAGCAGCTTCCAATTTAGGCAAGCTGATGAAGAGCAAGCCTCTGTCTAGGCGAGCTTCTACATTTTCCCAAAGAATTTCTGTTTCGAATTCGAACTCACGTACCATCAATGTGGCAGGAAGTTCTCTGCGCAAGTAGCTTGCTTTTTCTTCGAACATTGTTGGTGTGCGCTTGGCGATAACTGTGAGGAAATTGCCTTCGATTTTGAGTTCGACATCATCGAGTACAACGCCTGGTAGAGCCAATTCAAGTACGAATTGATCGTCTAGTTCCAAGATGTCGGCGCTTGGAACATCATATTGATGCATTTCGAAGCGGTAGATATCGTTGTGTAGACGATTTCTTACTGGCATGTTGAATTCTCTGTGAGTTTCGGACTGATAACCCTTGTAATTGCGATTGTAAAACATCGTTTTTCCTCGAGAGTGTCGTAATTTTGAACTTGAACCCGCTAAAAGACCGACTTGTGATAAACAAGCCTAAAATTAGCTGTGAGCTAAGGTGCCGCAGAGTAAGTTCTGTGGCCGTCTTTGGAAGTGGTGTTGCTGTTCCGTGCTGCATATGTTAGCGCGAAACTGGCTTAATATGCGGATTTTCGCAATTCGTTTGCCATTGCACTTGTGAACCTGAGAACCAGTTCATATTCAAGGTTTGCGGACTTGGCATCTTTCTCGAAGTAGAGAAAAATCTCATGGACAGTAGCGTTTGTATATTTGGGTGAGGCAGTAAAGGCTGCTTACTATGCCGCCTTAGGCATCCACAAGCTTGACTGAGCGAGCGCTTAATTTATTAATTTCGAATCGGCCGCTTTTATTTGCTCCTTGGCAGGGGCAATAACTTTGGCTTGTGACTTCTTCAACTTTTGCTGGGCTTTCTGATTGCTCTTACGGCTAGCTGGCTGGGGGAAGGCAGCCAGGCGCTTGTTGACGCGCTCTAAGAGACTGCTCAATTCTTTGTATTTGTGCTCAAGGCGCTGCACTTCATCGGTCGAATCTGTCGCTTCTCTTTGACTATTTTCTAGCTCGCGACGACTGACTACTCCTTCAGTGTAGAGCTGCTCAAAGCTCTTAGCGCGGGCTTCTCTCTCGGTTTTCAGGCGTTTTCTACTTTCGAATTCAGCTGAGGCGTCTTTGACCTGAATGCTGAGTTCTTTCACTCTATCTTTGAGAGCTTCGCGGCTCATGTATTCCACTTGCATGCCATAAGCGCCGTAACCCATTCCCAGACCCATCATTGATGGGTCTGACAGCATAGACGGAGTATTGGGCGGCGGTGGTGGCACCATGGATGCTCGGCCTAGGTTTACTTTCGCTCTGCTTTTAGCAAGAGGGCTTGGCGCTGCCGACACTGAGGCCGCCTTCGTGCTGGCCGGTTCGGCCTTGGTCTTAGCATTGATAGTTGTGGTGGCTGCAGACTTTGCTGGCACTAAAGGCTGTGCCACCGCTGTCAACGGTTTTTGCGAGGTCTTGGCTGCGTTCTTCCCTGTATCGGCAGCGGTGGTCTTTGCTGCTTCTTTTTCTGCCTTTGGCTTCTCACTCACAGGTTTCTGTGTGCTTTCAGGTATTGGCCTCAAGGCTGGACCCGCAGCACTTGCCATCATGCTAGTCGTGCTGAGCGTACAAATATATGCTTGAACTAGGCTGCTCAGAGACAGTGCCGAGAGAGCCAACAAGGCCTTGTTGGGCATTCTTCTTGCAGACATATTTTTACGTACAGGCAGCATCGTGGTTTCCAAAAGATTCTATGGTGTAAGCTCTAAGCATGACTACAAATCATAAGTCTGATCAGGCAATTACAATCCTCTTCCTTGGCGACGTAATAGGCAAGCCAGGTAGACTTGTGGTGAAAAAATACTTACAGAGTCTAAAGCCCGAGTCGGCCGAGAACAATGGCCATGGTGAAGGATTTCCAGACTTTGTCGTGGTCAACGTAGAAAACGCCGCACATGGCTTTGGCGTTACAAAAGACAATATAGCTGATTTGAAAGAATGTGGCGTTGATGTGTTCTCTGGTGGTAACCACACCTTCGACCGCAAAGAGATCTTCGATTTCATCGATCAGGAGCCTACAGTTCTGAGACCGGCTAACTATCCTGAGGGTACGGCTGGTCAAGGCTACTGCGTTTTAGAGAAAGGTGAGCACAAGCTCGCTGTCATAAATGTTATGGGCCGAGTCTTTATGGAGCCACTGCAGTCGCCATTTTTGGTGGCTGAGCAGCTAGTGGCCAAAGTCAAAGAAGAGACTAATATTATTCTTGTCGATGTTCATGCCGAAGCAACGGCCGAAAAAATTGCCATGGGTTGGTATCTGGATGGCAAAGTGTCCGCTGTTGTCGGCACTCACACCCACGTGCAGACAGCTGATGAAAGGCTATTGCATAAGGGCACGGCTTTTATTACCGATGCTGGTTGTTGTGGACCCACCGATGGCGTCATTGGCATGGCTGTGGAAGGTGTCTTTAGGCGGATGGTGAAGCAATTACCATCACGCTTTGAAATTGCTGCCGGACCAACTGTCTGCTGCGGTGTATTGATTACAGTTGACCCGAATAGTGGCAAAGCGCAGGCAATCAAGCGTGTAAGATTCCACGACGACGGCAAAAGTAAAAGTGATTGATCTACATTTGCATACTCACCATTCTGATGGCACCTGGTCGCCAGCCGAACTGGTAGAGCATGCCGTCAAGATTGGCATGAAACACATTGCCATTTCTGATCATGATACTGTCTGTGGTATCGATGAAGGTTTGGCGGCTGCTCGTGGGCGCTTGGAAATTATTCCTGCAATCGAACTCAACACCATCTACAAAGACGAAACTGGTGCTAGTCATGACGTTCATATTCTTGGATATTTCATCGATAAAGATAATCAAGATTTAGCCGCTGCAATTGCTAAGCAAAAATCTGCCAGGGCCGCTCATGTGCTCGATTGCATTGAGCTGATTAGGGCTGCCGGTGTGTCTATAACTCTCGAAGCCGTGCAAGAATGCGCTGGGATGGGGGCCATTGGTAAGGCTCATCTTACAGAAGCAATTGTTCGTGCTGGTGGCGCCCCTGACTTAACTGCGGCATACGAGAAGTTTATGGTTCGTGGCTCTCAGTTTTACGCCGATAGAAAGAGCATTAGCCCTTATGAGGCAGTGGCTGCAATTAGGGCTGCTGGTGGCATTGCTTCGATTGCTCACCCGGGCAAAGAAAAGCATGTGGTACCACTGATAGAGGCTTTGCAGCAAGTTGGACTAGCTGGTGTGGAAGCCTATCATCGCGTTCATTCTTTGCCGCTGTTGCGTCAGTATCTACGTTTTGCCAATAAACACAAAATGCTTGTCACTGGTGGCTCTGACTGCCACGGCCCCTACCAAGAATTTGAATCAATGATGGGTTCTATTTCATTGCCGCCAGAGGTGCTTAAAGACCTGCGTCGCGCACATTTACAAGATTAGCTCTTTGCCGGGGCAATTGCTTCCATTATGTCATCTAGTTTTGCTCCTAAATTTAGAGCAGCGAACTGAGGGCTCGTGTAGTTGAAGAATCCCACGGACGAGCGGGCTTCCTCTAAGTCTCTGGCATATAGCGAAACTGCTACTTCACGCAGGTTCTGAACCGGAGTGCTGAATATACGAACAGGCTTCTTAAATTGATGGAGAAGCTGTTTTTGAGTGCATAGGTTTGTAAGAGCGTTTTCGCCACTTTTGCGAAGTTCTTGATAGACAGCCAGAATGACTTCTTTGTAGCTCTGCTCTGCAGTGGCCGCTTTTAACTTGCGTTGAGCGCGTGGTAGCTTGGTCAACATATTTGTCGCTGTTGCGAAAGTAAATGGTCCAATTTCAAAATCAGCTGTAGCTATTTGTTGCACGATAGCCTCGAGTTCTTCCCACCTAACCACTATGAGAAAAGCAACTTCACCTTTTTTAGAGACAATTTGTCCGAATATGGCTTCCGCTGGCAGCAAGACAATCTGATAGCTTGCCGTAATTTGGCTAGATTCCAGATTGCGCGACAATCCCAGTTCAGTGCGTTCGAAACCATCATTCAGAGCTAGCTCTGTAAGATAGTCGACAGCTAATTCATTTATGCGCTTGAAAGTCATTGTGGGCAGTGGATTTTATTTAGATTCAGCTAGTTCGCCAAAGCTTTTTCTAGCTGCTGATTAAGAGTTGAAGTCTCTACTTCTCCAATCGAACTCCAGCCTACAATGCCGCTTTTGTTTAAGATTACTTCGAAAGGAATGTAACCCTTATAGTGATTTTTGATCAAGCTGCGAGCTTGATCGTTTTGAGCATGATCGACGTCAATCAAAATGAACTTCACTGGTTTATTGCTAGATTGTCGGTAGAGATCCACAACTCGTTTGGCTTGGCGATTGGTGTTGAGGTCGCCGGATGCGCCAAAGAAAAGGACGGTTGCCTTTCCCGGTTCAAGCTGACAATCATCAAACTTTTCGGCTTCGATAGGAAAACCGGAGTCAGTGTCTTGGACAAATGAAATGCCTTTTTTCAGCTTCAGCTCGTCGGCTGCTTGTGCCTGAGTGTACATATTGAAAGCAACCATTGCCAATAGGGCAAAAAATGCGGTGCTTCTCTTCAATTTCACTTTGTCGCTCCTGACTTTTGGTCTTTGCTGTACTTTCGAGCTTGTCGGTGCTTTCGCACTTGACTGTACTTTCCTGCTCAGTGCTGAAATCTTTTTCCAGACCCAGCAATGATAATTATAGACAAGGGAACGGGCCTTGATGTTCCCAAAGCTGTACTAAATAGCTTTTAGGCTTGGCAGAAGAGAGGCTACTCTTTGCTCTTAAAATCACTGGCTTTGACGCCGTGGACAAAGCGCGACCATTTTTGCTGCTCATAGCTCATAGAGTATTCATAGAGGCTATTGAGCAGCCTCACGCCAGACCCGGAAGCGCCTTCAAAAAAATAACTGACTTCGGAGCCAGTTTCGATAGTTGCCCCTGACTTTTGGGCTTTTATGAGCAATTCGGCCTCTTGCGGTAGACGAATTTTGCGGCCCAAGTTGAGCCTAGGTGACTGCCGACCGCTGGCTGACGAGATATCGACCTCGCAGTGAATAACTTGGTCAACAGCTGAACTGGGCGGCTTCTTCAGCCTTTCCCAGAGCCAGAGCGAAAGCGCCTGGTTGGCTGGCAACTCAGGGACACTGTGCAAAAACTCGGCAAAGGCCTCTAGGATCATTGTCTATTTACGGGTTATGGGCTTCTTTGCGACTATAGCACGGGGAAGTAAAGTGGGGGAGGGCTAGCTAGTAAATGGCCGCTTAGAACTAGCCTCTAAGAAATACTCTCGCTTTGCTCAAAGGAGAAAAGGGTCAAGATTTAGGAAATTAAACTTTATGCCCTCTATATTGATTGGCAAATAAGGTTATAATTCTTGCACTTGAGGACGCACTTAGCTCAAGAACCCTTTTGATGCCATCCGATAATCTCTCCGAAGCCGCTACGGCGCTTCCGAACGTCATTTTTGCAGTTGGCATCTCTAGGCAGTTCACGGTCGTTGACCGTTTTGTCTGTGGAGATAGGTCATTATAAATTCTATCGTCAGCCCTCTCAGAGATAAACTCTCAAGCAAAGTGATCTCAGATCTGCTTGTAGAGCGTCTTCTGCCCCAGGTTTTCAAACCTGGTCAGTATCTGGGCAACGAATGGGGCGCACGACGCAAACCATTTGATAGCTGCGATGTGCGCTTAGCTCTTTGTTTTCCCGACATGTACGAACTTGGCATGTCGAATTTTGGCCTGAAGATTCTTTATCAGCTAGTTAATGACTTCGAAGGGCTGCTTGTAGACCGCTCGTATGCGCCAGCCTCAGACCTTGAGGCTTTGATGCGTGCTGCTAAACCGGCCATTCCACTATTTGGCTTTGAGTCACGTCAGCCGCTCTATAACTTCGAATTGCTTGGCTTCTCGCTGCAGTATGAGCTTACCTATAGCAATGTCTTAAACATGCTTGACTTGGCCCAGCTGCCTGTCAAGGCGAGTGAGCGTACTGAGCTATTTCCTCTAGTATTTGGCGGTGGTCCGTCTTCTGTTAACCCAGAGCCGATGGCGCCATTTATGGACTTCTTCATTATCGGTGATGGCGAACTGGCCATTCCTGCTGTGATGAGTATTGTGCGTCAGTTTAAAGCTGAGCATTTAGAAACAGTAAATAACCAACCGCAATTAGCGCCGCACTACCGGCAGTGGCTGCTTACTAAGCTAGCTACAGAAGTCGCTGGTGTTTATGTGCCTGCACTTTATGATCTTAAGCCTGGTGATGTAGTTGTTACACCGATAGCAATAGAGCAAGTTGTTGAGTCGCTTCTAGCGGCGCTTCCCGACCATACTGAAGCGCTTGAACAGTTACGTACTGCTGTAATTCCTAAACGCGTTTTGCGCCAGATTGCCCCTCTCACTGATAGCAATCAGCCGACTACGAATCTTGTGCCATATTTAGCTTTGGTGCATGACCGTGAGACCCTTGAAGTAAGAAGAGGTTGTGACCGTGGTTGTCGCTTCTGTCAGCCTGGCTACACTTTTTTGCCTGTGCGTGAGCGCTCGGCAGAAGATTTAGTTGAGCTATCGAAGAAGGCCCTGGCTAATTCTGGCCATGAAGAGTATTCGCTTTTGTCATTGTGTGTCAGCGATTACACATCACTGCACGATACTGTTCGTGCCCTTAACCGCGAACACAGTGTTACTCGCGCTTCTCTTTCGTTTCCCAGTCAGCGCGCTGACCGTATGAACCTTGAGATTGCAGAAGAATTAAGAGCGGTGCGTAAGAGTGGTATCACTTTGGCACCAGAAGCTGGTACAGAGAAATTGCGGGCTGTCATTAATAAAGGCTTGTCGCATCAGCAGATTATCAGTGCCATTGAAGCTGCATATCAGTCTGGTTGGGCCTCGGTCAAGCTTTACTTTATGTGTGGTTTGCCTTTTGAAGATGATAGTGATTTGCAAGGCATTATCGATATTTTGAAAGAAGCCGAAGTGCACTGCAATGTTATTCGTAACACAGATCCCGCCAAATACAAAAAGAGCATAGAGATTACTTGCACAATCTCTAACTTTGTACCTAAGCCGTTCACACCATTCCAGTGGTTTGGTCAGGTCGACCCACGTGAGACAGCACGCCGCCATGGTGTGCTTAGGTCTAAGCTAAGAGAATCTGGTTTGCGCAAAGTGACATTGAACGTCACTGATCCAGCCATTAGTTTGCTTGAAGCGGCCATTTCGCGCGGCAATCGTATGGTTGGTGAATTGATTTATCGGGCCTGGAAATCAGGTGCAGTTTTCGATGCTTGGGATGATCGCTATCAACCTGAGCTGTGGCACCAAGCAGCGGCTTCGCTTTCTACTAGTCTTGAAGATTTGGCTTGTCCTAATCTAGAAGTTGGTTCAAGGCAGGCATTTGATGTCGTGCACATTGGTTTGCATGATTTCTGGCTTAAGCGTGAGTGGGAAAAAGCCGTTAATGCAGTGGAGACTGCCGCATGCACTGAGAACGTTTGTCACGCCTGTGGTATCTGCACAGAGCTTGAAACAACTCACACTCTGGCTAACCCGATACCAGCTGTGATGAAGAAAAATCCATTTGTCAAAGAATTGAACGCAAACAAGAGTGACGCTGAATCACATCCGTCACTATTCTTTGTTGCCCCCAAAGAAGTCGAAGTACCGGCTTTAGCTGATAACTACAAAATCAGATTTGCTTTCACCAAAATTGGTGACCTGAGATTCATCGGGCACTTAGATATGCAAAATCTGCTCATAAGAGCTGCCCGTCGGGCTGCGCTAAAAATGGCCTACACGCAGGGTTTCAACCCTCAGCCAAAACTTTCGCTGGCTTGTCCGCTGCCACTGTTCCAGGAAGGACTTCGTGAATTAGCCGATATCGAGCTAACCGAAGAAATGACTTGCGAACAATTTATGCAGCGACTAAACCAGCAATTGCCTCCTGAAGTACAGATTGTCGGCTCAGTAGAGTTGCCTAAGCTACCGCCTATAAACGGCGATGCTCAGGCTATACCCTCAATTGCGTCGTTGGTCACTGCAGCTCGATATCGGGCTGAATTACATGTACTTCAAGACTCTCTTTTGAACTTAGACACTAGTTTAAGTTCAGCCGCCGATAAGAAGGCTTCTACTGCTGCACTTGTAGAGGCACTGAAAATCGGTATTAAAGAGCTGATCGATAGCGAGCACCTTTATGCACCGGTGCAAGAAGCTAGCGCGACAGCAAGTAGATCCAGTAAGGAAAAAATCAGGAAGAAAAATGAGTCTAAGAATCCTCAGGGCAAAGACTTAAGGCCGGGTCTTCTTAGCTTGACTCTTGTTTCTGCTGGAGATAAATCTGAACAAACACAAACAGAACATTTAAACAATGAGGCACCAACGCTCGAATTTGAAATTGCTACCGGATCTGGAACTGGGCTCAATGGAGTTGGCCATATCAAGCCAACTGATTTGCTAGCACTGCTTTGTCCGACGCTCAATCTCAACTGGCGTATTACTCGGCTTGAGGTTTTGACTCAACCGAGCATCAATTTTTCCAATGTGCGCTCACACAATTTAAATTCCATTTAGAGGGAAATTATGAGAAAGTCAATCGTCATTTCGGAGCAAGATAATATTGCTGCATTGTTGGAGAACGACCGAGTGGTCGAATTCTTCGTCAATCGCGGCGAGCTGCTTCTCGGTGACATTTACACAGCCTCGGTGGAGAATATTCTCCCCGGTATTGACGCCGCTTTCGTCAATCTAGGCAAAGATAAAATGGGCTTCTTGCACGCTAATGATGTGCCAGGACAAGGTCCTCTTAAAGAGAGACTGGTGCCTAAACAAAAGCTACTGGTTCAAATCACAAAAGAGCCCACTGGTCACAAAGGCCCACGGGTTTCTACAGCCATCAGCTTGCCTGGTCGCTTTTTAGTTCTAGTACCAGAAGAGCGGGGAGTTTCAATTTCTCGCCGCATCTCTGAAGCTAGAGAAAGAGCCAGGCTCAAGTCTGTGGTCAACTTGATGAAGCCACCAGGCGTCGGCATCATCATCCGTACTGAAGCTAAAGGCCAAGGCGATCAAGAATTGTTCGAAGACTTTGAACAACTCTGGGACCGTTGGCAGACAATCGTTTCTGAAGCTGAAGCTTCGATTGGGCCGACTCTTATTTATAGAGACCAAGATTTGCTCTTCCGTGTTATTCGCGATGCTTACTCACATGAAGTCAGTGAGATTATTGCTGATAGCCCAGAGGGTCAAAGACGTGCTCAAGAATACTTGAGTGGTTGGGCTAGCAAGCAGACCAAAGTTTCGTTCCATACCGATGAAGTTCCTTTGCTTTTGGCAAAAGGAATTGATCGCGAAATTGAAATGGCACTTTCTGACCGGGCCGAACTGCCTTCCGGTGGTCACCTAAACATTCAACCAACTGAAGCATTGACAGTTATTGACGTTAACTCAGGTCGTTTCACTAGCTCGCGTACCCAAGCAGAAACTGTGCGTCGCACCAACCTTGAAGCCGCTCAAGAAATTCCAAGACAGTTGCGCTTGCGCAATATCGGCGGCATGGTCATTGTCGACTTTATCGACATGGATAGTCGCAAAGACCAGCAGCAAGTTTTGGAAGCTTTCCAACGCGCTCTTGAAGAAGACCGGGCTAAGCCACAAATTGGTCAACTGTCTGATTTGGGTCTAGTTGAATTGACTAGACGCAGGCAAGGACAAAGCTTGAGAGAGTTGTTCTCAATCAAGTGCCAAAGCTGTGTTGGCCAAGGTGTGATTCCACAATTAGAACTTGGACCCCCAGAAGATCGCCGTATCATCGCCTTTAAAAATCGCGATGAGGAAAATCGTCGTGGTAAATCTCGCGGTGGCAGCGGCAGAGGCGGTAATCAGCCGCTCAAAGCAGCAAGTGCTGTCGGTGGCCGCGTAATTTCTGGTCGTGACAGTAGAGATAATGGTCACAGCCATGACAGCGATCGCTCACATAGTCATGATTCTCATGATGAAAGTGCCGATCTAGGTCATGAATTTGATGATGTGCCAGAAGAAATTCTCGCTCAAATGCCAGAAGACCTGCTTGATGCCAGAGTATCAGGCAAAGCTCCTAGCAAACGTGTGAATTTTGATGGAGATGACTACGAAGGACACGAAGGACACGAAGGTCATGAAGGACATTCGGGTCAGGGCGAAGATGAGCACGAAACTGGTTCATTGAGCGTCAAACGTCCAAGTCTTACTGATGACGATGACGATGATTTTGGTGATGACGACCAAGATATGGCTGCCGATTTGGCGCGCAGTGTCTCCGCTGTTGAGAGTGTCTATCAAGAAATGGACTCGCACTCAGGTGCTCACATTGAAATTGATAAGGTAGTTGAGGCAACTATCATCACCAATGACTTTCTTGAACCAGTAGAGTTGGGGGAAAGTGCTGAGGCTGGTGAAGTTGAGCACACTCAATTCAGGCATGATGGAGCGGAAGCTGCCATAGAAGTAGAGGCCATCGCCGAAGTAGCAGAACATCAACCTGTATATGAAGAATCTGGTGCAGGTTCCGGTGAGCATCATTCTGAGCATTCAGAATTTGAGCATCACCATGATGCTGGTTCGAATGGTCACGCTGAACCAGCCGCGCAGACTGTTGTGGAAGAAGTTCCAGAAACACCAATCGCTGCTGAGGTTGATCCAGTAACTGGAATCTATCGTCTGAAAACAAAAGCCGAGCAAGAAGAAGCTGATCGTCAGCAGACCTCTAATGAACAAGCAAATGATTCATCTGATTTAGCCACTGATTCTCATGGATCATGGTTGAATTCAACTGAACCAGCTTTGTTCAGTTCTGAAGATGAAGCTGCTCCGGTTGGTGATTTCAGCCAGTTGCGCATTCCAATTGCCAGCACTGCTTCTGTTTCTGATTCTCCCTCAGGAGATGAAGAAGGAGATCGTTCTTCCACCGAATACGGTGGCGACGATTTCAGACACGAGCAAGAGTAAGGCAAGACAAGAATAAGGCAAGCCGAGAATAAGGCAAGTCGAGAATCTGAATGAAGCGATAGCTAGAAACTCGCAAATATTGCAATTAGCGAAAGCAGCAGAACTAGCCATAAAGAAGAAGCCCTCACGAAAAAGTGAGGGCTTCTTCTTTCTTTGTTTCTTTTGAACGCGCACATAAAGGGAAGATTTTTTCGAAAAAATCTTCCCTTTTCGAAACCGAAATAAAGACCTAGAAACTTGGTCTTTTTTGTCTTGCCATGGTCAAGCTATAACCAAAGCGCACCCCTGGTGCGATGGCTTCGGGGCTAAGCAGGCTCACTTCTACCACTGCCCCTTGGTCTTGTTCAAAGAGCTGGTAGATGGCATTGCGATCTTTTGTGAATTGTTGTTCTTCAACAAAGAATGCGCCACCAAATTGACCTTTTCCAACAAAGACCAAATAAGTAGATTTGCTCGCTGGCAGAGTAATTACTACACAAGCGGTGCTGGCGCTTGTGACAAACCAGTTCATCACGTGATCAAAGTAAGAGCGGCTATCGAGATTGTCTTCTCTCTCTAGGGCAAGGCCAAGAAATAAGGCCGACATGGCAAGAGCCGCTTCCTCTGGAAGATCGTACATAGTAATCACTGTGTCTGCTGCTTCTAGATCACTAAGGGTCATTGACAGTGATTCTTCAGTTGCTTTAGCGTCAGGGTTGGATTTGCAGCCATAAATACAACCAACTGCTCTGCCGTTATATAGCAGTATGGCAGCGCGGGACATTTTTGATTCGCATGTAGCCTTGAGGCAGCCGGTGCGCATGCCGCCTTCGACATCGGTAATAAGCCATTCAAGGTCGTAGTCAGAAATCTTGAAGGTTTTCAAGCTTTCGACACTTTCTTGATCGGGAGGCGGCATTAATAAGTCGATAGCTCGACGGAGGCGGAAGCGTTTTTGTGGTGTGTGCTGATTTGGCGCTTCCCATTGTTGCTCTTGGTTTAGATTCTCAGCGTAATGCTCTGGAGGAGGCGCGTAAGATTGAGGCGATTGTTGCGGCAATATTGGCGCGTTATTGCCAGTCTGGTTTGGGTTATTTCCAAGTTGGATAGTGTGTCCGGTCTGATAAGCCTTGGTCGCTTGTTGCTGTGCTTGAGCTTCAGCAGTGTCGTCAAGACCACGGTAGGCCCGCTGTTCTTGAGACTTTTGTTCGTAGGCTTCGTCAAGATTTTCTAGGCTATGTTCTTGCCAATTGACGCCACCGGCTACACTCTGACCAGGAGCGCCGCGGTTGCCTTGGAAAATAGGAGTCAATAGCACTCGATCTTTATGAACGCAGACGAACTGGGCAAGAATTTCGTCGCCGATTTTAAGAGCGGCAGTAGTTTTGATAAAGCCAGGCAAATTGTCTTTTTTGATTACTACTTCGTAACCACCTTGGTCTGCACCTTTTACTGTGCAAACCACATTTTGTCCTGCTTTGTACCCTGTCACCTTCCAGGGATTTATTTTTGCCATTGTGATTCCCTAGTTCCACATAAACGAACAGACAGGTATTTGCATCATATTTTTGCTAACTCTTGAATATGTGAGTCGGCCGAAGGGCAATTTAACCTGAATGTCTCTGAGAGCGCTTGACCCTTACCTATCAATATTACAGGAAAACCCTCCCGATCAGGTAATCACGCGCCTTTTCCACAAGAAAGCTAAACTTTTTCAGTAAATGTCCATGACTTTTCCTTCCCGCTGCTTGACAAGAAATCTCGTTTTCTTCCTTCAATTTTGCTAATGAAGGCTCAACGCATGGTGAAGGCTCGCTCTGCTGGGCTTTGTGGCACTTGAGGCAGCTGCCGAAGCAAGCTGGGTCAATATCCATCCATGTATTGCAACGAGGGCAGCAAACTTTTGAGATTGAGCCAGAGGAAATTGCAAGGGGAAATGAGCAATTGCTGCAAATCAGACGCTCTCCGTTATTGGAGCCAGTTTCGCTCTCTTTGGCCTCTTGTGCTTCAACCTTAAACGGTATATCCATGGCGCTCTATGGCCTCTTGCCTGTTAAATTATTGCGCTTCTACTTCAATTTGTTGAGCAAATTGCCGACCTACTGCCAGTTCCATTTGATTGCGGCTGACAATGACAGGGCCACCGGGAATATTTTTTTCTATGTTTATCACTGCACCCTGGGCAATGCCGAACCTCATGGCTTGCACTGTGACTTCTTCGCCATCGGTATTTTTGATAGTAAAAGTTTTGCCTTCTACGGCGTCAGCGAGTGTCATTTCATCTTCTCTTTAGTTTGCAGCTTGGGCATAAACCGAAAATCTTGAATTGGGCGTCTATTACTTCGAAGTTGTAGCGAGAACCGATTTTTTGTCCGGCCTCTTCCAGAAAATGGTCTTCGAATTCTAGAGTCAGGTTACACCCAGTGCAAATAATATGCTGGTGAGGCAAGGTATCTTGCTTCAATTCATAGTGTTTGTGACCTTCGGCAAAATCGAGTTCACGTAGTAGGCCAAGAGATGAAAGCAGCTTTAAGGTGCGATAAGCTGTGGCTAGAGAGACGTTTGAGCCACGCTCAAGTAGCTTGGCGTGCAATTCTTCGGCCGATAAATGTTCGCCGTGAGGTTGCTCTCTGAAGATTTGAAGAATTGTCTCGCGCTGTGCTGTAATGCGATGGCCGCGTTTGCGTAGGCTGTCGAAAACGGGATCTTGCCCTGGATCGCCAACCGGCAGTTTATCTTCGTCTTTATCAAGACCATCGGAAGTTTTTTTAGCGCTGTTCATTATGTCGCCGATCATACATCAAGGTAACGGCCTTGAGGTCTAGCCTCATGACTATTATTTAGCATTACCCCTTATTTAGCCATTGGTTTTTTGCATAGCTTTTTGATCGAGATAGTGTTTTAGATAAGCGCCTGTATAAGATTGCTTGAGGCTGGCAATTTTTTCAGGTGTGCCTGTGGCCACAACTGTTCCCCCTTTGTCTCCGCCTTCAGGTCCCAGATCTACCACCCAGTCTGCCTGTTTGATGACATCAAGGTTGTGCTCAATGATCAAGACCGTATTGCCTGAATCGGCCAACCTGTTGAGTACATGCAGTAGCTTGTCGACGTCGTGGAAGGAGAGGCCGGTGGTTGGTTCGTCTAAGATGTAAATAGTTTTACCAGTTGAGCGCTTACTCAGCTGTTCGGCCAGTTTGACGCGCTGGGCTTCACCGCCTGAAAGGGTGGTGGCCGGCTGACCGAGCTTGACATAATCAAGGCCAACTTCCATTAGTGTAGCCAGCTTGGCCTGTGCTTTGGGGATATTCTCGAAGAATTGCAAACCGTCTTCGACTGTCATTTCGAGCACTTCGCCAATTGACTTGCCCTTGAATTTAACTTCAAGGGTTTCTCTGTTGTAGCGCGCCCCTTTGCAAACATCACACGTGACAAAAACCGATGGAAGAAAATTCATTTCAATCTCGTTCATTCCTTCACCGTGGCAGGCCTCGCAGCGGCCACCCTTGACGTTGAAGGAAAATCGGCCAGGCAAGTAACCTCTGGCCTTGGCTTCAGTGGTCATTGAAAAAACTTCGCGCACTATGTCAAACAAACCAGTGTATGTCGCTGGGTTAGAACGTGGCGTGCGACCGATGGGAGATTGATCAATGTCGATTACTTTGTCGAGGGCTTCTACGCCTTTGACAGCTCTAACTCCCTTCGGAGCAGGCACTGTGCGGCCGAAATAATGGCGCAGGTGTTGATAAAGTAAATCGTTGACTAAAGTCGATTTGCCCGAACCACTTACTCCTGTTACTGCCACAAGTTTTCCCAGGGGAATTTCTACCGTGATGTCTTGCAGGTTGTTTAGCGTTGCTCCTTCAATAGTAAGGGCTAAACCATTGCCGGTTCGGCGTTTCGTTGGTACAAGAATTTTCTTGCGGCCACTGAGATAAGCCCCAGTGGAAGATCTAAGTGAATTCAAAATTTGCGGCAATTGCCCTTCGGCTACCAGTTCGCCACCATGAACTCCAGCGCCAGGGCCTATATCAATTAGCCAATCGGCTTCTCTTATGGTGTCTTCATCGTGCTCGACTACTAACAAGGTATTGCCTAGATCGCGCAAGCGTTTCAGTGTTTCTATCAATCTTGAATTGTCGCGCTGGTGCAAGCCAATAGATGGTTCGTCTAGAACATAGAGCACGCCTGATAGTCCTGAACCAATCTGGGTGGCTAGACGAATGCGTTGAGCTTCTCCACCCGATAGCGTTCCGGCTTGTCTATCGAGAGTCAGGTATGAGAGTCCAACATCGTTGAGGAAAGTGAGGCGGGCATTGATTTCAATTAGAACCTGATGGGCAATGGTTTTGTGTCGTGCTGATAACTTATCTGGCAGATTGGCAAAAAAGCTCATGGCTTTTTCAACGGAGAGATTGCTGATGGTAGCAATAGACAGTGAGCCTACTTTCACAGATAAGCTCTCTGGCTTTAAACGGGCTCCATTGCAGGCCGCACAGGTCATCTGTGTCATGTAGTTCTCAATGTCGCCTCGCACTCTGTCAGAGTTTGATTCTTCGTGGCGACGCTTGAGATTGTTGACGACCCCTTCAAATGGTTTTTTGTATTCCCAAAATTCACGACCATCAAAAGAGTCATGGCCAAGTTTGATGCGGTCAACGCCAGAGCCGTACAGGATGATTCCCTGTTGAGCTTTGGTTAGCTTGTCAAATGGTGTATCAACTGAAAATTTGTAGTGCTTTGCCACCGAGGCTAGAAGCTGGTCGTAGTATGGGTTATTTGTTTTCGACCAGGGATAGACAGCTCCTTCTTTTAGAGTCTTCTTAGCGTCTGGTACAACTAGGGCCGGGTCAACTTCAAAGCTACAGCCCAGGCCGTGGCAAGAATCGCAGGCGCCGTAAGGGCTATTGAACGAAAATATTCGAGGGGAAATCTCGGCAAAACTGATACCACAGGCGCCACAGGCAAAATTCTCAGAAAATAGCATCTCTTTGGCGCTGCTATTTTCAGAATTTGCATCAGCTTTGGCCCCAGATTTACTTTCTGATTTACTGTCTGCTTTAGCTTCTGGTTTGGCACCAGCAACAGTATCAACCAGAACATTCGACTTCCCCCACTTTAGGGCGAGAGAAAGGCTGTCTGCCAATCTTGATTGAATCCCTTTTTTTATGACGAGGCGATCGACCACTAAATCGATAGAGTGCTTCTTGTTCTTGTCTAATTTAATTTCGTCTTCTAGTTCGAGTACTTCGCCGTCTACTCTTACCCTGACGAAACCTTCTTTTCTTAGTTCAGTAAATAGCGATTGATATTCGCCTTTTTTTCCAGAGACCAGCGGTGCCAAAATTTGTATTCTTGTGCCATCGGTCATCTCTAGAACTTGATCGACGATTTGATCTATTGTCTGCGGATTGATTAGTCGATCACACTGGGGGCAGTGAGGCGTACCCGTGCGCGCGAAAAGCAAGCGCAAGTAATCGTAAATTTCGGTAACGGTTCCAACCGTTGAACGCGGATTGTGGCTGGTTGATTTTTGATCAATTGAAATTGCCGGAGAAAGGCCGTCAATGCCATCGACGTCTGGTTTGTCTAGTTGGCCAAGAAACTGTCTGGCATAGGCCGACAATGATTCAACATAGCGCCTTTGCCCTTCGGCAAAAATCGTATCAAATGCCAGGGAAGACTTTCCTGAGCCGCTCACGCCGGTGATCACCACCAGTTTGCCGCGTGGGATCTTCACGTCTATGTTTTTTAGGTTGTGTTGCCTGGCCCCACGCACGACTATATTGTCATGTAGGTGAGAACCGTTGCGGTTGGTCTCGCTTAACATCTCTTTCTTTATATTGACTTCATGCATATCTTAGCTTGATCGGTAATCGCTTGCCCCTAGTTCTAAGAAACTATTTTGAAATTTCCCCTGAGACGGTCTCATTAATTTACAAATTTCTCTTATAACAGCCTCAGTGTTCTGTTTCGGCTCTTTTGAGCGGGGGTAGATGAATGTAGAGCGTTCTTTATGTGGCGCCGTGGAGGCTTGTATTAAATGTGGCCAAATTCCAAGGGCAAGGGTGGCAAGGGTGGTTCATCAAAGTCTAACGACGGTGATGATGAAAAGCCCCGGTCAAAACCCCGCGCCACGAGGACCAAGCTCAAGGCAATGACAGCAGAAGCTGCCAGGGCTCTGCAAGAGACTGGTGATCAACCTGCTGCTAAAGCGAAGATGTCGCCTGAAGAGCTTTTAGAAGCCGAAATTTTCCGCGCGGCTGACCAGGCTTCAGCAGAGCAATTGGCTAGAGAAGAGCAGGCCAGGGCCTCGGGGCCTGAATTCTTGAAAATTCCGGAACAGTCTGCCAGTCTAGACGACCAATTGTCTGGTGTCTGGAAGGCGCGCTTAATGGGCGGCAACAAGCCAACTCCCCAGAACACGGCCATTCCTTCACCAGCAAATCGCGTGGCTATGGAAGCGGCTGAGAAAGCTCGAACTAATGCCCAGCATGAGTCGATGATTGGTATCGTCGATCGCATGTTCGATCAGTTTCAGAATTTGGCATACGATTTCAATCAAGTGGCCTCTGCCTCAGATCTTGAGCTGACTTGGATTCGTCCTAGTATCAATCGTGAAAATGTTGGAAATTGGCACTCAGGCGCTCAATATATATCGGTCTTCAGCGGTCGCATATCAACTAGATACTGGACGCTTGTGGTGAGGGGAAGTTTCGAGACTATTACCGCTCATATAATTCCAGCAGACAAGCTTCTTACCTTTAATTCAGCCCCGGCCAACTACATGCCGATGCTTGAGATGATGCCTTATTTCGATGGAGCTATGGTCTACTGGAGTGCTGGCCCAAAACAATTGAAGAGTGAGGATATCCAGCAAGCAGCCAGAGCTGTGCTTGATAGTTTGGTGCAAGTTGCCCAAGAAGATGTGCCGCCGTCTAAGCCCATAGATCTTTTCGCCCCAGCCCCTCCCGTTGTAGATACAGCCAGTCAGTCAATGTCTACTTCTGAGCCAAGTGTGAGCGCGCTTGGTGGCGATATTGACTACTCTGAGCGCTACAGACAGCATTTCTCTAGTGACTCTTCTGCCAATTTAGCCAATAATCCAAATAATCCCAGCAATCCAAATAGCAATCAGGGCAATCAATTTTCTGGCGGTTATGGCAGCACAGGTAATTCATCTGTCAACAATAATTCGCTCAATAGTTTCCGCCAGTTTCCGCCTAGCCAGCCGTCTAATATGATGGGCAATCAGCCCGCTGGCAATGCTCAGAATAGTAGCGATGATTGGAAACCCGTGGTGCGCTCTGTTCGAGGTGCAGCCGGCCCGCAGCCATTGCAACATCTTCGTCAGTTTCAGAATGCTCCGGTTGAAACTTCTACTCCTACGCCTACGCCGTTATCTAGTCCTCCAGGTGCCCCAACGACTTCACCTTTCGGCACTCCGCCAAGCGTCACTCCATCTTTTGCTAGTTCTCCAAACGCCAATTCTCCAAATGCTCCTTCGGCGAACTTTTCTGCACCGGGACGGGCCCAAGGCGTCAGTAATGATGACGGTTGGCGTGGAGTTGATGCCAATAGTCCAAGTCGGCCGTCGCCGAGTGGTGCTTCTTCTGGCTTCAAACCGGCTTTTCCTGCTTTGCCGGCTACCCCTGCTGTTAGCTCTGATTCTTTTGTCGGGGGAACATCGCAGTCTTTGTCTGGCCAACGACCTGCCGCCGGCAGTGCCAATTCACCTGCTTCTAGTGATGATTGGAATTTTGTCCCCGTAGACAAAGAATCTCCAAAACAAGCTCAGCGAGATACTGGTGCGCAACCGCCTGTTAATTTCCCCAACAATCTTTTTGCAGATATGCCTGCTAGTTTGGGTTTTCCAGCTGCTTCAGCGCCTGCCGGTGCGCCTCCAGAGCGCTTGAATCAACCGGGACATCCTGCTCAACCGCAGCCTCCTAGTCAGACTGGTAGTTCCTCTAATTTTTCTAGTCCCTTTGCTCGTCCTTTCTCCGCAGTATCGGCTGCTAAGCCTAACCCAGTGCCTGCTTCTGGGCAGCCTCCAGCACCGCCGATTCCAGGACCTGCTCCTGCCCCACCGATTCCGAGACCTGCTCCAGGACCTGCTCCAGGACCAACTCCAGTATCTGCTCCAGTATCTGCTCCAGCGCCAGCTCCGACACCAGGTCCTTATCAAGGCGAGGCCGAGGACAGCGACGCCAATCCATTTTATACACCTCTGGTTGCGCCGAGCGATAACACCGCCACTGGTGCTTCTCCTTGGTCTGCAGCACCGACTGCGGCGCAAGCTGGGAACAAGGCTGATTTCAACCAAACTGCTAGCAGCACCCATACTGGCATGATTTCACCTCCGAAGGCTCCGATGCCCGCCAAGGAGGCTGCTGGTGAAGTCAGCTTCTTCGAGCCTGAGTTGCCTGTCTCTGATGTAGAAGCTAAAGATACCAAGACAGTTGAGATTGTCTCTACTGGGCAGTTTAGTGTTGATCGTTTTGCTTTTGACATCGCCAACCAGGCAGTGCCAGCAACAGAACCAGCAACCCGGCTAAATCCAGAACCTCATGCTGCAGAAGTCATTGCCTCCGTGCCAGAATGCTTAGAGGTTCTCGATTTTGCAAAAGAGCCAGATTCAGAACCAGATCCGATAAACGAGATTGAGACGGAACCCGCTGAAGAACTAGTTATTGAATATCAATCTGAAAGCGATTCTGCGACAGGTGAACCTGCCACTGAGCGGTCAGAAGACTCTCCTCAAGCTAGTTTCGATGATGGTGTCGAAGATTTTGAGTCAGCACTTGATTTGGAAGTCGGGCAGCCAGATTCTGATCTAGAAAAGCCCAATTCTGATCAAGCCGGAATCAGTCTTGTCGAGCAAGAACACGAAGATTATGCTGAAGAAGAAGCCCGTTCCAACAGAGAGCAAGACCGTCAAGAGCAAGACAGAGAAGAGCAAGGCGACACACAAATAGATGAAGATAGCTCTTATGACGACTCTGATGAAGACTCGGGTGAAGAGTCTGTTGTTGCTGCTGGTCAAGCTTTTGATCAAAGCGAGCATGAACTTGCCAGTCTTTCGCAGATTGAAGACGATACTGTTGAGTCGATTGCTGAGCTAGAGGAAGAACTGGCTCACTCAGCCGATGACCTCAATCAGACAGTTAGTCCGTGGCGTGGCCCGGCTGATCACGAGCTGCCAGAATCTGGTTCGCGCTCTGATCTAGGTTCTGGTCTAAGTTCTGATATAAGCTCTGGTTTAGGTTCTGGTTTTAGACAAGAGCAGGCCCCGGGGCGGACCATAGAGCAGCCAATTTCGATGCCTGCTTTTACCCCGATTTCAGCCGCGCTTGGTAGCTCTGCACCATCTGTAGTAGCAGCTAGTGAACACTCTTTGAAAAACGAAATAGAAAGAGTGATAACAGCCTTCGATAAAGAACTTGAGCTGATCTCTACTAAAGGGTCTGATGCTTTTGCCAGGCGCGATTTAAAGGGTGCCGAGCATATGATCAAGCTAGCTGAGATGATTAGCGAGTACAAAGCAGGCTTGGCAAAACTAAAAGACGAATACGACAAAGATCTTACTTAGCGATATTACTGCCTGGACAAATCTGGCGCTTGATCTGGTTGCGGATTCGGTTGGAGATCTGGTTGTGCATTCGGGTCGCTGCTAGATTGAGCTTGAAGCTGATCTTGAGATCGGGTTTGCGTATCAGTAGTTGGTTCTGAAAATGGTGATTGGTTGTCTTCCGGTCCACCGACCAATGCTTTGATAGTGAAAGCTAAAAATTGGCTGATTGCTTCGGCGTTACTAATGATTGCTATTAGTGAGAGCGAAAAAACAAGAGAAGTCATTGCCACTACTAGTAGTTGCTTGCCTCTGCTCAGGCTGCGTTTCTCTGGTATACCATGTAGAGTGGTACTGCGTTTGCGCTTTCGCTTGGTCGCTTCTACCAGGTCTTTTTTTGAAGGTATTTTACGATCGGCTGTTTTTTTTGCTTCTGTTTTTGCATCTAATTTCTGCGATTGAGCCCGCAGCTTGTCTGATGTTACGGCGTTGTCGTTTGGTCGCTTCATGCCAGTGGCTGAGACTTTGGCTTTGTTGGGCTTGACTGCGGCTGCTAGCGGTATCTCTGTTGTCGCTTTGGCGCTGAGAGCAGCTTCAAGATCTTTTCGCATTTGTCCTAGCGATTGATAGCGATTCTCTGGCTGTTTTGCCATAGCCGCCATGACAATTTTTTCGAGACTGGCTGGAATTTTCAAATCAGGTCGAATTTGGGCAAATGGTGCGGGATCGTCCGAGATTTGTTTAGTCATGGTGTCAGCATAATTTCTACCCAAAAAAGGAACTTTACCTGTCAGACTTTCGTACATGACAATTCCCAACGAATAAATGTCTGATCTAGCATCAACTGGCGCGCCCATGCACTGCTCTGGGCTCATGTAGATAGGAGAGCCCCAAACTTCTCCCATTCGTGTTAGCCGTTGCGCTTCTTCGGCCATTTTGGCAATACCAAAATCTACAACTTTGACATAGTCAGTGGTGGCACCTTGTCTCGTCAACATGATATTGCCTGGTTTGATATCTCGGTGAATTGCGCCCTGTCTATGCGCGTGCTCGATGGCAGCGCAAACTTGCACAAAAATGTCTTGAAATCGCTCAGGTTCTAGATGATTTTCACGAGCAAGTAAATCGGTTAGATTCTGTCCAACCAAATAGTCCATAACGAAATATGGCTGCCCTTTGGCGCTAGAGCCGTAGGCATGCAAATTGACAATGCGCGGGTGATTGAGCCGACTTAGTAGTTCAGCTTCACGCTGAAAGCGTTTTACCACCATGTCGTCAGTCATGCCAGCTGTGCGCAAAGTCTTGACTGCAACTATTTTTCCTGTGTCTTTTACTTTGGCCTTGTAGACTACGCTCATGCCCCCTCGGCCAATTACACTCAGTACCCAGTAGCGACTACCCAGGGTCGCGCCCACCAACAGGTCTCTAAAGTCGTTAGGTATTTGAATGCGGTAAAGCGGTGGCTTACCGGTATGCGGAAGCGTTCGCAGGCTGCGTGCTGGGGATCTTGCATAGTGCGGCATCTGCTTAAAAGCTTACCTGCGATTTAAGGGGCGATGGCGTTGACAACGATTTGTACGAACCCGAGCATCAAACCAATTAGGCCACCGAACAATTCTAAGACCTTCAATTCTTGACTGCAAATTCTTTTGACCAGGGCCTCAAGTTGTTGAGAGGTGAATAAATCTATTTTGGTTGCAATCAGGTTATACATACCCAGTGCCGGTATTGCCTTCTCGAGAAGTTCCCCAAGCTCGCGCTTGAGATATGAATGGGTAAATTGCGAGAGGTCGTTTTTGGCGCGCTCTAGCCAGACTTCTGGTATTGACTCTGGATTAAAGCGCACGATTGATTGGCGCACGGCACTCATAGCCTCGCCTTCTACCTTTCTCACTGATAGCAAAATGTCTGCTTTATGCTCGACCAGGAAAGATTCAACAAATGAGACCATGTTGGCCTTAAATTTGGCAATGCTCTGCAGTGGCATCGAACTGAGGTCGAAGTTGGCAATTTGAATTGCCAGTTGATCTCTGATACCAAAACGCTTTGTTAAGTCAGCTATTAGCTTCTCAGACTCTTCTGGTTCTTTCTCTAAGTAGTTGCGACATTCATAGCAGACTCTTTTTACGCCGATGATTCTTGCCAGAATTTTGTAAGGGGTGCTGGCGTGAGCGTTAATCGATTCGTCCAGAGAGCTAATGTTTTGTGGGCTCAGAAGCGTAATTAGGGACGAACGCACTTTTGCCGGTGTGAGAAAGGCTTCTATTATGCGGGCGGCAAATTCGTTAGCTTGGTCCAAAGAGATGCGCGCGGTCAACACCACTTGGTCGAAGACCTTTTCGGTGATTGCCGCTACTTTGCTGTCTTTGCCAGACTCAAGTGATTCAATTGTCGAGCGGACAAAATGCTCCATAAGTGTGGGGCTTAATTCTGCTATGTCGGAAGCCAGTCGGTGCAATTTGGTGGTGTCTCTGAACTCCTTCAGAACAGAATCAACAAACAAGCCAATGGCTAAGTGAATGTTTGCTTCGGTCAAAAGAAGCTCGACTTGCACTTTGATATCGTTCGGTGTGAGTAAAGTTTCAGTTATTGTGCTGGCAACAGCTTGTGCTAGTTTTGCGCGCCTCTTAGGAAAGATACCCGGTGTCAGAGGCAGCTGGATTTTTGTAAAGGGTATATACCAGGCTTCGTAGGGCCGGAAAAGGGCTGCCACGGCCATCCATGTGGCTAGGTAGCCATGGGCAAAATAGAGAAACGGGGGCATGATAACTTTCCAGAAAGTTGCATGCTGCGAGGCAAATAGAGACGCCCAATGAAATTCCATGTTGTGGTTTTTTGCCTTTCCTGATGCCTTTGGGTTGCCTGTGAAACTTCAAGCTTAGATAGGAGTTATTTTAAGCGCTCTGATAACACCTTGACCTCTCATATAATGACTTGTTGTTTTCATTCTCGCTAGCGGTTCACAATTGCCTAATTTCAAAATCACCATAACAGTTGCAAAATATCACGTAGAAGCCGCTCTAGAGCGTACTCTCCGTGCTCGGTCAGTAGCTTTAGCTAGTGGAGCTGCTGCACTTGTCTTGCTCTTCTCTGGCGCTCAGATTGGGGTTGTGGCCTCTCCGCTCTCTGGTTTGAACAGCCTAGCTGGCTTTAAATCACCAAAGTCTGAAAGTGAACAGGTGATGAAGCAGGTCTATCAATTAGAGAAAACAGACACTTTGACCGGGTTGACCCAGGCTACGCGGCTTTTGGAAGGTTTGATTGCTAAGCGGCGTGATATTGCCGAAGCTCATCTTGAACTGGGGCGCATCCAAAATAGGCTTGGCAACCAGGACCAGGCAATCATGTCATTGATGGAAGCGTTGACACTGCTCAGTGACGATCCAATAAAAGGACTAGAAGCGCGGGAGACCATTGGCGCTATTTATATGAAACGTGGCAACTATGATGAGGCTGGTGGTCAGTTTAAGAAAATAGTTGATGCTTCCCCTACCAATGCTACTGCTCGTGGCAATCTTGGCATCTGCCTTGAGCAAATTGGCTTTGTCGATTTGGCCATTGCTGAATTCAAGAAAGTACTGGCACTTGAGCCAAACAATTTTGTCTCGCTCTACAACCTTGGTCTGGCTTCTTCACTTAAGGGTGACTACAGTCAGGCTTCGTCTTATTTTGAAAGGGCAATGACTAAAAATCAGAGAGATCCGCAAGTGGCTATGGCGGTTTTGGGTCTTGCCTCTTGCTATGAAGCCAAGCAGCAGTACGAAGAAGCAAGGCTGATGATTGACAAAGTTATTTCTTTGGATGCTCACAATCATTATGCTTACTTGGCTAAAGCTCGGGTGTATGAAGCACTTAAAGAACCGGGCAAAGCTATTGAATGTATTCGTAAGGCCATGCAAATCGCTCCTAACGATAATAATTGCAAAGCAGCGATGAGTGAGTTGTTGATCAAAAGTATGCCGAATACTGCTAGTTTAGACCGGTTGGCTCATTAGAGTGAGTCGGGCGAATGAGATTGTTGATTTGAACTGAAGTTGTGAATTTAAAGTGAGGTAATTGAAAATGCGGGTTCTATCTGATTTGTCGCTGAAGGCTGTGGCTACTGGTTTGGCCTGCTCCAGTTTGGTTGCTCTGGCATTACCTGGATTCTGCGACGACAAAGACGCTGAAGACATAAAGAGCGCCATCTTTAGATATCAGGCTGCCGCAGAGCAGAATCCAAGTAATCCTGTCAACCATGTCAAACTGGGCAAGGCCTATTTGATGGGTGGTGAAACCGATAAGGCCATTGAATCTTTCAAAGCTGCAGTCAAGCTCAATAGTGAAGACCCCGAAGTCTATATGGGTTTGGCTCGTTGCTACGGTCGCAAAAATGATGTGCAGCAAGCTTGCGACAATATCAAAGAAGCCGTACGCCTGGCTCCGACCAAGGCTCAGTATCACTTGAAATACGCGCAGTTGCTTTCTCGCAATGAGAAGAAGCTCGACCAGGCTCTGCAAGAGTTCAAACAAGCAATCAAGCTGGACAGCAAAGATGCTGCTGCTCACCGTGATTACGGGGCTGCGCTTGGCTTAAAGGGTGATTTCCCTGGTCAGATTGCTGAAGAAAAAATTGCACTCACTCTTGCTCCTGATAGCGCCGATGCTCATTTCTACATGGGTTCAGCTTATGCTGCTTCAAATAAAGGCAGTGAGGCTTTGCCCTACTTGCAGCGCTGTGTAGAGCTCGATAAGAAGAATGCTGATGCTTACCGCCTATTGGCAGCAATCATGGCTTCGAACCACAAGTTCAAAGAAGCTATTGACTATGCTCAGTCTGCTGTCAATATCCATCCGGACAACAAAGCATATACTGCTACCCTTGAGAAAATAAAGTTGGCCTCTAAGGCTAAGTAATGTTGCTTTGATGGAGCAGTTTCAAAATTTTATTTTGGACATTTTTGCCAGGAAAGCGATTATTGGGGTGGTTGTAAAGGTTGGCGTCGCGTCTGCTGACAACCGGCGCGAGCGCTAAAAGCATGACCTTTAGGTATGTGAAAAGGTTAACTACACGTAGATGTGTAGCAACTTGCAAATACACTAGATAGGCTCTAACATAAGTTAAGCTAAGATAGCAGTAACGTGCTTCGAATATAGGTGCCTAGAACGGCCCTTGATCGCTGTCTCTTACTAACTGTCTCAACTGGCGTATTAGGTGAGTGATGGTCCTCGTTTAGGAGGGCTTAAGCTTGATTTAGTTACTGTCCGCTTGAATTATTTTTGTTCATAAGTATTTTCTGTTCTAAGTATTTTCTGATTAGCCAATTTGTCGTATTAGTTTGAAGAGGTCTAAAGGCTGTGCTTGAGCGAGCTAAAATTGATGAGAAAGCTGCCAAAAGCTTCGAAATGAAGGCCAGCATTAAAGTTGTTGGTGTTGGTGGTGCCGGCTCCAATGCTGTCAATCGGATGATTGCAGCAGGCTTGAATGGAGTGGAATTCTGGTCTTGTAACACTGATGCTCAGGCTCTCGATTTGGCTGCGGCCAAAAATCGTTTGCAGATAGGCTCTAAGCTCACCCGCGGCCTTGGTGCTGGTGGCAACCCTAGCATTGGTCAGAAAGCAGCAGAAGAAAGCCGCGAAGAGATTGCTCAGGCCCTCCAGGGTGCTGACATGGTTTTCATCGCCGCTGGTATGGGTGGTGGTACCGGTACTGGTGCTGCACCAATCGTTGCTGAAGTAGCGAAAGAGATGGGTGCCCTTACTGTAGGTGTGGTTTCAAGACCTTTCCTTTTTGAAGGTAAGCGTCGCAGCAATCAAGCTGAAAATGGCATTAATGAAATTCGCTCTCGGGTTGACACTTTAATTGTCATTCCGAACCAGCGTTTGCTAGAAGTTGTAGACCATAGAGCATCGATGCAAGAAGCCTTTGTCGAAGCCGATAAAGTCTTGATGCAAGGTGTACAAGGTATATCTGACATTATCACTGTGCCTGGCTTGATCAACGTTGACTTTGCCGACGTCAAGGCTGTTATGCAGACTGCTGGCTCTGCCCTGATGGGTGTAGGCCGTGCAACTGGCGAAGGTAGAGCTGTTGAAGCTGCTCGTAACGCTATTAATAGCCCCTTGCTAGAGACAACCATCGACGGAGCATCTGGTGTCATATTCAATGTCACCGGCGGCCCTGACCTGACCCTGCATGAAGTTCAAGAAGCAGCAAATGTTATCTACTCAGCTGTTTCAGACGAAGCTAACATTATCTTTGGTGCGGTGCTTGATGATCGCCTCCACGGTGAAGTGTTGATTACTGTAATTGCCACTGGTTTCGACATGCTTGTTCAGTCTCAGCCAAAAGCAAGACCAACTCAAGCTAGTACTCCTAATCAACAACAGCAGCGAGTTGAGCAACAGGCTAGACCAGCTCAGCAAGTGCAACAGCAACAGGCTCAGCAGAGCCAAAGCAATGAGTTGAAGAAAATGGCAAGCGACATTCTCGATATTCCTGAATTTCTTAAGCAGCGCAACCCTAGCAAATAGGCTGGTAAACCGCCTAATAAATAGGTCTGCGCTAGACTAAAGCAAAAAAAAATGAAGAGGCTCAAGCATTGCGCTTGGGTCTTTTCTTTTGCGCTATTAACTAAATGAAATTGAGCTGCACCATAAAGTCAGGTGCTTGATCAACTGATGAGGGACGGGCTCGCCAAAGAAAGACATATGCGCGAGCAGGAAGTGCTTTCAATGAGAGTGAGTGCAGTCCTTCAATGTAGGGGCTCATATTATTACAGCCGCCGTTATAGCCGCAGGAGTCACCGCAGTGGAAATGCTGAGCAATTTCAATTGGTCTGTCGCTTGTTCTATTGACGTTCTGCGAATACCGTGGCGAGACAGCAAGATAGTTAAAGCCGAAGTCGCGAGCGTTGTATGCCACCACATCAAATGGCGCACTACCAAGTTGCAGCGGTAAGTCAACGATTTTGGCACTGGCCTGCAAGAAATTAGTAACGTTGTAGGTAATTTCTTCTTTGGATTGACGCGGGTAGATTACAGCTTGACTCGGTGCACATTCTAGAGGCAGGCCGCTAAGTGCAAAGTCTTCTTTGCTAGGAAACTTGCTGCTCTCATAGTGATAGCCAGATAAAACCATATTGGCGCAAGCAAGCATGAAGGGGTTGTTGATGAAACGAGATTCTTCTGAAAGGCCATCGATACTGCGGCTTCCTGAATCGAAAAATACTTGGCCATCTAGGCCCCACCAGGGCTTACCATCTTCAATTTGGCTAAATATTGCTGGCATTGGTGTGTACTGATAAAGCAAAAGCTCGGTGTGTTGATTGGCAAAACTCTTTCGTAGGTTCTCAATTTCGACTCGGGATTGGAAGTCATATTCACTGGGCGGATTGATGGCTAAGTTAAGCGGGCTTTGAACTTTCGCTTGGGGGCCAATTGATAGCCTGTTTGAGCTAATTTGTTGGGTTTTGCCTGGCTTTACTATTAGTACTGCTACAACGATAGCTAATAAAAGGGCGAAGGTAGTAAAGCTCGGAGCCTTTTTGCCCATGAGTAGTTTTGCCGTAAACTGTTTTCGAATTAGGTCTGCCATGTCTCTATAATTTACGTGTCTCACATAGTAAGGTCTATTATATGTCTGCTTCACTCGACATGTCTTTTGCCCCAGGCGTCTTACCAATTAAAGTAGAGGACGAGCGTCTTTTATTGGTAGATCAACGCAAACTGCCTCACGAATTTTGTTACTTTGATGCTAGCAGCCACGATCAGATGGTTTTTGCCATCAAAGATATGGTTGTTCGCGGGGCCCCTTCTATTGGCGTGGCAGCAGCCTTTGGTCTAGCTTTTGAGGCGCGGCGCTTGGCTAGTAATTTAAATGAGCCCAATAAGACAGATTTTTTGCATCAATTCAATCAGGCCAAGGACGAACTCAATCAAACCCGGCCAACTGCTGTCAACTTGCGTTGGGCAACAGAGCGCATGGCCAAAATTGCTGAGGTTTCGTTCGCCAAGGGTCTCTCTTGTGCAGAGACTGCCAGTCAAATTTATAGTGAAGCAGAGACAATACTCAGTGAGCACCTAAGTGCCAATCTGGCAATTAGTCAGTATGGTTCATTGCTTGTGCAACATGGAGCGCGCATAATCACGCATTGCAATGCCGGTGGCCTTGCTGCCTGCGGTTACGGAACTGCGCTTGGTGTCATTCGTGCTGCTCATTTTGCCGCTAAGAATATATCAGTCTATGTCGACGAAACAAGGCCGCGCAATCAAGGTGCCAAGTTGACCATGTGGGAACTTGCTCAAGATCTGGTGCCATCTACTTTGGTTTGTGATTCTATGTCTGGACACCTGATGAGCAGAGGGCAAATAGATATGGTCATTACTGGCGCTGATAGAATTGCCTTAAATGGAGATAGTGCCAATAAGATTGGTACTTATAATTTAGCTGTTTTGGCGCACTATCACAAAATTCCTTTTTACATTGCTGCACCGCTTTCTACATTTGATAGAAATCTGGAAGACGGTAAAACTATTCCAATTGAAGAACGTGATCAAAGTGAAGTTCTCACCATTGATGGTGCTCCCACTTCTGTGCCGGGCGCCCAAGCTTTTAACCCTGGTTTCGATGTCACTCCTGCTAAATTGATTGCTGGCATCATTACTGAAGCTGGAGTTCTTCGACCGGACTATGTTGCGAGCATTAGCAAAGCGTTGTTTTAGAGGAAAAGATTAGTTATAGAGTTTAGCGAAAGAGCAAATATTCAATGGCATAGCTGACGGCAAAGATAGCGCTGAGAGTGGCTGAACCAGCGAATCTATACTGCACAGGTAGCTTTGTTTGAATGATCAAGTTGCCGACTATTGAAATTGGCAGGTTTGCTACGAATGACTTTGTGCCGACGACTAAGCAATCTGAAATTATTGATATTGCACTGTGCATGTCATTGCCCAGGTGAAATTGATGAGTGGCAAGATAAATGAAAAAGACATGGCGGGCAATCCAGAGCGGGTTGAAATAAAACATCGCACCAATAGTTCTACCAATCCATGTGAGACTTTTGCCGTTGATGCTAATACTGTCAAGCATTCTGAACCAAGCCGGTATTTCAAAGCGGTATAGCAGCCCACCTACTAGTGTCATGATTAATATGCGCTCGGGCTCAAATTTACCAAGCAGCAGTTGCCCGACTAAATCGCCAAGGGGGTATAGCAGCCAGCCTATGAGTAAATTGATTGTTTTTTCTGATTTCAAAAAGAAACCTTTTGAATCTTTTGCGTACTTTAGCGATCTGATATAAAGTGTAGTATCTCGCGCTTTTAGTCAGTCTGAAATTTTTTTCTGGAGGAAGTGACAATGACAATCTTGCGTAAATTTTTCGTCTCAGCACTTCTCTTTTCCGCATTTTTACATTTGTCTTCGTGGCTGACGACCCAAGCTGCACCTGCTACTTCTGTTAACGCCAAAGCCAAAACGACCACTAAAGGTGCTGATTCGAACACCAAACAGCAGAAACTGCATCGCTTTGACTTTCGTCTAGAAGGAGTGAGCTGTGGCCGTTGCATTGTTAATATTCGCACTGCCTTGCGCCAGACCAAAGGCGTAAATCGCTGCGAGGTGGCTCTGCGTAAGCCCTACGGTGGCGTTGTTGTCTATGATGCAGGTCTTACTGATGTGCAGAAGCTAACCAAAATAACTATCACTGCCGATCCCAAAACCGTAGTGACAGTCAAAGATTCTATTGACGAGACAATAGAAAAAGTACCGGTAGTACTGATTCCTAAATATACATCGCTGCAAAAAACTTCAAGCTAAATTGGCGGAACAACGTCTGCTACAACTGGCTCTGTGGCTTCTGCTGAAAAGACCATAGAAGATGGTCCGAAGGGAATAGGTACAGGGAAATTACAAGTAACCCTTGTGACGACTAAAACTTGGGCCGAGCCGGCTGGGTATTGCAATGTTCTACTTTGGAAGAGGCAAATTTTTGAACCTCCACCGCTGGCTATAAATTGGGTGACTACATCATCTACTGCCGGTAGCGCCAGTGCATAACTGGCATAGTTAGAAGCAGCTCTAGCGCAATGTTTAGCAAGGGCATCGTTTTGTGTTTGGCAAATGACAATTGATGCAACGTCTAGTAAAAACAATGCAATAGTGACAATGAAAATACAGCCAACGACAGTCTCGATCAGGCTGCTCCCGTGCTTTCCTCTTCGGTTAATACTGACTGTTTTCAATTTGCCTCATCTCCAATTGCAGGCCATGTCTTTCCCTAGTTTACGCCCGTCTCTTCCGATGGCCTATTGTCTTGATACCTAAAGGTTATTGGTCTGGTTAAGCCATCGATGTTCATGGCTGCCATAAACGGTAATCCGCCGAGAGAGAGAAACGGTTTGATTTGTACTTGGGTATCAACTTGAACGAATCGCATGGGGAGACCGGTTTCGCGGTCAACCACAGTGCCAAAATTGACAGATTTCGCACCATTCGCCACTACTACGGCGCCGGTAAAGGCAGCAAGACCGCTGCCTTCCCAGGCCGTTTTCATGGCATTTGCTGCCGGAGCATAGTCAGCTGGAGTCGGAGTAGTAGTAGTTATCGGCGTTGTCGCGCACGCTTTAGCTGTCATCTGATTGAGATACCAGCCAGCGCAATAACCGATGCTGAGATAGAGCAGGTCTACCATTGGAAATAGGATAACCAGGAAAAGAATTAGAAGTGCAGGGGCTAATTCTGCGATTTGGCCACCAGTGCTCTTTCTTCTTGCCTTCATACCGCGTTCCCCCCCGGGAAAGTTGCAAATAACACTAGATTCCTTGTTCTTTTAGCTTTTGGTAATTTGATTTATTAAAATAAGCCACAGCTACTAGCTGAATTTCAAACATTTCTTATTAGAGTTATGCCACGCAAGGTGCCTCTTTAAATCGCTTATCACTTATGCGTTAGTTTCGTTTAGCGAGAATTAATCTGACTGGCTCTTGCGGTAGAATATCTCTGTCTCTCAGGTGAGAACTTCTCTCGCAAAGTAGCAAGAGTGGTTGCATGAAAGTTAGACTGCATGAATTACTAAGTGTTTCCCCAGCAAGTCAAGAATTACCAGAAGGGTTACTAAAAGGATTGCCAGAGTGATAAGACAAAAACGATTTGCCATCGCCAGTGACGTCACTGGCCCAGCGCTGCCATTTGCTGTTGCCCTGATTCTTCTCGTGCCGGGCTTAGCTCAAGGTGAGGCAGCGAGCGTTGGCACTGTTTTAGCTGAACCTGAAGTTGAGACCGCGGTACGAAAGGATGAATTACCAGACGAACAACTACCTGGTGGGGTTGCTGTTGGCAATGCCCTAAAGCGGATTCAAGCTGAATTGGATAACCGCAAGCTCACTCAAGCTTCACAGAACGAACTGGAAGCATTAGCTGCGAAGTATCCAAACAATTACAAGGTACATCTTTATTATGGCTTGGTGCTTGATGATCTTGGTTTGCCTGAGCAAGCCATGGCTGAATTTGAACAAGCCGATAAGTTAGGGCCTCAAGATCCTCGTGGCACAGCTGGGATTATGAATCATATTCTAGCCAGGGGCGATAGCGCCGCCGCCACAGAACTGCTTCGCAAGGCTCTTAAGCGCTTTCCAGACTCGCCAGAGATCCTTTTCTTTATGGGCAAAAACTTTAAAGAGCATCGGCATTGGTCCGAAGCACAGATGGTACTGAACCGGGCCTACAAGGCTGGCTACAAAGTGAAGCATCTGCCCGTTGAATTGGGTGAACTCTATGTAGAGAGCGCTCCTATTATTGCGCTGAAATTGGCTAATGAAGACCTAGCTCAGTATCCAGACTATTTTCTCTCTCTCCAGGTCAAGGCTCTAGCCCTGATGAACATGGGGAAATTCGCTGAGGCTATAGCACCGCTTAAGAAGCTCTACAATCAATCACCGACATTTAACCACTCGGCTGACTATTATTTGCGCTGTCTGTTTTGGGATGGGCGCTATCATGATGCTCTCAACCCCGGTTTGTACTTCCTTGGTAAAGAAGCTCATGCAATTGGTGGTCCACTAGTTTCGTCTGAGGTGCTTGGCGAAGTTATTAGTCGACTGCCTATTAATGATGTTGAACTGCAACTCAATCAGTTTTATGAACAATTGAAGAAAGACAAAATTTTGGTCAAGCCAGCTTTTCATTATTACCTTGCTAATATCTTCTACAAACAAGGCAAACCAAAGCTAGCCAAGGTCGAATTAGAAAGGCTTTTAGAGAGCGATCCTAAGTCTGTGGAAGGTCTTTATCTGCTTGGTCAGCTGTATGAGAACTATGGACGCAATTACAAAGAAGCGTTGATGGCTTATGAAATGGCTCATGCTCTGTCCCCATACGACATGGCCATTGATAAAGCCTACAATCGCATGGAGGTCAGGCAAGCGTTCCGATCTTCTGATTGGGCCAGGGCTTTTCGAGATTGGCTCGATAATCTGTTTGGTCGAACCAGGCTTGATTGAAAGGCGACAGTTTCAAGTTTGTTAGTTTTTGTCTGATTTCTAAAACTTATCTGCCGGGCCTGATATTGAGGTCTCCAGTTGATCCCTTTTTGCTAAGCTGGTAATGGGGTTGGGATTTCAGGAATCGTGGTGTCTTTGCGTGCGATATGTTCCTTATCATAGATTGGCCAATATACCCAATATAATTGTTGACGGTAAGGCAAACGATTCTACGGTGCTGACACTTTCGCATTGGCCCAGTAGCAACACTCCCTTAGATCTAAAAGCTGATCTGTCGGCTGAGATTGTTTTTCGCTACCTAAATAATCCTGGTTCCATTTTGTCTCCCGCTTGCGATGTGGTATCAAACAACCATTTTGATGAAGATGGTTTGGTATCGCTCTACTGCTTGCTTAATCCGCAGGCCGCTCTAGAAGAGCGATCTACCTTGGTTGATATTGCCAGTGCTGGTGATTTTGGTACGTTCAAAGATCGCGAGTCAGCTAGGGTTTGCTTTGTTTTGTCGGCCTGGTCCAATCCCGACCTTTCGCCGTTGAATCAGGGAGTTTTTGCTCGGCCATATCCTGAAGTAACGGCCGTTCTGTATGAGGAACTACTGGTACGCTTACCCAATATTATTCAAAAAATTGATAACCTTAGGCGCTATTGGCAGGAAGAAGATGACTTCCTTGATACCACCGAGAATGCCATTGCTTCTGGTTTAATTACGCTGCAAGAATTTCCTGAAGTTGATTTGTTAGTAGTCCGGGTGCAAGATAATGGTTTTCCGTATATAAGTAGAGAGCACTGTCCCAGCTGGATCTCATCGGTAGTGCATCCAATGGCTTTGCATAATCGCACTGAACGTATGCGCTTGCTTGTTATGCAGGGGCGGCACTATGAATTTTACTACCGCTATGAAACTTGGGTTGATTTCGTTTCTAGACCACTAGCCAAACGGTTAGACCTCGGCAATTTAGCTAAGATTTTGACGACCATGGAAAATGGCCGAGGGTGCTGGCAATTCACTGGCAACGATGAGATAATTGCCCGGCTTAAGTTGGTAGACGGGAAGGAAAGCAGAATCGATCCTGAAGACTTTTTATCTGAGGTCAAAGGGGCATTGGTTCAAGGCGAGAACCTGAATGGAAGCATCTGTTAAGAAGCCCCTCTGGAAACGAGTAATTCTGCCTGGCTTAGCAAGGTTCTTTGCTCCGCGAATAGATTTCTACGCTTTACTGGTTGCCCAAGCCGACACTACCCTTAGAGGGGTGGAAGGCCTTGAGGCTTGGCTCAGTACTGGAGCCGCCGAGCGTTGTCAGGTCGTGCGCGATTTAGAACATCAGGGCGATGTGCTCAAGGCCTCACTGCAGCGCAAGTTAGCTGAATCGTTCGTCACTCCTTTTGATCGCGAAGACATATACGATCTTTCTGTCCGGCTTGATGAAGTGCTCAATAGCGCTAAGAACAGTGCCAGAGAGGTGGAGGCGCTAAATTACTGTCCGCGTGATTCCAGCTTATCTGAGATGGCACGCAACTTAGTTGAAGGTAGTCGTTGTTTGTATAACTCCTTCCGCAACCTCAACGTCAATTTAGCTGAGGCCTCCGCTCAAGCCAATCTTGCTCGCAAGTCCGAGAATCGTTTCGAGAAGGTATACAGGCAAGCCATGCGTGAACTGTTTGAATTGAACGATTTTAAGACAATTTTACGCACGCTCGAAGTTTATAGAACTATGGTACAAACAGCGTCTCGCATAGACATGGTGGCCGAGAAATTACATCACGTGATAGTCAAAATTAGCTAAAAATGAAAGTGCCAGAGCAAATGGAAATTCTGGCTTAGCAAAAGAACAGAGGCAATGACAATTAATTTCTACTTTGTTCTGGTGTTCCTGCTTGGTTGTTTGTTTGCTTATACAAACGGCTTTCAGGACGGTAGTTCGGTTGCAGCCAGTCCGATTGCATCACGTTCGATTGGGATGTGGCAAGGGGTTTTACTTACTGCCATCTTTGAATTTCTTGGAGCTCTCTTGGGCGGCTCACAAGTTGCCTCAGCTATAGCAGGAATTACCAACTATCCTCGCAGTGAGCCGTTTCTGTACGTTCTGGCTTGTGCATTGTTGGCTGCAATATTATGGAATTTTCTCACTCGGCTGTTCAAAGTACCGTCTAGTTCTACCCATGCCCTGGTTGGTGGCTTAATTGGTGCTATCTTTGCTTCGACTGGGAGCTTCGAATATATTGTTTGGGGTAGTTTCAATGCCCTAATTCATCCGACTGGAGTCTGCAAAGTGATCGCCACACTTTTCCTTTCGCCGTTAGTTGGTTTTGGCGCTGGCTATTTTACATTGCACTTGCTTCAATTTTTGCTATCAAGAGCAACGAATCAGGTCAATAATGCTTTAAAGAGTTTGCAGCTGCTAGTTCTTCCTGTTCTCGCCTTTGGTCATGGCGCCAACGATACCCAGAAAGTCATGGGGGTTATCGTCATGGCTATGAGTGCTGCTGGCTTGTTTGGCCGACAGAATCCGTTAGCTTCAAGTGAGAGTATTCCGTTGTGGGTGAGGATTACCATTGGAGCATTCATGGTTTTCGGTGTTGTTTGTATGGCTCCTGGCATTCTTAAGCGTGTCGGTCTCGGCATCTTCAAGCAACGTCCAGTGCACGGCTTTGCTAGTGAGTTTGCCTCCGCAGTAGTTGTTCTTACCGGTTCGATAACTGGCGGGCCGGTCTCGGCCTCTCAGGTAATAGCTTCAACTGTTATGGGTGTTGGTTATGCCAATCGGCGCAAAGGAGTGCATTGGCTTGTTGCCAGAGAAATGGCTTGGGCTTGGTTCTTAACTATTCCGTGTTCGGCAGCCTTTGCTTTTCTTCTTTTTCGTTTGATCTTTGGTGCGCTAAAGGTCTAGTTATTAGGCACGGGCACTCTAGATAGGGCTCAAATGGAGTGCGTTTCGGCTAATGGCTCATAACCCGGATAGACCCAAGGAGCGCTGTAGGTTGATTGCTTAAGCTGTGGATGAAAAAGCCATGTATTCGATGTAGCAATTAACAATCCGGCTACAACCGCAAGCCATACCTTATTAATGGGCTCGCTCACTTGGTCTTCACCTTGATTATCGGTTTTAATGTCGCCCTTGAATTGCTCTGGCAATTTGCTGCTTGTCTGTAACATAAAATCTCACCTCTATTGGCACATGCCCTATTGCGCAATTGACTAAACGGTTTTGACAGTGGGGCGACGTGGAATCTAACCGTAGGCAGAGGCAATTTTCTTCTGTAAGGGTCTGCAACTAGTTAGTACGATGGTTAATGAGATGAGTAACGCAATGAGCAACGAAAATAGCAATGAGCAAGGCGATCGTAGCTGGATGGGTGCAGACAATGACGGTGAGGAAATTCAAGACATTGCCGCGATACGTGATTATGCCTACGAAGCATTTGATAGGTTAGATAAAGACGGTAATGGTTTCATCGAATCCACCGAGCTTCATTTGGCGCGGCTTGATCCATCAATGAGCGCAAAAGAGAAGTCTTTCATTGCCTTTCTTCTTAATAACCAAGAGGCAATTGCCGACATGGTAGCTGAAGTCGCACCTGGTCCGCGCTTAGGGATATCTAGAGACGATCTTGAGTCTTATTTTGGCTTGATTTCACGTCTCCTTGGCTAAAATTTGTCGAATGGCAGCCGAGCAAACCTTTTTGCAGTATTAAGGAAAGGCTTTGTGGAACTTTTTGCGCTATAACATGGTCTTGATACAAAATCTGTATCAGAATTTTGTAATTGCAAAGGGGAACAAATGCGCTCTAAAGTGTCTTTGGCTAGTTCGGTAGCTTTAATAACTGTTATCACCTCGCTTGCTGGTGGCATTACCAACCTGCCTTCAGCCCAGGCGCAATTTGGTGGTCGTGACCTCAGTCAAATTCCTTCATTACTAGACTTTGAGAAAAGACGGAGCGATTTAGACAGAAAGCTTGCTGAAGCACTTGTCTCTGGACGTCTAACTGCTTCAGAAGCAGAACCTTTCAAACAAGAGTTGCTGCGTCTTAAAAATATGGAAGAGAGCTATAAAACTAGCGGCAAGTTTTCCTTCTTTCAAAAAGCGCGTTTGACCCTTGAACTTGATGTTCTCTCTAGCAATATTGAGAAGAGCCTGCACGAACGTTCTAGCCTTGGCCTTACTGACATTAGCGGGAAGAAATTAGATATTACAGTGCGCCTAAATGAGGCCTTAAATGCTGGTCGTTTAACTCCCCAAGAAACACAAAGTTTCAAGAGTCAACTTGCTAACATTAGTGCTAAAGAAAGTTCATATCTGTCTGTAAATGCCCCCGGTCAGACCTTAAGCAGTACGCAAACTCTTGAGCTGGCACTCGACCTAGACCGCTTATCCAGTGCCCTAGAATCGCAACTTAAAGCTAGAACTGGAGAAGACTTTAAGTTTGCCGATAGAACGAGAGAACTTTCTGTGCGTATTGGCGACCTAGTAGCAGCTGGTCGAATCTCTTCTACTGATGCGGATGCCTATCGCCAAGAGCTAAATCGTATTGGCAGTCGCCAAGTCTCAATGACATCCTCCGGACGCCTTCTTACTACTGAAGATCAGCTTTCACTAGCGCTCGACTTAGAGCGACTGAATAGCAAATTGGAGCGGTTTACTGCCACCAGTGCCGGTGGTGGCAACGGTTTGCCTGGTATCAATGAAATGCAACGTTCGCTGTCTGAGAAAATTGCAGCGGGTCAAAGCTCAGGTCAGCTTGACGCTCAAGAGCTTTCAGTGCTCAAGCAGGAGTTTGATCGAATTGCCACTGTTGAAGCCAGTTATCGGGCCGATGGTGCCTTGAGCGACAACGAGACGCTCTCTCTTGCAGGTGAGTTGGAGAAGTTGAATAAACGAATTGATCGCAGCCTGACCCAAGCGCCTACTAATACCCTTGCTTCGAGACAGGCTCGAGTTCAAGCTAAGCTTGATCAAGCCCGGGCCAATCAGAGAATTAGTGAGGCCATATATCAAGATTTAAGGACGGAGCTGGAGCGGGTAGCCGCGCGTGAGCGACTCTATAAGGCCGATGGTCAGCTCAGTGATAGTGAAACATTGTCATTAGCAAATGATTTAGAGCAAATCAACGGCAGACTGCAGCAATCTTTGACAGCTCTTCCCGATCTCAATTTAAAGAAAGACAAGTTAGCCAAACAAGTTGAAGATGCTTTAGCCTCTGGACGTCTGACAGCAGATCAAGCTGACGACTTCCGGAGAGACCTAGCTCGCGCTAACCGTCTTGAGTCTGCAATGAGCGGAGGCAATAGGCAATATAGTGACCAGCAAGTTCTGGCAATTGTCAGAGAGTATGACGATGTTTCTAGTCGGCTCGAAAAGGCAATGGCTCCTTTGCCAAACATTGCCGGCAAGCAACTGGCTATAACCACTAAGCTCAATGGGGCAGAGGCCTCTGGTGCTCTAAATTACAATCAGCTTAGTGACCTGAGAAAGGAGTACGCTCGTATAAGCACTGTTGAGAACTCTTTCCGTAATTCGGATGGTGGCTTGAGTGATTGGGAGGCGATGAAGGTCAATCGCGATCTCGATGCTCTCGATTCTGACGTGACGAGACTGATTGCAGATAATCCTGTTTCTTCACCGGTATCATCCTCGAGTGTGCCATTTGACACCAAGGGGCATTGGGCTGAATCGTATGTAGGACAACTGACTCAACGCGGCATCATTGGTGGATTCCCGGACGGTTCCTTCAAACCGGATGACGGTATCACTCGCGCGCAGTTCGCTGCAATTGCTGTCAAAGCATTGAATCTTCCTAGCGCGTCCGGGCCCGCTAGCTTTGCTGACGTGTCGGCATCTTATTGGGCAAATAGAGCAATTGCGGCAGTTAGTCAGGCTGGCTTGGTGACTGGCTTCCCTGATGGCAGTTTTAAGCCGGAAGATAAAATTACAAGAGCCCAGGCACTGGTCATTTTGGCTAAAGCATTGCCTTCGCAGGGTGCAGCCGATACCTCAATTCTCAATTCTTATGGCGACGGCTCTTCTGTGCCTGCTTGGGCCGCACCGTCTGTGGCCAAAGCGGCTAAAGCTAGAATTCTTGTCAGCTATCCAGACCCAAGTCAAATAAAGCCCAATGTCAATGCAACGAGAGCGGATGTTGCGGCCTTGACTTATCAAACCCTGAATAGTTTGGGTAAGAACCTACCCCAAATTAGAGTGGGGATTGAGCCCCAGTAATAGCTCCCTTGTCGTTGATTAGCATAGCTTTCCGGGAAAATTGAATCTTTTCGCTTATCTCGAAATAGAAACTCGTTCGATATCGAACGAGTTTCTATTTCTGTCTTAAATTGCCAAGAAAAATCACCACTCACTCAGTATATTGAACTTTTTTCCTCCGAACTTCGTATAGAAGAGGAGCAGAGAGGTAAAAGCTATGGCTCTAAAACACAATTTGGTGAGTGCTGCAAACGAGCAGTTAATATCTAGCTGTTTGCCGGAATTTTACGCTCTGGTGCCTGACGAAGAAGCAGCACTAGATTTGATTTTACAGATTCAGATTGAGCAGAGACTACTCCGCTGTGGATGTGGCTATGTTTTTGAGACTGCCGCGCGGGCAATGTATGAGCGTAGCGTAAAATGCAAAGTTTGCCGAAAGAAGATTTACTTTACTGTTGGTACTCTCTACGAACGTGTCGCTAATGTTCGAGCGCGTTTGGGAGCCGTTTGGTTGATGGATCATGGAGCTGTGGTGACTTCTACTAAGCTCAATCAACTCTTTGGCATTGCCACGTCAACAGGGCTGAGCATCATCAATACGATTGGTTTGTTTATAGAAGCCATGCGTGGCACTTCCTTTGATGCGATTTCAGAAAAAGTAAATTGTCCAATTTTTACAGAGATCATGATAAAGCGTAGTCGAATAACCGGTGCTTATGAGCATGCGTCGGCTATCCCAGAGGAGGTCTCGGTTGCTGATGTCGACCCCAATGCTGATGCGAATTGGAGTCAAAATAGCGACTCTAGTAATGGAGCTGACGATCTTGGTGATTTGGACAGAGAGGTTCTCGCCCAAATCTCAGCTGCTCCCATTTCTGTCGATACCATATGTGAAAACGTTCAGCATTCGGTCGGTTCTGTTGGCGCCTCCCTAACGATGTTAGAGATTCTTGGCCATATTACCCCAGCACCGGGTAATTCTTTTGTGCGGGTGATTGCTGCAAAGAACGTTAACAGCAGAAGCAGCGACACTGAGTTTTCACCTGCGCTAATTGAGTTTGTTGAGGCGGCTGTCGAAAATATAAAAGCGATTAGGCAAGGAGTCAGTCGTAAGTATCTACAATTGTATCTTGGAGCATTCTGGTGCTTTTTCGATCGTGACTTTTGGCGAGAGGGTGCGCTTCTGCTCGTTTCTCTTGATTTTTCGCTTTCGCCAGATAGGAATTTGATTGATTACGAGTCACCACTGATGGTGTCGGTGGTTAGTGGCTAAGTCGCCTGCCAGAGTTTGGCGGCAATGAATTTAAGAATTCGGCAGTGAGATGGTTTCGAAATCTAGTTGGTAGGCGTGATTTTTGACCACGTCTAAGAGTCTGTCGATTAAAACTTGGTGCTGCTCTATTTCAGGACTTACATAAAGTCGTTTGACGCACATTGTGTCGCGCGCTGGGCCCGCAGTTGTTGAAGTAGTATTGCTGCTCAGGGTTTCGGTACTGACTTTTGTACCGGGCTCTATTCGGGCACCGCAAAATCCTTGAATCACTCCGTTGTCTTCAGCTACCAGAAATAGGCCATCATTGCCGAAATAACTGCCCTCGACGTTGCGTAAATCATTGTCTTTGCCGTCGAGGTCAAGTTCGCTTCCTTGTGACTGGCAGATTGTCTGCATCAAATTGCGAAACTCTTTGTCATCTTGGCGGCTATAGAGGCGAATTTGCATGATTTGCTCCCACTTCTGATCGGTAGTGTGCGCTCGATAGTTATTTGAGTGATAGTTTTCTATTGAAATGGGCTTCTACTAATAGAAAAACGGCCGATGACCTTGTGGGGGCACCGGCCGTTTTAATTTGTTTACCAGCTAATGCTTAGCCTAGTTCTTACTGAACGAGGAGGCTCACTAGCAGTAGAGCGACGATGTTCAAGATTTTGATCATCGGGTTGATAGCAGGGCCGGCAGTGTCTTTGTATGGGTCACCAACAGTATCGCCGGTAACAGCAGCTTTGTGAGCGTCTGAACCTTTGCCACCGTGGTTGCCTTCTTCAATGTACTTCTTGGCATTGTCCCAAGCGCCACCACCGGAAGTCATGGAGATGGCCACGAACAAGCCAGTAACGATTGAACCAACTAGAATTCCGCCAAGAATCTTGGCTGCTGCGTATTGTCCAGGCAGAGCATTATTCAAGTAGAAGGCGCCGATTAGAGCAATAACCACAGGAGTTAGAACGGGAAGAAGAGCCGGTACAATCATTTTTTGAATGGCTGCACCAGTTACGATACTGACGCATTTTGCGTAATCTGGCTTGGCCGTTCCTTCCATAATGCCTGGTATTTCACGGAATTGACGTCTAACTTCTTCGACTACTAGACCACCGGCAGCTCCAACAGCTTCCATGGCAAGTGCGGCGAAGAGGAAGGGAATCAAACCACCGATGAATAATCCAGCCAGAACATATGGGCTAGACAAGTCAAAGGTAATGGCAGTGCCGCCTTTTTCTAAGATTTTCATGTTCAGTTCTTGAGTGTATGAACTAAACAGAACGATGGCAGCTAGGCCGGCTGAGCCGATGGCATAGCCTTTGGTGACGGCTTTGGTGGTGTTACCCACGGCGTCTAGAGGATCTGTCACTTCGCGTACTTCTTTAGGCATTTCTGCCATTTCGGCAATACCACCAGCGTTATCGGTGATAGGTCCGTAAGAGTCAATAGCGACGATAATTCCAGCCATAGAAAGCATCGCCATTGCTGCTAGTGCTACACCGTAAACACCGGCGAGGGCAAAAGCAACCAAGATACCGACAACAATAGATAAAACTGGCCATGCTGTCGATTTCATCGATACAGCCAGGCCGGCGATGATGTTGGTGGCGTGACCAGTCTCAGATGCTTTGGCTATGTATTTAACTGGACCGTAAGATGTCGATGTATAGAACTCGGTGATGTATACGAGCAGACCGGTTACTACAAGACCAACCATAGAAGCGAAGAAGAAGTTAATTGCTGGAACTGGAGCGCCGGCAATCGACAAGCCTTGCATCATCTTATCTGTAACGAAGTAGAAGGCAACCCCTGCTAGGGCTCCGGCGACGATCAAGCCCTTGTATAGAGCGCCCATGATATTGGTGCTCTTGCCGAGCTTGACGCACATACAACCAAGGATTGAAGTTACGATTGAAACTGCGCCCAAAACGAGTGGATACTCGATAACGTAGGGAGCTGTTCCTGCCACGATTTGTTCTTTGAAAAGTTCATGGGCAAGTAGCATAGTTGCTACAGCGGTTACTGCATAAGTTTCGAATAAGTCGGCAGCCATACCGGCGCAGTCACCAACGTTGTCGCCAACGTTGTCGGCGATAACGGCAGGGTTTCTTGGGTCGTCTTCAGGAATTCCTGCTTCGACTTTACCGACAAGGTCAGCGCCTACGTCGGCAGCCTTGGTATAGATACCGCCACCGAGTCTAGCGAATACTGAAATCAGAGAAGCTCCGAAGCCGAGGCCGACTAGAGCATTAACGTCGTGGGTTGCACCGTAAAAGAGCGATACTCCGAGTAAGCCTAAACCTACAACTAGAAGGCCAGTAACTGAACCGCCTTTGAACGCCACAGCTAGTGCTGATTCTAGGCCGTTTCTAGCTGCTTCTGCCGTGCGAACGTTGGCCCGTACAGAGACGTACATGCCGACAAAACCAGAGATGGATGAAAGTACGGCTCCTACGAGGAATCCAGCAGCCGACGGCCAACCTAAACCAAATCCAATCACGAAGAAAAGAATAGCTCCAACGCCGGCGATGGCGGTGTACTGTTTGTTCATATAGGCTCCAGCGCCTTCCTGAATGGCCGCTGCAATAGCTTGCATACGCTCATTTCCAGGGCTCATATCGAGCACGCTTTTACCAGCCCAAGCACCATAAAGAACTGCAAGTAGGCCGCATCCGACGGCAACTTGTAGAGGCAGATCACCCATTTTTTACTCCCTAGTTACGCTGTTTGAATGTTAGTCAGAATTGGAAAATCTCAATGGTTTACCAATATCGATTTACCAGCAGTGACTCATCATTCCAATGTTCTGCTACGAAACGAAAGTTCATTCGCAATCGCGCACCCATCTCGATCGATGAAGATGCGATAGATTTGTCGGCAATAATCGCCTGGGGCAGAAATATTCCCGTTCTCCACGACTGCTTAGAGTAGCAGGAAGGGGATAGTCCTACCCCAAATACTATTTAATTTACTGAACAATTACCTTGGTTGCCAACTAGATATAGGTGGCTGCAAATAGGTCAGATTAGTCTCTGTGTTAGAATTTTCAGGAGATCTCTTTATAACTGGTAAGTGTCCCGAGATCATGCTCCAAGGCTTATACCGAAGTAACGACTGATAAGTTGTGGCCAAGGGAAAAAAGCCCGAGAAATCAAGGATTCAATGAGCCCTAGGCCTTTCAAAAACGCATTCTTTGCCTCAGCCTATGCTTTCTTAGCGCCAACGATTGCCCTTGGAATCATTGCCTTCCCTATTAGCGTATTTGCTCAAAATTTTGCCGATCGGGGTCCCGGTGCGCCGGTAAGGCAAGCCTCTGAGTTGCTTACCATTGCTGGTGGTGAAGTCATTCTCAAAACTGAATCAACGGCAGTGGCAGGTCGGCCACAGTTCAGGTATTTACCTGGTAGCAATGGCGATACTGTTTTGACTGCCGATTTTGAAGGGTTAAGCTGGAATTATCCGACCAAAATCATTAGACTGAATTCACCTGAGAAGGGTCTAAGTAATGGCCCGTTCACTGGTATCAGGGAAATCCGAATAGGGCAATTTCAGGCAAGCCCTAGTATTTTGAGAGTCTCTTTCATTGCCCGCGACCCGGCTGTTTTGAAGAAAGTTGCGATTGGCGCCGCTCCTGGTATTTTGAAGCTTTCTTGGAAGGGAGCTGGCCCTCCAAATTCAGCTTTACCAGCAAAAGCACCATCGATGCATTTGGCTTCAGCACAGCAGATGCCACCCCTAGCCGTGGCGAAGTCTGAACCATTGGCAATAGCATCAGCTAAAAGTTCAGCTCTGGCTTCCGCTCCCAATGGCTCATCCTCGTCAAAGGCGGCCAAAGGCGGATGGTTAGCTCGCTTGCGCTCTAAAACCAAAGATTATTTCAGTGCGCCTCCGGAGCAAGCACCCGAAGAAGCTGCCCTAGCGGTTGCTCCAGCCATAGCCCAGACTTCGCCAGCGGCAGCCAAAGCTGCGCGCATGCCCGCTGTTGCCCCATCTTCTATTGATGGCGAATCTATCGTCAGTGCCTTTCCTCCACTTAAGGCCAATGAGCGCACTACTGGTGGTGCGGCAAAGGCTAACGCTAACGGAACTGGAAACGGAACTGGAAACGGAACTAGTACCGGAACTAGAAACGGAACTAGTACCGGAACTAGAAACGGAACTAGTTCCGGAACTGCTAATCGCGATTCTAGCGATACGAATGACGGCAGCGAATTTGAAAAGCCAGAAGTGCCCTTGGGGCCACCGCCGCTAATTACATTAGAAACTGCTGACCCACAGGGTTCTGGCGCTAAGCTGGAAATTTTCAGAGTGGAGCGTCCTGATGGAAAGCAGCTCAGCTTTAAATCGTTCCGCCTCCATAATCCCGAGCGTTATGTTGTCGATATGCCCGATTATCGGGAGCTGGCAAATTCTGTTTTGCCGGATGTTTCAACATCACCGCTAGTTTCCTCCATGCGCGTTGGTCTACCGGGAGAATCGGAAGGGGCCGGCAGGTTGGTACTGCAATTGACCGATGACACGGTCTCGATTGATGAGTCTTTCAATTCTGGTTCGAGCTATATGACTGTCACCCTTGCTAAGGGCTTAACAGGTAACTCTGGCATAGCGCGCAGCGGCAATCTTGCGTTTCCTGGCGCGGCGTCGAACGGTCCGATATTGGTACCACGAGCTCCGAGCGAGACTGTGGTTGTGCTCGATGCTGGTCACGGCGGAAATGATCCTGGTGCTGTGCGTGGTGACGTACAAGAGAAAGAAGTGACCTTGCAAATCATAAATAAGCTTAAAAGAGTTTTGGAGAGTAAAGGTGCGCGTATTGTCCTCACTCGCGTTGATGATACATTTGTATCTCTCGAAGATCGAGTGAAAATTACCAATACAGTTTCACCTAATTTATTTCTGTCTGTACATATTAATTCGCTTGAAAGTACTTCGAATATATATGGCATAGAAACCTATTTCCAGACTGACCAAAGTCGACCCCTTGCTGATCGGGTGCATGCCTCTCTGGTAAGTGGTCTTGGGGCTCCTGATCGCTCTGTAAGAAAAGCTCGCTTCTATGTTATTAATCACACTCCGATCCCTGCAATACTGGCTGAAGTCGGCTACATTACAAATAAGGCGGAAAGGGACAGGTTAATCTCCTCTGATTACCAGCAAAAGGTTGCTAGCGCACTGGCTCGGGGTGTTATGCTCTATTTACAAGACATAAAATCACAGAATGGCTTTGCTAATAATTCCGCTGGTTCAGTAAGCTCTTCTACCGATGCTCAAAAGCCTTCAAGGTTGGCGACGGGGAGCTGGAAACTTACTAAATAGCTGGAAACCAGCCAAATAGACGGCAACTATTCATAGAGAAACACTAGTAATTGATACAGATCGGAACAGAAAAGAAAAGTTGATAGCGAAATTGACTAATAAAGTAACTGAAGACAATTTGTACAAGCGCACAACCAAGCGAATCGGGCTTTTCGATTCTGGAGTTGGTGGTCTGTCCGTTTTGCGTCACCTGGTTGCGGTCACCCAGGGCGAGGGCCTTGAATTTGTCTATCTCGGTGACGCTGCCCGTTGCCCTTACGGCAGTCGAGCAAAAGTTGAGATTGCTACGTTTGTTGATGAAATTGTTAGCTGGCTAACTTCTTTCCAGCTTGATTCTATTGTTATGGCCTGCAATACCAGTGCCGCCGTGGCGAAAGATGCTGCTGTGCAGGCCGCTGCTCGCGTGCCTGGCCTGAAAGTCTACGATTTGATTGAGCCAACAGCTGAATGGCTTGTGGCTAATCCACCAAAAGCAATTGGCGTGATGTCGACCATCAACACAGCCAACAGTCAGGCTTTTTCCAAGGCTCTCATCAGTAGGGGCTACCAGGGCTCTGTTCAGGAGCTAGGCTGCCCTAAATTGGTACCGCTGATTGAAAGCGGACGTTTGGGTGAAGCCGATTGCGAATCAGCGCTGACTCTTGCTTTGACGGAGTATTTGAAAATTCTGGCTGGAGTGGATGCCTTAGTTCTAGGCTGCACACACTTCCCCTTTGTTGCCAACCGCATTGATAAGCTTGTCAGCGGTGAGCTCAAAGAGTTGTTCCCGCTTGGCCTTAAGCTAATTGATCCTGCCCACGCTCTGGCTTATCAGCTGTTAGGTCATGACGCACCACCACTAATACCATTAACTACTAACTCAGCTACATATTCAGCTCAAGATTATCGAACAGAAGCCTTTCGCTTTTTCACCACGGGCAATGTCTCTGATTTTGCTCTAGCTGCCTCACTCTGTCTGGGGGCAGAAATAGCACCGGTGCAGAAGCTCGAGATAGCAGTATTAGAAGCCGCTCCGCAGAAAAGCTTCAAGCTCACCAATGTATCTATTGATGTCGCTACTTCTGGCTCGTTTGCTTAATAAGTTTTTAGAGGCAAATAATGTCTGAGCAGCTCCACCTGGCACCGCCGCCAATCTGGCAAAGCCTTGAGGAGGTTGAGTCTTCAGCTAAGGCCTGCCAGCAGTGCGGGCTTTGTCAAACGCGCACAAATGTTGTTTTTGCCGCTGGAAATCCCCAGGCAAAGCTCATGGTTATTGCCGAGGCACCTGGGCGAAATGAGGATGAGGCCGGGGTTCCGTTTGTTGGCAGGGCGGGGAAATTATTCGATAAAATTCTTGAAGCTGGTCAAATTGATCGCGAAAAAGAGATATACCTTTGCAATGTCGTAAAGTGTCGTCCACCCAACAATCGGCTCCCTCTGAAAACAGAAATTCAAGCCTGCCAAAAGTACTTAAATGCCCAACTGGAGCTTGTTCGCCCCGCTTTGATTTTGCTTGCTGGCGCGACCGCTGTTGAAGCAGTTTTACATGTTAAGGATCCTATAAGCCGTATTCGCGGTACATGGTTTGATTGGCAGTTCGGTGCTAAAGTTATGCCTGTCTTCCACCCCACTTATTTGTTGCGCAATGATTCAAAAGAAGTGGGCTCACCGAAGTGGCTGATGTGGAAAGACATCCAAGAAGTTCGTAGGCAACTAGATCTTTTAAATTGATATTGTCTGTATAGGTTTTTTGTTTACTTGATTTTTATTGCATATTTAGTTTCGTGCGTATTTAGATTCTAAGGAATCATGGGGGCTCAGATATGGCAGTTAAGGCCGATTCATTCTACGCTGATCTACTTACCGCTCAAATAGCCGATGCTGTTACCAATGACTTTGGTAAAGCAATTTTGAAACTTCCCAATCAAGGTCGTGGTCATGTTCATGACGATGTTGATGTCTATTTCTCAGCTGTAGCAATGGAGCAGGTCAATGCTATCTCTGATAAGCATGGCATTACTGACGCAGCGGCTCTGCACGAAATTTTCCAACTGACTAGACATAATCTAATCCAGGGTTTCCGCATTGGTCAGAACCTTAGAGGCAATTTTAAGCCTAACTAAACCTAAGCCGACCAAATACTGTTTCTGTCTTTTACGCGCCAGATATAACCATCAAGTAAGTAATGAGTTGACTGCGGCAATGCCAAGAAAGGTATGAGCAGTGCCAGTACTGCTGGGTCATTGATTGTGGGCAGAGCGGAAAACCAGGCGAAGATACTCAGGTGCTCTCGCCAAATTAGACCGTCCCACAGACCTTCTTCAAGGTAGGCAAGCAGGGCTAAGAAGGCAAAGAAAAGGAGCACATTGCTCAGTAAGACATGTGTGATCTTTTTCGCTCCAGCAGGCGCGCTCTTTTCCCCGTGGTGATATAGCCAGACCAGCGCCATATAAGGAATACCGTGGCTGACTACATTGGTTATGGTAAAAGCCATGTCTGAATTGAAGGTGATGATACCGGTCCACCAACTTATAGCTGTGCCAGCAATCAAAAGGTTGCGAGGAATGTTGAGGAAAGTGGTTTTTTTGAGCAAAACAAGTTCTTTGACCAAATAGCTAACCATCACTATTAGGTAGACGGCAAAGGCGGCACCAGTAAATAGCTCTGGCATTGTCTCGATAAAATCCCCAGCCACAAACCAGCTGAAATTTCGCGGCAGATTAGAGTGCCAAAAAAGAATAGGATAGAGTGTCGCCAGATATACAGCAGAGCTGTCCAGCCATTTGAATTTCTTCATGGGTTCAGGATCATTGCGTGAATATAGAACAACAAAACCAAATTGTTGGCGGATGAAGTGAAAGACTGCCAAATAAGCTAGGGCCCGCCAGAAATAAATGCTATCTAGCGAATAGAGCAAACTGCCACCGATCCAGGCAATAGCTGGCAGAATCAGCAAAATTGTTTTGTTTTTTTCAAAGGCCTGGGAGGAAAGATATGTGCGGAAGAGCGTGGCGTAAACATGGGCGACGTCAATTAATAGTACAAAGCAAACCCAGGCCCAGAGTGGGATATTCTGGCTTGCCGCCATTTGCTGGCGAGCTAGTATGACAAAAGCCGTGGAGATGAAGGCTGGTGAAAGTATCCAGATACAATCCCAGGTAGCCGATGATAGCCAGGCCTGTTGGCCTAGAGCCGTCGCCTGCCTGGCAACTCCATTGCTATCTGGCTGAGTGGGAAAGCTTGCCTGCATGCTAATTGCTCTTGTTCTGGTCTTGGAGCCTTGCCAAAATCATTTTGGCTGCTTCTACTCCATGATACTGAGCTTCTTCGAAGTTGGAAATGCCCGACATATCTGAATGGGCAAAAAATATATTACCCCTCGGTTCTTTCATTGACTGCCGTGATTCGCCCCAGATTTCGCCTACGGATGGCCTAACCATGCCATGTCCCCAAGGCCAGAGATCTATTGAAATAATCTCGTTTCCTATGCCTGGATGCATTTTTTCTAGATCCTGCACTATAGACTTCGACCACTCTTCGGTGGTGGCAGCGTATAACGCATTCCTTGCCAGCTTTGGCTCTTGCTGTGACAAGGGAAAATAATAAGTGATTACAGTGGGCTTGAACCTAGTGGTTATTTCTTGGTGATTTGCCACCACATAGCCAAGAGATTGGCTGTAGTAGCTAACATTGTCCCAGGCTGGTAGAGCACCCTGACCATCGGGAAGATGCTTTAGGCTGATGTTAGCTACCATCCAGGGCGCATAAATGGGAGGATAAATGGGCGCATAAGAGTGAGCATAAATTGGCGCGGCTTCGGGCACTAGGCGATTGGCAATGAAGCGCGGTGTGGCGAGAACAACAAAGTCTGATTCAATTGCAGCAAATTTATTGCTTTGGGTATTGAGATAGGTGGTCAGTATTTTTCCTCCTTCTTCTTCCTTCAATTGAGTAGCAAGAGCATTAACTAGAATATTGTTACTGAGCGGTTTTTTGAGCTTCTCCACAAGAAAACCATTGCCTTGCGGCCAGGTAAGCACTGCGTTTTGCTCTGAATTAGCCGCAGTGCCTCGACGTCCAGCGAAATAGTGAATGCCAGCCCAGGCAGAGACAAATTCAGCAGTGGAGCCATAGTCATCCCGGCAGCAATAGTCGACATACCAAAGCAGTGGTTTGGTATCGTATTGGTTTTCCTTTAGCCACTGAGCCATTGAAATTTTGTCGAGGGCTGTGAATTGTCTATCTTGCGAACTTAGGTCAAGCGGGATGGCAAAGGCTGGTTGGCCATCGTTACCCTGCGCTTGGCGGAAGACAATCATTTGCTCAAAGAAGCGACTGATGTCGTCACTCTCCCTCTTCTGTAGCCCACGTTTGGGCACGAGACCGTCATGAAAGGCACCGTCTTTGAATAGTCTATCTTGGGGCTGATGGCAGAGCATTAGCTCGTCGTAGATGGGCTCTGCGGAAGCGTCATAGCCTTGAATTATTTTTAGCTCTTCAAAGAGTTGGCGTACATATTTAGATTCTGAATTGGCAATCGGGACATAGTGTGCGCCCCAAGGAAAAGCACTAATCTGATTTTTTCCAGAGGCAGAGTTACCGCCGACATCTTGCTCTAAATCAAGCACGACGAAATCTGTTAGGCCTTCTTTCTTTAGCCACCAAGCCGCGGACAAACCAGCTATGCCGCCACCAATGATAGTGACTGTGGCTTTTCTTGAATGGCTGATTGGCCCAGTTCTTTGCTTGCCTCGTAAAAGGTGACCAACCTTTTGCGACGGACCCAATATTCGACAAGGAAATTTTGGACTGAAACTTGTGCTTTGTTTTAAAAGACTAAGCCATTCGCAGCCAATTTTTGACTCGGCTAGAAATTTTGCAGCAGCTGCAGAGAGGCCTAAGGCCGCGAGCAGCTTGAGAAAGGCAGCGCGACTAATGGGCGTCGACATATTCGCTCCACTCTGATTCAAACAAGTGAACTAGAGACTGGTTATTGAGCTTGTTGACTGAGGTGACTGTCGGTAACATATCTGGGGCAAAACAAAGCATTTGAGCAACGGTATCGCTATTAATGTAGCGCAAACCGTTGGGGTAATGTTCTTGTTTCGCTGTCTTAAACGGTGCCAGGGAGCCAATCACATAGCCCCAATCGCCAAAGGCAGGAACATAGGCATGATAGGGGGTGGTGTTGAAACCAACGGAAGCAATGGTCTTATCAACACACCAGAAAGAATTTTTAGCGTAAAAAGGTGATGTACTTTGCACTACAATCAGGCCTTCAGGCTTCATCACTTTTTTCAGAGCGCGATAGAAAGTATCGCTGTATAGCTTTCCCAGTGAATAGTTACTAGGATCAGGAAAGTCGATTACTGCTAAGTCAAATTTTTGCGGAGTGCTTCGCAGCCAAACAAAGGCGTCGTCAATGATTACTTTTACTCTGCTGCTATTCAACGAATTTTGATTCAAGCGTGTCAACACTTCTTGGCTCTTAAATAGATCGGTCATGGCCTTGTCTAAGTCGACCAGGGTGACAGAGCGCACTGAAGGATATTTGAGAATTTCTCTTACGGCTAGGCCGTCGCCTCCGCCGAGCACTAGAATATCTCGGGGCTCAGTTAGGCTGGCCATGGCTGGGTGAATCAAGGCTTCATGATAGCGGTATTCGTCGCGCGAGCTGAACTGTAAATTGCCATTGAGAAAAAGGCGTAAATCTTTGCTATTGCCAGTTAGAACTATGCGTTGATAAGGAGTTGTTGTTGAGTAAATTACAGGATCTTGATAAGTTGCTGATTCGGCAATACCCATCAACCTCTCTGAAAAGGCAAAGCCTGAAACAAGCACCACAATCAGAATAAATGCAGTCGACCTTAATGAATTGCGCCAGGGGAGCTCTTCTCTAAATAAGTGAATGGTCCACAGTGCTACGCCCAGATTAAAAAGGCCGAAGAGAAAAGATGTACGCATCAAGCCGAGGTAGGGCACGAGCAAGAGCGGGAAGAGTAGTGAGGCTAGCAGGGCGCCGACATAGTCAAAGGTAAATATCTGCGACACCAGGTCTTTGAAGTCCAGCCTCTGCTGGAGAATGCGCATTAGAAGTGGAATTTCAAGACCGACTAAAATGCCGATAATTGCCACTAAGCTATAGAGCAAAATGCGAAAATTATCAATGTGATTGAACATAAGGAAGAGCAATGTGGCTGAAGCCCCACCTATGAGGCCGATCAGCAGCTCTACTTGAACAAAAGTCAGGGCAATATTTTTCTCAATGTATTTAGAGAGAAAGGACCCGACACCCATCGAAAATAGGTAAACGCCAATTACTGTAGAGAATTGGGTGATTGAGTCTCCTAGCAGGTAGCTCGCTATAGTTCCGGCAATCAGTTCGTAGACTAGACCGCATGTCGAGATGACAAAGACGGTTATGAGCAGAGCGTATGTCAAGTCGACTACCCGTGAATCGCTGCGGCGATTATATTGCCCACAGCGATCATCATGGCTGCCAGTGTGATTGCTAGTGGTAGATTTTTCTCGACGACAATGTCTTTCCACAAATCGCCAGGGGTGAGCATATCAAATACTTTTGTCGACACACATAGAATGACTATGCCAAGAGTTGAGTACACCACTGCTGCCAGGACATATTTGGCTGTTAGAACTTGTTCCACTTTTTTCTCCTCTTTCGCTCGTAACTCTTTTTGTGATTATTTTACTTGTGATAATGACTACCGGGGCCGGTTGGTCTAGCACCGCTAATGGCCCAAGGATCGATAATTTTCCAACCCCTCATGCCTGCATAAACAAACAGTGAGCAAAGAAGAATTCCTGTAACTAAATAGAACCGCGTCATTTCTTATGCCCTCTTAAATAAACCATTTAAATGATTGTTGACTGCCGCACTAATAGCTCTCTGTGTAACTTTCTGGGTCGGGGTAGGGGCTGAAGTCACTATTCGACCAACGAGCCGCTTCTACACTGTGCATGGCGGCGAAGGAATATAGTGGTATTACGCATAGTCCGAACAATGTCCACCAGTAGTTGTCGTAAATTGGATAGTTGCGACCAACGGTAATTGAAAACTGTTGAACTCTTGTTTGCAAGAAGTCACCACTTTCAGTATCAATATTGATGTAATACTTACCAGGTGGAATGGACGAGATGCCGAGCTGAGCAGTATTGCTTCCTTCTGACCAGAAGCCGTCACTATCGGTTCCTGAATAGTATTCTACTGACTTTTCAAATGGATAAGTGGTGCCATCGGTGTCGTTCACTAATTCTCCCGAAACATAGAACCAACTGTTGCTTACCGGAGCACTGATACTAATAACTGCGTTAGTTGTTTCATCACCCATAGAGAAAACAGGCGTAGTAATGTCGGCTTTTTTGCTGTTGGTAATAAATGTTCCGTCGTATTGCAGAACCGTTTGTTGCGAGGCTTTGGCTGTAAAGTAAAATTGGGCGCAGGTCAGGAAGATAATAAAGACAGCGCAGAGTGAGCCAATTTGAGTGCAAGCTTTTAGTTCAGTTGGTGGCTTTGTCGCAGGCACGCCACTTTGATAGGGAAATTTGTCTGTGACTTTGAAAGCTTTATGAATCTCTTTGGCATCTATATATTCAGCCAAGCTCCAGACAATTTCCTTGCCGTCCTTTTCTGCCGAAAGCATTTGTGGTGGGTCGATATAGTCAGCAGCCAGATTGGAGGAACCCACTGTTACTCGCCAATAAAATTCTCCCAAAACATACTTAACTGCAGCAGTGCCGTAGTTGTAGATTTGGTAGTTCTTGCCGTCAAGCTTGGCCAGTTGACCTTTTGCTGGGTACTGATTGATGTTTTTGGCATCGGGTTTGCGTTTTATCGTGCGAACAAAGTTCCAGTGACCTTTATCTTCTACTAGCCAGCGGTAGCCGTAGTAAGGATTGAACAATAAATATTCTGACCAAAAATACTTACTGGCTGTGTCTTCGCGAACGAGAAAGCCAATTACTTCCCAAGTTTTACCTTTGAGCTTGCCCCTTGCCCCAAGAGGAATAGAGGGTTTGAAAAGAGAGGTTTTGCCAACATAGGTAGACAGTATTCGATAGTTTTCACTAGTGACGTCAATTGTTGAATTGCAACTGCTGCAGACCACCGCCATGGTGGCACCGGGATATTTTATCGTGACTGAGGCACCACAAGCAGTACAGGCAAACATTTTTGCTTGCGGCTTTGGTGGTGCGGGTTCTTTTTTAGGCACATCTGGGGTGTCAGCTTCTTCTTCTTCTTCTTTACCAGCTTCTTCTTTACCAGCCATCGATGCGCCTCAAATTTTTGAATTGCAGATCGTCAAAGTCGACGTAGCTTCCGAGATAGACTCTATTTTCTTTTTCGGCAATTTCAATTGTCGCCATTTCGTCTTCAAAGCCTGTTAAGTCAATGCTCTCTGATTTGCGGCCTTGGAGAGCATTAAAGGGTAATTCGCCTTCACTGTATAGACATTTCACTTTGCGAATGTCTTCTATTTCGTAAATGCCATATTTGCCAAAATCAACTGCTTTGCCTGGATGAAGGTTTCCAATTGGTGGCACCATATCAAAGCAAGGGAAGCACACGGCGTAAAAGCCCTGTGCTTCCGCTAGCCAGCCAATTTTTTCATCGGCAAAATAGGTAAACCATTCATTCCAAAAACCTTCGTCATAGCCCACTTTCATGCGTCCGACTACTTCAAATTTTTGCCCTTTGTACATGCCAGTGGTGCCAATTTGAATTGGTGTGAGATCATCTAGAAGCTCAGCCACTTGGCCAATCTTGTCGAGATCCATCCCTTGACGCACAAGGCTAGCCTTGCAGAAAGAACATACGGCAAAAACTGATACTTTTGATTGGAAGTTTACGTTTGCCCCACAGGAAGGACAACTCAGTGTCAGCATTTAGGAAATACTCTTGAGTAGCTCTGCCTTTTTAGCATCGAATTCTTCCTGGGTTAATATGCCTTTGCTGACAAGACCGTGCAGCTTTTCTAGCTTGGCATAGACATCTTCACTAGCTCCACCGGCACCCATGCCTTGTCCTAGACCACCAAGAGCTTGGCCCATGGTCTGACCAATCACAGCTCCCATGCCTAGACCCACTCCAGCTCCAGCTAAACCACCAGGGTTATTGGCTGCAGCTGAAATACTGTCAGCAGCTTGGAAATTGGCATATTTTTTCAAGTCGCCCACAAGATTCATCTGTGATTGTTTGTCGAGATATTCTTGCAGTTCTTCTGGCAGAGTGACGCTCTGCACTAAAAATGTGTTGAGCTTGAGGCCGTATTGTAAGAAGGGCAGGTCAAGCTCTGATTTTAGCTGCTCTGAAAACTTATGTTGATTGGCGGCGATATCGAGAAAGGCGGTATCGGCTTTGCCCAATTTTGTCGCTATGTGAGTCATTATCATTGAACGCAGCTGGCCGTCCAGTTCGCTAGTTGTATAAACTTGGCGAGTACCGCTGATTTTTTGATAGAAAGTATTTGGTTCTTCTATTTGATACGAGAATGTACCAAAGGCACGCAGACGAATTACACCAAATTCTTTATCGCGAATAGCTATAGGGGTCTGTGTGCCCCACCGTTGATCGATTTGTTCGCGGGTAGAGAAGAAGTACACTTCTGATTTGAAAGGGGATTTAAAGGCCTTATCCCAGTTCATAAGAGTCGTGAGAATCGGTAAGTTTTGAGTGTTGAGAGTGTAGCGACCAGGACCAAAGTGGTCGGCAATGTTGCCTTCGTTGACAAATAGAGCCATTTGCGAATCGCGAACTGTCAGTTGCGCCCCAGTTTGAATTTCTTTGTCGAGAGTAGGAAAGCGATAGGCGAGAACGCCGTCACTTTCTTCTGTCCATTCAATAACTTCGATAAATTGCTTTTTGAAAATGTCTAACATTGAATCCCGCCTAGTTTAGAAAGGGAAAGGAATACAGAAAGGGAAAGGAATACAGAAAGGGAAAGGAATACAGAAAGGGAATAAATGGATGCCTATTATCGCTATTGCTATTACAACTACTGTCTGCTGCAGCTATGTTACATGGTCAGATGCCCTATATAAGTTGAAAAGCACAAATTTGTTTAGGATTCCAAGGGGCGGTTTTTTGCTTTTTTAGCTCATTTTCAAGGCCCATTGCAAGTAGGCTAAGTTGTCGCGTACTGACCAGTCTGGCCTTCCCCAGCCATGTCCTTCTTGCCATTTTATGTTGAGCAGAACATCAAAGCCCTGCTGTTGGCAAGCAGCAGCAAACTTGTAAGAGTGCCAAGGGACTACTCTGTTGTCGCCAGCTGAAGCGTTTATTAAAAGGTGGGGAAAGTCTTTTCTGACTTTCAATTTAGCGACTTGATGGTACGGAGAGTAGGCCCTGAGGGCTTCAAATTCGCTACTATTTTCTGGCGATCCGTATTCACTCTGCCAGGCCCAACCAAGGCCATGCTTGGCAAACTTGAGCATGTCAAAGAGGCCGTTGTCGGCGATGGCCGCCCCAAACAAATCGGGCCGCTGGGTAATCGCGGCCCCTACGGTTAGGCCGCCGTTACTGGCGCCGCAAATGGCAATTTTTTTAGATCGAGCGAGTCTGTTGCTAACCAACCACTGAGCACTCGATATGGTGTCATCATAGGTGCGTTGTTTGTTTTCTTTGGTTGCCGCCGAGTGCCAAAGGGCACCGAGTTCGTCTCCTCCTCTCAAATAGGGCTGAGCCCAGATGCCACCCATGGCCAGCCAGGTCGCAGTTTGATAAGAGAAGTGCGGCAAATTGGCTATACTGAAGCCACCATAAACTGACAATATGGTGGCATTGTTGCCGTCGAATTTGGTGCCTTTGAGATAAGCAATATTCATTGGCACCATAACTCCGTCTTTACTTTTCACTTGCACCATTCTCTGCACCACCCTCTTGGCCATAGAATATGTGGGCTCGTGCAATAGGCTGGTGCTTGCGCTGGTCAAATCGTGGCGATAGATGGTTTTCGGTGTGGCAAAATTTTCTAGGCTGAAGAAGATGTTCGTGTCTTTGAAGCTCGTTGATAGCGAGCTCAATGTACCTTCAAACGGCAGTTCGATTTCATCGAGTTCTTGACCCTCAAGGTCAAATTGTATGAGTCTGGTCTTCCCTTCACTGTCTAGGGTAGAGGCTACTATGCGGTCGTGCAACAGGTGCACTTCTTGCATGGTAAATTGACTTTCTTTGATCACTTCTTCAACGCTCTTCACTTTTAGGCGGTGAAAGTCGAAGACTAGGGCTAAAACTCGTCCTCTTGGTGCGCTGTGATCTGTTTTGATGTAGAGTTTGCCGTTGGCTTCGCCCAGCAGAGAATAGTAGCCAGCTTTGCGGGGGAAGAGCGGGCACATTTTGCCCGTGGTCAAAGACTTGATCAGAAAGCGGTTGTGTAGTTTGCCTTCGGGCCATTCTGAAATCAGAACATGCTTACTTTGCGCCAGGGTGTAGAGATCTACCCAGTCAATTCTTGTTTTGCTTTGCTTTGGGCTATGAACGATTTTGTCGTTTTTTTGTTGGTCGCCAATGCGGTGAAAATAGATTGAAGCTGCTTTTGTATAGGACGGCTCATTGTTGTCGGTATTAGAATTAGTATTAGACTTTGTACTCGTATTAGACTTTGTACTCGTATTAGACTTTGTACTAGTATTTGTAGACCGGCGGTAGTACAAACCACGTTGCCGTGGGTGAAAACGAATTGAGCCAGCCGGTACCTCGGCAATTATGTCAGGAAGATCTTTGCCAGTTGTGAGATCGCGCACCCGCCAAGTTTCAAAATCAGAGCCGTTTCTTGATAGGCCATAGGCCAGTAGATCACCGCTTCTATTTACTCTAAATCCACTCAGCCAAGAGTTACCATCGCCGACCTTTTTAGCGGCAAATACAATTTTGCCCTTGTTTGTTATGTTTGTTATGCTGGTTTTAGAGCTGTTAGCAACTGCTCGTCTTATGGTTGTGAACCCAGATCTATCGCTGCTGCTAAAGAAGTAGAAGGCACCGCGTTTAAATGGAACTTTGTGCAGCTGAGCGAAGGCCGCTTGATAGAATTCTTTGGGCTTTTTGAAATCAATTACTATGGGCAAAAGTTTGAGACGGGTGAGTATTGCTTGTCTCTCTAACCAGCTTTTTGTTGATTCGCTTTTGACTTCTAGAGAAGAAAATCTATCTTCAATGCGTCGGCCGCCCTTCAAATAGCTCTTTGTCTTGGCTTGCGGAGCTGGTTTCTGCAGGATGCTAGCAAACTTGAGCTGCAATTTGCTGGCCAATTGTTTGATTGCAGTTCTATGCCGTTCGGTTTTTACCCAGGTCGAGATGCCGACTAATGATTCGGCAATGTAATTCATTAGATCTATGAAGCTCTCTTGGTTGGCTTTTAGATGAGTTATTGATTGGTCGAAGTGGCGAAGGGCTGCTGCATATTTGCGCTGGCAGTAAGCGGCATTGCCAGCGCCAGCATAGAGCGCGCAGAGGCGGTTTTGGCGGTCGACAAAACCGTTCTCGAGCTTTCTTGCCCCCTTGAGATATTCACTGCACGACTGGCTGTAGTTTTTTGCTCGAAGTTCTTTGTCTGCTATTTTACGAGCGGCAAAATAGAGAGCACTAGCAGCTTCGTCTCTATCTTTTTTACTCGCTGGCTTTGTCTTTGCTTTGCTTTTGCTGGCCATATATTAGACTAAACTATTTTTGAAATGCCGCTACTGTTCGCTTCATTGTCTTGACGAATTCAGGATTTTTGAGAGCGACAGAGCCAGCATAAATGCAGGCACCAACTAAGCCAATCATAAGAAATTTGGTTATGCCTGGATAAGCCTGGCGATTCATTGACTCTTTGGCGCGGTTGCTGAAGCCCGGTTTAGCATGTCTGCCGGTATTGTATTGAGATTTTGCTGGCACAAGCTTACTGCCGGCACTGACCCGCATGCGGGCGTACTCAGTAGCAGAAGGCAGTTGGCGCTGACAAGAAATGCAGAAGCGAATCATTGATCGCACTGGTGCTTGGCAGTATGGACAATTGGCATACGGTAAATTCGATTCGAGCTCTTCTTCTTCGTGTTCAGCGGGAGACTGTGGTCGAGGGCCGAACACGGCACTCATAACTCGAGAGATCCAGTTGCGCTGAGCATCTTGGTCGTCACCCTTGCTATCACCATTGTTATTGCCATTGTTATTGGTGTTAGAGAAGTCGACTACTTCGTGAGCGCTAGTTTGGTTGTTGCTTTTGAAATCTTTGGTATTTCTTGTAGTTTTACTATAGTTTGAATCTACCTGAGTGCTGGCGGCAATTTCCATTGCTGTTTGATTGTTGATAGCGTTTAAGTGACCTTCAGCCGCCAGGCCTAAGGTCGGATAGGAGCCTGTCATTAAGGCCTCTGCTTCGCTCTCCATGTCTTTGAAGTCGGCAATTTCCATGCGATGCTTGTATGACTTCAGTTTCATTCCATCTCGAGCCAGAGCTTCATGAAGCTCTTTGCCAAATTCTTGAATATCTTGTTGTCTTTGTTCAGGTTCTTTGGCAAGAGCTTTGTTTAGTACATTGGTCACTTCCGTACAGACTTTAAAATCAGTTGATGCCTGTGAAAAAGGAGTGGGCATGCCATACAAATGGCAGTCCATCATTTCAATAGCAGATTTGGCTTTGTAGGGCAGGAAGCCTGAGAGCGATTCATAAGCGACAATGGCTAGCGAATAAATATCTGAGCGGGGGTCAACAGCGGATGCCGCTAGGCACTGCTCTGGGCTCATGTACGGCGGGCTGCCACAGACATCACCGGTTTTGGTAATTGTGTAGGCGTCCTGAGTTTTAGGTTCCTTTAGCTTTGAAAGGCCAAAGTCAACCAGGGTAACCCAGTCTCCGGTTGGCGCATTGGAGGAAAGCACAATATTTTCTGGCTTTAGATCGCGGTGAACAACGTCAAGTGAATGGGCTGCTGCCAGCCCGTCGACAATTTGACCAAAAATGCGATCGGCTCGTTCAAAAGAAAGCGGGCCATTGTGTTTCAATTCGTCTTTGAGACTGACCCCTTGCAGGTAGTCCATAACCAAAAACGGTTGACCCTGAGAACTCATGCCGAAATCGTAGAGAGTGACAATATGGTGGTGTTTCACCTGTGAAACTGTTTTTGCTTCGCGATAAAACCGTTTGACGGCCTCTGAATCTGACACCATATGCGAGTGCAACATTTTAATGGCCATGAGCTTGTCCATTTGCTCTTGGCGAGCTTTATAGACAACTCCCATACCGCCGCGACCAATCACTGAAACTATTTCATAGCGGTCGCCTAATCTAGTGCCCACGAGCGGGTCGCGATCTCCTGATTTCAGAAGGCTGGAATCAGCAGGACATCTTTCAAGACCATCTTCGTATTCTGAGTAGCACTCAGGACAGGACTTCACAGCCTAAACTCCAAGCCATTAGTAAAAACAACAACAACCGCCTATATTCTGGTATTCCCCTAAAAGCCATGAATATCCTCAAATTAGGCGGCCAATTATTGAGTTACTTATAGGTATACCCTGGGGTGTAATCTTCAGTTTTCCGTCCGATAATTCCAGCAACTTTTGCTCACATAAATATTCAATCTCGCCTCTTTGTGTGGCTAGTAGATTGATTCCATAGTCTTGCTCAAATTGCTCTAGGTCAATTCCTTGAATTAGTCTCAGACCCAGCATTATGCCTTCTTTGATACGGGTTTTTGGGTCAATTATTTCGCTTACTTCATCGGTCAGAGGGCTGCGCATGTATTTTTTCAATGAGCGTAGGTTGGCGCTGCGCACACCGTCGACATAGCGATGAGCCCCGACTCCGAAGGCAAAGTAGGGGGCGTTGCGCCAATAGGTGAGGTTATGCTGCGACTGCTGGCCAGGCTTGGCAAAGTTTGATACTTCATACTGCTGATAATTATGTGCTTCAAGTGTGCTCACTAGTGTCTCGTACATTTCAACGCATAGGTCGTCAGTGGGATAGCTAGATGAGTCGCGGGGAAAACGACTGAGCAAGGGCGAATTTTTGGCTATTTCTAGGCCATAAGCTGATATGTGCTGAATCGAGGGATATTGCTCAGTCAGTTCGATGGCCGCATCTAGGGTGGCCTGCCAACTAGCTAGAGTTTGGGTGGGCAAGCCGTACATGAAATCAATGCTGATGCTGGTAAAGCCTGCTTGATGCGCTAATTTTATGCCAGCAATAGCCTCAGCCACGCTGTGATCTCGTCCGATAGCGGTTAGCTCGGCATCAGAGAGCGACTCGATGCCAATTGAAAGGCGGTTAATTCCTATAGCTCGCCATTCTTGGGCTTTTTGCGCCGTGATTGCATGGGGGGTAGTTTCCATGGCAATTTCGATTTCATCTGGCCCAAGCCCGCTTTGCAGTGGCGCGAATTTTAGGAGCTGCTTGTGAATCATGGCAATGTTGCTGGGCTTAATTAGCCCTGGGGTGCCGCCGCCATAAAATACAGTTTTGAGGCTCAATGGCTCAGGCCTGTGGGCTAAGCGCGACTCTATTTCACCAGCCAGAACCTGACAATATTCGTCTTCTAACTCGATAAGGCCAGCGAAGGCGGCAAAATCGCAAAATTCGCATTTGTGGGTGCAAAAAGGGATGTGAATATAGGCGCTCTGCGGGGAGATGGCTTTGGCTTCACTTTCTATAGGGGCATCTGTTGCTATCATTTGGCAATGATTGTAGCGAGAAACTTAGTTATTAACCGATTTTTGTCAGTCTGCTTAGCGTTGACTGGCAGTTTTGCTTTTTTTTGTGAGCACGCTCGGGCAGCAAGTCCTAAATCGGAATCTCTTAAAGACGTGAGTTCTCTCACTGTGTCGCAGGCAGCGTTGTTGAAGCTAATGAGTAGCAAGCCAGCGAGCGTTGATTTGCGCTCTATGGGCGACCTCATGATTCAGCTGCGGCGCAAGATTACTGATGATCCCTATGATGAAAATTTAAGATTAAGGCTGGCCAGCTATCTTTACCTTGCCGGTGATTTGGAAGGCTCTGCTTCTGAGATGAAGCGGGCTGTGGCGATTGCCCCTGAAGACTATTTTGCCCACATGATTTTGGCCAAAATTCTTGACCACAGTGGGGATGAAGCCAACGCTGAGCTGGAATTCAAACGGGCGATGCAGCTCAGGCCCGAGTCAGCTGAGTCTCACGAATACTATGCTGATAGCCTCTTCACTAGAGCTGAAGTCTCCCAAGCTGTTAGCGAATACCGCCTTGCTACTCAGCTCAAACCAAGCGCCAGCAACTTTTCTGGCTTGTCCGAAGCCCTGTTAGCTACCCATGACATTAGTGGCTCGATCAAGGCCGCCCGCCAAGCTGTCTCAGTTGAGCCGAGCTCTGCTCGGGCCCATGTGGTCTTGACCAAGGCACTGCTGACCGCTGGCGATTATCACCCCGCTCTGCGAACTGCCAGGCAGGCAAGTCTGCTTGAGCCTGCTTCAGCCGAGAGCCATTTGGCCCTAGGTCGGGCGCTCTATGCTAATAAAGACAAGAATGGCGCGGTGGAGGAATTTCGCCAGGCCGTGCGTCTTGACCCCCTCAACGCCCAGGCCCGAAACGACCTGGGATATGCATTGTATGGCCGAGGGGATGTCTCTTCAGCGGTTTCAGAGTTGCGTTTAGCCCTGCGGCTCAATCCACACCTTGGAGAAGCTAGAAATAATCTAGAAATTGCCATATATGGCTTAACTGGCAATAAGCGACCATAAGTTTAAGGAATTCCTGAGGTATTCAAGTTAGAATGGCGCTTTGGAAAAGCATCTACTCTTGGCACACTTAGCGAGGCACACTTAGTGCAATTCAAAGGCCAGAAGCCCGCACTTAATTTGCTGATATCAAATGCGGTATCACTGTCACTTTTGTGTGCTTGCGCTTTTACAGCTTCGCAGCTTCCTGCTTGGTCGGAAGAGGGAGACCACAATCCCAGTGTGGGCGAAAGTTCAAGTACTGGTTCTAGTGAAAGTTCGAGTTCTATTACTAGTTCAAACTCTAATAGCAGTTCAAGCTCAAATTCTAAGCCGAGTTCTAAGTCTAGTGACTTGTCCTTTTCACCGACTAGCAGCGGAAGCAGCACTGGAAGTAGCACTGGAAGTAGCAGCGGAAGCAGCAGCGGACCAGCCATTCTTTCTGATTCAGATTACGGCTCTGGTTCTGATAGCAATCGTAAATTAGCCCAAGGTTCGATGCGCTCAGTAACGCGCAATTCACTGCCGGGAGTGACCGGCGATGTGAAAATTCGGCGCCCTTTTCAACTTTTTGCTCAGAGCGAAGAAGGGCGTCAATTAATCCATCATTTGAGTTTTAGAGATACCCCAGTCAAAGATGTAATTACCGAAATCGCTCGGCGTGGCAACGTCAACATCATCATAGATAAGTCTTGCGCTGGCAAAATTACTGGTGATTTGCGTGACGTCAACCTTAACGAGGCGATGGATAATGTCTTAGCCGCCGCTGGTTTGCAGAGTCGTATGCTCGACAACAAAACAATTGTTGTTGGCTCAACTCAAGCCATGGTGCAGTTAGGTCTAAACAGGCCAATGGCAAGGGCTTTTAAGCTCAGCTATTCCCATCCGTATGATGTTGCGGCCTTACTTTCTGCTTCAATTTTCAACAAAGGTTATCTGCCAGATTTTAAGACCACTACTAAGCGACAACTAGCAAATGAATCCACCGATGAAACAGCCAGTGAGAAGAAGGGCTCGGGTCAAGGTGGCGATTTAAGCGGACCTTCGGTGGAAAATACCGGTGAGAAAACCAGTGATCGTGAAGGTAGTAAGAGCGATACCGATAGCACTCAGAGCTACTCTCTAGAGACTCAACCGCGGACATTGCGTGGTACCAGTCGGGCTCAGACGCAAGAGGGCGTGGGCTTCAACAATGCCGCTACTGACCCAGGTACTCAGCAGATCAGAGCCAACCTTGAAATAGCAGCTGATTTTAGCGTTGACCCCAATGGTGGTGGCGCCATCGTCATCCCTGATGTAAAAGGTCGACAAGTAATTGTGGTCGGCACCGCTGATGATGTTAATATCGCCGAAGATGCCATTCGCCTGATTGATAGACGCCCTAAGCAGGTGCATATTCAAGCTTCATTGATTGAGCTAAGCAATCAAGGTATTCGTCAGCTTGGTGCCACTCTGAACCTTCAGGGTGAGGGTCTTTCTAGTTCGATCATGGGTAATTCACAGGCCCCATTGAAGTCGTTCTTACCTGGTTTAGGTTCGGCAGCCAATTCCATCGCCAATCCCAATATTCCGGCTATACCGTTCACTGGTTCTAACGTCACCAATGGCGCTGCTAATGGTGCTGGTACACCTGGTACTGCATATACCGGATTGATCGGTTCATTGGTACCTATACTTGCTCCCTCCATTGCTGGCGTGAATGCTGTTACAACTGCTCAGAGCGCTTTTAACTTCCTCGCCGCGGATGGTCGCGCTGGTGGTAGAGCTAACATTGCTACTGTGCCCCATGCCATTAACCTCTCGGTCAATTTGCTCTTGCAAACAAACAAGGCCAAGCTCATAGCTAATCCGTCAGTGGTGGTGGTAGACAATTCAGAGGCTTTGATCACGATTGCCTCTGAGGTTATTCACAAAGTTACATCTACAGTTAGTTTGGGTGTTGTTACTGCTAACGTCGAGTTGACCAAGGCTGGAATTTTCTTGAACGTACTGCCAAGAGTAAGTCAGGATGGTTTCATTACTATGCGTTTGCGTCCGCAAGTCTCGACGCCGTTAGGGCCGCCGCAGACTTTTGGACCAGTGAACCAACCAACTGTTGTGGTAACACTTTTGAACTATCGCGATATTATGGCTCAAGAGGTTCGCATTAAAGATGGACAGACTCTGGTGCTCGGTGGTTTATTCTCCGAGACCGAAGCCGCTCAGCTTTCGAAAACTCCATATTTAGCGGAAGCACCTGTGCTTGGCGCACTCTTTAGAAATACTTTGAAAGGTCGCAACCGCACTGAGTTGATGCTGCTAATTACCCCCAAGATTGTTGAAGAAGAACCTAGCTCATCGCTGGCCGATAGACGCGGTTCTGTTTCGATGTAAGTGAGGCAATCTAAGCCCTTATTGACAAAAATAGGTCAAAAAGACGCATACAAAAAGACCGCCCAGATTGCTCTGCGGCGGTCTAATTACTATCGTCTGACTGCCTATTGCGTAGGCTCGATATTTCTTGCTGCTTCAAGTCAGTATTCACAGCTAGCGGGTTATCACTACAGTTTCCGGTCTGCGCAGACCTGACGTTTCCACTTAACCCCTCGGCTCAAAGTACCCAACTTATTTATTGGTGGGTGCTCACCGCTTATGTAATTAGTAT